>Ga0070698_100005379_pt1 | contig 14001 bp, 24 predicted proteins | sample KBSK1502metaG_FD_65477 | JGI IMG/M metagenome (GOLD analysis project Ga0070698, IMG submission 65477) | Corn, switchgrass and miscanthus rhizosphere microbial communities from Kellogg Biological Station, Michigan, USA - KBS K1-50-2 metaG | ecosystem: Host-associated > Plants > Roots >...
CGGGTGCAGTTAGTGCTTAAACACCCCGGTAGTTCGCCACTAAATCTCACACTGGATGATGCTTTGTCCTAACGCGCGCTGTCATCTAAGCCTCCCGGGGAGGGGGGGATAGTCCCCCAGGGTCACATTCAAGATCCATATGCTAAGATGCGCACACACGCATGTGGATCTAGGCAGAGGAGTCGATCATGCGGGGTACACCCGAATCGCGCGCCGAGAAGTGGGCGCGCCGAGCAGGCGCTAGCCAACCCGACTGGCAAGCAGGCGTCGAGGCCGTCACGGACTCGCCGATGGCCAAGGCGGCAGCGTCCGCCGACCTGTGGCAGCAGCGCGTTGCCGACCCGTCCACCAAGGACAAGTTCAAGCGCAACGTGGGCAAGGTGTCCACCGAGCAGTGGAAATCCAAGACCGTCGCTGGCGGAGGCCGTTTCTCCCAAGGGATTCAGGCCAACGTCGACAAGATGGTGCAGCACCAGCGCGACAGCGAGGCCTACATCGAGGCGGGCCGCCGCATGATCGCCGGGATGCCCAACAACACCATCGAAGACCGGGCCAACCGCGCGGCCGCATGGGTGCGCTACATGGCCAAGTACAAGAAGCCCGCCTAGGTCGGCTACCGAATTCTGTTGAGACACAAGAGAAACGGAGCCTGAACAATGGCAGCTATCGAGACCCTCACGTTCAGGGTCACCAACCCCGGGGCGGCCTTCACCACGGTCACCTTCAACACGGGGCAGTCCAACGCGATCCGCGCCCACACACAGGAGGGCACTGCCTGGCTGTGCGAGGCGTGGACTCAGCAGGCCACGGCCGGAGCGCTTCGGGTCAAGTCACCCCGGATGCACGACGACGTCGTGGGCATCCGCATGCTCACGCAGGCCGCCGACATCCGCCCGATCTGGCCCGAGCAGGCCATGGAAGGTGTCTTCCCGCAAGACCTGCTCACGGTCGACATGACCGGCGGTGGCGCTGAGGTCGATTCTGGGAGCATTCTCGTGTACTACGAGAACCTGGGTGGCGTCGCTGCCCGTTTGGCCTCCTGGGACGAAATCAAGCCGCGCATCGAGCACCTGTACGGCCACCCGGTGGCCGTCGCCGGTCCGGCCACCTCGGGCGACTGGTCGGCCGGAACGGTTCTCACCACGACGGCCGACGAATTCAAGGCCAACCGTGACTATGCCGTGCTCGGCTACACCGTTGACGCGCCCGTCAACTGCGTGGCGATCGCGGGCACGGACACGGGCAACCTGAAAGTCGGCGGACCCGGACCCCTGCTCGCGGACATCACCAGGGATTTCTTCGTGGCCGAGTCCCAGAAGCTCGGCAAGCCGTGCATCCCGATCATCAACGCGGCCAACCGTCAAGGCACGCTCGTGCACGTCGCCAGGATCACGGCGGCTGGCACGGTCAACGTGACCCTGATGCTGGCGCTTCTGAAGTAGGCCAACGGATTTTCTCGCACGCAAGGCCTCTCCCCCTTGGGCCTTGCGTGCGGGGCGTCCCCTATGGAAGGGAAACTATTCGTGGGCCTCATGGGATTCGAGCGACGGTGGCGCATCGTCGAACTGGCAAACCCTGCCGTGGCAGCGGATTGGACACTCAAGGCCGACGGCGGGGCATGGTGGCGTGTCATATCCGTTGCCGCACGCCTGGTAGCCGACGCCAACGTGGCCAACCGGCGCGCCACATTCTTCGCAGACAATCAGACCCGCAACTGGTGGGTCAGTCACACATCCAACGTGGTGACCAACGGGCAGACCGTGGACTACTGCGGGCACACATCGGCAGCCATGAGCGACGGCACGGGAGTATTCACCTTTCCCTTGCCCGCCAACGGGTTGCTGCTCCCGCCCGGCCATCGCCTACGGGTGGTCACCACGAACATTCAGGCTGGCGACCAGTGGTCCAGCATCACGGCTCAGGTGGACGAAATCCCGTCCGATGAGATGTTCGTCGGTGACGGCATCGTCACCGTAATCGAAGGGAAGTGAGGCAAACCCTATGGGAGTCAAGACATTCGAGGGCCAGGCCACGGCCGACACCACGATCGTGACCACGGCCGAAACGGTGGTGGCAACCGTGTCCGGCGTGTCGACGCCGCGTAAATGCAACGTGGCCATCGAGGCGTGGGCGCAGATCACGACCGGCGCGTCCACGACATCGCTCGTGCCGCGCATCAGGCGCGGCACAGATGCCACGGGCACCCTTGTAGGGGAAGGAAACCCCCAGACACTCGCGGCGGCCGCTGGCGGCACGGAAGAGGTCTACATCAAGGTGTCCGACAACGGGGTCGACCTGTCCAACGGCACATACGTGCTGACCGTCGTCCAGACCGCAGCGTCGGCCAACGGAGCGTGCGTGCAGTCCAGCATCACGGCGGCATGCCCTGACTAAAGCCAGATCACGGGAGGTGGGCAATGGCGGAACGAATCGAGATCATCAGCATCACCACACCAGCGGGCACAGCGTCCAGCGCGCCTCTCGTGACCGCTTTGCCATGGCGTGAAGGCTATCCCGTGCGCATCGAAATCAGGGTGCCGCCCGGACCCTCTGGGCTGCTTGGGTTTCAGCTGGCACACTCCGGCGAAGTGATCATACCGAAGGACAAGACCCAATTCTTGATCACCGACAATGAGGCCATCATGTGGCCGCTGGACAACTACCCGTACAACGCGAAATACACGGTGCGGACCTACAACACCGACGTGTTCGATCACACGATCCAGATCCGCATGCTGCTCAATGAGCTAGGGGTGCAATCACTGACACCCGTACCCATCCCGGCGTTCACGCCGCCCTGGCAAGCCGTCCCCGGAGGCTGACAATGACTTTCCCTACCCCGTCAGTCCAGGGTAAGCCCGACTGGCTGCCACAGCTGCAATCGAGCAACCTGCTCGTATTCTCCAAGTCCGAATCCATTGCCGCACAAACGATTTACCCGGCCGTCTACGCGGGCAGCACCGGGTTTATCTACATCCGGCTGCAATCGCTCGTCCTGGCCCGGCTCACCGTCGACTGGTACACCGACTCCACCCTGGCGACACGGATGTTCACCGATGTGATCACCAATGTCGTGCCAGGCATCGGCATAGCCGAGGTCATCATCCCGGCACGGGGGGCGTGGGTGCGCTTCACCGTCGACCAGGCCTCCTACCCGAACACGCACACCACGGTCGTGTTCGCGGTCACCGGACGGGGCAACCGGTACGCGCTCAACGACGGTGAGAACATGCTGATCACCAACTTCAACACAGCTTTAGCCGGTGGCGCGAATGTCGTTGTCCCGGCAGGGGTTGTGCGCCAGGGGCGCGCCGAATGGACCTGTGACCTGTTGGGGGCAACCACTTTCGTCGCCTACCTACGGTCGACACGATTCAGCGGCGCACTCGACATTATCGATTACATCAGTAACGTCAACCGTGCGCAGCGCCGATCAGTGTTCCTGCCCGCACTGCCCATCTCGGTCCAGATCTTCAACCAAGACGTTGGGGCGCATGACTTCAACGTGGCCGTCAACTATCACGCATTCGACTACTAGGCGGCGACCATGGCACGCATGGCACCCTGTCTGCGCAACCTCTTCGACGAGATAGACATCGTCTGGCCAGGACGCGACCGGCGCACAGACGGATGGATCGGCGACGCTGCACACCAAGCGACACAGTCAGACCACAACCCGGACGCTCGCGGCATCGTCCACGCCATCGACATCGACAAGGACGGCATAGACACCAACGAGGTAGTCAACGCCTGCATAGATGACGACCGGCCAACCTCTTACGTGGTCTGGAATAGAACCATCTGGTCACGCTCACACCTGTGGGTGCCAAGGCCTTACACGGGTTCTAATCCGCACACCGACCACATTCACGTGTCGATCCAGTACGGCGAACACTGGGAGTCCGCCGACTGGCATTGGGGCCTGGTCGGCCTAGGGACACTGCCGGGCGGCATCGTTCTCCCCCCGGGGTCGGAAGACATGTCGGACTGGCACGCCTACATCGACCGCACGGCAAGCGAATTCGTCAACCTCTCATGGGGCGTAGCCCAAGCGAGCGCGGCGATCCAACAAATGATGAGTTGAAAGGACAAGGCAATGGCAGACGCCAAGTACAAGGTTTCCTCGGCCACGGTGCGGCCGACGTTCGACGGCAACCGGCGACCGGTCGACGTGTACGACGTCCCGTTTGAGGTCATCGACACTGGCGACACAGGGATGGTGTCGATCCCGGTGTCACAGTTCACGGCCGAGCGTGTCCACGCGGCGATTCAGCCTCTGGCCAACGAACTTGCGGCGATGCACCAGCTCGGCGGGGGCGCGTAGCCGATGTTTGTCGCCATCTTCGACTGGATGCTTTCCGCAGTCCCGGGGTTCATGCGTCCCGGCGTGGGCTGGCTTCTGTCCGGCCTGCGGAAGATGACCGGCTACATCTCATCGCTGTGGAATAGCGTGGGCAACGCTTTCGGGGTCCTGTTCGGCACGATCGCGGCCGTCCGCGCGCACCTGGTGACATTCGCTTCCACGGTCCTGTTCGGGCTGCTATGGCTGCGCTACGTGTGGGTGCCAGCCAAGGTGTCCGAAGCGGTCCACGCGATTCAGGGCATCGTCTGGACGGCCGTAGCCGCGCTCAAGGCGGAGATTCTTGGTGCGCTGCATGCGCTCTCGTCCTGGGCGCAATGGGCGATCGGCGAGGTGCGGACGTTCATCACGGCCGTTGTCGACTGGGCGGCAGGACAGCTGGCCAGCATAGGCGAGTTTCTGGGCCGACTAGTAAAAGCGTTGCAGCACGTGCTCTCCGGGCCGGACGCGCTAGCCGAATGGCTGGTCGGCGGCATGTGGAGAGCGCTGCTGCGGTACGCGTTCGCCCAACGTGACCGCATCTTCAACTGGCTGTTCAAGGGATCGTTCTCGTTCACCGTATGGATCGCCCAAGTGGTCGAGGACATGATTGTGAGGATGCTATGACCGGCAACGACAACCCAGCCCGCTCCACATTCGGCGGCAAGCTCGCGGACAGGCTGGCCGACGCGACCATACGGGCCATCATCGACACCAGAGGTCGCCTGGCCCCCGATGTGCACAAGATGGCTGTCGACGTGTTCACCACGGCCACCAACCACATCTCAGACGAGGTCCGTTCAGCCGGTGGGCAGATCTTCCGCCAGCTTGCCCGCGATCCCAAGCTGGACGACAACCTACGCCCCTTGCTGACCCACCTGGGCGGCACACGCGGTCAGGCCTACGGCTGGATCGGCGGGGCCATCTTCGGCACGGCAGCTGGGGCCGGGCTCATGGATGTGTTCACCAACTGGATGTCAGAGCCGATCGGGGCGATGATCGCTCAAAACCCGCGCTTCTACCTCTCGCCCGAGCAGGTGGCCCAGCTACGGGCACGGGGCATCACACCAGGTTTTGACGCCTACTACGAGTCGGCAGCCAAAGGCCTCAACGCCGACCGGCAGGACGCGTTGATGCGCCTGGCGCAGAACGGGTTGCCGCCCGACGCGATCCTGCAACTGCTCAACCGTGGGCATCTGGACAAGAATTCGGCCTACACGGCGCTGCGCCGCATCGGGATGGACCCGGACTACATCGACCTGCAAATCGATCTGGCGCAACAGTTCTTGACGCCGGAGCAGTCGGCGGCAGGGTGGGCGCGTAACTCGCGGACCAAGGAGCAGGTGTACGACAACGCCAAACTCTGGGGGTTGTCGCAGGCGGCAGCCGATGTGCTCATGGATCTGGCCGGAGAGCCGCCGCCCTTGGACGCTGTGATTTCCGCATGGCGGCGCGGCATCATGACCGAAGGGGATGTCGATCGGGCGATCATTCAGGGCCCCATCCGCAACGAGTGGATTCCAGCCGTCAAGGCCCTGCAGTTTCAGGCACTCCCGCCCGAGCAGGCCGCCATATCGGTGACACAAGGCCATCTCACGTTCGAGGATGCGATGGCTAAGGCCGCCTTGTCTGGGATCACGGAGGAAGACTTCCGCATCATCGTCGACAACGCCGGTCTTCCGCCTGGGATCGAGTTTGCGGCCGAGGCCGTCGCCCGGGGCGTCATCGACCTGCCCACCTGGCGATCGATGTTCCTGGAGTCGCGGATAAAGAACAAGTGGATTCCTGTCATGGAAGCCATGCTCACCACCCCTATCCCGGCCGACACGGCCCGGATGGCCTACCGGCTCGGCGCGTACCCTGCCGAGGCGCTGATCGCCACCCTGAAGGCGCACCGGTTCTCCGATGTTGACGCCCGGGCCATGGTCGCCCTAGAGGATGCCCGCAAGCACGAGTCATCCAAAGACCTGACCCGCGCACAGCTCATCTCCCTGTATGAAGACGAGATCATCCCGCGTGAGCAGCTCGAACAGATGCTGACCTCGATCGGCTATGACCACCAGGAAGTGACGTGGCAGGTCGGCCTGGCTGACATCAACAAGGTGCGCAAGTTCGTCAACGCGCTGGTGACCAAGGTGCACAACGGATTTCTGGCGGCCAACATCGACCAGGACGAGGCCATGCAACTGCTGACCGACGCGGGGGTCGGCACTCAGGCACGCGACCAGTACATGACCCTGTGGCAGTTGGAGCAGGACGCGCTCTCGGCGAACCTGACCACGGCCCAGATTCAGGCCGCGATCAAACGCGGCTACCTGACCGACGCAGAGGCCGCCGACCGGTTCGAACGGCGCGGCTACCGACCGGCCGACGCGCAAATCCTGGTCAAACTTGCCCACCCGGCAGGGCCGTGACCAGCCGCGCCTAGTACTTAAAGTTTCGCCGGCGCGAACCGTAAAGCGTCGACGCCCTACCCGAAAGGATGAGTGAGCGGTGGATGGCGACACAAAGCGCAGGGGCCAAGCTGCGGGAAACCGTCGCCGGGGTGGTCGCAGTCGGCGCGGCCGTCTCCGATGAGGCCAAGAAAATCAAAGCCGAGGCCGCCGACCGGGCCAACGAAGTGTTGAAGGCAGGTGAGAACGGTGGCGGTAGTGCTGGTGTCCAGCCAGGAGCGTGACAACGGCATGACCGAAGTCGTGCTCTCTGACGACGGGGTTCGCTTCCGCGCCATGGTGTCCACCGCGCTAATGAAGTCCGGAGACGCCTACAACAGCCTTCAGATCATCGCCAACCGGCAAAAGGCCGAGCATGCCCGGCTCGGCGGCATCCGCAAACTGGTGACAGGAGACGACCGTGGCGACGCAGGACTATAAGAACTGGGTGGCCGCCGGACGGCCGTTCAAGCTGGCGCACCCGATTGCGGACTACCGGGAAGCGCTGCTCGCGGCGGGCTGGCCCGGATCGAAGCTGGGAACGATCGGCGATGAATCCCACTTGCAAGCCGAAGTGCCACAGGACCATTGCCCGTTCTCGCACACCGGCTGGCCTGAGCCGAATGAGTATCCGTACGTGCATGCCTTGGACGTCACGCACGATCCGGATCACGGCCTCGACGTCGGCCCGCTGGCCGACTACTGGATACAGCAGGCCAAGGCGGGCAAGACGCCGTGGGTCAAGTACATCAATTGGAAGGGGCTGCAATGGGACGTGCGCCGCAACTGGGTGCCCACCACCATCGGCGGCCACTATGACCACGCACACCTGTCCGTGCGCACGGACTGGACATACAAGGGCATCGGCAGCTTTGCCGTGATAGGGAAAGGATTGACCGTGACCAGCACTCAAACCGGCCGGGACGTGTGGGCCGAAACCATCAACGCGCCATCGGAGAACTACACCCAGCCTGCCGCAGAGTTTCTCAAGTGGGCCCTGACCGGCGCACGCACCGGCGAACGCATAGAGGCCGACATTAAGGCACTCAGCGACGCCGTGGCCGCCCTACCGGGCGGTGGGGTGGGTGAGACTACCCCGCAGGCCATCGCGGACGCTCTGGCGGCAAATCAGGGGTTCATCGACGCGCTGGCAGCGGCGATTGTCGGCAAGACGACAGAGATCGCGCTGGACGAGCGAGTACGCGACATCAAAGCCCTGCTCACAGCCCTGGGCCAAGGTGCCTAAGTGCAGACACCCCGTGACCGTTTCCTTATCGCCATCCTGTGCATACAGGCGGCGATCAATGCGGCGAGCACGTCGGCCGCGCTCACGGAGTTGTTCCCCCGCCCCGTGGTCGCATCGCTCGGGTTGCTCTCCGCGATGCTCTCCTCGGCCACGGCGGCGTACGTGGGCCTAACCAGGGAGACCGGCGCGTCACCCGAACGGCCGAACCCAAGTTCTTAATGTCGCGTGTACGGTCACCTGATCAAACCCACGCGACTACGAGGGAGGTAGAGCGATGGTTTACGTCATCGTCCAAGCCGGTGTGCTGGCGGGCTGGCTGATCGTGCCGGTCGTGGCGGCCATTGGTGCGCGATGGCCCGGCTAATCGTCGAGGCGGCTGCAACCGAGAGGCTGACCGCTGGCGAGGCACTGGCGCTGATGACCGTGCTCGCCATCACGTTAGTGATCCTGCTAGCCAGCGGCGGGCACAAAGATGACTAGCACGTGGACGTCTCAGGTGCCGCGCGGCCGCATCCGTTACGTGGTCGAAGTCCATGGCACGGACGACGCACACAAGGCGACCCGCATACCCGTGCGGTTCGCGGCCACAGAGCAGACAGCTTTGCGGGCCGTAATCGAAGTGCTGCAACAGTGGGCGGCCTCGCAAGGCGCGATCCGCCCCGGAACGAAGATCACCATCGTGGACAAAAACGATGGTGGGCAACTGTTCGTGGCCGAATATCTCGGCTACGGCGAAACACTCCTAACAGGGAAAGGTTAGAAATGGCTAACACCAAGGCAAAAGACGCAATGGGCAACGCCGCAGGAGCGGGAGCCGATGAGGCTGCCCCCTGGGAGACGCCGGAAGTCACCCCGGCAGCCGATCAGGAGATGGAAAAGTTCGTCGCGCCCAACCCGATGACGTGGCGGCGCAAGCTCTCCGAGCACGAACTCATGGCATGGATCGCCATGCAGGCCAAGATGGGCGACGGCGACGACGAAGCAAAAGGCATGTCGATGCTTGCCGATGTCGTGGCGGCCGAGTCTCTCGATGACCTGCTCTCACAGAAGGTCGACACAGTCAAGAGCCGCGAGATCCTGGACACGATCCTTGAGTGCAACGGGATCAAAATCATCATGTCTGACATCGAAGAAGGATGCCCTTACTTCGCGGTCTGCGACGTGCGCGTCTCCAACACGGGCACCCGGGAAACCATCTCGCTGGGCGGATGGCGCGCGGTCGGCCACCTCGGCCGAATGCTCTACCAGGCGGCCGACTTTACGGAAGGGTCAGAATTCCTTGTGCCCGAAGGTACTCCGGGCGCATGGCCAAAGGAGACCTTCCCGTTCTACTTCCGTATCAAGCAGAAAGAAACGGCCAAGGGACACATGAACTACCTTGCCCCGGCCATGGGCGCATAGCACGCCCTTGTAACGCTTGACAATTGGAGAGGTCCGCCCCATGACGAACGCCCCACCGCTGGCCGCCTGACTGGCTGATGCGTGTGGGGCGTTCCTCCTACAGGGAGGTAGTAGTGCCACGATACCTGATCACTATCGGCCGTTCACAGGAATACCACGCACGTACCACCCGGGAGATCATTGTTCCCCTGCCGCGCACGGCTCAAACCAAGGCGCACCGCGCCCTGATGGATGCCCGGACAAAGACGGTGCGCGGCAAGGACTATGACTACTGGACCGTGTGCGTCTTCGACCAGGCGACCAACGGCTGGCGGCAAATTGCCGCCCACAAGCTGCCCTAGCCATGGCGGAGCCAAACTGGCTATGGATGGCTCACTGGACGGTACGCAACGGCGTATCGGCCAACGCAGGGCTTCGCATTGCCGTAGAGAACGGGCTGGGTGTGCGCCGCGCCACCTGGCTACAGGCGATCAACACCATCAGAGCTAACGCGGCGATCCGGCAGGCGACCTTCGAGGCCCTTTTCGTGGGCATGCCGCAGCGCCAGGAGATCGGCACCCTGCCGTCAAAGCAGTCAACGGCCTACGTGCAATATGTGGACGTCTACGTCCGCGACAAAGGCACCGGGCGGCTAGAGGTGCGCCAGCGCGCGCTGCAAACAGATACCCTGCTCTCACGCGATGCGGCGATTCAGTTCATCGTCGACCGTGAACGCTCGGCCATCGCGTCGGCCGGATTCCGGGGCCCCACATGGGACACCATGCCCAACTCTGTGGTAGAGGCGGGTGTTTACACGGCCACACACCAGTTCGACCCTAACCTGCTAGGCAACTGATCTCTTCTGGGAGGTAGAGATGGCAAGAAAGCAGTACGAGATCAAGGTTTATTGGAGCGCCAACGACATCGAGACCATCACGGCCCGAGATCCAGAGCACGTCAAGGAGGTCATCGACAAGACCGTCTTTTGCCTGCGCCACGGGTGCCCCCTGCCGGAGCACGTCGTCATCAGGCGGACGGCATGAGTAAACCCGGGTTTGGGATCAAACCGCTGACCACGACACGAATCCCGTCGTCAATGATGGTGCTCGCGGTCGAGACACGGTTGGGCGGCAACAGGTCTGGCTATACGGAGTCGTTTAGGTGCGCCGCCTTGCGTTTTGCCGACCACTCCGAACGGGGCTGGTGTCCCCCGGACACCCGCATCAGTGAAGCGCTCACGGGCCTGTGGGGCAACGTGCACGCGCACGCCAAACGGCGCAGGCTCACCTTTCTGTGGGTCCATGACCTGTCCAAGACATCTAGGACCACGGACATGCTTCACCACCTGCCCGGCCTCGGGTGGACTCTTGCCGCGTTCAGCTTGAACGTGGGCGCGCCGTGGATGGTGTGGCGGCGCAACCGGTCCACGCTCAAGGTGGTCGACCTGATGTCGATCTGGCCGACAAGCCTTGACCAGATCGGCAAACACTGGGGCCTGTCGCAACGGCCAGCGCCCGACGACGACGCACCCTATCTGGCGTGGGCGGCGCGCGCCCGCGCCGATCTGGCGATCCTGTCCTTGGCTGTCGACTCTTACGTGGACTGGGTGCGTACTGACAACCTGGGCCCGTTGGCCGTGACCGGAAACGGGCAGGCCTGGTCTGCGTTTCGCAGGCGGTTCATGCCCTACGGCATCCTGTGCCATCAGGAAACCGAATTGCTGGCCATGGAACGTCGGGCGATGTGGACGGGACGCTGTGAGGCGTTCTGGCACGGCGCGTTACTGCGGCAGGTGGTCGACGAGTGGGACTTCTCTAGGGCGCACATCACCTTGTGCCAGAACGAAGACATGCCCACGTTCCCCCATGGGCCGATCGACCCGGCGCGGCCGCTGGCCGACTATCTGGCCGACGACCGTTATCACGTCCTGGCGGAGGTGGAAGTTGACACAGACGTCCCGTGTGCTCCAACTCTGGTGGGAGCGCACATTGTATGGCCGACAGGAGTATTCGTTACGACTCTGTGGGCACCTGAGCTCAGGATCGCACTGGGCGCGTGCCGCAGTGTCCGTGTCCTACGAGGATGGCTTTATCGCCGTGCGCCTGCACTGCGGGGGTGGGCTGACTGGTGCGCCAGCCAGTTGGACGCTGCGGACGACGTTGTACCCGCCTGGCGCAAGGACGTGATCAAACGGTGGGGCAACGCGCTGGTCGGCCGGTTCGCCATGCGTTACCCGCAATGGGAGCTGGTCGGCCGCTCCCCTGTCTCGGACGTGTTCTGCACACCGTGCGTCAATGTCCAGACCGATAACGAATTCCTGTTGATGCAAGTCGGATTCGACATGTGGCAGCAGGTCGGGACGGTTGCCCCGAACAACAGCGCGCCGATGGTGACCGGTTACGTCATGTCCGCGATGCGGGCCAAGCTGTGGCAGGTCATGCGAGGCCTACCCGAGAAAGCTTTGCTGTATGTGGACACCGATAGCTTGCTGGTCACCGACTTCTGGCGTCGCACCATGCACAAGCTGTGCCGGACCGAGCCGTTCCAAGGGTTGCGGCTTAAACGATCCTGGGACGGCATGGCCATATACGGCCCGCGTCAGCTGGTCACGGGCGACTCTGTCCGTGTTGCGGGCCTGCCAAAGATTGCACGAAGGACGGGAAGACACGAGTTTGAGGGAGAGGTGACCGAAAGTCTTCAGGCGGCTATGGGGGCACGTGCGGCCGACCACGTGCGTATTGTTCCCCGGCAATGGAAAGTGGTCGGCACGGACACCAGGCGGACGGGCCCGGCCATCGGCTGGACCACCCCGTTTCGCGTAGACACAAGGGAGGTAGCAAAATGATCGAATGGTTGCAGGCGAACTGGCTGCACGTGGTCACGCTCATCGGAGACGCGATCATCATCATTTCGGCAGGCGCGACCATATGGATGCTGATCCGTGTGGGCCGAGCGCGAGAGGATGCGTTCGACGCATTCACCCGCAGGATGGACGCACAGTCACGGCACATAGCGTCCGTGAGCAGGCGAATTGACACCCTCAAGATCCGGATGGAGGCTAGCCGGCTCCTGCAAGATCACAAGCGACCAGGGGAAACGCCCTCAGATTGATTCTGAGACGAGAAAACGCCCCCGCCTATCACCCGGTAGGCGGGGGCGCTTTTGCAACGGTCAGGCGCGGGCTCGCGCGCCCCATTGGCCGACCGGAGAGGTCCGGGCCCGTTCTCCCTTCTCAGTCAGCACGACCGCGCACCGGTGGTTGCCTGATCCGCCGCACGACGGATCCACACAGTGCACGTAACCGTTGCGTAGCAACGCATCTGTAGCATCCTTCGCTGGATCGCCAGGACGGAGCGCCCGGATCGCCCTACGCATGACCAGCACAGACACCGGCTCGGGGGCAGCCGACGCGACAGCATCCAGCGCCGCGCGCTGCCTCACTCCCACCCGGCCACCCCGAAACATCAGCCCAACTTCCATCTCGTATAGGCGAGAGTGAAGTTGGCGGCTTCCACCGCGATCACTTCCAAGATGTCCGCGTGCGTAAACCAATCCGTCCCCTCGCGATTGTCTTTGGCCTCCTTGGTGGCCGCCGCGATCGTGCCCATGAGCTGAAACCCTGCCTGGATAAGGTCTTGCTCGCTTTCTTTGTGGTGGCGCTGCGAAATGTCCTCTAGCTTGTCGGTGACCATCGCACGCAGCTTGTCCTGGATGTCCTGTGGCAGAGCGTCCAGCGGAATGCCCTCGCCTAGCTTGAACACCAGCGATCCGGGCGCTTCGCCGGGCACGAGATCGGACGCCTTCAAGAACGCGAGCAGCTTTTCCAGGGTGTCGACGTCCGGCGGGACGGCCGTGAGCTTAGGCGCGTCGCCGCCCGGGTGCGTCCCCTCGCCGGTCGCGGCATCGTCCACACCAGGCTCAGGGTTGGCCATCCTGGCGGGCGGAATGACCCATGGTGCGACCCGTGCTGGCTTGTACTGCTCGACCAGCGGCTCGCCCGTAAGGTCCGGGGTGCCGTAAACCCTTATCCGGAAGGCATCCTCACCGTAGGTCGGAATGTTGTCCAGGACTGCGGCGGCAACGGCCAACGGACTACCGAAGTTGCTGTCTCCCTGGACGTGGTGTTTCCAGTCGTCGTCCGTGTCCTCTAATGCGCGCTGGTCGACCTTCCACCAGACGGGGGCGACGTCCTGCGCTCCGGCAGGCGTGTCTGTCATTTTCTACCTCCCAATAGATGGCTGCCTTTGCGGCGGCCGAGTAGTTAGCGTCAGCCAGGCTAGCACTTGACCACTATCGGCCATTAAGACGATGATGGGTGTTGAGACGCACACCATTGACGTGATCCGATGGGGTGTAAGCGGTAGCAGGCGACGCGGCGCTTACACTTCCACGCCGAGGGTGTGCGTCTTATCTATGTCTTGGATGCCTTGTGCGCCAACGTGTTTCACTAGTCCTATGTGGACGAGAGCCGGATCTGGTGCGGCCCAACGGTTAGAGACATCGATGGCAGACCACTCCCCTACCCCGGAAATGGTATCTGTAGAGCCATTCTTGCGGCGACGGATTTCAACGGCCCTGATAATCGTTGGTACACAAGGGGTTTG
>Ga0070698_100005380_pt1 | contig 13999 bp, 9 predicted proteins | sample KBSK1502metaG_FD_65477 | JGI IMG/M metagenome (GOLD analysis project Ga0070698, IMG submission 65477) | Corn, switchgrass and miscanthus rhizosphere microbial communities from Kellogg Biological Station, Michigan, USA - KBS K1-50-2 metaG | ecosystem: Host-associated > Plants > Roots >...
CGAGGTGTAGTGGTACCTGGTCTCAAGCTCGGTCTCCACCGCCTGCATGATGTAGCCGCGGTAGCCGGTCCAGCCGCTGTTCCGCTGGCCCTTGACGATCTTCGGGAACTGCGCCTCGGCCTTCGCAAGCTGCTGCTGGGTGATGGCCCCGTCCCTGACCATATTGGTCAGGACGTATTTCCAGCGTGCCACCAGCGGCGCGTACCCCGGGGTGTGCGGCGTCGGGTCGAAGAAGCCCGGCTCGTTGATCATGGCTGCGAGCACGGCGGACTGCGCGATGTCGAGCTTGCTGGCCGGCTTGCCGAAGTAGGTCTGCGCAGCCGCGCCGACGCCGTAAGCGTTGTCACCGAGGTAGATCGTGTTGAGGTACTGGGTCAGGATCCAGTCCTTGGACACACTGTGCGAGAGCTTGATCGCGACGAAGATTTCCTTCAGCTTGCGGCTGAGCGTCTGGCTGGTCCCGATGGTGGAGTAGTAGTTCCTGGCGAACTGCTGGGTGATCGTGGATCCGCCCTGGAACTGGCCGCCGGTGAGATCCTGGTACGCGGCACGGACGATGCCGGTCGGCGAGACCCCGCCCTCGGTGTAGAAATGCCGGTCCTCGGCCGCGATCACGGCCTGCTTGAGCACCTGCGGGATCTGGTTCGTCGCGAGCATCTGCCGGTTCGTCCCGGTGCTGAAGGTGCCCACCTGGGTCTTGCCGTTGCTGAAGTAGACGACCGATGACTGCTGCAGCGCCGTCTCGGAGACCGCGTTGGGCACCGGGGTCTGCGAGTAGGCGACTGCGGCGGCGATCACGGCGGTCACCATGACCAAGGCGCCGAGCGCGGTCGCCACGGCCAGTGCCTTCCGCCACGTCCAGTGCCGCCACCAGCTGCCCTTGGCCCGGGGAGGCCGGCCCCCGTCCCCGTCGTAGCCGCCCGGGCCGCCGGGGCCGCCGCCGTAGCCAGGGTCACCGCGCCGATCGGCCAGTCGTTGCCGGATGCCGGTCCGGTCGATTGCCTGCTCGCGCAGGCCCGCGGCGCCGAGCCCGCCCGGCGCGCCGTACCCGGCCGGGTCGTCATAGCCGGCCGGGCCGTCGTAACCGATCGGGCCGCCGTAGCCGGCCGGGGGGCGGCCGGGCGGCAGGCGACCGCCCGGGCCCGCCGCCGCCGCGTACCCGCCGCCGCGCCCCGCGCCGCCCGGCCCAGGGTACCCGTTGCTGCCGCCGGGGCCGCGCCGCCCGGCAGATGCGTTCGTCGCACCCGGCCCGGCGTATCCGCCTGAGCCGTCCGGGGCGCCGCGCCCGGACGCCGTCCCGCGGTCATACCGGCCCGGCGCGGCCGCGAGGCCGGCGTCGCGGTCACGGCGGGATGGCCTGCCCCCCCGCCTGCCTCCCGGATCCTGGCCCGGGCCGGCCCCGTTGGCCATGCCCCCGTCCGCACGGTGGCCGCCACGCCGAGCACCGCGACCGCCTGCGGCACGGGCGTCCGGTCCCTGCCGGTAGCCGCGGCCGGCGTCTGGCAGCTGCCAGTGCGACTCGACGAAGTCTGGATTACTCACGCGCGTCCTCGCTGGTCGGGGTAAGCAGTCACGGGCGAGCAACGGTCCCGCCGGGAACTCACGGTACCCGGCGGCTGGCGTCCTCCCGGCGCGTTAAGGCGACTTCCATCTGCACCGCCTTGCGTGGCCGCAGAAAACGGCCGGCCCGGCCCGGGCCAGCTCGCTCACTCGCCGGCCCGGGCTCGCCGACTGCGCCTGGCCGGCTGCTCGCCCGTGCCGAGTACGTACGACGACGCGAGATGATTCCAGGAGCAACTCTGACAGACCTCGACGACATAGACCCGGAATTCCGCGTATTCCATGGCCATTTCGGCCAATTCCGGGCCCTGCTTCACACGTCCCTCATAGCGCCCGAGTTCGTCTCCGTAGACGTAGGTGACGTGGGTTAGCTTGGCCCTCCGGCAGATGGGGCAGGCGGTATCGGTGGCCTCGCCGTGGAACTTCGCGGCTCGCAGCAGGTAGGGATGGGCGTCACAGACATCGGTGACCGTCGTGCGTCCCGCGAACACGGACGCAAGCGTTGCGCGGCGCGCAAGACCGTAATCGACGACCGATCGCCTCATGCCCGACAGGTTACGTCGGAACTGCGCTGACGCCGAGTCCAGGATCGCCCTCCGGCAGGCCAGCGGAAGGCAGATGAACGCGGAGTTGCGCCCCGACAGCGCAGGACATATCTTTGCGATGTATCGGTCCGATACATCGGAGCGAAACACTGCAGCGTCGTGATCATGAAGAATCACGCTGATGCTAGTCCAAGGCAGCAGGAGGCGAAGCGAGCGTGAACGGTCAGCGGTCGGGCGTGCTTGAGCTCGCCGTGCTCGGGCTGCTGCATGAGACGCCGATGCACGGCTACGAGCTGCGCAAGCGGCTCAATGCCGTACTAGGGGCGTTTCGCGCGTTCGGGTACGGATCGCTGTATCCCTGCCTGAAGGGCCTGCTTGCCCGCGGCCTGATCGCCGAGGACACGGTTCCCGGCGCGCCGAAACCGCTGGCCGGGCGCCGGTCGAAGATCGTGTACCGGCTGACCGCTGACGGCAAGGAGCGCCTGCAGGACCTGCTGTCCCAGGCGGGCCCGGCGGCCTGGGAGGACGACGGGTTCGGGGTGCATTTCGCCTTCTTCGGCCAGACCAGGGCGGACATCAGGCTGCGGATTCTGGAGGGCCGGCGGTCCAGGCTCGAGGAAAGGCTGGAGAGTTTCCGCGCGGGTTTGTCCAGGACGCGGGAGCGCGTGGACAGCTACACCCTTGAGCTGCAGCGGCACGGCCTGGAGTCGGTCGAGCGGGAAGTCCGCTGGCTTAACGAGCTGATCGCCTCGGAACGGCAGACCGGCGCTGAGTCCGCCGGCCGCCCCGGGGGTCATACAGAAAGCGGCCCGGCGAGCACCGCTGGCTAGCGCCAGCGGCCTGCGTCGCTGAGCGGCAGGAGATAAGGAGTTATCCTCATGGGTTCGATAAGGGTAGCCATCGTTGGCCTGGGCAACTGCGCGAGTTCCCTCGTCCAGGGCGTCGAGTACTACAAGGACGCTGACCCAGGGAGCCGGGTGCCTGGACTCATGCACGTCCAGTTCGGCCCGTATCACGTCAGCGACATCGAGTTCGTCGCGGCCTTCGACGTAGACGCCAAGAAGGTAGGCCGCGACATCGCCGAGGCCATCGTCGCGAGCGAGAACAACACCATCAAGATCTGCGACGTGCCGCCGACCGGCATCACCGTCCAGCGTGGCCCCACCATGGACGGCCTCGGCGAGTACTACCTGCAGATCATCACCGAGTCCGACGAGCAGCCGGTCGACGTGGCGGCTGCATTGCGGGAATCGCAGGCCGACGTGCTCGTGTCGTACCTGCCGGTCGGCTCCGAGCAGGCAGACCGCTATTACGCGCAGTGCGCGATCGACGCGGGCGTCGCGTTCGTCAATGCGCTGCCCGTCTTCATCGCATCCGATCCGCAGTGGGCAGCCAAGTTCACCGAGGCCGGCGTCCCCATCATCGGCGACGACATCAAGTCGCAGGTCGGCGCGACGATCACGCACCGGGTGCTGGCCAAGCTCTTCGAGGACCGCGGCGTGCAGTTGCTGCGCACGTACCAGCTGAACTTCGGCGGCAACATGGACTTCATGAACATGCTGGAGCGCAAGCGGCTGCAGTCGAAGAAGGTATCCAAGACCCAGTCCGTTACCTCGCAGATCCCGCACGAGATGGAGAAGGCCGCCGTGCACATCGGCCCCTCCGACCACGTGCCCTGGCTTGATGACAGGAAGTGGGCCTACGTCAGGCTGGAGGGACGTGCCTTCGGTGACGTGCCGCTGAACATGGAGTACAAGCTCGAGGTCTGGGACTCGCCGAACTCGGCCGGAGTGATCATTGATGCCGTCCGGGCAGCCAAGATCGCCAGGGACCGCGGCATCGGCGGCCCGGTGCTTTCTGCCGCCTCGTACTTCATGAAGTCACCGCCGGAGCAGTACAGCGACGACACCGCGCGCGATCTGGTGGAAAAGTTCATCCGGGGCGAGGTCGAGCGCTGACCCGCGGCGCCAGGTTCGGGCCGCCTCCGCCTCCGCCTCCGCCGCGGCCTCTGGCCGGATCCGGCCCCGCGGACGCCCGCCTCCGGCCCGCGGGCGCCCGCCTCCGGCCGGATCCGCCGTAGGCTGGGGGCGTGCGCCTCCTGGCAGGCCGCCGCGGCGAACTGGCGGCATGAGCCGTGCGGTCAGCTTTCATCTCGGACCTGCGCCTCGTGCTCGCCGAGCGGGACTTCCGGCGGCTGTTCGCTACCCGCCTCATCTCGCAGACTGGTGACGGGGTCTTCAACGCTGGCCTCGCGGCCTATGTGTTCTTCTCCGCGCAGATCTTCCCCAACCCGGTCGCGGCTGCGGAGGCATTCGCCGTCCTCTACCTGCCGTATTCACTGGCAGGCCCGTTTGCCGGAGTCTTTATCGACCGGTGGCAACGCCGCCAGATCCTGCTCTGGTCGGCTGTCATCCGCGCGGTCTTCGTGGCAGCTACGGCGTTCTTCATCGGATCCGGCACCCTGGGGCTGCCGCTGTACCTGGCCGCCCTCGCGGTGCTCGGAGTGAACAGGTTCTTCCTGTCCGCGCTCTCCGCCGCCCTGCCGCACGTGGTCGCCGCGGACAAGCTGGTGATGGCGAACTCGGTGGCGCCGACGTCGGGCACGATCGTCGCGTTCGCCGGCGGTCTGGCCGGGCTCGGGCTGCACTACGTCATGGGCGGTGGCCAGGGCGGCTCGGCTGCCACCCTGCTGGTGGCTGGAGCCTGCTACCTGGCCGCGGGAGCGGCCGCGCTGCGGATACCCCGCGGCCTGCTCGGCCCGGAGCGCGCGGCGGACGGCGCCGTGCCGGGCGGGGTGGCGCACGAACTCGGGGTGGTGGTAACCGGGCTGGCCGCCGGGATCCGGCATGTCAGCCGGCGCCGGCCGGCCAGTGCGGTGCTTGCCGCGACCGGGAGTCACCGGTTCCTGTACGGGATCTTGCTGCTCATGTCGATCCTGCTGTACCGCAACTATTTCTACCCGTCGGGTAACGGCAATACGGCGCTCAGCCACTTCTCCCTCCTGGTCGTCACCTCTGCCGTCGGCTACGGCACCGCGGCGCTGGTGACCCCGGCCGCCACCAGGCGGCTTGCCAAGTCAGCCTGGATCGCCGCGCTGCTGGCCAGCGGCGGCGTCATGACCGGACTGCTCGGCATGACTTTCCGGCAGGTTTCGTTCCTCGTCATCGGGTTCGCGCTCGGCCTGGTCGCCCAGGGCGTGGCGATCTGCACGGCGACGATCCTGCAGCAGGAGGTGGACGACGAGTTCCGCGGCCGGGTGTTCTCGATCAACGACATGCTCTACAACGCGACCTTCGTGCTGGGCGCCGCGGTCTCTGCGGTGTTCATGCCGGTGAACGGGAAGTCATACCCGATGCTCGCCGTGGTGGCGGTCGGCTACCTGCTGGCGGCCGTCGGCTACCTGCTGCTGAGCCGTCAGCCAGCCGGGGCGCCTGGCCCGGTCAGCCCCTCACCCGCCGCCCAGCGCAGCAGTTCCTGAGTGGCCCGCTCCCGGCCGAGCGGGCCATGCTCCATCCGCAGCTCCAGCAGGTGCGCATAGGCCTTGCCGACCAGCGGGCCGGACCGGATGCCGAGGATCTGCATGATCTCGTTGCCGTTCAGGTCCGGGCGCAGCCGGGCTAGCTCTTCCTGACTGGCCAGCACGGCGATGCGCCGTTCCAGGTCGTCGTAGGACCGGGCCAGCCGCTGCGCCTTCGCCTGGTTCCTTGTCGTGCAGTCGGCCCTGGTAAGGGCGTGCAGGCGGGTGAGCAGGGGGCCGGCGTCCGTGACGTACCTGCGGACCGCCGAGTCCGTCCACTCGCCCGACCCGTAGCCGTGAAACCGCAGGTGCAGCTCGATCAGCCGGGCTACGTCCGTGACCACGTCCCTGCTGAAACGCAGCGCGGTCAGCCGGGATCTGGCCAGCTGGGCGCCGACGACCTCGTGGTGGTGGAAGGCAACCCGGCCGTCCGGCAGCAGTGATCGCGTCCTCGGCTTGCCGATGTCATGCAGCAGGGCAGCGAGCCGCAGCACCAGGTCTTGCGAAAGGCCGTACCGTTCCTCCAGCCTGATGGCCTGCTCAAGCACCGTCAGCGAGTGCCGGTAGACGTCCTTATGCCGGTAGTGCTCGTCAGCCTCAAGGCGCAGCCTGGGCACCTCGGGCAGGACGTGCTCGGCCACGCCGGTGTCGACGAGCAGCTCGATACCGCGGGTGGGCCCGCCGGGATCGGCCGCCAGCATGAGCTTCGTCAGCTCACCGGAGATCCGCTCCGCGGACACGACGGTCGCGAGCCTCGGACCGAGCTCGGTCATGGCCGCGGCCAGCTCAGGCGTCACCGAGAAGCCGAGCTGGGCGGCGAACCTGGCGGCCCTGAGCGTGCGGAGCGGATCGTCGGTAAGCGAGTCGGCCGGCCTGCCCGGCGTCCTGAGCAGGCGGTCCGCCAGGTCGCGCAGCCCGCCGAATATGTCCACGAACTCGTACGAGGGCAGCCGCGCTGCCATCGCGTTGATGGTGAAGTCGCGCCTGGCCAGGTCTCCTTCGAGTGTGGTGCCGTAGCTGACCGCCGGCTTGCGGGACTCGGGCACGTAGTGCTCGCTCCGATAGGTCGTTATCTCAACGACCATGCTTCCCTTCCTGAGCCCCACGGTGCCGAATGCCATCCCGGCCGCCCAGGTGCTGTCCGCCCAGCCCTTGGTGAGTTCGAGCACTCGCTCCGGCCGGGCGTTGGTGGCCAGGTCAAGGTCACCAGACCGCCTGCCGAGGAAGACATCCCGGACCGAGCCGCCGACCAGGGCGAGCTCGTGGCCGTGCCGGGCGAAAAGACGGCCGAGCTCGGCGGCGGCGGGCGACGTGGCGGCAAGCAGCCGCGCCGCGGCCTTCCGCTGCTCCGGTCGCAGCGATGCGGAATCTGACACGGGCATTGAGGGTAGGTCCTGCACGTAAGCTAGGGAAACCCGGGGAGCCCGGAGGAACCCGTGAAGGACGTTCGAAAGACGTTCTCAGCCCGCGTGCCGCGATGTTGCCTGCACGCCAGCGCGGCTGGCCGGCTGGCCGGAGCCGCCCGCGCTCGGACCGGCCACGGGAACCCGGCCGACGGCAATAGCATTTCCGTCGTGCCCCGCCCGTGCCCCGCCTGCTCCCGGCTAATCCTGGCGCCAGCCAGGCCGCCCGGCGGCCGCGCAGGCCGCCCCCGCGGGCCGGTCCTGGCGCCGCCACCGCAGGCCTGCCCGCGTTCGGAGCACAGGTGTTCGGAGCACAGGTGTTCGGAGCACAGGTGTTCGGAGCACAGATGTTCGGAGCACAGGTGAGGCGGCCGGCCGGGACCGCGGCGGCCATCGCCCTCGCGGCCGCCATCGCACCCGCGGCCATCGAGCTCGCCGCGGCAGGCCCGGCCGCGGCGAGCCCGGCAATGGCGGCCGCGGCGGGCGCGGCGCGGCAGCCCGGCGGCACCCTGCCGGTCTCGCTCGCTATCACGTCGATCCGCCCGGGGTACGTGACGCCAGGCAAGCCGGTGACGGTCACTGGTTCGGTTACGAACACATCCCGCGCCCCGATCACCGGCATCACCGTGCGGCTCAGGTCGTCCCGCACGGCGTTCAGCAGCAGGGACGGGCTCCAGGTCTACGCCGACGGCGCGACGGTCGGGGCGGATTCCCCGGTGGCCGGGGCGCAGACTGCCGCCTTGGGCACGCTCGCCCCGCGCGCGACGGCACCCTGGTCGATACGCCTGCGGGCCGGCCAGCTAGGCCTGGCCACCTTCGGCGTCTACCCGCTGGCGGCCGAGGCTGACGGCGCCACCGGCGCTGCAATCGTGACCAACCGGACATTCCTGGTGTTCTGGCCGGGCAAGCGCGCGCTCAACCCGGTGCGCCAGCACATCGCCTGGATATGGCCGCTGATCGGCCAGCCACAGCAGTCACCGTGCCAGGGGCTGCTGACCAACAACCTGGCTAGCAGCCTCGGCACCGGAGGCAGGCTGTCCGGGCTGCTCGCCGAGGGCCTGGCCTACGCTGCCAGCGCCCACCTGACCTGGGCTATCGACCCGGCGCTGCTGTCCAGCGCGCAGATCATGACAAAGCCCTACCAGACCGGGGCGAGCGCGACCTGCGCGCACGCCCGGATGCGGCCGGCCAGCGCGGCAGCACGGAACTGGCTGGCCAGCCTGCTGTCCGGCACGGCTGACCAGCCGGTCTTCGTCACCCCCTATGCGGACGTCGACGTGGCCGCGCTGTCCCGCCATGGCCTGGATGAGGACCTGGCCCGCGCATTCGCGGCCGGCCGCTCCACGGCTAGCAGGATTCTCCGCCGGGACTTCAGTACACCGCCGGCCGCGGCGCCGGGGCGGGCCACCGCGAAGCAACTCACCGGCCTGGCGTGGCCGGCCGACGGGATCGCCAGCTACGGCACCCTGAACAGCCTCGCCGTGCTGGGGGTCAGCACCGCGGTGCTGGACAGCGCGACGATGCCGCCGTCCCCCAGCCAGAACTTCACCCCAAGCGCGGTAACGACCACCCCGTCCGGGGTCGGGCCGAGAATGCACGTGCTGCTGGCCGATGACACGCTCACCCAGATCCTCGGCACCGCTAATCACGGCCCGGCGCGGCCGGGCGCATCCTTCGCGGTCGCACAGCGCTTCCTGGCCGAGACCGCCATGATCGCCGCCGAGCGGACCTCGATCGCCCGTTCCATCGTCGTCGCGCCGCCGCGGCGCTGGGAGCCGCCGCCTGGCCTGGCCGCCGCCCTGCTCGGCGATACGGTCAGCGCCCCCTGGCTGCTGCCGGTCAGCCTGCCCGGGCTGGCCAGTGCCGATTCGGGTCAGGGACAGGTACACCGCAAGCTGCTGCGGGTGACGAGCAAGGACGAGCTCGGCTTGACACTGCTCCGCAAGGTCAGGCAACTGGACCGGAGCGCCGCGCTGCTGCAGGGCATCCGGGTGCGGAAGGACCAGGCGCTGAGCTCAGCGATGCTGGCCGTGGAATCATCGGCGTGGCGGGGCGGCGGGGCGCGGGCACGCCGCGCCCGGAGCCGGATCGGCCTGATTTCGGCGTACCTGTCCCGCCAGGAAAGCTCGGTCACGATCATCGGATCGGACCGGGTCACGCTGGGCGGCTTGTCTGGCACGCTGCCGGTGTCCATCTTCAATGACCTGCGCTACCCAGTCCGGGTCAGGCTTGCCGTCACGGTGCCAGAAGGGCGGATCACCGTCAGGGACCCGCCGCGCGAGGTAAAAATTGAGGCTGGCGCCGAAGTGACGCTGAAGCTGCACGTCCGCGCCGCCACGGTGGGTTCGACCACGATCCAGCTCAGCCTGCGCACGCCCGCGGGCGCGCCGCTGCCAGGTCGGCCGGTGGCGATGACGGTGCAGGCGACGCACTTCGGCACGCTCGCCCTAGTGATCATCGGCGCCGCGCTCGGCGTGTTCGTGCTGACCTCTGCCCGGCGGGCATTCACCCGCGGCCGGGGCGAGCAGCCAGCGCCCGGCGCTGACGGTCCGGCCGACGGCGCAGGCGAGCCGGCCGCTGAGGCCGGCCCAGACACCCGGGATCCGCCCGGCCCGGCCGAAAGAGCCGATAACGTCGTGCCTGACCGTACCGATGCCAAGCATCCACCGGAGGATCCGGATGAGTTCGCCAGCGCCCCCGGCAGGACCGACCGCCGCTGACAGCGGCAGCGGCCCGGAGACCGCAGGCCTGGACGCCGCAGCGGCTGCGTGGGAACGCCCGGCGACCGCGGATGACGCCAGCCTGGTCAGGTCCAGCGGCGTCATGGCACTCGGCACGCTGGCGTCGCGTGTCACCGGATTCCTGCGGACGGCCGTGTTCGGGTACGCGCTCGGCGCCGCCACCCTGGCCGACGCGTACAACAACGCCAACACGCTGCCGAACGTCGTCTACAACCTGGCCCTCGGCGGCATCCTGACCAGCGTCGTCGTGCCCCTGCTTGTCAGCGCGGCCAAGCGGGATGTCGACCGCGGCGAAGCATACGACCAGCGGATGTTCACGCTAGGCGCGCTGGCGCTCGGAGGCATCACGCTGGTGGCGACCCTGGCCGCCGGGCCACTGGTCGAGCTGTACGCAGCCTCCGTACACGGGTCAGAGCGATCCGTCATGGTCGTGTTCGCGTACTTCTTCATCCCGCAGATCTTCTTCTACGGGGTGAGCTCGCTCGCCGGGGCGATACTCAACGCCCGCGGGCATTTCGCGGCGCCGATGTGGACGCCCGTGGTCAACAACGTGGTGGTGATCGCGGTCGGCCTGCTGTTCATGGTCACGGCCGGCCTTAACCTCAGCACGGCGACGATCTCGTCTGGCCAGGTCCAGCTACTGGGGATCGGCACCACGCTCGGGATCGTCGCGCAGACCGCCGCGCTGATTCCCGCGCTGCGCAAGGTCGGTTTCCGCTGGCGTCCCCGGTTCGACTTCCGGCGGGCCGAGGTGGCCGAGATCCGGCGGATGGCCGGCTGGATGTTCGGCTACATCGCCACCACCCAGGTGGCCTTCCTGGTGACGACCAGGGTGGCCAACGAGGCCGCGGTACGGGCGAACCACCTGCACGGATCGGGATACACCGACTACAGCTATGCGTGGCTGCTCTTCCAGCTGCCGTATGCGATCGTGGGCATCTCAGTGATCACCGCGCTGCTGCCAAGAATGAGCGCGCACGCCGCCGACGGCAAGTACGACCTGGTCAGCGGTGACTTCTCGACAGGTGTCCGGCTGTCGTCGGTGATCGTGGTACCCGCTGCGGTCGTGCTGGCCGTGCTGGGGCCGCCGCTTGCGGAGGTCCTTCTCGGCTACGGCAGCATGTCGTTCGCCGACGCGCGGTACCTGGGCGAGGTCTTCGCCGTGTTCTCCCTCGGCCTCGCCCCGTACATGCTGTTCCAGCTGCTGCTCCGGGTGTTCTATGCCTTGCACGACAGCCGCACCCCGGCACTGATCGGCGTCCTGACCATGACGGTGAACATCGCCGCCAACCTCATCGCGCTTGCGGTACTGCAGCCGTCGCAGGTGGTGGCCGGCCTGGGGGCTGGCTTCGGCGCCGCGAACCTGGCGGGCGCGGTGGCCGGATGGTGGCTCCTGACCAGGCGGATCGGCGGACTCGATGGCCGGCGGATCGGCATCAGCCTGGTCAAGATGCACCTGGCCGCCATTCCCTGCGTGCTCTTCGCCGCGGCGGTGACCGTCATGGTCGGCGCGGTGGTGCCGGCCGGCACGCTGGCCGCACTGATCATCGTGGTGCTGAGCGGCAGCGGCGCGCTGCTGCTCTACGTGCTGTTCGCGAAGGCGCTTGGCGTCGCCGAGCTGACCGATCTCAGCTCGACGGTAACCGCTCGGCTGCGCGGCTGACGGTTCGCCCTGACGTCTCTCGGAGGTAACGGTTTGCGATGGTAGGGTGCGCAAACCGCGGTGAGAGCCATCAGCCCCTTAGCATGTTGTGCAGCACCGTGATTTACTCCCGCCCGGCTGACCGCATGAGGCTCGGAAGGAGGTCAAGGGCCTGGCCCGCTCTTGATGCGACGAAATGAGCACGTTCATCTCTGAGCCCGGCACGCGGCTCGGCGGCCGCTACCGGCTCGAGGACCGGATCGCCGCAGCCGGTGGCTGGGCTGCGTGGAAAGCCATTGACGAGATACTCGCCAGGGCGGTGACTGTCTTCACCTTCGCGCCCGGCTTCCCGCGGATCCGGGAGGTAGTCACGGCGGCCCGGGCTGCCAGCAGGCTCACGGATGCGCGTCTCACCCAGGTGTTCGACGTCGAGGATGACTGGGACCGTGCCTATATCGTGATGGAGTGGGCGGCGGGCGACCCGCTCGACGACCTGCTTGCGGCAGGCCCGCTGGAACCCTCAAGCGGTGCTCAGATCATCGCCGAGGCCGCGGCAGCGCTGTCCGTGGCGCACGCTGCCGGACTGGCGCATCTCTGCCTGGTCCCCGGATCGGTCCGATGGACGCCCGGCGGCGGAGTCAAGATCGTCGGCCTGGGCATTGACGCCGCGCTGACCGGCACAACCGCCGACGACCCTGCGCTCGCCGACACCCGAGGGCTGGCCAGGCTGCTCTACGCCGCGCTGACCGGCCACTGGCCCGGGCCGGACAGTGCGGTGCTGCCCACCGCGCCAGTGGCCGACGGGCTGCCGCGAAGCCCGAGGCAAGTCCGGGCCGGAGTCCCGACAGCGCTCGATGACATCACTTGCCGGGCGCTTTTCCAGGCCGAACGCCGGGGCGGCCCCGCATTGACCACACCCGGACAGCTGGCCGGGGCGCTGGCGGCGGCCATTCCGCCTGCTCCGCCGCCCAAGGCCGCACCGCAGAGGCCGCACTCGCGGGCTCCCGAGTTCAGCGAGACCGGCCCGATGGCCGCCAGGGATGGCGAGTACTGGCCCTACGACGGGGTCGCGGCCGGGCAGCGTGACCAGCCCGCCCGGCCTGGTCCCGGCAGCCGTGCGCCGGTGTCGAGGATCAAGGTCGTCGTGCTGACCATGCTGGTCCTTGCCGTGGTGGCCGCGGTAACCGCGGCAGCGCTCGCGCTCCGGCCGACGTCGCAGGGCGCTCGGCAGGGTGGCAATAGCCCGACGGCCAGCCCGTCAGCGAGTGCCACCTCGGCAGTACTCATCCCGCAACGCGCGCGCGGGTTCGCCGAGACGAGCGCCGGCGCGGGCCTGGCCATCGACGGCAAGCCCAATACCGCCTGGCAGACCCAGTTCTACCTCAACAATCCGGTGTTCGGTGGCCTCAAGACGGGCTCCGGGCTGATCCTGGACATGGGCAAGGAGGTCAGGCTGAGCTCGGTCACCGTCGAGTTCGGGCCCACGTCCGGGGCCGACGTGGCGATCGAGGTGGGTAACGACGGCAGCCGTACCCAGGCCTCGCTGGCTACGTTCACGACGGTCGCGCAGGCCAGCGGCCTCAGCGGGACGCATGTCTTCCAGTCGCGGTCCGCGGCGAGAGGACGGTACGTGCTCATCTGGTTTACCCGCCTGCCACCGCAGGCGAACGGGCCGAAGAACCATTACGAGGCGGAGATTTTCAACATCATCGTGACGGGCTCGGGCTGATAGATGCGCACGGCCGCGGGCCGATCGCGGCCGGCGGGATGCGAGCGGCCTAGGACCGAGCGGCAATGACCGCCCCGTGGGCCGAGGGGAGGGCGGCGACGGAACCGCACGAGGCGGCGGGCACCCGGGAGCAGCGCTCGCTGCCAGGGCAGCGTGTCGCACCGGACGCTCAGCCGCCCGATGCCGAGCTTCTCAGGCGGCACGTCGAGGGTGATCCCGACGCGTTCAGCCAGTTGTTCCTGCGCCACCGTGACCGGCTGTGGGCTGTCGCGGTCCGAACCCTCGCGGATCCAGAGGAAGCCGCCGACGCCCTGCAAGACGCGATGATCTCGGCCTTCCGGCGGGCCGGCGGCTTCCGCGGCGATTCGGCAGTCACCACCTGGCTGCACCGGATCGTGATCAACGCCTGCCTCGACCGGCTGCGCCGCAAGGCGGCGCGGCCCGCGGCCGGCGGCGCTGACGAGCGGGCCCTGGACAACCTTGCGCTTGGACGAGCCATCCCTGATCCGTCATCCGCCAGCGATACCACGATCGATGTCCATGCGGCGCTACGCACGCTGCCTGCCGACCAGCAGGCAGTGCTCGTGCTCGTGGACATGCTCGGCTACCCGGTGGCCGACGCCGCGGAGATTCTCGGGATTTCGCCGGGCACCGTCAAGAGCCGTTGCGCCAGGGGGCGGGCCCGGCTGCTGCCGCGGCTCGCGCACCTGCGCAGGGCCGCCGGGCCGAGAGCCGGGAACCGATCGGCCGCCGGGAACGTCTCACCAGCGCAGGGAGGGGGTGATGGCCAGCCATGACCCGGCATGTCGGCGCAACGGCGCTCGCCAGGTACCACGAGGGGGACTTCGGCAGCAGGAAATCC
>Ga0070698_100005381_pt1 | contig 13999 bp, 9 predicted proteins | sample KBSK1502metaG_FD_65477 | JGI IMG/M metagenome (GOLD analysis project Ga0070698, IMG submission 65477) | Corn, switchgrass and miscanthus rhizosphere microbial communities from Kellogg Biological Station, Michigan, USA - KBS K1-50-2 metaG | ecosystem: Host-associated > Plants > Roots >...
GCGGCCCAGTGCCGTGCGCCGATTTCCTTCAACGGCGCGTTCCGCTCGAATGACGCGGGATTGAGCTCAATCCGCTGTCGCGTCGCATCCGGATCGAGTACCGGGATCGCACTGAGGAGCGCCTTCGTGTACGGGTGAGTGGGATTTGAGAAGAGCGCCTTTGTCTCACCCAGTTCGACGATCTTCCCCATGTACATCACCGCCACGCGGCTGCAGATGTGTTCCACGAGCCGCAGATCGTGCGCGATGAAGAGATACGTCAGCTTCAGCCGGTCCTTCAGCTCCATCAACAGCCCGACCACCTGCGCCTGAATCGACACGTCGAGCGCCGAGACGGCTTCATCCGCGATGATGAGCGCCGGATTCAGCGCGAGAGCGCGAGCAATCCCGATACGCTGCCGCTGTCCGCCGCTGAACTCGTGGGGATACCGCGCGATGTGTTCCGGTTCAAGGCCGACAAGCTGAAACAGCTCCGCGACCCGTGCACGCCGCCCGGTCTTCGAGCCGAGCTTGTGAATGACCAGCGGCTCCTCGACGATGTCGCCGACCCGCATGCGCGGGTTGAGCGAGGAATACGGATCCTGGAAAACGATCTGCATGTCGCGGCGCGCCATCCGCATGCGCTGCCGCGAGAATCCGACGACGTTCTCGCCGCGAAACAGGACCTCTCCGGAGGTTGGCTCGATGAGTCGCAGGATGCAGCGACCGGTCGTGCTCTTGCCGCTTCCCGACTCGCCGACGAGCCCGAACATCTCGCCTTCCTCGATCGCGAAGGTCACATCGTCCACGGCCTTCACGACAGACGGAGGACGCAGCAGCCCTTGCTTCCGCACGAAGTGCTTGACGAGGTGACGGACCTCGAGGAGCGGTTTACCCTGAGCGGAGTCGAAGGGCATCAGCGGGTCCCGGGCACGGCCGCCAGCAGGTTGCGCGTGTATTCGTGCGCAGGGTGGCGCAGGATCTCGCGCACCGGACCCTGCTCGACAAGCTTGCCGTTGAACATCACAGCTACGCGATCGGCCATCTCGGCGATGACGCCGAAGTCGTGGGTGATCAGCAGCAACGCAAGGTTGTAACGAGCCTTCAACTCCCGCATGAGCTCCAGCACCTGCGCCTGGATCGTCACATCGAGCGCGGTCGTGGGCTCGTCCGCGATGATCAACGGCGGTTCGCAGGCAAGCGCAATCGCGATCATGACGCGCTGGCGCATACCGCCTGAGAGCTGATGTGGGTAGTCGCGGGCGCGGAGCGCAGCGTCTGGAATGCGCACGGCATCGAGCAATTCCGCGGCGCGGGTACGTGCCTCGGCGTGTGTCGCCCTCCCATGGACGGTCAGCGCTTCGGCGATTTGATCGCCCACGCGCATCACCGGGTTGAGCGCCGTCATCGGTTCTTGAAAGATCAGGGCGATCCTGGCCCCGCGTACTTCGCGCATCTCCCGTTCCGGAAGGGCAAGCAGGTCACGTCCGTCGAACATGACGCTGCCGCCTGTGATTCGGCCCGGGGGCTGAAGGAGGCGCAGGATGGAAAATGCCGTGACCGACTTTCCGCTGCCCGATTCGCCGACGAGTCCGAGTGTTTCACCCGGGCTGATCTGAAAGCTCACATCGTCGACCGCGCGTGTCGCGGATGATGAGCCGCCGAAGGTCACCGTCAGGTGCTGAACGTCGAGCAACGGGTTGCTTGCGCTCACGGCGAGACGTCCTGGTGCTCGCCGAACACCCGGCGCATCGCGTCAGCGATCTCGCCGAGGGTCGCGCGTTTCTCGACGGCGTCGATGATTGGCGGCACAAGGTTCGCCGTCCCGCGGGCCGCCGATTCGACCGCCTCCAACGCTGAGCGCCACTCGCGCTCGCTGCGTCCGGCGCGGACGGCCCGCACGCGTTCGACCTGGCGGCGTTCGACTTCGGGGTCTATGCGGAAGAGGTCGGCGTTCGGCCGCACCTGCCCGCCCGGCGAAGCCTCGCCACTCGTAAACCTGTTGACTCCGACTACGACGGCATCGCCCGCGTCGACCGCCTGTTGCGCACGATAGGCCGCATCCTGGATCTGTTGCTGGATATAGCCTGACTCGATCGCCGCGAGCGTTCCACCGATCTGATCGATCCGGTCAAGGAGCTCCGAGGCCGCGCGTTCGATCCGCGTCGTCATCTCCTCGATCGCATAGGATCCGGCGACCGGGTCGACCGTGTTCGCGACACCGCTCTCATGCAGGATGATCTGCTGCGTTCGCAGGGCAATCGTCGCGCTCTCTTCGGTTGGTAGCGCGAGCGCCTCGTCCTTGCCGTTGCAGTGAAGCGACTGCGTTCCCCCGAGCACCGCCGCCAGCGCCTGAAGCGCGACGCGGACGATGTTGTTATCCGGCTGCTGCGCGGTCAACGTGCTTCCCGCCGTCTGGGTGTGGAAGCGCAGTTGCTGCGCGCGCGGATGAGTGGCGCCGAACCGCTGCGCCATACGGCGCGCCCACAGGCGACGAGCGGCGCGGAACTTGGCAACTTCCTCGATGAAATCGTTGTGAGCGTTGAAGAAAAAGGACAGCCGCTGACCAAAGGTGTTGACATCAAGACCGGCATCGATCGCGGCCTGGACGTACGCGCTCGCGTGTGCGAGCGTGAACGCGACTTCCTGAACGGCCGTGGAGCCCGCTTCGCGGATGTGATACCCGCTGATCGAGATCGTGTTCCACTGCGGCATGTTGCGCTCGCAGAATGCCAGGATGTCGGTCACGATGCGAAGTGACGGGCGGGGAGGGTAGATGTAAGTGCCGCGCGCGACATACTCCTTCAGGATGTCGTTCTGCACGGTCCCCGACAGCCCGGCAGGCGCGACCCCCTGCCGCTTCGCGACGGCAACGTATAAGGCGAGCAGGATGATGGCCGTCGCGTTGATCGTCATCGACGTTGACACGCGATCGAGCGGAATGCCGTCGAAGAGCGCCGACATGTCTTCGATCGAATCAATCGCGACGCCGACGCGTCCGACCTCACCCGCGGCCAGCGCATGGTCCGAGTCGTAGCCGATCTGGGTCGGCAGATCGAACGCAACGCTCAGTCCGCTGACGCCCTGGGACAGCAAATACCGGTAGCGGCGGTTCGATTCCGCGGCATCGGCATACCCCGCGTACTGCCTCATCGTCCAAGGACGACCCCGGTACATGGACGGCTGAATACCCCGGGTGTACGGAAAGACGCCCGGATAACCGATATCCGTATTGGGGTCGATATCTGACAGATCGTCGGGGGTGCGGTAGAAACGGCTCGCCTGACCGCTCGTCATTGGGGGTGCCACGCGATTCTACTCCAACCCCTTGTGTACCAGCGGTTAACGGCCGCAATGTGGCTGGAGCAGGCGGGTCATCTGTTCAGCGCGCGAAAACAGGCCGAAAACTGCCAGTTCGTTGACACTCATCAGGACTGTCTCTACAATGACACGTAGTCTTCACGAAGGCTAACCCCATACAGATGAACATCTTTGGCGCTCGATCCCTGCCAGACCTCCCCGGTATGTGCAGGTTCGGATCGGGAGACGCCCCGGATCCCGGCCCGGCGGCGGTGTGAGGAGGAAGCAGGTATGGATGACGTCGTAAACCGGTTCGCAAAAGAGCTGGCCGACGCGATCGCCGCTGCCGTAGCCGAAAATCAGCAAGTGGAAGCGTGTCGCGCGAAGGCGCGCGAAGCCGGCTTCGACATGCGAGTGACGCTCGAAGCGGTCGTTGGTTTTGTGAACCGCAATAATGGAGCGGCGGTGACGAAAATCACCACTCCCGCCCGCCTGCTGCCGGCGCGTCGGGCTTTCGAGCTTACCTCGAACGACAAGCGATTCCTCCGCTCGCTCCGCATCGGAGCGGACGAAGCAAAGGAGCCGACGGTCGAAGGCTAGAGGCTAGAGAAGAGACACCCAACTCCCAACTCCCAACTTCCAATTCCCGCACCTTGGGAGCTGGTCGTCGGGGCTTGGGAGTTTCTACGTACGGGCTTTGCCCTGGTTCGCGACGGCCGCCATCGCCTGTTGCACCGCCTCCTGATCGCCCAGGTAGAACTTCTGGAGCGGCTTCAGGTCATCGTTGAGCAGGTATACGAGAGGAATCCCGGTGGGGATGTTCAGCTCGACGATCTCTTCTTCCGACAGATTGTCCAGATACTTCACCAGCGCGCGCAGGCTGTTCCCGTGCGCGGCGATGAGCAGCTTCCGGCCGGCAATGATGTCAGGCGCAATCGCCTTGTGCCAGTACGGCAGGAAACGCGCGACGGTGTCCTTGAGCGATTCCGTCAGCGGCAGCTCCTGCGGCGAGAGCGACGCGTAGCGTCGATCGCGGGAGGGGTGCCGGGGATCGTCGGACGTGAGCGGCGGCGGCGGGATGTCGTAGCTGCGGCGCCAGATCTTCACCTGCGCCTCGCCATATTTCTCCGCGGTTTCGGACTTGTTCAGTCCTTGTAAGGCGCCATAGTGGCGCTCGTTCAGTCTCCACGAGCGATAGACCGGGATCCAGAGCAGGTCCATTTCGTCGCGGGCAATCCACAGAGTGCGGATCGCGCGCTTGAGCACCGAGGTGTGCGCGATATCGAACTCGAATTTCTCGGCAGCCATGAGCCGGCCCGCTTCCCGTGCCTCTTCACATCCCTTGTCGGTCAGGTCGACGTCGGTCCACCCGGTGAACCGGTTCTCCTTGTTCCAGACGCTTTCGCCGTGACGCAACAGCACGAGTCGATACATGGACCTTCCTCTAGGCGGACCGTAGCGCCAGCTGCCGGATCGCGGATCGTCCTGCGTATTTCGCCGCGGATCCGAGCTCTTCCTCGATGCGCAGCAGCTGGTTGTACTTCGCGACGCGATCGCTGCGGCTCGCGGATCCGGTCTTGATCTGCCCCGCGGAGGTGCCGACCGCCAGGTCCGCGATCGTGCTGTCCTCAGTTTCTCCCGAACGGTGCGAAATGATCGTTCCGTATCCGGCGTTGCGCGCCATGGCGATCGCATCGAGCGTCTCCGACACGGTGCCGATCTGATTCAGCTTCACCAGGAGTGCGTTTGCCACGCCGTCCGCGATTCCCTGCTTCAGAATCGCCGGGTTGGTCACGAACACGTCATCGCCAACGAGCTGCACCCGTTCGCCGAGCGCGCGCGTGAGCGCCTTCCATCCGTCCCAGTCGCCTTCGGCCAGCCCGTCCTCGATTGAGACGATCGGATACTGCCGCACCCAGTCGGTCCAGAGCTCGACCATCTGCGCGGACGTGCGCGTTGGCTCTCCCGATTTCTTGAACACGTACTTGCCGTTGTCCCACAGTTCGCTCGCCGCAACGTCGAGTGCGATGAAGATGTTCTCGCCGGCGGAATAGCCGGCTTTCGCAACTGCCTCGAGCACCATGTCGAGCGCCTCGCGGTTGGACCGCAGATTCGGTGCGAATCCCCCTTCGTCACCGACCCCGGTCGAATGGCCCGCCTTCTTCAAAATGGCGCGCAGCGCATGAAAGATTTCCGCGCCGGCCCGCAGCGCCTCGCCGAACGTGGGCGCGCCGACCGGCATGACCATGAACTCCTGGAGATCGACGCTGCTGTCCGCATGCGCGCCGCCGTTCAGGATGTTCATCATCGGCACAGGCAGAACGTACGTTCCGCCGGCAGGCCGTCCACTGAGCCGCGCGAGGTGCTCGTATAGGGGACGGTCCTCCGCCACGGCTGCCGCTCGTGCCGCCGCCATCGACACGCCCAGTAACGCGTTGGCACCGAGGCGGCTTTTCGCGGGCGTGCCGTCGAGGGCAATCATCGCCTGATCGATCGCGCGCTGATCGAGCTCGGTGCCGGTGAGCGCATCCGCGATTTCCCCATTGACGTGCGCGATCGCCTTCCGGACGCCCTTCCCCAGGTAGCGGCTCTTGTCGCCGTCGCGCAGCTCCAGCGCTTCGCGCTCGCCGGTCGACGCGCCCGATGGAACGCCCGCGCGGCCGAAGGCAGCACCCGCCGTTACATCGACTTCAACCGTGGGGTTGCCTCGTGAATCGAGAATCTCGCGTCCGTGGACGCGCGTAATCTGCATCGCCCCTAACCCCTTCCCCCTAACCCCTTCCCCCTAACCCCTAACCCCTTCCCCCTTCCCCCTAACCCCTTATGTGTGCGCGGCACCGCCGCGATCGGCTTCGGCTTCCGCGCGCAACGCCTCTTCGCTGATCGGGCCGATCAGCGGCTCGTCATCGGCCGTGACGATGACAATGCCACCGTCGGTGATCGAGTGGCGCCGGCGATCCTCCTCGACGTTATATCCGATGAGCGCGCCGCGGGGAATGAGTACGTCGCGGTCGATGATCGCGCGCCGTACGCGCGCATGCCGGCCCACGCGCACGCCGGGCATCAGAATTGTCTGTTCGATCTCGCAGAAGCTGTGGACACGCACGTTAGGGCAGAGGATGCTGCCGATCACCCGGCTGCCGGAGATGATGCATCCTCCCGAAATAATCGAGTCGAGCGCCTGACCGCAGCGGCGCCCCTCTTCCGCGAACACGAACTTCGCCGGCGGTGCCTGCGGCTGGTACGTGCGCAGCGGCCACTCCGGGTCGTAGAGGTTGAACTCCGGATTGACATGGCACAGGTCCATGCTCGCTTCGAAATAGGCGTCCAGGGTCCCGATGTCGCGCCAGTACTTGGCCGCCTTCTTGTTCTCGTCGTAGAAACGGTACGAGTACACAGGCGCCGAACGGATTAACGACGGGATGATGTTCCTGCCGAAGTCGTGCTGGCTGTCGGGGCGCGCCGCATCTTCCTCGAGCGCCTGTTCGAGCACCTCGGCCCGGAAGATGTAGATTCCCATCGACGCCAGGGCCGTGTCGGGCGATCCGGGAACCAGCGTCGGCTGTTGCGGCTTCTCCTGAAAGCCGGTCACACGATTGGATTCGTCGATGCTGACTATGCCGTAGCGCGCGGCGTCGGCCACCGGCACCTCTATCGAGGCGAGAGTGGCGTCCGCGTTCTTCTCCTGATGGAATCGCAGCATCTTCGCGTAGTCCATCTTGTACACGTGATCGCCGGACAGAATGATGATGTGGCTGGCCGACTCGCGGGCAATCGAGTACAGGTTCTGGTAGACCGCGTCCGCCGTGCCGAGATACCAATGCTCGCCGACGCGTTTCTGGGGTGGAAGGATCTCGATGAACTCGCCCAGCTCTTCCGACACGACGCTCCATCCCATCCGGATGTGACGGTTCAGCGACAATGATTTGTACTGCGTCGCGATGTAGATGTGCCGGAACCCCGAGTTGATGCAGTTGCTGAGCGTGAAGTCGATGATCCGGTACGGGCCCCCGAAGTAGACGGCCGGTTTCGCGCGATCTTTGGTCAACGGATAGAGGCGCTCACCGACTCCACCGGCGAGCAGGATGACCAGGATATCGTCGAGTTCCATGGGTATGGCCCCAGGCCGGCAGCGCGCCCAGGCGCCCAGCTGATCCCGTGAGGGGCAGCGATGATAGCACGGTGAATCGCACCGCAGAGTCGCGCGCGGCCTTCGACTTTCCGTCAATAATTCGCGTGTCGCGTGAGCTGTTCAGGGGTTTGACTTGCCTGTGGACGACGCCTATGATCAACGGATTCGAGGGCTCCTCTCATCCCTGACAGGGCCTCGAAACACGCGATCGAAACGGCCACCGCAGCCCGACTCTGAGCGTCGCGGCTGTTGTATTGTCCCCGTCACTTTCGGGAGAGAGAGGCATGAAGAAGATGAGAGGGATGGTTGCTCTCTGCGTCGCGCTGAGCGTGACTGCTGGTTCGTCGCCGCTGCCGGCGCAGAAGGCCGACAACAAGCAGGAAGTAAAGCGCAGTAAGGCTGAACAGCTCGACATCGAGGTCCTGCTCAAGGCGGTCGACACGGTCTCAGCGGGTCAGGCCGCTCCGACCACGATGGTGACGTGGGAATCGAACCATTTCATCCGCTCGCAGGACGGCACCACCTACGTTCCCTTCACCGTGCAACTGGATCGTTCGAAATTGACGTCGCCGACCGTCGCGCTGTACGTCCGCGTCGACACCAAGGGCGCCGCACCCGCACCGCCGAGCAAGGACAATAAGGACAACAAGGACAAGGCTGGCGCCATCCATCCGTGGGAAAACGTCTATTTCGCGACGGTCAGTCCCGAGGGGAAAGTCTCGCGCGCCTTCCAGGTGAAGGGTGGCACCGACTACGACGTGTATGTCGCGGTGAAGGATAAGGGCACGGTTGAGAAAGCCGACAAGAACTTCAACCCCACGGTCGCGGTCGCGAAGAAGGAACTGAGCATCCCCGACTACAACAAGCCGGAACTGACGACCAGCAGCGTCATCCTCGCGACGGCGATTCAGCCGCTGCCGGCGGGCGCCTCGGCGCAGGAAGATCCGTATGTGTTCGGTCCGATGCAGATCGTGCTGTCCCGCGATGGAAAGTACAAGAAGGCCGATACCCTCGAGGTGATCTACTGGATTTATGGGATTACCGGTGATTCGGCCGGCAAGCCGGATGTGCAGATCGAAAACAGCTTCAATCAGAAGACTGCGGATGGAGAGAAGTTCTTCAACAAGACCCAGCCGCAGGCATTGAATGCACAGTCGCTGCCTCCGGACTTTACGGCTACCAGCGGTCCGATCCCGGGCACCCTTCAGGTGCCCCTTCTCAGCTTTCCGCCGGGAGACTACCGGCTGGAGATCAAGATCACTGACAAGCCGTCGGGTAAGACCGTAACGCAGAATGTCAATTTCTCCGTCGCGGCCTCGTAAGGCGTAAGATGTAGGGACCCCGATGACCCGCCTTTTCACCAGACGCCCGGCGGCGGTGATGGTGTTCATGGCGGGCATCGTGTGTCCCGCGGTCGTTTTAGCGCAGTTCGCGCCAGCGTTCACTCCCAAGTCCCCTCCAGTCCAGATCGCCTCGCTTCCACAGACGGAGCTGCGCGGAACCGTGGTCGACGAGGAGGGCCAGTCGCTCGGCGGCGTCGTGGTGTCTGCGCTGGGCGGCACCACCGCCTTTGCGGTGTCCGACCGAAACGGGCGCTTCACTCTCCGCGATCTGTCTGCAGGTCCCTACCTTGTTCGCGCGCACCTTCAGGGCTACGTGCCGGCACGGGCGAAGATCATTCAGGTCACGACGACGGCGCGCGACATTTCGATCGCGCTGACGCGCGTTCAAGGTCTATCCGGCCAGCCGCAGATCCTCCAGGCGGGCATCGGCGGCGTCGACGGCGAGGAGTCGTCATCCGCGGACGACGACAGCGTGGATCACGGAGAAATTGCGTGGCGCCTGCGACATCTGAGGCGGAGCGTCCTGAAGGACCTGGACGGCGCCATCGCCACCCCCGGCGGTGACGGCTCCTTCATGGACGATTCGCTGGCCGCGCTCGCGCGGGCGGTCGGCGGGCCGGTACGATTTGCGTCCTATATCGCTGAATTGCCGCTCGATGGGCAGATCAACCTGTTCACGAGAACGTCGTTCGATCGGCCGCAGGAGCTCTTCTCGACGCAGGGCGGAATGCCGGGGAGCGTCGCCTTCGTCTCGCTCACCGCGCCGACCACCACGGGTCAGTGGAATGTGCGCGGCGGCACCACGCAGGGTGATTTGTCCTCCTGGATCGTCGCTGGTTCGTACGCGTGGCGATCGGCAGGGTCTTCGCACAAGTACCGTGCCGGGATGTCGTATGCGATGCAGCGCTATCTGGGCGGAAACGCCGACGCGCTCGCTGCAATGGCCGATGGACACCGCAATGCCGGTGAGATCTTCGCATTTGATGACTGGACGATTGCTGGCCGTCTCAACGTGACTTACGGTGCCCGCTACGCCCGTTATGACTATCTTGCGAATGAAAACCTCTTAAGTCCAAAGGCAAGCGTCACGGTGACTCCGCTTCCCGACGCTTCGTTCCGCGTGCGCGGCACCGTTTCGCATCGTGAGCTTGCACCAGGCGCCGAAGAATTCCTTCCGCCCTCAACCGGCATTTGGTTGCCGCCAGGACGCACGTTCTCGCCCGCGTCACGGCGACTCGGATTCAGGCCCGAACGGATCGATCACCTGGAAGTCGCCGCCGAGCAGCCGCTGGCCAACGACGTGCTCGTCGGGATTCGCGCGTTCCGACAACAGGTCGGCGATCAGATCGCGACGCTCTTCGGCGTATCGTTGCCCAACACTGCCGGCTCGAGCATCGGGCACTACTACGTTGGCCATACCGGCGACGCCGATGTGCGCGGCTGGGGCGTGAGTCTGAGTCGCATCGTTTCGGACGGCATGCGAGCATCGGTCGATTACACGCAGGCGGATGCAGAATGGCTCCGGTCGTCGGGCGGCTCGGCCCGTGTCGCCCTCGTGATGCCCTCGGTGATGCGCCGGCAGTTCGAACAACTGCGCGATCTCACAACGTCGGTCGAGAGCGAGCTGCCTCGCGTGGATACGCGGATCTTCGTTATCTACAAGATCAACTCGGGGTTCGCGGGGTCCGACGCAACCACGTTGCGGCCGAAACTGGGCGCCCGGTTCGACGTGCAGGTCAGTCAGGCGCTGCCCTTCCTCAACTTCACCAGCGGCCAATGGGAGATGATCGTGGCGGTGCGGAATCTCTTCCACGAAGACCTCCTCGACGCGTCCGTGTACGACGAACTTCAGGTCGCGGGGCCTCCCAAACACATCGTCGGCGGCGTCACCGTTCGCTTCTAACGCGCATTTCTTGAGCGGTTTCCAGGTCCATCCGATTGGATGATGGCTCCCGCGCATTGGATCGACACGGGTTCTGATATTCTTGAATATCGTTAAACGACTGATTTTCAGTGAGTTACGACCAGGGCCACCCCACCGATCGTGGTATATCGTTTGCTCCCGAGCAACGCACCGCCCGGCGTGTCTCCGGGCGGGCATTGCCAAAGATGAGAGACGGGAAACGAGGCTCGGACGCGCCACGTGCGTGGGCGCATTGGGGAGGACCCGTCCTTCCGCTTCTCGTCGTCTCCGGATTGCTCTGCCTCGGGATCGCGAACATCTCAGCTCGCGCGACGTGGCATGCCGTTGAAGACGGTGTGCTCTGGACAACGCAACCGGACGGAGTCGTCGCGGCCGACATAGGCGCCGGGACACCCGCTGCCGCGGTTGGCATCAAGCGCGGCGACCTGCTCCTGGCCATTGATGACCGTCCAGTCCAGCAGATGTCCGACGTGGTGCGCATGCTTCAGACGGCGGATGCCGGCCAGACTGTTCGCTACACGATCCTCAGGCTCGGCACGCGCGAGGTCGTGGATCTACGAATCGCGCCCATCCCGAGCGGACCCCGCGCGCTCTACTTCCTGCTTGCCGCCGTCGGTATCTTTACGCTGCTGGTCGGCGGCGCCGTCCGGTTACGGCGTCCGCGCGATCCCGCGACACTGCATTTTTTCTGGCTGTCGGTGGCCTTTTTCGGCGTCTTCACCTTCTCGTTCAGCGGCCGGCTCGATCGTCTCGATTGGGTGTTCTACTGGGCCGATGCGGTCTCGATGCTCGTGCTGCCGCCACTCTTCCTGCACTTCACGCTCGTCTTTCCTGAGCGGGCGCGGCGGTGGACGGCAGGCCCGGTTGGCCGCGCCGTGGTCCCGCTCGCCTATGTCCCAGCGGTACTACTGGGCATCGCCCACGTCATGGCCCTCACGCGCCTTTCCGCCGATCCCGCGCGCTTCATGCGCGTGCTCGAAACGCTCGACCGCCTCGAGTTCCTCTATCTTGCGGGATGCTTAATCGCAGGGCTGGCGGCGCTCACGCGCGCACTGCAAGAGGTGCGATCGATTACGGGCCGTCGGCAGCTTCGCTGGATCGCATGGGGCACGGCGCTCGGGGCTGGGCCGTTCGCGCTCGGTTACGCGCTTCCCTTCGCCGTTGGCGTGGACGGATCGCTGCCGATGCAGCTTTCCGCCATTCCGCTTGGTCTGATTCCGCTCGCGTATGCCTCAGCCATCGTGCGGTACCGGCTGATGGACATCGAAGTGATCGTGAAGCGTGCCCTGGTCTATGCCGCGGCGCTCGGTGCCATCGTCGCGATCTACGCGGCGATGCTGCAGGGGGTCCAGCGCGTCTGGCTGAAGGACGACAACGAACACAACTGGATCATCGCATTCCTGGCAACGCTGGTCGCGCTGCTGCTGGCGCCGCCTGTGAAGAACGCCGTGCAGAATGCGCTCGATCGCGCGTTCTACCGCGATCGGTACGACTACCGGCGCGCGCTTGTGGGTTTTGCGCGCGACCTCAATAGCGATCTCGATCTCCACCGGTTGTCCGAGCGACTCGTGTCCCGCGTCGTCGAAACGCTGCTCGTCGACCGGATGGCCCTGATGCTTGCGGACGAGGCAGCGCCCTATTACGGGTCCGTTCGCGCGTCGGGATTCGGCGACAGTCATCCGCCGGCGCTGCCGAAACATTCGGGCATAGGGAGGCGTCTCGAGGCGGGCCACACCGTGGCGCTCGACGACCCCATCGCGGCGACGCGGTTTTCCGTCGAAGAGGTCGAGTTCTGGCGCGATTCGGGTCTCTACTACTTCGTCCCGTGCGTGGCCAAGGAAGGTGCGATCGCGGTGCTTGTTCTGGGCCGTAAGGACACGGGCGAGCCGCTGAACAGCGAGGACATGAGCCTGCTGGGCGCGGTCGCCGGACAGATTGCGACGGCGCTCGAAAACGCACGTCTGTACCGCCAGCTGCACGTGAAGGCACTGGAGCTGGATCGGGTGCGCGCCTTCAACGAAAACATTCTCGAGTCGCTCGACGACGGCCTGCTGGTCCTGGATCTCGACGATCGCATCGTGCGCTGGAACCCGGCGCTCGAAGCGTTGTACGGGGTCTCCAAGGGCGACGCGACCGGCCGTCGCCTGGACGATCTGTTCGACGGTCATTTCGTCGAAGCGCTCCGCGCGGCGCGCCGCGACACGCCGGCCGGAGCGACGCTCTCGCGGCTGCAGCTCGAACGCCGCGGCGGCGGCGAAGAGCCGGTGACGGTGAACGCGGCCGTCGTGCCCCTGCGGGCGGCGGATGAAAGCGGCATCACCACGGTCGGCACGATTGTGATCATCGAAGACGTCACGCGCCGCGTGCAGCTCGAAGAGCAGCTCCAGATTTCGGAGAAGATGGCATCGATTGGCCTGCTGGCCGCCGGAGTGGCGCACGAGGTGAACACGCCGCTCACCGGGATCTCCAGCTTCACGCAGATGCTGCTCGACGGCGCTGACCCACAGGATCCACGGACCCGCGTGCTCGAGAAGATCGAGCGACAGACATTTCGAGCGGCCAAGATCGTCAACGGTCTCCTGAACCTCTCGCGGCCCGGCGCCGCAATGAGCAACGACCTGGCCGCAGTCGACGTCAACACCGTTATTTCGGACGTGCTGTCGCTGCTCGAGCATCAGTTCCATCTGCACCGCGTCACGGTTCGCCGCGAGTTGAGCGAACACCCGATTAACGTGCTCGGCGTCGAGCAGAAGCTTCAACAGGTCTTTCTCAACCTGTTTCTCAACGCGAAGGACGCGATGCCCAAGGGCGGCTGGTTGTCGATCGCCTCGCGGATGGAGAACGGGCAGGCGGTCGTCGAGATCTCCGACACGGGCTCGGGCATTCCGAGTGAGCACCTCGCGCGGATCTACGATCCGTTTTTCACCACGAAGGCCATCGGGCACGGCACCGGGCTCGGCCTCTCGATCACGTACGGCATCGTCCGCGAGCATGAAGGCTCAATCGACTGCGAGAGCAGCATCGGGCAGGGCACGCGGTTCACGCTGCGGTTTCCGCCCGCGCAGGCCGAACGGCTGGCGCGCGCGGCACAGTGACATCCGGAAATCACCGAATGCCCCGCCACGGATCCATCCTCGTCATCGACGACGAAGACATCATGCGGGAGATCCTCGAGACACTGCTGTCGCGCGAGGGATACACCGTCCGCCTGGCGTCGAGCGGCGCCGAGGGCCTCGAGCTGGCGAAATCGCTCCCGTTCGACGCGGCGATCGTCGACGTGATGATGCCGGGCATGGACGGCATGGCCGTCCTCGACGAGCT
>Ga0070698_100005383_pt1 | contig 13996 bp, 14 predicted proteins | sample KBSK1502metaG_FD_65477 | JGI IMG/M metagenome (GOLD analysis project Ga0070698, IMG submission 65477) | Corn, switchgrass and miscanthus rhizosphere microbial communities from Kellogg Biological Station, Michigan, USA - KBS K1-50-2 metaG | ecosystem: Host-associated > Plants > Roots >...
GCCCAGGCTTCGAGGCTCAGATCCTCGATGGCCGCTTGAGGCGGAAACGTGCCCGCGTTGTTGAACAGGAGGTCGAGCCGGCCCAGCTCGTCCCTGACACGAGCGAAAAGCGACTGCACCGAGCCCGGGTCGCGTACGTCGGTGGGAATGGCGAGCAGGTGGTGCCCTTCCTTGGCGCCCATGGCCACGGTCTCGTCGAGATTGCCCTGCTTCCGGCCCGCCACGACGACTGAGTAGCCCGCGTCGGCCAGGGCGAGGGCGGCCGCCCGTCCGATGCCGCTGCCTCCTCCGGTCACGACGGCGGTGCTCACCGCATCCGCTCCAGAAGCATGTGGCGGCGGTCGGTGGTGAAGGGCCTGACCTGCAGCGGCCAGCGCCCACGCTCGACCGCGTCTGACCACGCGGGGCTGACCAGCACGTCCGGGCTGTCGATCCCGTACATCGTGTGATAGTGCGGCGTCGCTTGCGGCACCTGCTTGAGAGCGCCGCCGATCGACAGCTCGAAGGGAAGGGTACGGAACCTGGTGACGGCCCGCACGCCGGCCACGGTGAGAAGGTTGGGGACATGCTCCTCGTCGTAGACCTGGTTGAACAACCGCTCGTGTGCCGGGTCGACGTCCATGGAGGCGACGAACATGTACGGGCTTTCGAGACTCACGAGCGGATTATCGGATCGCAGGGGTTCGGGGAATATCCCCGACCTCGAGGCGGTAGACGCGAACGGGGGTGAGAGTCAAATGGTCGCACTAGGTCTCCTGGTTCTTCGAGTCGTCGTCGGGCTGATCCTTGCGGCGCACGGGTTCCAGAAGCTGTTCGGCTGGTGGGGTGGCACAGGCATGCAGGGTTGGGTTGGAGCCATGCAGCGCATGCGCCTCCGGCCGGCGGTGCCCTGGGCCTGGATCTCCACGCTGTCCGAGGTCGTCGCCGGGCTGGGCCTGGTCGTCGGCCTGCTAACCCCTCTGCCCAGCCTCGCGATCGCGGGGTCGATGCTCGTCGCCATCGCGCTCGTCCACTGGCCCAAGGGCTTCTGGTCGACCAAGGGCGGCTACGAATTCAACCTCTCGATCCTCGCGGCGGTCGCCGCGATCGCGATCGCCGGACCGGGCGCCTACTCGCTGGACGCGGCCCTGCGCATCCAGCTGCCAGAGCCGGTCACGCTGATCGTGGGCACGGTCCTTCTCCTGGTCGGAGTGGGCGTGGCGCTCGGCACTCGTGGCCCCGCGGTCGCGACGGAGACCAAGCCCCAAACGACCTAGCCGCGACTTGATCAAATCGGCGAACCAGGAACATCGCAACGCACGCGACCTGATCAAATCGGCGACTAGGAGCGCCTGTGTGCTCAGAATGAGCGCGTGAACCGGCGCCTCGCGGCGGCGATCGTCGCGGTCGCCGTGGTCGCCTCGCTGGTCGTGCTTGCGAGCTTCGCTCGTCTTCTGGTCGCCAACGTCGATGGGCCGCCCGTCGTGGTCAGCGTGGTCGGCGTGACCGACGTCACCGCGGACTGCGGCCAAGGCACGCAGACGATCTGGATCCCACTGTTTCGCGTGATGGCACGCGACATCATCGTCCGTAACGCTCGCGACGGCGTGGTCCTCAAAGAGCTCCACGTGACTGGGGACATCGTCGTCCTCGTCCGACGAGATGGAGTCCTTTACGGTGAGCCCGGTAGCTCGTACGGACCGGCGCCTGTCGATGGCTGTGCCTAGGCCGGGCCGATGACCTCGATTTCGTTTCCGTCCGGATCGTACGTGGAAAGCCGCGGCTGAAGCGTGTGGTTTTAGGCATCATGGACGCGAACGTGAGGCGTATTCGGGATGCGCTAAGAGATTGGGAAATCCGGGTCTACGTCTACGTCCGTGGGCACCGCTGGACGTGGATTGTCCTACTCACAGTTGCCTTCATAGTCGGAGTCGCACTGGCAGCCTCTGCTCAAGACTGCTTTCAGCGGGGCGCTCCCTTTTACGAGTGCGGCGTCGGACCCCCCTAGTTCGAGCGACCCTGAGTTCACTGGCCACCAGGCTGGCCGGGACCCATGGAACCGGTTTCATGATCCGTTAAGCCCCGAAGCAGTCTTGGCGGGCGTCTGGGCCGGGAATGTCACTCGGGACCTATACATTCCACTTCGTTTCCGTCCGGGTCGTCCACGTAGAACGTCCGGACGCCCTTCAGGACCGGGTGGACGCCGTGCCGGACTTCGATACCTGCCTCGATGAACGCGTTCTCCAGCTCGTCGTACTCGCGACGGCCGACCCGGAACGCGAGGTGATGCAGGGATCTCTTCTCCTTCTCCCTGTGTGTCGGGAAGTAGGAGTCTGGGTGCGGGTGCGGAACGAGCACGATCAGCTCCGGGATCCCGCCCGGCTTGGCGACGATCAGGAACTTGTTCGGCATTTCAGGTGGCGACATCAGCTCCAGTCCGAAGCGGTCGCGGTAGAACTCGAGCGCCGACTCCATGTCGGCGACCCACAGCACGATCTCGGCCAGCCCCTCCACCTTGCTCATGCGGCCACCGCGGAGGCGACCGCCTCGAAGTTGATGGAGCGCACTCGCGGCGGCACCGAGCACCCTGGCGCGAGCAACAGCCCACGGCCTCCGGTCTCGTCGATCGCGGAGCGGGCTTCCTCTGCGATCTTGCTCGCCGGCCCGTAGATAAGCGTCGCCCGCTGGCTCAGGCCTCCCATCACCGCTCGGCCGGCAACTTCGCGTCCTTCGGCCAGCGACGGATTGCCCTGGTTGTGAATCGACCAGCTCACGGCTTGCGTGGGCAGGTCGCGGGAGAGGCCAAAGTTGAGGTTGGAGCCGCACAGGTGCAACACGTTGAACCAGGCCTCCTTGGGAAGAGCGTTCAGCACCGCCACGTCGTACGGCAGCACCAGATCGCGGTAGACGTTTTCCGGCATCACCTTGCGGCCGGCGTAGCCAGAGATCGCGTAGAAGATTCCCGCCGCGCCCGCCTCAATCGATCGCCGGCTGAAGTCTGCCAGCGCCTTCGCGATCCGGTCCAGGGCTGGACCGGTCAGGTCCGGGTGCTTGCGCAGCTCGCGGACAATCCTCGACTGCGACTTGCCGACCAGGTAGCCGCCGACGGTGATCGGGCTGAAGACGGTCTGGATCACCGGGACCTCAGGCCCCAGCTCCCGAGCCACGATGGCGATCGACTCGACCTGGTCGTCGAACGCCTTCGGGTTGACGAGCTGCACCGAGCGCCATGCCTCCAGGTCGGGCACCGCCGGTGTGACGAGGATCGGCGCCCGCAGCGCGTGACCGGACGGCTCATACACGGACCCGAACGCCTCGGCGAAGAACGTGGCGCGCGGCTGAAACTTGACGAAGTCCCACCCAAACTTGCGCGCCCTTTCGACTGTGATCGCGGCGAGATCGGTGGGCGACCACTCCTGGCGATAGGTGTGGCCCCACGCGCCAACCGGCGGACGATCGGCCACCTTCATCGCGAGCGCAGTCTCGACACGCTGTCGACCGGTCATGGCCCGAGTTTAAGCTGAGCCCGATGACGGACATCGCTACGGAGGCGGCTCGGTTGCGCAACTCGGCCGAGGCCCGGCCCATGCGACTTCCCATCAACCGCAAGGTCGACGAGTCGCATCACGCGGTCACCGACGACGGACTGTCGGTCTGGTACACGATCCAGGTCTCGCCGCACGCGCGGATCCAGGAGGCCATCTTCGAGCGCACCGACCGCATGCCCACGGACGAGGAATGCCGGCGCTGGCTCGACCTTCTCGTCCTCAGCGGCAAGCCGGTCGAGGCCGCGACCTTCCCGGGCTCGACCACCCGCCGCTTCGAGGTGTTCGACGATGCTTGCTGAGACCGTCGCGGATGAGCTGCGCCGCGTCGTCGGCCGCGAGTCTGTCATCGACTCGGCCAACGACCTGCGCATATTCGAGCGCGATGCCTCCATCGAAGGCGCTGCGCCTGACGCGGTAGTGCTTGCGTCGACGACGGAGCAGGTGGCAGCCGTCATGAAGGTGGCCGCCAGGCACCGAATCCCGATCGTCCCGCGCGGCGCCGGGACCGGGCTGTCCGGCGGCGCCGTGACAATCCGCGGCGGCATCGCCCTCCAGGTGACGCGGATGCGGCGCATCCTCGAGCTCGACCCCATCGCGCAGACCGCGACGGTCGAGCCTGGCGTCGTCAACCAGGAGCTGTCGCTCGTCGCCGCGCAGCACGGCCTCTTCTACGCGCCCGATCCCTCGAGCCAGAAGGCCTGCACCATCGGTGGCAACGCCGCCGAGAACTCAGGCGGCCCTCACTGCCTCTACTACGGCGTCACCACCAACCACGTGCTTGGCATGGAGGTGGTGCTTGCCGATGGAAGCGTGCATTGGGTGAGCGGCGACGCGCCCGACCGCGCCGGCCTCGACCTGTGCGGCGTGCTCGTCGGCTCGGAAGGCACGCTCTGCGCGATCACCAAGATCAAGGTGAAGCTCCTACCCATCCCGCCCAGCGTCGCCACCATGCTGGCCGCGTTTCCGACCATCGAGGCGGCAAGCCACGCGGTGTCGGCGGTGATCGGCCACGGCATCGTCCCTTCCGCGTTGGAGATGATGGACGGGGTCACGGTGGGCGCCGTCGAGGCGCACTACCACGCGGGCTACCCGACCGACGCCGGCGCCGTCCTCCTCGTCGAGGTCGACGGCATCGCCGAGTCCACGCGAGAGCTCATGGTCGCGATCGGCAAGATCCTGTCCGACAACCACGGCTACGCGATGCGCGAGGCGCAGACGCCGGCCGAGCGCGACCTGCTGTGGGCAGGGCGCAAGGGTGCGATCGGCGCCCTCGGCCGCATCAAGCCGAACTACTACCTGCACGATGGCGTCGTCCCGCGCTCGCGGCTGCCGGAGGTGCTAGCGGCGGTCGGCGAGATCGGCGAGCACTACAAGCTCCCGGTCGCCAACGTCTTCCACGCGGGCGACGGCAACCTGCACCCCAACATCCTGTTCGACATGCGCGACCGCGAGGTGATGCACCAGGTGGAGTCCGCGGGCGAGGAGATGCTGCGCGCCGTCGTCGAAATGGGAGGCGCGCTCTCGGGCGAGCACGGCATCGGGCTCGAGAAGAACGCGTTCATGCCGTGGATCTACAGCGAAGACGACCTCGACGCGATGCACCGGGTCAAGGACGTCCTCGACCCCGACGGCATCCTCAACCCGGGCAAGATCTTCCCCGACCCGTCGCGCAAGTCAGTGCACCTCGCGGGTCGCACCGGGCTGGCGATCGAGGCCAGGTGGTGGTGACGGCGCCGGCAGTCGAAACGCCTTCGACCGCCGAGGAGCTGGCGCATACGCTGAATCTCGCGGCGGAGGAGAGGCTGGTCGTCGTCCCCGTCGGCGGCGGCCGCGCGCGCGGGATGGGCGACGTGCTCGGAACCTGCGACGTCGAGATCCACACGACGAAGCTCGACCGGGTGGTCGAGCACTCGCAGGCCGACATGGTCGTGAGCGTCGAGGCCGGCATCACGCTCGAGGCGCTGCAGGCCGAGCTCGCGAAATCCGGCCAGTTCCTCCCGCTCGACCCTTTCAACTCGCCGGGCCACAGCATCGGCGGCCTGCTCGCGACCGGTTGGACAGGGCCCCTACGCCTGCGCTACGGGTCGCCGCGCGACTTCCTCATCGGGATCCGTGTCGCGCTGCCCGACGGCAAGCTCGCGACCGCCGGCGGCCGCGTCGTGAAGAACGTGACGGGCTACGACATGATGAAGCTGCACTACGGCGCGCTCGGATCGCTCGGCGTAATCGTCGCCGCGTCGTTCAAGGTCTTCCCCGCGCCGCTGCACGACGTGACGGTGGCGAGCGATGGCGGGTGGAACGCGGCCGTCCACGCGCTGTCGACGCCGGTCCCTCCGGCCGCCCTCGAGCTCTTCTCGAGCGGGCACGTGCTGGCTCGGTACAGCGGCAGCCGCGACGCCGTCGACAGGGTCGCGGGCGACCTGGGCTGGAAGCGGGTCGAGACAGACGTCTGGGACGAGCACTCCCGACGCGGCCCCGAAACATGGGCGCGCATCTCGGTACCGCGCGAGGCTCTGCGGCGGATCGTGCATGGATTGCCCTCCGACGCGGAGTGGTGGGCGTCGCCCGGCACCGGCATCGCGCACTGGGCGGTCACGAGCGACGCACGATCGGTGCTGGGCGTCCGCGCGAAGGCGGAATCCGCCGGCGGCACGCTCGTGATGCTCGCCGCACCCGACGACTTCATGCGCGAGGTCGGCGCCTGGGGCACGCCGCCGGCGACCCTTGACGTGATGCGGCGGCTGAAGCACGCGTTCGACCCCGAAGGCGCGTTGAACCCGGGACGGTTTGTCGTCTGAGCACCTTCACGCGCCTGAGCGACGACGACCTCGCCACATGCGTCCACTGCGGCCTGTGCCTGGACGCTTGCCCGACGTTCCGAGCCACCGGGCTCGAGACCGAGTCGCCGCGCGGCCGCATCTTCTTGATGACGGAGTGGAAGCGCGGCACGATGAAGTTCGACGAAGAGCAGGTCAGGCACATCGACCTGTGCCTTGGCTGCCGGACCTGCGAGGCGGTCTGTCCGTCCGGCGTGCCGTACGGCCGGATCATCGAGGCGGGTCGCGCCGACGTGGAGGACGTGCGCCGGCCCACCGCGAAGCGCGTGCTGAGCCGCTTCGCGCTGCGCGAGGTCGTGGGCCACCCGGGACGCCTGCGCGCGGCGGGTGTGGCCACGCGCCTCGCGCAGAGACTGCACCTGACCTCGATCGCGAGGTCCGGCCGCATGCTGCCGCCTCTGCAGCCGCAGTTTCGACGGCCGGCCGGCGACGTCGCGCCAGCCATCGGCGAGAAGAAATACCGGGTCGCTTTCCTTGTCGGCTGCGTGATGCCAATCCTCTACCCGCAATCGCACGAGGCGGCGGTGAGGCTGCTCCAGTCCGCTGGATGCGAGGTGTGGTTTCCGCCCGGCGAGCGTTGTTGCGGCGCGCTCTTCGCGCACAACGGCGACCTCGATGGCGCGGGCACGCTTCGCGACGCGAATCCCAAGATGTATCGCACAGGGGCATTCGACGCGCTCGTCGTCGACTCGGCGGGCTGCGGCGCCCACCTGAAGGACTTCTACCCAGCACTCAAGGGCCGCGTGAAGGACCTCACCGAGTGGCTCGTCGAGGTCGGGCTGCCTGAGCCAAAGCGGGTCGAGAAGGTGCGCGTCACCTACCAGGACGCGTGCCACCTGGCCCATGCGCAGCGCATCAAGAAGCAGCCGCGCGACCTCATCCGGTCACTGCCTGGCGTCGAGTTCGTCGAGATGCGCCACCCAGACATCTGCTGCGGGGCGGCCGGTCTCTACAGCACGCTCGAACCGGCGATGTCGAATCGCATCCTGCAGGAGAAGCTCGACGACCTGATCGCCACCCATGCGGACGTCGTGGCGGTGGCCAACCCTGGATGCCAGATGCAGATGCAGGCCGGCCTGCGCGCGCGCGGCTCGCCGATGCGCGTCGAGCACATCGCGGAGACCCTGATCCGCGCCTACTAGAGGACAACTCCTCCCCATTTATGGGGAGGTGGCCGCGCAGCGGCCGGAGGGGCGGGCCGGACGGGCGGCCCCATCCCGGCGCTTCGCGCCGGACTTCCCCGCAAGCGGGGAAGAGTTGGCCTCCTAGATCTTCAGCTTGGGCAGTACGGCCGTCTTGGTCACGTCGACTTCGACTCGGGCCACCGCGAGCGTCACGTTGTCGGGCGCTCCCAGCTCGCGGCACCGCTCGATCACCCGCTCCGCACCGCGGTCGAGGTTCCCGTCCCTCAAGAGCAGGCGGCCCATCTCCTCGACGCTGACCCCCGCGGTCTCCACGCCATCGCTGCAGAGCACGACCGCGTCGCCTTCCTCCAGCTTCATCTTGTCCGTGAACGCCGCGATCTGCTCCCACACGCCCACCGCGCGGGTCAGCCGGTGCTTGAGCGGGTGGTTCTCCGCCTCTTCGGGCTTGATGAGCCCGAGGCGCACCTGCTCCGCCGGCCACGAGTGGTCCTGCGAGATGAGCTTGGCGAATCCGTTGCGAAACAGGTAGGCGGGGCTGTCGCCCACGTTGAGCAGCGCGCACTCGCCACCGCGAATCGCCGCGATGACCATCGTGCTCCCCATGCCCGCCCAGTCCGGGTTGTCGCGCGCGGCGTTGAAGACGGCGGTGTTCGCCTCCTTGCACGCCTTCTTCAAGCGCTCGACGTCGGGCCCCTCCTCGCCGTCCTCGGCGAGGACCGAGGTCACGGTCTTGACCGCGATCTGGCTCGCGTGCTGCCCGGCGGCGTGACCGCCCATGCCGTCGCAGACGACGATGAGCGTGTCGAGCCCGGCCTTGTTCCGCCACACCGTGACGGAGTCCTCGTTCTCTTCCCGTTCCAGACCGGGGTCGGTGGCCCACGCGATACGTAGCCGCATCGTGTTACCTAACGAGCCAGACCGGGGCTAGGCTCCGACATGAGAAAAGTGGATTGAGTTCTGGCCGATCGTCACCCGGTCGCCATTGTTCAGTTGCTTCTCCTGGATCGACTCGCCGTTGACGAACGTGCCGTTGGTGCTCCCCAGGTCGACGACCCAGAACGTCTCCCCCCGGCGCTCGAGCCTAGCGTGGTGACCGCTGGTCGCGGGGTCACGCAGGATGACGTCGTTGTCGGGCGATCGGCCCATGCGCACGGCGTGGTCGGCGGCGCGATGCGTGTGCCCGGCGTCAGGTCCTGACTCGATGCTGAGCTGCGCCTGCGGACCGCCAGCCGCCGGCGCTGGCGGGGCCGGTGGCCGGGTCGGGATGGCCATCGTCTCGGCGACCGGAGGAGGCGCCGCCGGTCCCGGCGACCAGGCGGGCATCAGCGTCGTCGGCTCGCCCTCGCCTCTGCCTGCGTCGGCCGGCGGGGGCGCGACCATGGTCGCGGCAACGTCGGACCCGTTCGTGATCGGGCTCTGCCACGGCGGAGCCGGTGGGGCAGCGGGAGGAGGCGGAGGCGGAGGAGGAGGCGGCGCCGCGGGCGGCGGCGATGCCTGGGCGCCGGCGGCGAGGTCGGCGTCCGTCGATTCCGGCACAGCGGGTGCCTGAGCCGCGGCCCGGTTCCATGCCGGCGCCGCGGGTGGGCTCCAGGGCGGAGGAGCGGGGGCAGGCGGGGGCTCGACCATCGGCGCGGGAGGCGCTGGCGCTGGCGCAGCCGGCGCGGCGGAGGCCCATGAAGGCGCCGCGGGCGCGGCCGGCTCCTCGGTCTTCGGGATGTCCCACGAGGGCGAGGCGGCATCCCACGCCGACGCTGCCGGAGACGCCGGGGCGGCCGGCACGTCCCAGGACGGTGCGACCGTCGCCGGTGGCTGTGGCGCCGCGGCCGCAGCGGGCCCGCCCCAGTCCGACGACGGAGCTGCGGGTGCGGGCGCCGGCGCGGCGGGAGCCGCGTCCCACGCGCTCTGCGCGCCGGGCGGGTTCCACGAGGGCGCGCTCGGCACGGCCGCGGGCGGAGGCGGCGGTGGCTGCGCGGCCGGCGGAGGACTCCACGCGGGTGGCGGAGCCGCCGGTGCGCCCCAGGACGGAGCTCCGGGTGCGGCCGCCACAGCCGGAGCCGGTGGCGCGGGCGGAGCCGCCGGCGGCGGCGCGGCCCAGGCCGGAGCCGGTGCCGCTTCGGCCGGAGACGCAGGTGGCGAACCCCAGGTCGGAGCTCCGCTGACGGGTGGCGCTGCCGGCTGCGCGCCCCACGTCGGCGGGGCCCCCTGCTGCGGCGGAGCAGCAGCCGGCGCGGGTGGCGATCCCCACGCGGGAGCGGGCGAAGCCGAAGGCGGGCCCCAACCTGGCGCACTGGAAGACGGCGCGGCGACCGCGGGTGACGCGGGCGATCCCCATCCGCCCTGTGCCGGTGGCTGGGACGCAGCCGGTGCGCCACCCCACGTGTTGGACGGCGGCGGGGCGACCATCGTCGGCGCCACACCAGCAGGCCGCGGCTGGGCGGGAGGCGCCCATGTCGCGGCGACTCCGGCGGTCTGGCTCGACGGCGTCGGTGCCGCGGGCCTGACCGGCGGCGCTCCCTTCCTCTTCCTGCGGCGCCGTCGGGTCATCAGGTAGAGCCCGCCGGTGAACAGCGCCGCCACCGCAAGGATGATTACTGCGTATTCAGTGGGCATGCGGTGGAGAGCCTCCCTTCTCGCCGGTCACGGCATTGGTTTTTTGTGCTTGCAGAGCGCCGATTTGCGTAGTGCTGAAGTATGCCACCCGGGTCAGGTTTCGCTGCCGCCGTTCTCGATGACGAGGCGCCCTGAGGCCACTCCCGGCACGGTGACGTCGGCCTCCAAAGAGTGCGCCCCCGCCCCCAGCGTCTCTCGGGTCACCACATGAAGGACGAGCCGCCTCCCCAGCGGCATGTCGAGACGCTTCGGAAGCGGGGCCAGCCCGGCGTTGGTCTCGATCTGGAGCTGGTGACCGGTGACGAGCACGCCGTCGAGACGCAGGCCCGTGACGCCGACGAGGACCGCGGGGCGCGTGCGATTCTCGAGCGCGAAGCTCAGGCCCTGGTTCTCCACGCGCAGGCTGCGTAGGTCGGCCAGCCGCTCCGCGAGGTAGCGCGGAATCTCCGGCCGTGGCGCCGTCGACGCCGGCGCGGCGCCGACTGTGAAGACCAGCTCGCTTCGATCGACGACCGTCCCCGCGACCGTGACCGTCGCCTCGAGCAGGTACTGACCCGCGGCGGCGAGGGGAAGACTCAGCGTGGTCGCGACGACGGCCGGTTCGTACGCGGTCGGCACCTCGACCTCCACCGACCCGGAGTAGGACTTCTTCTGCACCGCGTCGCGGACGCGGTCGAGACCGCGCGCGCCTCCGGCCTTCTCGCGCGTGACCGACCACCGCACAGTGCCCCGGCCCGCGACCGCGGGGTCGTCGTTCACGACGACCAGGCGCGCGGCGAAGGGAACGCGAGGGCTCTGCGTGAAGCCGAGCAGCCGCCCGCCCTCGAAGGCAAGCGGCTCGATGATCAAGCGCGTCGGGCGAAAGGCGTCGGCCAGCGCCTTGAGCGCGGGCTTCGCCATGCGCGTGCCGTCGAGGAGGCCGAATCCAATTCCTGGAAACGGATCGACAAGGTGATACGCGAAGCCGCCCCAGCAGGACTCGAACTTGCGCGTGCGCAGGTGCTCGGCCGCATAGCGGACGAGCTTCTCCTGGTACCTCTGCGAATCGACGACGTAGTCCTCGAGGCTCTGGTGCGCCGAGGGCAGCCCGACGCCGCGCTCCGCCCAGTTGACCGGCTGGAAGCCCGCATGCCTCCACGCCGGGTCGTCGTCCGCGACCGGCCACCGCTTGCCGATGCGCTCCCACGCGGGTGAATCGATGCTCGGCAGCGACTGCGCACCGAACGCGCTGACCATCAGCGGCTCGACCAGGCCGATGTCCTTCCACGACCCAGCAGACCAACCGAGCATGAGCTGGATGTCGACGTCGCCCGAGGCGGCCATCGACGGTCGCGTCCCGTCGAGGCGGTCAAAGGACGACTTGAGCTCCTGGTCGATGGAGTGGTTCTGGCGCACCGCGTGCACCTCGCCGAGGTCGTAGTTCGTCGCCAGCCACGGCGGGTTCTCGTGCGCGATCCACATCACGATCGAGGGGTGGTTCTGCAGCATGGTCACCATTTCGGACTGCTGCTTGCGCGCCGCGTTCTCGAAGAAGCGCGCCTCGTCGTTACGCGCGTGATAGACGTATGTGCCCGTCAGCGGAAGATCCTGCAGGACCAGCATCCCCGCCTCGTCGGCCAGCCGGTAGAAGTCCTTGGGCAGCACGTTGGCGAGCACGCGCAGCGCATCGAGGTTGGCTGCCTTGGCGGTGGCGATATCCGAAACCAGCGTCTCCGTGGTCAGCTCGTCGAGCCGGTACGCGGGCGCATAGCACGCCCCGCGCAGAAAGATGGGCCGGCCATTGATGCGCAGGCTCCACCGGCGCGGACCTACGTCGGCGGTGAGCTCGCGAAACGCGAAGCCGTCGTCGACCCGCGACGACTCGACCCCGTCGGCGGTGCGCGTGATGAGCTCGGCGCGATACATCGGCTGCGCGCCGAATCGCCACGGCTCCCACTTCTTGGCGCCGGGTAGGGCGAGTCGCATCGTCACGGTCTGCTCCGCGCCTCCGCCCAGGTGGACCTCGCGACGCAGGCGAAGCGGATCACGGCCCGGCACCGGCACGGTCAGCTCCACCTCACCGTCCATCTGCCTGCCGTCGAGGTTGCGCAGGCGCGCGTTCACCTCGAGCCTCCCGTCGCCGCCCTCAAACGTCGGCTTGAGGCGCATCGAGTCGACCGCGATCGGTCCGACGTACTCGAGCTCGACCGTGCGCCACAGTCCGAGCGGCACCTCGAGCTTGTAGTCGTCGGGCAGGCTCGCGTAGGCGGATGCCGGATAGGGCTTGAGGTCCCCGTCGTTGAAGAAGCCCATGATGTGGCGCTTCTTCTCGGGCTGCGGCTCGACCGGGGCCTCGCAGCAGATCACGAGCAGGTTTTCCGCCTTGAGGTACGGCGTCAGGTCGAAACCGAACGGCGCGAAGTAGCCGTAGTGCGACCCGAGCAGTCGGCCGTTGAGCCACACGTTGGTGGCCAGGAACGCCCCCCCGATGCGCAGCACCACGCGACCCGCGTGGTCGGGCCGCGGAAACTCGGTCCGGTACCAGACCGACTGCCGCCCTTCGCGTGCGGCGAGCTGGCGGGGGACCTCGATCGGCTTCCAGCCTCCGCCCGCGCCCACGGTGAGGCGCTCGGCCTCGCCTTCGCCGAGCGGCAGCCACACCGCCTCCCATCCGGTCAGCTCCCGACGGCCCGCGGCCCGCTGCGCGAGCGGCATGAACAGTGAGTCGCTCATCGCCGATACGCCCCGTCCGCCGTCGAGCAGATCAGCACCGGCTTGTCGATCGAGGCGACGAAGTCTTCGGTCCGGGTTCCGCCGACCAGCGCAAGGACGCTGCCACCGAAGCCCGCGCCCATGATGCGCGCGCCGAAGCAGCCGGGTATGGACCACGCGCGCTCGACGATGGCGTCGACGCCGGGCGTCGAGACCTCGAGGTCGTCGCGCAGGCTGACGTGCGATTCCTTCAGCAGCTCACCCATGCGCTTGAAGTCACGCGCCTTCAAGGCATCGACGAACGCGTGGACGCGCGCGATCTCGGAGTCGACGTGCTTCCGGCGCTTGGGGTGTCCGCTCTCCGCCTCGCGCCGGCGCTGGTTGTATGGAGTGTCGGCCAGCGAGCGGTGCTCGCCGGAGTCGATGACCGCGATCGCGACCTCGTCTGGGAAGGAGACCAACTGGTACTCCAGCGTGGCGCAATCGAGCAGCATCGCGCTACCCCTGCGCCCAAGCGCCGACGCGAACTGGTCCATGACACCGACCTGGACCCCGGTCGCCCGCTGCTCGGCTCGCTGGCAGGCGAGCGCCGCCTCCTTGCCGTCCATCTGTGGCTCCAGCCCTGCCGCGAGCGCGACCAGGAGCGCCGCCGACGAGCTGATGCCGGCCGCCGGCGGCACCTGCGATTCGACGTGCACAGCCTGCGGCGGCGCGCCGAGCTCGGCTCCGATCGCCATCACGTAGCGGAGGCCGCCCGGCACGTCGCTCTCGATGGTCCACTCGGGCGCCGGGTGGCCGCGCACCTCGGTGAAGCGGTCGACCGCGGCCGGCAGCACGACCCCACCGAGGTAGTCGATGTGCTCGCCGATGAGGTTCACCCGGCCCGGGGCTTTGCCGTGCCAGGTCTCAGGTCTCGATTGCACGCAGCTCCGCGGCCGTGTCCTCGGCGCGGGCGTCGAGGATGAAGGCGCCGGCGCCCAGCTCGGACCCGGCGAGGTACTTCAGCTTGTCCTTCGTCCGGTTTGGCGGGTAGAACTCGAGGTGGAAGTGGTGGTGGCGGCCGCCACGACCCGGCGGCTTCTGGTGCATCGCCATCACGTAGGGCAGCGGCTTGTCGAAGAGGCGGTCGTACTTCTGGAGTAGGCCCTTGAGGTTGCGGGCGAATGACTCGTCGTCCCCTTCATCG
>Ga0070698_100005386_pt1 | contig 13989 bp, 15 predicted proteins | sample KBSK1502metaG_FD_65477 | JGI IMG/M metagenome (GOLD analysis project Ga0070698, IMG submission 65477) | Corn, switchgrass and miscanthus rhizosphere microbial communities from Kellogg Biological Station, Michigan, USA - KBS K1-50-2 metaG | ecosystem: Host-associated > Plants > Roots >...
ATGAAAGCAAGAGCGACCGTTCTGACTCTGGCATTCTGCTTTTTCGCTGCGGCACTGTGCTTCGCCGCCGACGCATTTCTCGGTACCTGGAAGATGAACGAGGCCAAATCAAAACTCAGCCCAGGAGCCCCCAAGAACTCTACCGTTGTCTACGAGGGCGCAGGCGACCGCGTGAAGGTCACTATCGATGGCACCGACGCTGAAGGCAAGCCCACACACAACGAGTGGACCGGTAAGTACGACGGCAAAGACTACCCTGTCACCGGAGATCCCAATTCAGACTCGCGCGCTCTCAAAAAGGTCAACGATCACACCATCACGTTTACCGTCAAGAAGGGCTCGAACGTGACTACTACTGGTCGCATCGTCGTTTCGCCCGACGGCAAGACTCGTACCGTCACCACCAGCGGCACCGATCCCAAGGGCAACAAGTTCACTGCCACCGCCGTCTACGACAAGCAATAGCGCGAAAACTTAGCAACTCCAATTTTTGGCAACTGGCACTTATAGAGGGGTGCCGCACCCTGCGGTTTTTCAGGGTGCGGTTTTTGACTTTTCTGAAAGCCCCACAATGCACCCTGCCGCAACACCGAGTGGCATAGCGATTCCTGGGTGTGCTAACCGACGAGTTCTTCTCGATTATGTAGCGCCCGCGAACTGTCGCGGGCATCTTCGGCTTACTCCCTTATCCATCCCTGGTCTGGAACATTCTTCGTCCTGGCCCGGTAGAAAATCGTTACATCATTCACCCTATATATCCCGTATGTACCTGAAAATAAAAGCAAAGTCCTGGCCATCCGCTTGCCCCTACAGTGGTGAGTTGTTTGAGGAGATGACATGGCCGTCTTTTTTCTGACCTACGCGATCCTGGTCTTACTGGTTGTTTCCTTATCGCGTTCCTTCAGCACTCAAACGCGTAAGCCCAGCTCAAAGGCACGCTTCCAACGCGTGCCCTCAAAATCCGGAGTAATCCCGAGTCCGCGATATGAAAGCACATCATTACGACATCGTGCGGAAAGACGTTCGGCGTTCGACCTGGCTTGAAGACGCCGAAGATTTGGACAGCGCGAAGTCTCGCATCCGTGAGCTCGTCTCTTTTTGGCCGGGAGAGTTTCAAATCGTTGACCAAAGCTCTCATCGAATCGTTGCGACTGTCTCCGGCGAGACGGACGCCGAAGTCATGCCAGACAAATCTGGTGTTGTAGTCCCAGGGGTCTCCGTCAATAAGGCAATGAAGCCGAATCCGGGCTAGCCGTCGAGATTTCTTCCATGCCGTTTTTTTTTGCCAAAGCGTCCGATCTAAACCTGAAACAACGGCCACGCCCTGCAATAGGCGATGCCTAAGAGCATCCTGGTTGTAGATAACGGCGATACCTTTCAGAAACGTTGAGCAATTTGCGATTTGTCACTGCTAGCATCGCCCGATAGAGCTTCCGCCACCTCGCATATCCATTCGCCCACTGCGGAGCTCTCTCGCGAATCGATTTCTGGTGCAGCCTCCTCAGTTTTCAGGGCGCGGGTTTTGACTTTTCTGCACGTAGCGCCCGCGGACCGTCGCGGGCATCTTCCTCTTTGGGTGCCGCACCCTGCGGTTTTTCAGGGTGCGGGTTTTTGACTTTCTGGCGGTTGGCAGCTCCTAAGTCCCGATGCACGAATTTGGGTGCACTGCCCTTGGCTTTTGCCTTTTGCAACGCGTGAGTCTGTCACTGCTGAGACCTAGCCTCCAGCCTGTCGCCTTGAGCTCCGAAAAAGTACCACCCTAGCTTCTAGTACCATTTCAAGTATTGACAATACGAGAAACATATGGTACCATACCTCCTCGCGTGGTCTCGAACACCACCTCGCTCGCCAAATCAGCCTCTCGACCTCCCTTTCCACCTTTTGGCACTCAGATTCTCCGACCCTCGAGCCTAGTCCCCTCTGCGTCCCCACTCATATTGTTGTTACATCCCTGCTTCACTGCTTTTAGACGTGACGACCTAAACCGCCTAAAATCAAGTATTTATGGAAAACCTCCCGCGTCCTCCCAAAGTGACTCATTTTGTCACTTCAAAAAGTTAAGTATCTTGTTTTCATTCTGTTGCGCACTCTTTCGCGAAAACAGGGGGGGTGGGGTAGTAACCCGCCTCCCCAGGGGCGCCCATACCCCGGCGCTTCTCTACATCCTTACCTCTTTGCTTCCTTGCGTCACACGAATCCAACCGCCTCTTCGTCGTACCTCCCCTTCGTTACCTCCTCGATTCCCTCTTCGTGGTTTCTGGGAGCCGCCCGTGGCCGCCGCGACACTACCCAGCCCAGAACAGCACCCGCCCGTGTCGGGCACAAATGACAGAAATTCTCCAATCGCTTGTCCTCTCACAAAGTTACAAGCCAAGCCCCCTGTCCCGCCCGGATTCAACTCGCGGCCGTGCAATTGCTCCTCTCGGCAATGTTGTCTTTCACGCGGCATTCGCGCGGCTGCTCGGCCCGAGCCGCGCGGATGTCGTACACTAATTTCGCCTCGGGAACCTTATGCCACGCCCGCAAAACAGCCTCACCAGATTTCACGGTCGCCCGGTTTGGGCGGAAATCTCCACTTCCGCTCTCACTTACAACCTTCGCGCCATCCGCGCGTTCGTCAATCCCGCCAGCGAGAAGCGCAAGACGCCTCGCCTGGTGCTCTCCATTGTCAAGGGCAATGGCTACGGGCACGGCGGGCCGCAAGTCGCCAAGATTCTGGACAAATCCGGATCCGACTGGTTCGGCGTGACCTGTACGGCCGAAGGCATCGCCGTGCGCAAAGCTGGGGTGCGCAAGCCGATTCTCGTCCTCACAAGTTTCTGGCCCGGCGAAGAAGCCGCTCTGATCAAGCACGATCTCACTCCCGTGGTTCACCGCTGCGAGCAGCTCGAGCTGCTGAATCGCGCGGCCTCCCGGCTCGGCCGCAAGCACCTCACCTTTCACCTCAAAATGGATACCGGAATGAATCGTCTGGGCATCGCGCCCACCGACGTGGACTGCTTCGCCCGGCAGCTCGCGAAGTCCAAGCACCTGCTCCTCGGTGGAATCCTCACGCACTTCGCTTCCTCCGAAGCCTTTACTCCCGCTCCGCGTGGCGAGCAGACCCGCGAGCAAGAAGAGCATTTTTATGTTGGGCTGGAGCGCCTCCGGAAGCTGGGCATCGATCCCGGCATCGTTCATTTGGCGAACAGCGCCGCGATTGCCTCTCGGCCGGAAACCTGGGCCGACATGGTGCGCCCCGGCGTGATCCTGTATGGCTATCACCCCGGCTACGATCCGGCGGAGCAACGCAACGAAGCAGAAAAGCGGCTGCCGCTGAAGCCGGTCATGAGCTTGCGCACGCGCATCATCAGTTTGCGCACCGTTCCGGTCGGCATGCCCGTAGGCTACGGCGGAAAATTTGTCGCGCAGCGTCCGTCAGTGATCGCCGTGCTCGCCGCGGGCTATGGCGACGGCATTCCCCGTTCGCTGAGCAATCGCGGCAACGCTTTGCTGAAAGGCAAAATCGCTCCGATCGTGGGCATCGTGTCCATGGACGTGACCATGGTCGACGTCACCGACGTGCCCGGCGCGGAGATCGGCGACGTAGTGACCATCCATGGAACCGATGGCGAGCACACATTGCCCGCCAATCAAGTCGCGCGAGAAATCGGCACGGTCACTTCCGATCTGCTCTGCGCCGTGACCCAGCGCGTTCCTCGCTTGTACGTCGCCTGAACAGCCAACTAGGCGCTAGCGCTTGGGCGCCCGCGCTTCGTCGGCGCAGCGCGTTGAGGTACACTCTAACGCTTGCAAGCAACCCACTGACCCCGCCGTGTGGTCACATCAGACATGAGTCGAATTGTTGCGATTCTTCCTGCCGCGGGTCTCGGCACTCGCATGGGCACGGAGACGCCGAAGCAGTTCTTAGAGCTCGAAGGCGTACCGATTGTGATTCTCAGCCTGCGTCGCATCGCGAGCTGCGATGAGATCACCGACATCATCGTGGCCACGCGCGGGGATGGAATTCCGCGCCTTGAAGAACGGATACGCAAGGAAAAATTCCACCAGAAAGTGCGCGTAGTAGCCGGGGGAGATTCGCGCCAGGAATCGGTGGCGCGGGCGCTCGAGGAAGTTCCAGCCGACGCGGAGATCGTGCTGGTGCACGATGCCGTGCGGCCCTTTGTAACGCGCGAGCAAGTCGCGCGCGTAATTGAAGAAGCGCGACGCTGCCAAGCGGCCATTCTCGGAATTCCCGCGATGGACACCGTGAAAGAAGTGAAGCGCACCAGCCTTCCGGAGGACGTGGCGCTGATTACTGCGACCATTCCGCGCGAGCGCGTGGTCCTGGCGCAAACGCCGCAAGCATTTGCGACAAAGCTGCTGAAAGAAGCATATGCGCGGGCGCAAGCGGATGGGATCAGCGCATCGGACGAAGCCGGACTTGTCGAGCGGATCGGTCACGACGTTCATGTGGTGCTGGGCTCGGAGCGCAACATCAAAATCACGAAGCCCGCGGACATGGAGCTCGCCCGCTTCTACCTCGAACGCGAGCGCCAGAAGCAATGAGCGCGCGCTGCGGCATTGGTTACGACCTGCATCGCCTCGAGCAAGGCCGCAAGCTGATTGTCGGCGGCATCGAGCTGCCATTTGAAAAGGGACCGCTGGGGCATTCGGACGGTGATGTGCTTGCGCACGCCATGTGCGATGCGCTGCTGGGCGCCGCAGGACTCGGAGATATCGGCACACACTTTCCGGATAGCGATCCGAAGTGGAAGGGCGCAAATAGTCTGGTATTTCTGGAACACGCAAAAAAACTGCTGGACGAAAAACGCTTTGCGATCGAATGGATTGATGCGGTCGTGATCACAGAAAAGCCCAAGCTCGGGCCGCATTTCCCAAAAATGCGCGAGGTTTTGGGACGCGCGCTTGGCATTTCGTCTGACAAGATCCACTTGAAAGCGAAAACGAATGAAGGCGTGGACGCGATTGGCCGCGGCGAAGCGATCGCAGCGCATGTAGTGGCAACGCTCGCACAGCACTAGCAAGACTTCGGAGAAAAGTTCGGAGAAAAATACACTGCTCGGGCAACACTCCTCGGAGTGACGCCCGAGCCCCAGCGCCTGCGATAGAATCCGATCCATGTCGGTTGAGGAAACAGCAAACGCGAATGCGGTTGCGGTGAACCCGTTCACGGCGGCGGATGTGGCGGCGATTCTTCGCGAACGAGTCTGGGCTTCGTCGGAGCTTTCAGCGGAGCAGCAGGCTTGGTGCGAACGAGCGGCGTCGCTGCTGGGGCCGCATGTGACGGACCGCGCGAGGCTGGCCGATCTGCTTGCACTCGTTTTCCATTACGATGCCGCTGAGCTGATGGGGAAAGTGGACACGCATGTGGTGATATCTCGCTATGCGGCGCGCGACGTGGTGCGGCGGCTGGCGCTGTTGCTGCTCGACGGAGGCGCATTCACGTCGGACAGATTCAAAGAGGTGGTGAGCGCGCTGAAGCAGGATTTGGATTTGCGTGGCCGCGAGTTGTTTCATCCGATTCGGCTGGCCCTTGCGGGGCAAGCGGGCGAGGGCGAACTCGATCGGGTGATTTTGTTGGTGGATGAAGCGGCGGTGTTGCCATTCGAGGCGCCTGTGAAAGCGGTGCGGCAGCGGATATTGGAGTTTTGCGCGGCGTTGGATTAGGGACGAACGAAAGACGGGCACGGCAATGCCGTGCCCCTACGCAAGAATTCGCGACCCGCGGATACAAGAGGCAAAATTCAAGAATTGCAAGAGCGCAGTGAGATAAGCGGCGAATGGATAAGCTGACGGGAATACATGCGGTGCGGGAGGCGCTCGAGGCGGGGCGGGCATTCGATCGCGTCGTGATTGCGCGGGGGCGGCAAGATACCCGCGTTGAGGAAATCGTGCAGCTCGCGCGGGGGCGAAATATTGCGGTGCGCTTTGAGGATCGCGGGCAACTCGACCGGCTCGCCGATTCGAAGGATCACCAGGGAGTAGTTGCGCTCGCGGCAGCGCGAGCTGCAGCCACGCTGGAAGACATTCTGTCGGCGGCGAATGCGGATTCCGGACAAGGGGCGAAGGGGCTGATCGTGCTGCTCGATGGAGTGGAGGATCCGCACAATCTTGGAGCGATCATTCGTACGGCGCTGGCGGCGGGGGCGCATGGTGTGGTGATTCCAGAGCGGCGGGCCGCGGGCCTGACGGATACAGTTGCGCGAGCGTCGGCGGGAGCGCTGGCGCATTTGCCGGTGGCAAAGGTGACCAATCTGGCGCGCGCGATGGAAGAGCTGAAAGAAGCGGGATATTGGCTGATCGGGCTGGATGAGCGCGCCGACAAAAGCTACACGCAGGCAGATTACACTTCACCGGTGGGCATCGTTCTTGGAGGAGAAGGCAAGGGTTTGCACGAGCTGACGCGAAAGCGCTGCGATTTTGTAGTGTCGCTGCCGACGACGGGGCCGGTGAAGTCGCTGAATGTTTCGGTGACCGCGGGTGTAGTGCTGTTTGAGGCTCTGCGACAACGGAGACGCGAAGGCTAGGATGCAGTGGGTGTGGACACGTTCGCGGTTGGTCTCATCGGTTTGCGTGATTCAGGGATCAAGCCAGGATCCCTCGCTTTGCTCGGGATGACAGTTCTTGGCCTGGCTTCGCTCGGAATGGCCCTGGGTGTGCACGCGCGTTCGCGGTTGGTCTCATCGGTTTGCGTGATGGAGGAATCAAGCCAGGATCCCTCGCTCCGCTCGGGATGACAGTTCTTGGCCTCGTTCGGGATGACCATTCTTCGCCTCGCTTCGCTCGAATAACGTCTTGGATGGCCTTAAGCGCGTCGCTCAGGCTTGCTCTTGAATTGTTGCTGTGCTATATGTTGCATAGCAACATATGGCAAGGATAGCTGTTGATCGCGAACTGAAGAAAGGCTCGGCGGAGCTGTTGGTTCTGTCGCTGGTCGAGAGGCGCGCGCGTCACGGGTATGAAATCGGGAAGCTAATCGAAGCGCGGTCCGGAGGGGCACTGTCTTTTCAGGTGGCGTCGCTGTATCCGTTGCTGTACCGGCTGGAAAACCGCGGTTGGATCGAAGGCCAATGGGTGGAAAAAGCGGGCCAGCGGCGCCGACGCTACTATCGTCTAACCAAAGAAGGAAGGAAAGCGCTCGGTGCGCAACGTCAGCGTTGGCGGCAATTCGTGGAAGCCATTCACCAAATCACCGGAATGGAACATGCCTGACTGGAAGAAAGCGGTTCGCGAGCGGCTCGCAGCGGCACAGCTCGATCCGCTCTCCGAGAGCGACGTCGTGGAGGAACTGGCGCAGCATCTGGAGGACCGATATCAAGAACTGCGCGCGAATGATATTCTGGATGCCGAAGGTGAGCGCCGGGTATTGGCGGAATTGGAAAACCACGATCTGCTGGCGAACGGAGCGCGGCTCGCTCGACGGCGTATGACTCTAAGGCCCTCTGTCGGAATTCCTCCACGTAGGAGAGGGTACATGGCTGGATTCCTGCACGATCTCAAAATCGCATTCCGCAATGTCCGAAGCAAGCCAGCGTTCAGTGTGATGGTGATCGCTATACTGGCGTTGGGAGTGGCCGGCAATGCCGCGATCTTCAGCATTTTTAACGGCCTGTTCCTGCGACCGCTACCTTTTGCGGAATCGGAACGCCTGATTGACTTGGATGAGACAGCGCCAAGGTGGAACCTGAAGAATGTGGGCATCACGGCGACTGATTTTTACGAATGGCGCAAGAGCAATTCGACTTTTGACAGCATGGCGTTCTTTCGAGGCTCAAGTTACAACCTATCCGATCGCGGGACGGCGGTTCGCGTGAATGGGGCGCAGGTTACACGCGAGATGCTGGATGTCCTCGGGCTCCAGCCAATGATCGGCCGGAACTTCACGGTGGAGGAAGACAAGCCTGGTGGTGCGAAAGTCGCGCTGTTGAGCTATGGCCTGTGGGAACGAACGTTTCGCGGCGATCCCAAGGTCGTGGGCTCGGTCCTGAAACTCGACGAAGAAGGATACACGATGATCGGCGTTCTTCCTCGCGAGGCGGTTTTTCCGGATCGAGCGGAACTATGGACGCCGCTTGCGGCCGATCCCAACAACGGCAACTCGTACTACGTGAATGGTGTGGGCAGGCTGAAAGCAGGTGTGTCGATCGAACAAGCGCGAGCGGACCTGCTGCGAATCCACAAGGCAATGATCCCGGACGGGCGCAAAGTGAACGAGATTACGTCACCGGTGCTGATGCCGCTGCGGGATCGCTATCTCGGCGATTTCAAGACCGCGAGTCACGTGCTGCTGGCTGCGGTAGGCATGGTGCTGCTGATCGCCTCCGTAAATATCGCGGCGCTGATGATGGTGCGTGGCGCAGCGCGTTCGCGAGAGATTGCGATTCGAACGGCAATGGGGGCTTCGCGGGGCCGCGTTGTCGCGCAGCTATTGACGGAGAACGCAGTGCTCGCGGCGATTGGGGGAGCAGTGGGGATTGCGGTCGGAGCGGCGGGCCTGCAGGTGATGGTTTCGCAGATGCCGGACACCATCCCCCAATGGGTCAGCTTCTCGCTCGACGGGCGCTTCGCCATTTTCTGCGTGGCGATCACCGGTGCGGCGGCCCTGCTGTTTGGGCTTGCTCCGGCGCTGCAGGCTGTGAATGTGGATATTCGAGGCGCGCTACAAGACGCGGCGGCGCGCACCACGTCTTCACGCGGACGGCGCCTGACGATGAACGCACTGATGGTCTGCGAAATTGGCTTGACGTTGATGCTGTCCATCAGCGCCGGTCTGCTGGTAGAGGCATTCCGCAAAGTGCTGCAGGTGGATCCGGGATTCCGGCCGGAAAACGTGATCACGTTTCGACTAAACATTCCGGATACAACGTTTGAAAAGTCCGAGCAAAAGATCGCCTACTACGACAACTTGCTCACGCGATTGCGAGCATTACCGGGCGTTACGGAAGCGGGAGCTACTTCGGCGCCACCGCTGGGAGGACAGTGGGGCGGCATCTTCGAAGCAGAAGGAGGACGCGGCTTCAACGCGCAAGGGGAAAATCCGGAGGTGCTGCGGATCGCGGCAACGCCAGGATATGTCGAGGCGATGGGCATGACCCTGCTGGAAGGTCGAACGTTTGAACAACGGGATGGGAAGCCCGACTCTCCGCAGGTGGTGATGGTCAACGAGACGTTCGTGAAGACTTTTTGGGGGCAAGGCAGTCCGGTCGGCAAGCGGATACGTCAACCTGGCGGAAAAGATTGGTATGAAGTGATCGGCTTGCTGCGCGATGAGAAACACTATGGGCTCGATCAGGAGATGAAGCCGAGCGTTTTCCATCCATATGCGAAGACGATAGCGACAGTGGACCGCAATGATGCGCGGAGCCTAAAGGGTATGTGCGTTGTGCTGCGCGGCTCGAGTGACCCGAAGATAGTCGTGGGGGCCGTGCGTGAAATCGTGCAGCAAGTGGACCCAGATGTTCCGATGTACCAGGTCGAAATGATGACGGAGCAAATGGATCGCTCGCTGTGGGCCCGGCGGGCGTACTCGTGGCTCTTCGGCGTGTTCGCGGTAATTGCGATCTCGCTGGCAGCGGCTGGTGTGTATGGCATGGTGTCCTACGCAGTAAGCCAACGCACGCAGGAGATCGGGATCCGCTTGGCTTTAGGCGCGCGGCCCGGCCAAGTGCTGGGACAGGTGCTGCTCGGGGGCATGGCGCTGGTCTCGGTGGGCGTGGGTGGCGGCTTGGCGGGCGCTCTGTTGGCCACACGGCTGTTGCGGACGTTGCTTTTTGGGGTTAGCGCGTATGATCCACTAATTTATGCGGTTGTCGTGGTGGGTTTGCTGGTAGTGGGGTTGCTGGCGAACTTCGTGCCCGCGCGTCGCGCAGCTACGGTGGATCCTGTGCGGGCGCTGCATTTCGAATAGTTTTGTTGCGCCTGGGCGACGTTTTCCTAACTACATCACGTGTCGCAAACGCATGCGGTTGAGATCCTTCGGCTCCGGCAAAAGCCGGCCGGGCCTCAGGTGACAATGGCGCGAAATTTTACAGGCATGCGTGGATGCCGCTGACAATCGTGATGTGCGGAAACTCAGTCACACGGATCTCTAGAAGAGTAGAGAGCGGATCGTCAGGTATGGCGATAAGGCAGCCATTTGGAACCTTTTGCCGGGTGCGAGCGTCTCAACAACAGTCCCCAATTGAACTTCAGGTGAATTGGCATGAGTGAGAGCAAGAGCAGGGTTCTGGCCAGGCTCGGGACGCGGGCCTGGACTGTTCTGGTTGCGGGATTAATGACGTTTGTAGTTCTGCCGCGGGCGAGCTCGCAGGAAATGCAGCGTCCGATGGAGTCGGTTGCGGAGGCGTCGCGGAACGCCCGAGACCAAAAAGCGAGGGCCGTCAAGCAAGCGAGACTATTCACCAACGACGACGTTGGTGGGCAGAATCGCGAATCGAACGGATCGGGCACTGTGGAAGGTACAGGTAATGCGGCAGCTCCAGAATCGACTACACCTGCGAGAGGATGCGACACGCCGGAAGCGGCAGAGCTGCGAGCGCAGTTGCAAGCGACGAGCCAGGAGTTGGGCCAGGTCAGAAGCGAGTTTGTCGACGGGACTCCCGTCATTTCCGGGAACAATCTCGATGTGAGGTCGTTCCACCCTGGGTATGCGGGGCTTGACGTTGGCGCGCCACCCACATTGGACTCGACGCCACCGGTCTCCGCGCGACTAATCGCGTTGCAACTGGAGGAGAGGATTTCGGCTTTGAACAAGGCGCTGCGTCTCGCTTGCGAGCCTCCGGAAGCCGCGCAAATCCAAATAAAGATAGATCAGGCCGAGCAAGAGCTGTACATTTTGCAGCGGCAGTTTGTGCTCGACAATGAAGCTCACTACTCCAAACCCAACTACTTCGACGACACGGCGGGCAAAGCTCAGCTCGATGCCGAGCTGCAGGAAATCGAGAACAAACGGTCGGAGATCGCGCGTTTGCAAGACGAACTCGCTGCAGTGAAAAGCAAATAGACGGAGCTCAACGTCCGCCTGGGGACCCTACTTGTCGTACTGAATCAGTGAAAATACGTCGAGACCTGCAAGTTTGGCGCGGCCTTTGAGGAACGTGAGCTCAACGGCAAAGGCGGCACCCTCTACTTTGCCACTGAGCTGCTGGATAAGCTTTGCGGTAGCCGCAGCGGTACCGCCGGTGGCGAGAAGATCGTCGCAAATAATCACGCGGTCTCCTGGTTTCACGGCGTCTTCGTGGAGCTCCAGAGTATCGGTGCCGTATTCGAGCGCATAGGTGATGCTGGCGGTCTTGGCCGGGAGCTTATTGGGCTTGCGGACGGGCACGAAGCCGGCTCCGAGACGATAAGCCAAAGCGGGAGCGAAGATAAATCCGCGCGCCTCGATTCCGGCGACGAGATCGATTTTGTGGCCGTTGTAGTGCTCGCAGAGGCGGTCGACAAGCTCGTGAAAGCCGCGCCTATCCTTCAGCAGAGTGGTGAGGTCGTAGAATAGTATTCCGGGCTTGGGATAGTCAGGGACTTCGCGAATCAATTTCTTCAGCTCGTCCATGCAAGCTCCTGTTGTAGGTGTGAGTGAGCAGGATTAAGCGTCATAGCTGATGGTGAATTCGTTCGAATATTGTGAGTCCATGGGCACTGATTCTTCGGCAACGTTGTGCACGGAGGCGCCGCGAGGACCACGCTCGAGCGCAGCGCGAAATTGGGTGAGCTGGCTGGGCGTGCCGATGGCGTAAGCTTCCACGCGGCCATCGCGGAGGTTGCGCACGTAGCCGGCAAGGCGCAGGCGGTCTGCTACATCTTGCGTGAAATAGCGGAAGCCCACGCCCTGGACCATTCCGGAGACAAGGAAACGCTTGGCTTGTTTCGTGTCGCTCACAAACCGGGAGATTGTAGCAGAGACGATTTGGGAGGTTGGCTCCGTGGTCAGTCCTTGAAAGGTGTTGCGAGGCCGCTGCGGAGAGATTTGCTGTAAGCTCTAAGATCACGTGAGGCAGAGGCTGCTTTGTAGCCTTCTGTGCGCATCGTAATTAAATATGAGATGGAACGCTATTCAAGGGAAGGCAGTTCTTCGATTGAGACGGATTGTAGTGTTCACAGCGATGGGGATATTTTTCGGCGCCGTCAGGGGTGCGGCCCAGGAGTCGCCGCACGCACCGATAGCACCTCCAGCCGAGCACGATGTGCGCCGCATGGGCAATGTACCGGAAGCCGCCGCGCCGCCGGCACTTCCGCCGGAGGAAATCATCAAGAGATTCGCGGAGAAAGAGGATCAGTACTTGTCGGTGCGTCCGAGCTACGGCTCTCGCAGGACGATTCGCATCGACGAGTTTGACCGGGAAGGGAAGCTGGCGGGTCAATTTCTGATGGTCACCGAGGCGGTGCGAGCAAGTAGCGGCCAGGTGGTGAACAAAGTGGTGCAAAAGCCGGAGTCCACACTGCACATGCTGACGCTCGAGCCTGAAGATGTGAAAGAGCTAGATCGCATGCCGCCGTTCCCGCTGACGAGCAGCCAGCTGGTGAAATACGATCTGAAGTACGTCGGAGAAGAACAGGTTGACGAAATCAATTGCTACATTTTTCAGGTGAAACCCAGAGGCATCGACCGCGCGCACGCGTATTTTGATGGGATTGCTTGGGTGGACGCGAAATATTTGGAAGTGGTGAAGACATACGGGAAATGGGTGAACGAGCTGGGCGACGTTCACGTGGCGAATATGCCGTTCACAACGTTCGAAACGTATCGCGAGAACGTGGATGGGAAATATTGGTTTCCGAATTATGAGCGGTCGGACGATACGCTGCACTTGAAGGATACGAGCGTTCCGGTACGGTTGACGATCAAGTGGACGGATTTCAAACCATTGCCGGCCACGGCTCCTGCCACTTCCTCTCCTGCCTCCGCACCTGCAGACTCCGCAGCACTGAAAAAGCCGGAACGGTGAAGTTGACTGGCCTTCTCTTGAAGGCCACGCGGCCATTCTGTTTCACCCGAGGACTCTTGGGTTAGCGCGCAGAGCTGCGGCGCTCCCAAGTGTGGTTCTAGCCGCATAAAGCGGGAGCGAGCTCCCGCACTCCATACGCTGGGTTCCACAAGACAATGACGCAGTATAGGGCGGCGCGACGGGTCAGTGATGCAAGAGCTCTAGCGCGTCTGGCAATTCTGTGATGGAGCTGAGTAGGAGATCGGGCCGAGCAGCACGCAGGCTTTTCTCCGTAGGAAAGCGACCAAGCACGGCGATGGCGCGAACACCGGCGCGGCGAGCCATTTCCAGATCCTCGGGCGAATCTCCAACGTAGACGCAGGATGCAGGGGGCAAACACATGTGGCGGAGCGCCAAGCGGAGGGGCTCGGGATGCGGCTTTTTGTGGAGAGTATCGCCGCTGCAGACGCGCGCCGCGAACAGTCGAGTAAGGCGAAATTGGCGCAACTGGCGAGCAACGCGATCGCGATCGCCGCTGGTGACGAGCCCAAGCTGATGACGCCGTGCAAGGCAGGCCAGAACGCGGCGGACGCCCGAGATGAGACGCGGGCTGTGATTCGCATATTGTTTGCGCCAAGCGCGGTCGGCGGCATCCCAGCGAGTGCGCGGCAATTTTGCGGCGCGATAGACGCGGTACCAATTCGGAGAATAATTCTTGGCAAGCTCGTCGAGGCCCCAGGGAATGCCCATCTCTTTGAACATCGCGAGGTACGCGGCGGAATCGGCGGCGTAGGAGTCGAGAAGTGTGCCGTCCCAATCGAAGAGCACGCCCTGCAATGTATGGTTGTTCGGAGGCATTCCTTGAAAAATTAGCGGACAGTCCCGCTGCTGGCCTTGCAGTCAAGAGTTTACCGGAAAAGCGGCGGCGAGCCGCCGCACTCCAAAGAAGAAGGGGCGCGAGAGGCGCCCCTCTTTCTGTGCGCCGAGCATGTTTATCAGCTAGGAGGTGGAAGTCCTCTTCACAACGTGATGGACGTGAAGTGATAGCGAAGCGCAAGGGCCT
>Ga0070698_100005388_pt1 | contig 13987 bp, 11 predicted proteins | sample KBSK1502metaG_FD_65477 | JGI IMG/M metagenome (GOLD analysis project Ga0070698, IMG submission 65477) | Corn, switchgrass and miscanthus rhizosphere microbial communities from Kellogg Biological Station, Michigan, USA - KBS K1-50-2 metaG | ecosystem: Host-associated > Plants > Roots >...
CGGAGACGTCGCCCGGGGGTCGGACGCGGGGACTCGAGGGTGGGAGGCTGCAGCAGCAAGGGGTGCGGCGCTCGCCATCGCCGCAACTGCGGTCCCGACAGCCGCGAGCTTGCGAAGCGTGGGGGTGCAATCGAACATGTCTCTCCTTCCGTCTGGGTCGGCCCGTCCGCGACCTCTCCCCCGACCCTCTGGGGTGCCGCTAACGGCAACCTGCGCGCGGGCTGTCTTTCGGCTAACGCCGGTGTTAGCGTGGATTCGAAGGAGGGCGTTACGTGGAGTTCCGGCTACTCGGCCCACTCGAGGTAAGCGACCACGGCCGCGCGCTCGAGCTCGGAGGACAAAAGCGCCGAGCGCTGTTGGCGCTTCTGCTCCTGCACGCCAACGAGGTCGTCTCCAGCGACCGATTGATCGAGGAGCTCTGGGGCGAGCAGCCGCCCCAGGCCGCCGCGACCGCTCTCCACGGCCATGTCTCCCGGCTGCGCAAGCTGCTCGGCGGCGACGGCGGCTCAGAGCAGCTGCTGGTCACCCGCCCACCCGGCTACATGCTGCACCTCGAGCCTGAACAGCTCGACCTGCATCGGTTCGAGCGGCTGCGGGACGAAGCCCGTACCGCGCGCTCGAGAGGTGGCCTCACCGCCGCGTCGACAGCGCTGCAAGCCGCCTTGTCGCTCTGGCGTGGGCCCCCGCTGGGCGATCTTGCCTACGAGCGCTTTGCGCAGACCGAGGTAACCCGGCTCGCGGAGCTGCGCCTGGCAACCGTCGAGGAGCGGATCGAGGTCGATCTCGCGCTCGGCCGCCACGCCGATGTCGCCTCGGAGCTCGAGGCCCTCGTGGGCGAGCATCCCCTCCGCGAAGGGCTCCGCGCGCAGCTGATGCTCGCCCTGTACCGCTCCGGCCGTCAGGCCGAGGCGCTCCAGGCGTACAAGCAGGCGCGAGAGGCGCTCGTCGAGGGGCTCGGGATCGAGCCTGGCCAACCCCTGCGCGAGCTTCAGCAAGCGATTCTGCGCCAGGACGACTCACTGGACGCACCGCCCGAACCGGCGACCCGGGAGGCGGCCAACGGTCGCAAGCAACGCGCTCCGGTCCCGGCACAGTCGTCGCCGCGGCCGAAGAGGAGATCGCGGCGCCTGGTATTGCCGATCGCCGTAGCCTGCGCAATCGGAGGCGCCGTCGCCCTTGGCCTACTCTTGCCGCGCTTCTTCGAAGCGACCACGGCGGCTTCGGCATTCCGGCCGGGAACCGTTCTCCTCGACCTTAAGACTCGCAAGCAGATTGGGTTCGTCTCGCCCTCTCAGCTTGCCGCGCCCGGCTTCCCTGTCTACTCCGGCGGACACGTCTGGCTATTCAATTTCTCGCCGCCCTCGTTCGTCGAGATCGATCCGGCGACCGGCAAGGTGCTGACTCAGTTCGCGCTCCCTGACGGAACAAGGGACACGACCTATGCCGTCGCCGGGCGTGCACTCTGGGTTGGTGCCGGAGACGACCTGGTGAAGGTCGATACGACGCTCGGGCAGGAGATCGACCGGCTCGATCTCGACACCACCGTGGGAGCAAAGGGCGCGGCTGAAGGTGTCGCCGTCGGAGGAGGCTTGGTCTGGATCGGCAGGGATGTAGGTCGTGGCCAGGTCGTCGCGGTCGATTCCGACACGGGCAAGCTCAGGTACCGCTTCGACGGTGTCGTCCACCACACGAATCTGGCCTACGGCGATGGGATTGTCTGGACGGCCGACGCCGCCGGTGTCAACCTGATTGATCCGAGTGCAAACGCCGTCATCAATGTGCGCGACATCGAGACGGTAGATCCCTTCTTCGGGCCCGGCTCGGCCAGCAACCCCGTCGCGGCCGGGGGCGGCTTCGGCTGGGCGACGGACTCGGCGCGGGGAGTCGTCTACAAAATCGACCGGAGCGGGCGAGTAGTGACGCAGTACCGTACGGGCCTTGGCGCGACGGGGGCCTCGTTCAGCGGCGGCGTGCTGTGGGTTCGCAGCGAGGACGAGGGAACCGTCACCGGGATCGACGCCGTCACCGGTCGCAAGACCGTCTATCGCTTCGGCCACCCGGTCGGCGTCGAGGTCGTGGGTGGGGGCATCCTGCTCGCCGCGCTCCAGCCTGGCCGGACGACGGAGGACAGCATCGCTGCACTCAGCGGAAACGTCATTCGCCTGTTCTCGCAACAGGGCGCACTCGGCGAGGGGAATGAGCCAGCGCTTAACTGGGACGCCGCCGCCGTTCAGATCGAGTTCGCCACGTGTGCCAAGCTCCTCAATTACCCAGACAGGCCGGCACCCGAAGGACTGCATCTCCGACCCGAGGTGGCGGCCGGGATGCCGACCCTTTCCCGAGACGGCCGCACCTACACGTTCACAGTCCGCCCGGGCTACCGCTTTTCGCCTCCATTGGGTCAGCCTGTCACGGCCGAAACCTTTCGCTACTCGATCGAGCGCGCCTTGTCCCCCAAGCTCGCCGATTTCGCGCCTGGGCCGTTCTATGTGGGCGATATCCAAGGTGAGCAGGCGTTCCGAAACGGTGAGGCCGAGCACATTTCGGGCCTTCGCGCCATGGGCGATCGATTGTCAATCACCCTGGCGAAGCCCTCCCCGGGTTTCCTGCACCGCCTGGCCTTTCCGTTTTTCTGCCCGGTACCGATCGGCACCCCATTTGTCCAGGGAGGCGCGAACGGGCGCGCGGTTGACACTGGTGACTATTCCATCCCGTCGGCGGGGCCCTACTACGTCGCCGCCTGGCGAAACGACAAGTACGTGATCCTGAAGCGGAACCCCAACTACCAGGGCCCGCGGCCGCACTCGCTGGATGCGATCGCGCTCCGCGAAGGCCTGGACGCCACCGTGGCGCTCGAGCGGATCCGCCATGGAGGCTGGGACGGAATCGTCTCCTGGGCCGTACCGGCGCCGAGTTGACCGACCCGCTGCTCGACCCCAGCGGCGGCGTCGCGTCGCGGTACGGAAAGACGTCGTCGAGTCTTGGCCGGTACGTCCCGGCCACAATCCCCCACACCGGGTTCCTCGTGTTGAACATGGTCCGGGGTCCGTTCGCCGATCGGACCGTGCGGCGGGCGGCCGCGCTCGCGCTCGACCGCGCCGAGGTGGCGCGCGTCTGGGGCAGCATGGTTCCGAGCGACCAGCTCCTCCCACCGGTAACTGCGGGGTTCCACGACCGGCACCTCTACCCGCTCCGCACCCCGGCTTTACGCAAGGCCGCCGCGCTCATGAATGGGCGCCGCTTCGATGTGGTGATGGCGCTCGATCTCAGCGACCCAGCCCTGCAGGAGGGCCGGCTGGTCCGCGCAGAGCTCGCGCCCATCGGCCTCCGGGTCAAGCTCGAACCGCTCCGGCTGGAAACACTGAGGCGCCTCCTGGCCAACGCCGGCAAGGGGCGCGCCCAGATCGACCTGATCGACGGCGGGCTCATCGACAGCGTCGACGGGCCGCACTTTCTTGCGAGCGTGTTCTCAGTGGGCGTGCCCGGCTCGTTCCTGGCGTCCGAGGTGAAGCGCGCGGTCGAAAGAGTGAACCGCCTGACCGGGACTGAGCGCCAGTCCGCCGCCGGCGCTCTCGCCGACCGGCTTGTGGTACGCGACATTCCCGTCATCCCTTACGGAAATCGGGTGCAGGGCGAGTTCTTCGCACCGACGGTCGGCTGTCGGGTCTTCCCGCCGGCCGGCGACGGTATCGACCTCGCCGCCCTGTGCCGAGAGGAAGCGGGTAGCTGATCCGTCGTACGAAGTCGGCCATGGCTCGCTACCAGGCGATCAACGGCTAGCTCCACCGAACGACGAACATGGGTAGTGCAAGCGAGCAGCGAGGCGCGGCCCGGTCAGCGCCGTTTCGGTGCTGCGCCCGCCGGGTATAGCGCTTCGCCGCATGACCAGTGCCAGACGTGCTCTGCGCACCGCCGCGGTCTCGATTGTTGCGGCGGGGGCCACCGTCGCGCTGGCCGCGGGCGGCGAGCTCGACCCCGAGCTTCTCGGGCGACGGCTGGGTACGCACGCTCGAGGTCCGTTCGGCGACGAACACCTACCTGCCGCGCGGCGGCGAGGATGTCGCACTCCAGTCAGACGGCAAGATGCTCGTCACCGGCGAGATCCTGGACGCTACGTCGCACTGGTACCTCGGCGTTTTCCGTTACACGGCCGACGGATCGCTCGATCGGACATTCGCAGGAGGAGGCTTCGCCGAGATCGACCTCGGCGAGGCCGAGTTCGCCCACGCCGTCGCGGTCCAGCGGAACGGCAGGATCATCGTAGCGGGGGAGGCCGACTGCCCGCTCGCCGTTTGCTTCGCGTGGGGTGCACAAACTCAGCGCGTATATAGAACTGTTCGATTTGCAGGAAGATCGAATAAGTGCACCCCACGGGCTCGGCACGGCTGGCCGCAGGTCATCTGCCCGGCACTCGGCGGGAGCCGGGCCTAACCACCAACTACACGGGAATGCCCTGCCGGGTGGATGGGGCATTCCCTTCTTTGCCGACTCGCCGAATCTCTTCGAGCGGCACGGTTATCCACGAATCTGGCCCGGACAAGCGTACTCTCGGCGTACTCCGGCCAGCTTTACCGCTTAACCACCAGCCCACCGATCGTCGGACCGCCCAGGCCCTACGTTCAACGTGGAGCCCCTAGGGCGAGACGAGACCTCCGGCCGGCCTGGCCGGTCATCCTTTTGCGGATTCCCGGCGACCGCCGGCTCCTTGCGGGGATTTCCGGCCGATTCTCGTGCGGGATCTGCGCGGGATGGAAAGAAGCCGGCGGTCGTTATGTCAAGACATCTGTTGATTTGCAGGCCTTTTACGCGAGCGACGGGACTCGAACCCGCGACCCCCGGCGTGACAGGCCGAGTCAGGCAGAACGACGCCCGACTGCCTCTAGACGTCCATCATTTGCAGGCGCTTTTCGGTCCGAGATTGACTCCGCTCCGCATGGTTGAGCCAATCGTCTAACCCCGCGTCTGGGCCACGAGTGGGCCCACAGATCTTGTCTACAGAGACAACGTCCGCACTCCGAACGGGTTCGCAAGCGTGACGTCGTCCGCCTCCGAATAAAGCTCTTTCACCGGGCCCGGATCATCCCGCGAGAAGGCATCCGCGGCGCGGTGGTAGCGATCGAGGAGCTCGTCCAAGTCCGTCAGCGCGAGAGCACAACCTTCAATCTCGTCAGAGCGGATCGGATATCGCGAGCGGTGGGCCGACGACCTCAAATGCCTTCGTCTCGGCCGCGAGACGCGCGAAGCCCTCGACGCCGCGCTCCTCGGCAGGCAGCTGGGCGTAGCGCTTGAAGAACTCTTCGAACGCGCTCGTAGCCGGCAGGATGGTCGCGAAGAAGCGCAAAGGGTCGGAGCCCACGTTCTGCCAGGTGTGCGGCGTGCCCCGCGGGATGAAGACACACGATCCTGCTGGCGCCTCGCGCAGGGTGTCGCCGAGCTTGACGCGGAGAGAGCCGGCGAGGGTGTAAATCACCTCGTCTTGCTCGTGGACGTGGAGCGGCGGACCCTCCTGCTGCACGACGAACGTCTCGATCGCGGTGATGGTGCCGTCGCTCTCGTCGCTCGTGATCTTGAAGGTGAAGAGTCCGCCCAGCGGATTCTCGACCGACAGTCCTTCGCCCGGTGCCAGAATCAGCTCGCGCATTGCATCATCCTATGCCCGCCCGGGAGGGAGGCGATGGGCTTACCTCCCGCGCTGACCTGGCTGAACGACCTCCGGCCTGCTTGGCCGGTCATCCTTGGCCGGGATTGTCGGTTTCGGCCGGCTCCTGGCGGCGGTTTCAGGCTGATTCCTGCGCGGGATTCACGCGGCATGAAAAGAAGCCGGCGGACGTTTGCGACTGAAGAGGCAACAAAAGATGCAGATGTGCAGGGGCTTTTATTGGAGCGACGGGACTCGAACCCGCGACCTCCGGCGTGACAGGCCGAGTTGGGCGCAACGACGCCCCGCGACGAACGCCTCTGAGCAGGCTCATTTTCAGGTACTTTCCGCTCTCGGTGTCCTCCGCACCGCATGGTTGAGCCAATCGTCCAATCGACGTTTGGGCTACGAGCGGGCCACGAAATCTTGTCTCCATGGACAACGACGCCCGGCGGGCGTCTGTTCGGAGCACGGAATGACGCCGGCCGCGAGCACGCTGTCGCGCGCACGCGCGAGCTCACCGGCGAACGAAGCAGGATCGTCGTTGCCGACCGCCTGGCGAACCGCTGAGGCAACCTCAGCTGGCTTGCCGAGCTCGCCGTTTCGTCGCCGAGCGAGGACGGCTGCAAGCGCGTGCCCGCGGACGGCGTGGTCGATGTCGCGGACGAAATCGGTCTCGGCGAACCGCCGCGCGATCGCTTCCGTCTCCGGCCGCGGCTTCTGCGACGATATGCATCGCGGACCTGGCTCTGGAAGCTCGAACCGCTGTCGAGCGTCAGCGGCGGCGGCTCGCACAGGCGGGAAGCGCCCGGGGCTGCAACTTCTCGGCGGCGCTGCGGGAAACGCAAGAGGAGGGCCGCCGAGACGGCCCTCCTCTCTTCCGGCTAATCTCGCCGAAGTCGCCGGGCTGCGGTCAAAACCTCAGATTTCCCTAGTCGCCGGCCTGTGTGCGTGGGCCCCAGTCGATGTTCCGAGGCTTGAAGCTCGAGAGCGGCAGGATCGCGTGGAGCGCGCCGCCGTCGGGCCGCATCCGGTAGAGGCCATACTCACCGTGGTCCTCGAGCCGGAAGACGATCCACTGCCCGTCGGGTGAGTAGCTTCCGGCAATGGCATTCACATCGCCGCCCTGGTAATGGGTGAGATAGCGGAGACCGCTTCCGTCCGGTCGCACGGTGGCGATGTTGGACGAGATGCCGGGAAGCGGTTGGGATCCGTCCACGGTAACGAGCAGGTGCTGCCCGTCCGGTGCCCAGTCGTGCTTGGTCGCGAGATTAAGCGTGGACGGCAACAGCTGGAAGAAGTTGCTGCCGTCGAGGCCGGAGCTGAAGAGCCCGGAGCCCTCGAAGCCCACGTAGCTGAGCGTGTTGCCGTCCGGCGAGACGTTGGGGTCGGTCCCACCGCTGTCGGGGTCCGTGGTGATCTGATGGCGATCGCCGCCGGTTAGATCCATGCTCCAGATCGCCTCGACGAAGGTGATGTCGTCGAAGCGGTCGAACACGATCCGCTGACCGTCCGGGGTGAACGAGGGCTGGAACTCGCAGCCGTTCCTGTCCCCGGTCAGGTCCATGATGCCAGTCCCGTCGGCGTTCATGATCTCGATCGAACAGAAGGGCGGTGGGTTCGGTCCATCGAACTCAAACACGATTTGCCGCCCGTCGGGTGACCAATCGGGAACGAGGGCTTCGCCCGGGCCATGCGTGATCTGGCGCAGGTCGTGGCCGTTCGGGCGCACCGTGTAGATCTGGTTCTGACCGTCCGTCACCGCGTTGAATGCGATCAGACCGTTGTGGCCGGGGTAGGTCGCATGGGCAGTGCTCGCGCCTACGAGGGCTATCACGGCCGCCGTGATGGACAGGAGTGGGATGAGGATCAGCCTCGGCATGGACCGACGCGACGATTTACGGGTACGCAAACTGAAGAGATGCGCGAACAAAACAGTCTCCTTTGTTTGTTCGTAGTGAGACCGCGAGGCGGGTGCCTCGCTACCAACTAGCGCGTGTGCACCGCTAGTGGGCTCATAGCAAGCTCAGAACGATCAGCTTGCGCATTGGACTCTCCTTTCGTTGGTCGACTGCTTTCGCCGATCGACGCTACGACCGGCGGGCGGCTCTCGAAACGGGGCTGGCCACAGTCTTCGCTCCGTGCCTGTACGGAGATCGCCCAAGAGCGACTGGGGCTAGCCACAATGCGCGCGCGCGCAGGCTCTGCGACGATCGGGTCGTGCGCACGACCGTGCTGATCGTCGACGACCACGAAGCGTTCCGGCAGTCGGCGAGCGCGCTGCTCGAGGCGGAGGGGTTCGCGGTCCTGGGAGAAGCCGCCGACGGAGGCTCGGCGATCGTGGAGTGCGAGCGGTTACGCCCGGACGTCGTGCTGCTCGATATCCAGCTTCCCGACCTGGACGGCTTCAGGGTGGCGGAGCGGCTCGCCGCAGCGCCCGAGCCTCCCGCCGTGGTCCTGGTCTCCAGCCGGGAGGCGGAGTCGTACGGGCCGCGCCTCGAGGCGGCGGCGGCACAGGGCTTCATCTCGAAACGGGAGCTCTCGGGCGCGGCGCTCGCCGCCCTGATCAGCTGAACGTCGATGCGCCTGTTCCGGTTCGCGCTCTGGCCGGCGGGCGCGGCGCTCGGGATCCTCGCCGAGCAGCTCTACTTCGGCTGGGGCGACGCGCGCCACTGGATACCCGACCTCGTCACGGGTTGGAGCCTGATCGCGTACGGGCTCGTCGGCTGGTCGCGGCGGCCCGAGAGCAGGAGCGGGCCTCTGATGGCGGCAACCGGGTTCGCCTGGTTCGCCGGCAACTTCGCGACTGCCAACCTCGGTCCGCTCGACTGGCTCGCCGCACACGCGCTCTACCTCTACCGCGGGCCGCTCTTCCACCTCGTTCTTTCCTACCCGCGCGGACGCCTGGCGGGCCGCCTCGAGCGGGCGGCCGTGGCCGTCGGCTACGTCGCCGCGATCCTGACTCCGGCTTGGCGGAGCGGGACGACGACGATCGTGCTGGCCTCGCTGCTGGTGGGCGTCGCCGGTCGTAGCTACCTTCGCGCCGCAGGCCGAGAGCGCCGGGAGCGTCTGGCCGCGCTGCAGGCGACCGCCTTCCTTGGAGCCGTCCTGGCAGCCGATGCGCTCGTGCGACTCGCCGTCTCGACCCCGGACGCGAAGGACGTCACGCTCTTGGCGAACGAAGCGGCGCTCGTTGCCCTGGCGGTCAGCCTCCTCGCCGGGCTCCTCCGCTGGCCGTGGGAGCGGGCAGAAGTGACCGACCTCGTCGTCGAGCTCGGGGAGGCAAGGTCGGGGACGCTTCGCGACGCGCTCGCGCGTGCGCTCGGCGATCCGACGCTCGAGCTCGGCTACTGGTTTCCCGAGAGCGGTGCCTACGTCGACGCTGCCGGACGCTCACTCGAGCTCCCCGCCGCGGACTCCGCTCGAGCTGTCACGAGGGTCGAGCGCGACGGGCAGGCGGTCGCCGCGCTCGTTCACGATCCGGCCGTGCTCGACGACCCCGGGCTGGTCGAGGCGGTGGCCGCCGCGGCGCGGTTGGCGGCCTCGAATGCGCGCCTTCAGGCCGAGGTGCGTGCGCAGGTGAGCGAGCTGCAGGAGTCGCGCCGGCGCCTGGTGCGGGCCGGCGACGAGGAGCGCCGTCGGCTCGAGCAGCGACTCCGCGAAGGGGCGGAGCGGCGCCTGGTTGCGCTCGGGCACGTGCTCGAGCGGGTCTCCGGAAACACGAGCCGCACCAGGACCGCTGAAATTGAGCGCGCCAGCGGTCAGCTCGCCCGCGCGCTCGCCGATCTCCACGACCTCGCGAGGGGCCTCCACCCGCGGGCGCTGACCGAGCAGGGACTCGCGGCCGCGCTTGCTTCCCTCGCGCGGAGAAGCCCGGTGCCGGTCGAGCTGGCGGTGCCGGCCGGGCGCCTCCCGGCCGAGGTCGAGGCGGCCGCCTACTTCATCTGCTCGGAGGCACTCGCGAACGCCACCAAGTACGCGTCGGCCTCACGTGCGGTCGTGCGCGTGACTGCGGACGACCGCGCGGCGCTGGTGGAGATCTTCGACGACGGTGTCGGCGGCGCGGATCCCGCACAGGGCTCCGGCCTCCGCGGGCTGGCGGACCGCGTCGAGGCGCTCGGTGGCGCCCTCCGCCTCGAGAGCCCCCCCGACGGCGGGACACGCCTCTCCGCCGAGCTTCCCCTGCACGGTGAGGCACCGTCAGGGGATGGGTCGCACCGGCGGGCCGATCCGCCGCCACGGCTCGCCTGACCAGACGAAGCGGTCGCCCCGATCCATGGAAGGGGCGGGCGTTAGGTGCAGCGTCCCGTCGCGGTCGCGCGAGAAGGTGAAGATGAGTACTGAGTTTTCGCTGGGCCAGCTGAACCTGATCCGGTTGCCGATGACCTCGTAGGTGCCACGGTCGGGGCCCTCGCCGATCTGCCACTTCCCAGCGCGGAGGGTCCTCTCGCTGACCTCACCGACAACGGGTTGGTCCGGGGTCCATCCAGACCGAATCGCGTCAGCCTTCGTCAGCACCGACCGGTAGGTCCCGTCGAGCTTCGTCGTCGTCTGCGATGCTGGGCTCCCGGTGGGCTCGCGCTCCTGCGGAACCGAGCAGCTTCTGGGAACGCGGATGGCGGGAGCGGGAGGGAGCGATCGCTTCAGCGCGCGGATCTGGCTGATCAGACGCTTCGTTCGTGGATCTCGCTCGAGCTCGGAATAGACGGGTCGCGTCGCCCGCACGAGCGCCGCGCGTTCGGCCCTGCTTGCGAGCACGACGCGACCGCCGCCGGAGGCGGAGGCCGGGCGGCCGCCCGAGCAGAACTGGTCGATCACGGCCTGGGCGGAGCGACGCCGCGTGACGACGTACGCAAGCGTCCGGGCGGCCGCCCGCTCCAGCGCCGCCCGCTCGGCATCCGTCAAGGCGCGCAGCGAAGCAGGATTGGCCAAAAGCGTGTGGAGCGCCGGAAAGATGCTGACGTTGCCCGTAACGATGTCCGGGCCTAAATAGGCGACCAGCGACTCGAGCCGCCCGTCGGCCTGTCCACGGCTCATCACGTCCAGATCGGCCTTCCCCAGTCTGTGCACCGGTGTCGCCCCGAGCGCGCGGAGCGCCGCGTCGGTCGCCCGCGACGGGGTCACAATCAACCGCGCTCCGCGGAAGCTAGAGAGACGAGCGGCTGCCGGAGGCCGACCGGATTACGCAGCGATTCCGGCACGAGCGCCAGCCCCTGGACGCCCGCAACGCGGAGTCCGTCGAGCATGGTGTCGGCGAGCGGGCCCGTGGCCACCCGGTCGAGGAGACGATCGTCGGTGACGAGGAAGGGCGCGTGGAGCGCCTGGAAACTCCTTGTCCCGAGCTCGTCCCAGGCCGCCGCGCCGATCCAGCCCAGGTCGAAGCTTCCGTCGCGAACCTTGCGGGCGACCTGCGCCTCGACATCCGGCCGCTCGTGGCCGGCGGCGTCGTAGATCACGCGGACGCGCAGTGTCCCTCCGGAGAGCTTCGCGACCTGCTCGCCGAAATACTCGAGCACCCGGGTCGTGATCGAATAATCCTCCGAATCGACGTCGCCGAGACGGAGTACGAGGGGGGCATCCGACCCGCCGGCCTTGTCGGCTCCGCGCACTCGGTGGCTCGCGGCACAGCCGGTGAGCACCGCGACGGCGAGGGCCGAGGCGAGCGTCGACGCCGCGAGCTGTCTTGTCCCTCTGACCCGTCTCATGTCACTCCTCCGCCCCCGAGCCGACCGTATCGGCCGGGTTGCGCGTACGTGGTGGTGAGCCACGGATTCTGGCGCAGAGTGCTTCTGTGGGCTAGTTCCCGTCCTCGCCGTGCCAGAATCGAGGAATGGCGGCCGCAGGCACCGCCGCTCGACTGCGATTCGCGGGCATCGCGGTCCTCGTGCTCACGCTTATCTATGCGATCGCCTCGATCCTCGCGGTCCCCCGGTCGACAGAGCCGTTTACGACCTACGCCGGTGCGACCTACGCCCATGCGTCCACTGCCGCTCACGCTGCGGATCTCGCGGCCGGGCTCGGCCTACTTTCGGCGGGTCTCCTCGGATGGGTCGAGCCGCGGACAAGGCGGCTCGGTGTGCTGACCCTGCTCGTCGGAATCGCCTGGTTCGGGCCGGATTGGGAGGGCTGGGACGGTGGATCTCCTTTTCTCCGCAGCCTCGGCGCGGTCGTGACACCGTTCTTTCTTGCGCTCCTCTTCCACCTCGTGCTCGCGCTTCCGCTCGGACGGCTCCGGTCGTGGCCTGCTCGCGGCTTGGTCGTTGCCGTTTACGGTGTGGCCGCGTTCGTGAGTCTTGGCCGGGCGCTCTTCCGCGACCCGTTCCTCGACCCCTACTGCTGGCGCAACTGCCTCTACAACTCGTTCCTCGTCCACGCCGACCCGGGGATCGCGCGGACCCTCGACGATGTCTGGGTCCGCTCGAGTCTCGCGATCGGCCTGTTGCTCGTGGTGATGGGCGCCTGGCGGCTGCTCAGGGCGAGCGGACCTGCACTGCGCGTGCTCCTGCCGCCGCTCGTTCCCGGCGTGCTGGCCGGTGCCGGCGCGAGCGCCTACGCGGTCGCGCTCCTGCGCACGCCGCTCGAGGACCCGCGCAGCGCAGGGTTCTTGGCCATCTTTCTTGCGCTCTCGCTTTCCGTCGCTGCGCTCGCCCTCGGGCTCGCTTGGGAAATCCTCGAGACCCGCCGAACCCGAGCCGCCGTCGCGCGGCTCGCGAGCGAGCTGGGAGAGGCTCCGCCACCGGGCACGCTCCGAGGTGCGCTCGCAGTCGCCGTGGGCGATCCGGCTCTCGACGTGGCGTATTGGCTCCCTGGCGCGCAGCGGTTCGTCGACGGACGTGGGAAGCCCATGGAGGCTCCGGTTGCGGGGCACGGCCGGGCGGCGACTCCCATCCTTAGGGACGGGCGGCCGGTGGCAATCGTCGTCCACGATGCCGCGCTGCTCGAGGGACCGGCGCTCCAGCGTGAGGTCGGCTCCGCGGCGCGGCTCGCCGTCGAGAACGAGCGGCTCCAGGCCGAGGTGCTGGCCCAGCTCGACGATCTTCGCGCTTCGCGAACCCGGATCGTCGAGACCGGCGACGCCGAGCGGCGCCGCCTCGAGCGCGACCTGCACGACGGGGCCCAGCAGCGTCTACTCGCGCTCTCCTACGACCTACGCCTCGCGCGGGCCGCCGCCGAGGCCGCGGGTGACCGCGAAGACGCGACGCTCCTCGCCTCTGGGGGCGACGAGGCCCAGGCTGCGCTCGGGGAGCTGCGCGAGCTTGCCAACGGGATCTACCCGGCGATCCTCGCCGACGCCGGGCTCGCGCCCGCATTGGCGACGCTCGCCGACGAGGCGCCACTGCCGGTCGAGTTCGGCGAAGTGCCGCCGGAGCGCTACAGCGCGCCGGCCGAGACGGCTGCCTACCTGACGGTCTTGGAGGCGATCGCCGATGCGGTCGGGCGGGAGGCGACGTTCGTCTCCGTCGACGTCGCCCGCGAAGACCAGCAGCTCGTCGTCCAGGTCAGAGACGACGGGGCCGCCGGCGCGTCGGGGCTCCTTCACATCGCCGACCGCGTGGGCGCGCTCGGTGGCTCCCTCGAGGTCGAACCGCAGAGCCTGCGGGCGGAGATCCCGTGCGAGTAGTCGTCGCTGACGACGTGATGCTCACCCGCGAGGGGATCGTCCGCCTGCTCAACGACGCGGGCATCGAGGTGGTCGCGGAGGCTGAGGACGCGGACGCGCTGCTCCGCCACGTTCGACTCTCGCGGCCGGACGCCGCGATCGTCGACATCCGGATGCCGCCGACCCACACGGAGGAGGGCCTTGTGGCCGCGCGGCAGATCCGCGCCGAGCATCCGGATGTGTGCGTCCTCGTCCTCTCGCAGTACGTCGAGCCGAGCTACGCGATGCGCCTGCTCGAGGAGCACCCCGAGCGCGTCGGCTATCTGCTCAAGGAGCGGGTCTTCGACGTCGCGATCCTCGTCGATGCGCTCCGCCGCCTCACCGACGGCGAGACCGTGATCGATCCGACGATCGTCTCGCGCCTCGTCGGCCGCCGACGCCGCGAGGATCCGCTCGAAGAGCTGACCGAGCGCGAGCGAGAAGTACTCGGGCTCGTTGCCGAAGGGCTGTCGAACAAGGCGATCGCTGCACGCCTCTTCGTGACCGAGCGCACCGTCGAGGCCCATGTGAAGCAGATCTTCCTCAAGCTCCGGCTCGATACGAATCCCGAGTCGCACCGGCGAGTGCTCGCCGTGCTCGCCTACCTGAGAGCCGGCGTCGGGGCAGACTAGTCGGGCTTCCTGTGAGCTGTTGCGACCCCTCGTGACCTGATTAGTTCGTGCGACCGGTCACGACCTTTTGCATGGAAA
>Ga0070698_100005390_pt1 | contig 13985 bp, 4 predicted proteins | sample KBSK1502metaG_FD_65477 | JGI IMG/M metagenome (GOLD analysis project Ga0070698, IMG submission 65477) | Corn, switchgrass and miscanthus rhizosphere microbial communities from Kellogg Biological Station, Michigan, USA - KBS K1-50-2 metaG | ecosystem: Host-associated > Plants > Roots >...
CATCATCGCTGCTTCAGATGTCGTACGCGCCGGGCTCGAATCGCTCGTATCAGGAGAGGCAGATTTCACAATCGTGGGCAGTGCGGTTGACTTGCCGGATTTCGCGGCGCAGGGAGCTGAAGGCGGTTCACCCGACGTTGTGATATTCGACGTGGAGAGGCGCCGAGACGCATCCGCGGAGGCGGTGCGTCACCTGATTGAAACTGGTCATGAGGGTCACACCACACCCGCATTGGTCGTTATCGGTGCGGAACGGGAGGAGTGGCTAATGGAAGCGTTGCGCGCCGGAATCGTGCGCGCAACGCTGCCGCATGAGGCTTCGAGTGGCGAGATCATCGCCGCTGTCGCAGCAGTTTCAGCTGGATTGATCGCAATCGATGCTGAGACCTTTGCCGCAATGCTTTCATCGTCGACATCAATCGCTGATGACTTGGCCAATGCTCAAGCTGCCGAGGAGCGAATGTCGTCAGTCGAAACGCTAGTCGATGCGCTCACGGCGCGCGAACGGGAAGTGCTGGAGATGCTCGCCGAAGGACTCTCGAACAAAGAGATCGCATGGCGCATGAGAATTTCAGAACATACTGTCAAGTTTCATGTCGCTTCGGTCTTCGCGAAATTAGGTGCTTCGACACGCACCGAAGCTGTCATGCATGGCATCAGGCAAGGTCTGATCATGATTTGAGGAGGGATTATATGGAATCAGCAAGCATGCAAACGGAAATCACACCGCCCGCGCGTGCGACGGTGAGTTCAGAAGGTGTTGACAATAGTTTCGACGACGAAGAACTACTGGACGCATACTCGCAAGCGGTCATGAGTGCCGCCGGACGTGTGAGTCCCTCGGTAGTCAATATCGATGTACGGCAACGAGCCAGAACTGAGCGAGCTAATAGTCGTCGCCGGATGAGAGAAGGCGAAGGCAGCGGTTCGGGTTTCGTCTTCACTCCCGACGGCTTCATCCTGACTAATAGCCACGTCGTCCACGGAGCGGACAGAATCGAAGTTACACTCAACGATGGTCGGCGCTCGGAAGCCGCGCTCATCGGCGACGACCCCGACACCGATCTGGCCGTAATTCGCATCACTGCTCCGGATCTGGTGCCCGCGCCACTCGGTATATCGCAGAAGGTCAAGGTCGGACAGCTAGTCGTGGCCATCGGCAACCCTTACGGCTTTCAATGCACTGTGACCGCCGGGGTCGTGAGCGCTTTGGGACGTAGTTTGCGCTCCCGCTCTGGGCGATTGATGGACGATGTAATTCAAACCGATGCCGCACTTAATCCCGGAAATTCAGGCGGACCACTCATCACATCTCGCGGTGAAGTCATTGGCGTAAACACGGCGATGATTCTTCCCGCCCAGGGTTTGTGCTTTGCTACTTCGATTGACACAGCGAAGTTTGTTGCGGCGCGTCTAATCCGCGACGGTCGCGTGGTCAGAAGTTTCATTGGAGTTGCAGGACAGAATGTACCGCTGCCGCGCCGTCTCGTGCGCTATTACAACCTGCCCGCTGAGAGTGCAGTACTTATTGTTTCGTTTGAGCCAGACAGTCCTGCCAAGAGAGCTGGATTGCGGGAAGGCGACCTCGTGATCTCGTTTGATGGAACCACGGTGGCGGGCATTGACGACCTTCATAAGCTCTTGACTGACGAGCGCCTTAATCGCCTGGTTACGGTAACGATAATCCGGCGCACGGAAAAACTGACGCTAAAAATCGCGCCTTCTGAAAACCGTGGGGCAAGGTCTTGACGGCTCAACGTCTCAGCAGGTAAAGGTTCATCGTTCGACTTCGGTTTTCACTCCATACATGTCTCATACAGGTCTCGTGTTGACAGGCTTTGATATCAGGTATATAAGGACTGCAAAGCCTAGAGCTACGGAAGTCTCGCTTCCGCCTTGCGTACTGCCGCTTTCGTTGTTTACCTAGGCCGGAAAATCATCTGCTGGCAACCGCCTGGAATTAACCTTGTCATCGTTGCGGAGTCGATACTTAGCGATTGAGATTATTAAAGCTATCGTGAGCGTTTCGTCATTCGCATCGGGATTAAATGCCGAACTCAATACCCCCAAGAGTGCGGCGATGAGCATTAAAATGAAATTCTTAACTATTGGCCTTTGCGTTGTGTTTCTTGCGTTTGGAATCAGTCAATCCATCAGGGCCCAGGATTCTGTGGCTCGTGCCCGTGCTCTTACGGCTGAGAGGAGCGATCGGGAACAAGATGGTCTGAACGGGCCCGTACGCAGACTGCGAGTCGAGACGGCAAAGCTCCTGGTCAAGGGCGGTAAAGCCGTTGAGTCATCACCCGCGCTTCGCGAGTTGACCACTTATGATCCAAAAGGAAAAAAGCTTGATTCGGTAGCCTACCCTGTAGAAGGGAGTACCGTTCCAGGCAAGGAGGAATACCAATACGACGATAAGGGCAACATCGTAGAAATGACGTTGCGGGCCGGTGATGGTTCTGTTCTAAGCAAAGAAAAATATGAATACGAATTTGACGAATTTGGGAATTGGAAAAAGATGACGAGCGCTGTAGCGGTATATGAGAATGGCCGTCTTGGGTATGAACCCACAGAGGTCACCTATCGCACTATTACCTACTACTATGCCCAGTCGGTGGCGAAGTTGACGGGTGCTTCAGTTATCGGCCCGACTCCAGGCGCAGCGAACACTACCAATGACAAAAACCTATCTAAGCCCGCCACACTTGAGCCACCGCCAAAATCGAATGAGGTAAAGAACACCCCGTCTCCGAAGGATGAGATACGAGTCAGTACGCCTGTTGAGACGTCGCCAAGCAAGACTGCGAAGGATGAGATACGAGTCAGTACGCCTGTTGAGGCGTCGCCAAGCAAGACTGCTCCGAAGGATGAGATACGAGTCAGTACGCCTGTTGAGACGTCGCCAAGCAAGACTGAAAAGGTAGAGACGCCTGCCGTCGCGTTGGGAGGCGCAACGCCCAAAGAGGATCGAAAGTTACCCGCGATCCATGTCGGCGAGGAGACGTTGCGGAGAGCCGCCCTTGAACTCCCTGAACCTGAATATCCGAAAGCGGCCACGATGGCCCGTGTGCAGGGGAGAGTTGAAATCCAGTTAGGTATCGACGAAAAGGGAATGGTAGTTAATGCGCACGCTGTCTCCGGAAGCCCCTTGCTTTTTCAAGCGGCTGAGAACGCGGCGCGAAAAGCTCGATTCTCACCGCGCGTGTTATCGAGTGAACCTGCTACCGCATTTGGCGTAATCACCTACGAATTTGGGCTTCCACCAGAGCCAAAGTCGAGCGCAGCGGAGATGTCGTCGACGTTAGTTAGCCAACCAACAACAGTTGCGGAACGTGTGGCGACAGAAAAACCTCTCGGCGAAAAACCTCCCGCCGCTCCGTCGAAGCCGTTGGCCTCTGCCAGCTCCTTTGAAAAAGGAATGGCGAGTCTTGGATCAGCAAAATATTCGGAGGCGGTGGAGTTTTTCAAACAAGCTATAGTGCTCGATCCTAAGGACGCTATCTCATATTCGAAATTGGGCAGCGCTTATTCAGGCCTGAAGGAACACAAGGAAGCGATAATGGCCTTCAAACAGGCAATTCGCATGGAGCGAGCCTTCGTAGACGTAGAGGCTTACTATCGGATGGGGGACGCCTATATCTCACTGGGTGAACACGAGGCTGCCATCGAACCGTTAAAACGGGCGCTCTATGGAATTAGAGCCCAGCAGCTAGATCCGCAATCGCACAAGCCTGGCCCTGGTTCTCCGACCCTGTTGCAGATTCATTACGATCTCGGACTTGCCTACTATGGTACTGGGTCTTTTAGGAAGGCGAGCAATGAATTTGAGGAAGCCGTTCACATCGACCAGGATTCTGCGCAGGCGCACTATGGTCTGGGACTATCTTATTTTGGGATTGGCGATAAGGGCTCAGCTGCAAAGGAGGAGCAGATCCTAAGGAAGCTCAAATCACCCTTGGCTGATAAATTAATGAGCCTGTTGCTGGTGCCTGCCTCTCAAAGAAACAAAATCTTCTGAACCGAATCCGTAGCATTTTGTGGATTTGCTTCAGATTGCCTTGGGCGACTGGATCAACCCTCCAGTCGCCCTTTTTATCTTGAGTCAAATGGATGGCGTTCTACGTTGAATGCAGCTAAAATAATCGCGCTGCTTCCCAGAAGTCGTTCGGACTAAGAGGGCGCATTTCGTTGCGCACAAACTCCCATGAATATCCCCTCGGGCACCCGTCTTGGCCGCTATGAAGTTCTCTCAAAGTTGGGTGCAGGCGCGATGGGCGAGGTTTACCTGGCCCACGATTCCAATTTAAGTCGCACCGTAGCACTAAAAGTTCTGCCTTACGAACTAGCTTCCGATGAGGGTCGCATGCTTCGCTTCGCCCAGGAAGCCAGAGCCATCTCTGCTCTCAACCATCCGAACATCATCACTATCCATGAAGTAGATCATGTCGACTCGACGCATTTTATCGCTGTCGAGTTTGTAAAAGGTGTAACGCTTAGGAAGCGCCTGGCGCAGAAGAAGCTTGCAGTCCAGGAGATTATCGAAATCGCTGAACAGGTTGCGGGTGCTTTAGCGGCTGCGCACGAAAAGGGCATCGTGCACCGTGATCTAAAACCCGAAAACATCATGATCCGTCCTGACGGCTATGTGAAGGTCCTTGACTTCGGCATCGCCAAGCTTTCAGAGCAAGCTGCGGTTCCGATAAGTACTCAAGTCATATCGGGCGGCGGCGAAGGTACGAACGCAGGGGCATTGCTTGGCACACCGAGTTACATGTCTCCTGAGCAATGTAGAGGTGCCGAGGATCTTGACGCACGCAGCGATATTTGGAGTCTGGGGGTAGTGCTTTTTGAAATGGTAACAGGACGCGTTCCTTTCAAGGCAGAAGACTTCGGCCAATTAATCGTGCTTCTCGCTGGCTCAAATGATCCGCCGCTCGAGTTGTTAAACGGAAAAGTGCCAATCGGCTTGGAACGAGTTATTAGCAAGGCGCTTCAAAAGAAGCGCAGAGCCCGATATCAAACTGCCAGCGAACTGGCGCGCAACCTTAGAGATGTCAAATTGGAACTGGAGTTTGAGTCAAAACTTAGAACGTCTAAGCATCCCGGTGACCGCCTAACGGGATTTGGGCTTTCGAATAGCAGGGAGAGCCCGTCTGAGGCAGCAGGAACCGAGCACCCTACACTTCAGATAACTGCACCGCAGACAACGCCTGAAGCGGGTTCGAACAATTTGTCACTTCTCCTTAATCCACTTATTGGACGCGACGCAGACGTAATCGCCATAAAGAAGCTACTTCTAAGCGAAGATGTGCGTTTGGTAACCCTCACCGGCCCGGGAGGCACCGGAAAGAGTAGTCTCAGTTTGCGAGTCGCCCGGGAACTTCTTCCCGAATTTCCACAAGGAGTCTTTTTTGTTCCTCTTGCCACCATCAGCGATCCTATCCTTGTTCCGTCCACTATCGCTCAGATTCTGGGTGTCAAAGAAGCACGCGGTGTTTCGCTCGTCGATAGTATCAAGGGCTTTTTCCGAGGGCGGCGAATGCTCCTTGTGCTCGACAATTTTGAACAGGTGATTGCGGCGGCACCGGCGCTGACAGAAGTGCTCACGGCTTCTGCTCAGCTGCAATTACTGGTGACAAGCCGTGCGGCTCTACATGTTCGCGGTGAGCACGAGTTCCCAGTTTCGCCATTATCCCTTCCGGATCTTAAGCGTCTACCGCCTCTCGAAGAATTGGGCAAGTACTCCTCGGTGACCCTGTTTGTAAGCAGGGCACAGGCGCTCCAACCTGACTTCTTGCTGAACGAAGCAAACGCCCATGCGGTGGCTGAGATTTGCTTCAAGTTGGATGGCCTTCCTCTGGCAATTGAACTGGCAGCGGCTAGAATCAGACTGCTCCCACCTACGGCTATGATAAAGCGAATGGAGAGCAGGTTGAAGGTGTTGACAGGAGGAGCGCGCGACCTGCCAGAGCGTCAACAAACCATGCGTGGCGCAATCGCGTGGAGCTACGAGCTTCTGGATAAGCATGAGAAAACCCTTTTCAATCGACTGTCAGTCTTTGTGGGGGGGTGTAGCCTCGACGATGCTGAGGCGATCTGCAATTCAGCGGGCCCACTGGAGATCGATTTCCTGGACGGAGTGACTTCTCTGGTGGATAAAAGCCTCTTGCGGCAGAAAGAACAGGAGGGGGCTGAGGGCCGGTTCTCAATGCTGGAGACTATAAGGGAGTTTGGACTAGAGCAGTTGACGCAAAGCGGTGAGGCAGAGGCTGTCAGCAAAGCGCATCTCAGTTTCTATTTGAAATTGGCTGAAGAGGCCGAATCGAAATTAACGGGCTCAGCCCAGGCATCATGGTTTGAGCGCCTCGACAAAGAGCACGACAATTTCCGAGCAGGTCTCAACTACAGCAAGGCGAGCGGTAAGCTGGAATCCGGCCTGCGTCTTGGCGGAGCCTTATGGCGGTTTTGGGATGTCCGCGGATACGTGACGGAAGGCCGCGGAGTTTTGGACGAACTCGTATGCCTTGCTCAAGGTGTCAACATACCCGCAACTGTTCGCGCGAAGGCACTGAATGGCGCAGGTGTTCTGGCCGGCAATCAGGGAGACTATGACCGTCAAACGGCGATTCTTGAAGAGAGCTTGAAGCTGTACAAAGAGCTGGATGACAAGCCTGGAATAGCACAATCAATCAATAATCTCGGTAGCATAGCTTACTCGCAGGGTGATTACGCGCGCGCTGAAGCACTATATACCGAAAGCCTGAGTCTTCGACGGGAGATAGGAGATTCCTGGGGCATCGCAAGTTCGCTGAACAATCTGGGGGGCGTTGCTTTCTCACAAGGTGACTATAAGCGAGCACTTTCTCTCCATACTGAAAGCTTGAATCTAAGAAGAGAGCTCGGCGACAAACGAGGCATTAGTATGTCGTTGAATAACATGGGGGAGGTTGCACAGGAGCAAGAGGACTACCGCAGAGCGGCCGTCTTGTATGCGGAAAGCTTGTCCATTAGAAAAGAACTCGGTGATCGGTTCTTCATCGTGAGCTCGCTTCATAACTTGGCTGAAGTAGCCTGTAGCCGTAAAAATTATGAGCGTGGGGCGCGGCTCTTCGGAGCAGCGGAGGCGCTGCGTGAGATTATTGGCGCGCCGCTTCCTAATGCCAAACGCCCAAACTTTGACCGCTACAGAGAAGAGGCCCGCGATGCCCTGGGGCGCGCGGATCTTAAAGCTGCATGGACCGAAGGACGTCTGATGTCGTTGGACCAGGCGATTGAATACGCGCTGAAACAGGATAGTCTATCGGATTACGTTCTGCCCTGAACGATTCAGCTGAGCATTTCCAGCCAAAGCGTCTACTCTTTGGAGTGCGGTGACAAGGCCCGCACTCCAAGGAGAATATTCCAGCCATACTCACCCGCAAATCCGTCGGTTAAAACACGGCGATCTTCAGTTGTCGCAACGCAACATGCTGCGGTGAAGCAGAATCCTTTGCCTCCACAGTAAAGATCGTCACGCCTCTGTCAGTGGGTTTTCCACTAATGACCCCGGTTGTTGGATTAAGTGACAATCCTAAAGGCAGTGTACCTTCGGAGACTCGCCAGGAGTATGGCCCAAGACCTCCAATTACCTGCAGCGTCGCCGAGTAGGAACGGCTCTTCAGCCCGGTAGGCAGAGAATTCATGACGCTGGTGATGACCAGGGTCAGCGGGGATTTCTTGCTTCCGGCCCGCGCATCGACGCTGTTTACACCATGTGCGACCAGCACGGGAGAGATTCCCTTGGAGACATCAAAAGTGATGTTGTCTCGCCGGTCCGGGTCCACCACACGAACGGTAAGTCTTGCTTGTTCCCCGGGCGCCAGAATTACTGTGGCATTTGTCTTCGTCGGGTCAGTGATTCCCGTGGCCGTTAAATCTGAGGGGCTGGTAAACACGGGATTTGTAATGTTTGCGATTACCAGTGTCTGCCGCTGGAAGCCTAGAGTACAACCTCGCGATACCCCGGGCATATTCGTCTTCGAGAGGATTAGTTGGACCTTAAAGCCATCCGGAGCTGCTATGTTCTGTAGCAATTTAACCGAATAGGAAGTTGCTGTGTTGCCATCGTTCTGAACTGTCCAGGTGGCATCTGAGATCGAGGCGTTGGAGAGATCCTGATTTGCAAGATCCTGATTTGCAAGATCCTGGTTGGCGATGTCGACATTAGAAATGTCCTGGTTAGAAATGTCCTGGTCAGCAATGTCGGGGTTCGAGATATCCTGATTGGAGAGATCCTGATTCGCAAGATCCTGGTTAGAGAGATCCTGATTGGAAATATCCTGACTGAGGATCGTCGGCAGAGTGGTAATGTCGGGATTGTAAAGTTCAGTCACGGCAATATCACCGCCGCCATTGGGATCGTTTATCAGGTCAGGGCTCGTTCGATCGGGATTGAGAATTACCGAACCCAACAGGCCGTTTGTCACGAGGGTCCCACCAGGCGATGAAATCTCCGCCACGTTTATCACCACCATCGCCCGGCGATCAGTGGAAGTCACAAAAACTATCCGGGAAACGGTCGAGCGTGGTCCAATGGTTACGTCAAGTGTTGTGGTTGCCGCTCCGAACTGTTCAAACGATGCTTGTCCGCCAGCAGGTTGTGGCGCCGCGATCGTCAAACGAAAACTCTTCGTCAGCGTGGTAGAATTCTGCAGGAAAATTGAGAATGCACGTTGTAATAAAACGGACTGGCCGTTGACCACGACTGTCCCCAGAGATTTGGTGTTGCCGGCCGAGCCAACAAACAGGCCGTCAGTAATTCGCGAGGTGTAGATATTCTGATTGCGGCTGCCCGTGAAAACAGAGTTGCAAGGCGCGACGGTTTGAGAAGGATCAAAGATGCTAGCTCCTGTGTTAGCGCCAGTAGGAGTATATTTTGACCAATCAGGAGGGGCGCCGAGCGGTGGGCGCACATCGCGGTTGTCGGTCCAGGTTGCATGGAATACGATGGCATTCGACACGGAAGTATTGAAAGCCCAGCCACCGTCTGCTGTGGGCACAAACGTCGCAGCGCCCACATCGATGTAATCTCCGATGAAAGCCTTAGTCCCGATACCGAACATTGGGAAATTTGGAGGATTTACCTGTAACTGCTCAATGACGTTAGAGCCTGGTCGGCTCCCGAAGACGTATTGCGACACGCGTTCAGAAGGAGTGAAGGTCAATGGTACAGCAGGAGAGCTAACATCGGCGCGAGAGGCCCGAAGGTCGATTGTGTGTCGACGAAGGAGAGGTGGAGAGCCAATCGGAGCTGCGGGCGCTGCGTCCATGATGAAATCTGTGAATACGTTTTCCGGGTGACCAGCTGCCAGATCTCCGCGTGGGTCGCGAGTTTCCTGGTAGAAGCCATTACCAAGAGGTGTAAAGATGCCGATCGTCTGATCGTCGCGCAAGTCATAGAAGACGATTATTAGTTTCCCGGCAGCGAAACTCATGGCAGGCATTATCTGGTGTCCACGCGCCGGCGATGGATCAACTGCAGCCGGTGGTGTCCAACTAACACCATCGTTCGACGTCGTTGCGACGATGCGGGCATCACCTCCTGGTCCAACACCCCTCTGTGCCCACGCAAGGTACACGCGCCCATTCCCATCTACGGCCATCGTTGGGAATCCATTCGTACGAAACGAGATGGATGTGCTCGCCTGATCGAAGGGAGTGATGGGCGTCACGACCGCGCCTTTTGTAAACGACTTGCCTCCATCGACAGATTTGGCAAACACGATTGCGTTGGGATCGTTGACGATGGCAAACTGACGCCATGCTACATAAATCGCCCCAGTCGTTGGGTTGACTGCGACGGTAGTGCCTTGATTTAGCTTGAAGCTCTCACTGATTTTTGTAACTGTCCAGGTCGCTCCACAATCTCCGGACTTCGCAAACATTACCGCCGTGTGCGGATTGTTGCTGGGATCGCCGCCCAGAAAAATGCTGTAACCGAGGTAGACGTTTCCTGCGGGGAATGACTGTGCTCCAATCTGGCATTGTCCCGCTCCCTGACGCGGAATGTCCACCGCAAGCCAGGGCTTATCTATGAACTGTCCGGCAGTTCCCGCGCTAATTACGGCGGTGCTCAGGTACTGGATTGTGTCTTCGCGTTCGCTGTTGTTGTTATCTATGAACCGAGAAACGAAAATTTGGCCCAGACCTTTTGGGTCGCGATTGAATACGATACCACTGAAATAAAAAAGGCCATTTGTACCTGCGCGAACCGTAGGATCAGCACCGGCCTGAAAACCTTTGTTTGGTGACGCCGCACCTTGGACCGAGGTGTCTTGAGGATAACCGGGAAGCAGCGTACTGCTCCAGGTCAAACCGCCGTCAAATGACTTAAAGACGCCGTGCCACGCATCCCCAGTCTCATCGCCGTTGGGAAGTCCGGGCAGATCAACTGTGCGATAGTCGTTTGCACCTGCAAGCAAGTGCAGTGGGTTGCGCGACGACACGGCAATCGATGGTTCGTTCTGTCGCTGGAGAAATGGATCACCTCCGGGCCATGTAGTTCCGGACACCATATTGATGTTGCGGCCGGATACCTGAGCATGGGTAATGATTGCGAGGGAAGCGATCGTTAAAAACAATACTGGGAGTTTGAGGGTACGGGACAAGACTGGGGGTTTCACTACGTCTCCTTTTTAGACACGGCGGTGAGGTGCGGGGTCGGGTTCGGGTTTAATGTAAATAGAGCTACTCCTGGGAATGGTAGGCCAGAGCGCGTAAGTCTATGTAAGTAGCCTGCAAAGCGCAAATGCGTTTAAAAGGGCAGACAGCTAAGCAATTTCGCGGGTGACCATACCGCAACAAAGCTCCAATTGCAAATTCTTCAGGCTGGTTCAAGGACCAGTCGTCTATTGCGCTCTCCAACTCAGAGACGAATACCTGCTTTCGCTGAGTGACAACACCATTAACACCTACGGGGACGTATCCTGGAGAAGATGAGGATGAAGACCAACGCGGAATTAACCCACTACGCCGTGCAGAACAAATTGGTGAATTAGGAGAAAAATAGCTCGCCGTCTAATTCACAGGTAAGAACTATCTGCGCCAAAGCTAAACCGCCTCTTGCTTTACCCAACCATCCAAATTTGTAGTACGGATACTGAATATTAGCGAAGCTTCCAATGCTTTGATACTGCTCAGCAAGAGGTTATGGCTAATTGCCAGATCTCGTGCGCAGAAGTGTCTGCACGCCGGCTTCGTTTGCTGCGGCCAGTTTGTCGACTCCATCCGAGATGTCAGCCGAATGCTCTTCACACCGCAGCTTCGTAGCCCAACAATTTTGTCGCGTGAGAAAGCCGACTCCGGGGTGTTGAATGAATCAGCTCGGATCAGTGAAACTCGCCGAAAGTTGTGGTAAGTTTCGAATCGGTTCAAAGCCCCGATCGGAGCGCACAGGTTAGACAAGGTTTCCCATTCTATCTCTCGTCGACAAAGGAAAACTCTGTGGCGCCCCGGTGATGGCTTGTAGGAAATATTTCCAGTCAGCAGTGTAATCAATCGAGAGCTAGTCAAAGCCGACAAGCCAAGCGACGATGACGCCTGAGCGATTTCAACAGATCTCACAGCTTTACCGCGCAGCAATGGAGTGCGAGCCGGAGCAACGCGAGGCCTTCATTCAACAATCGTGCGCTAGAGATCCAGACCTGCGCCGCGAGGTCGAGTCGCTGCTCATCGGTGGAAATAGCGCTGAAGCTTTCTTACTGTCCAAAGCGATGAAGGAGGCAGCCAAGAGACTGTCCGATGAACCTTCGCTGGTGGGCCGAACTCTAGATCATTATGAGGTGCTCTCACTTTTGGGCGCGGGCGGCATGGGCGAAGTCTATCGTGCCCGCGACACCAAGCTCGGACGTGAAGTGGCGATCAAGGTGCTGCCGGCAGGTTTCGCTTCAGGCAAAGATCGGCTGCGCTTCGAAAGAGAAGCGCGTGCTGCTTCTGCTTTGAATCATCCCAACATTCTGACCATCTATGAAATTGAACAGGTAGATGAGCAACGTTTCATTGCTGCTGAGTTTGTTGCCGGTGAAACACTCCGTCAGCGCCTCACTAAGGGGCGCATGAAACTGGATGAGCTGCTCGATGTGGCTATACAAATCGCAAGTGCTCTCTCAGCGGCGCATGCGGCGGGCATAGTACATCGAGACATCAAGCCGGAAAACGTCATGCTCAGAGGCGATCAGCTGGTGAAGGTCTTGGATTTCGGACTGGCAAAACTTACGGAACCGCAAAGTACCCTAACGACCCCGGAAGAACCCACTATGGAATGGCTCTACACGGAACCGGATGTTGTGCTGGGCACTTCCGCTTATATGTCGCCTGAACAAACGCGAGGTCTCGCCGTGGATTCACGCACGGACATCTGGAGTTTGGGTGTGGTGCTATACGAGATGCTCGTGGGCCATGTGCCGTTTGGGGGCCCAACAAGAAGTGACGTAATCGCTTCGATATTGGAGAGAGAACTTCCGAATCTGCCGGACGACGCTTCAGGAGACGTACAAGCGCTGACTCCGATCCTTCGCAAAGCACTGAGCAAGGATAAGGACGAGCGTTATCAAACAGCCGACGAGCTACTCGAAGATCTAAAAAACCTGAGACAGGAGCTGAGCGCGCAGAGGCCGTTCCGAACGTTGACTGAAACTCACTCTTCCGGCGGGGTGAGATCAATCAAATACGGCAGACTAGTTGTACTCGTGTTAGGGATGATAACCCTTGCTGGTATCACTGTCGCTTTGTACAAGATCGTTGGACGAAACCAGTTCAGTGCCGCGCTGCCTCCGGTGAAGGTCGTACCCTTCACCACCTTTCCGGGGCGCGAAGTGCAGCCAGCTTTCTCGCCAGATGGTAATCAGATCGCATTCGCGTGGAACGGTGAGAAGGGCAAGAACTTCGACATCTACGTCAAGCTGGTTAACACTGCAACGCCACCACTGCGGCTCACTTCCAACGCGGCCGACGACCTCTATCCAGCCTGGTCGCCTGACGGTCATCAGATCGCGTTTGTCCGCCAATCGGGTTCCGGAATAAGCATCTTCCTGGTTCCGGCCCTGGGCGGGCCTGAGCGGAAGTTGTACTCGGGAACCTCGGCCTTTATCTCGTTGTACGAATATGGCAACGCTCTTTCCTGGTCTCCAGACGGAAAGTATCTGGCGTTTTCAGGGCAACTGTCACCTCAGGAACCCAATAGCATTTTTTTGCTCTCGTTGGAAAATCTTGAGAAGCGACAAATCACGACACCGCCCGTGGGATCCATTGGTGATTCGACTCCAGCATTCTCCCCTGACGGAAAAGTTCTGGCATTTGTTCGAGGAACTTCAAGTCGTGACGTTGAGATCTATGTTATGCCGGCCGCCGGCGGCGAACCGAAGCGACTTACTTTTGATCATCGGAGTGGTAGAAGCCTGGCTTGGACTGCGGATGGTCGCGAGATTGTGTTCGCATCATGGTTTTACGGCAGTCTCAGTCTCTGGAAAGTTTCGGCCGCGGGTGGTGCGCCTGAGCAGTTAGCTGTAGGTGGGGTGGGTGCCTCTACCGTCGCTATTTCGCGACAGGGGAACCGCCTCGCTTATTCACAAGAATTCAGAGACACCAACATTTGGCGAATTGGTATCGGTGGTTCTTCAAGTAACCGTGGTCCTAATAGAATAATCTCCTCTACACGGCAGGATTATGGTCCCCAATACTCGCCGGACGGAAAAAGAATTGTGTTCTCATCAGGTCGATCTGGAAGTAGTGAGATCTGGGTCTGCGACGCTGATGGATCAAATCCGGCGCAGGTGACTTCGTTCGGCGGCCCTGATGTAGGCTCAGCACGCTGGTCTCCCGATGGCGGACAAATTGCTTTCGATTCGATAGCGGCTGGTCATCGGGACATCTTTGTCGTGAGCGCGGAAGGAGGCAAACCGCGCCGTCTCACCGAAGATGTTGCCGACGATGTAAGGCCGAGCTGGTCG
>Ga0070698_100005391_pt1 | contig 13983 bp, 11 predicted proteins | sample KBSK1502metaG_FD_65477 | JGI IMG/M metagenome (GOLD analysis project Ga0070698, IMG submission 65477) | Corn, switchgrass and miscanthus rhizosphere microbial communities from Kellogg Biological Station, Michigan, USA - KBS K1-50-2 metaG | ecosystem: Host-associated > Plants > Roots >...
GTGGAACGATCTTTGTCCAATCGGCCTCGGTGCCCCAGCCTTGTGTTGAGAACCCGTTTGCCCCGGGTGCCCCGCGGCAGACCCAACCGTATGACAAGGCAGCCCCGCAAATTATTCCCCAGTTGGTGCTCGCGGTGGAGCATTACAATCGAATAGCCCGCATGATTGAGGCCGGTGAGAAAGTGAAGATGACTGTTGATCTGGCGGTCGAGTGGCAAGACAAAGATCCGATGGGCTACAACACGGTCGCTGAGATTCCCGGTTCCGATCTCAAGGATGAAATCGTCATGCTGGGAGGACACATGGATTCGTGGCATGCCGGCACCGGCGCCACCGACAATGGCGCAGGCGTCGCAGTGGCGATGGAGGCAGTGCGAATTCTTCAGGCCTTGAATCTGAAACCACGTCGCACGATTCGAATAGCGTTATGGACCGGCGAAGAGCAGGGGCTGTTGGGATCGAAGGCTTACGTGGCTGAGCACTTTGGCAAAATGGAAACCCCTGCGGCAAATGCTTCGGCGAGCCCGGCGGCGACTGCTGCGCCAGGGCCCAGTCCATCTCCAGGCGTGCTCGTTGCAAAACCCGATTACGAAAAATTTAGTTCATACTTCAATCTGGATAACGGTACCGGAAAGATCCGTGGCGTGTATCTGCAAAACAACGAATTTGTCCGGCCGTTGTTTCGTCAATGGTTAATACCCTTCCGAGAGATGGGCGCAGCCACGCTCTCGATTTCAAACACCGGCGGCACGGACCATCTTTCCTTTGACGCGATTGGCCTGCCGGGGTTTCAGTTCATTCAGGACGAAATTGAATACGACACGCGGACGCACCATTCGAATCAGGATGTTTTCGATCGCATTCAGGCAGACGACATGAAACAGGCTGCCACGATCATGGCGGCGTTTATCTACAACGCGGCAATGCAGGATGAGAAGTTGCCGCGCAAACCGATGGCGAAGTAGAGCTGACAGCAATAAAAGTTGAAGGCGAACCCTTCACGAAGCGTAAAATAACCATTATGGGCAAATCCTGCCTCTTCTGTGGTGCAAATGGAGAAGGCGTCCTCTCGAACGAACATGTAATTCCGCAGTGGCTAATAAAGCATTTGGATCTGCCGGCGGACGACATGCTAATTCAGGGGGTTGCGAGTTCGGCAACGAATACCCTCTTGGAACCCCCTCGGGTTCATTCCAGCTTCAGTTTTGTTCAAGGCCGAGTGTGTGAGGAGTGCAACACAGGATGGATGAGCCGACTCGAGGCGGTTGCGAAGCCCATCCTCCTACCCTTGATTGACAAGCAAAGGACGATCGAATCCCTGTCGCCAGAAGAAGGAGATATCGTCGGTAGGTGGGCAGCCAAGACAGCGTACATGCACAGTTGGACATCGCCTTTGAAACGGTCCGTTCAACTCGATCATCTTACAGCGATGTGTGGCGATGGCGGCCACCTAGTCCCCGGCGTCGGCGTGTGTGGAGCGCAATTGGACTACAAGCAACAAAGTGCTTACGTTCTATCCGGATTTTGGCCGCAATGTTGCGAGGTCACAGAAAAACGCTTCGAGGGAACCCAACAAGGTTGGACTGCAGTTCCGCAACTTATACCTCCTGACGGCGTTTTGGCCCGACTCCAAGTCAGTATTGACCTTGGTACAGGGCCTCCAACTTCCGATCTTTCCACCCGCGCAAGGATGGCTGGATTATCGTCCCTTTGATGATCTTACGGTCGGCGAAGGCCCTATTGCTCAGTTAGAGCTTTTCACCAAGTGGCTTGCCGTCACGTACCTATAATCAAACCGCAAAGCAGAGGCGAGAGTTGAAAGGCGAGCCATTGCGGACTCGCCTTTTTGGTTTTTGTTCGGGCAAAAGGTTTGCCAATCTCAGCTGGGGCTGCCAACCGCAGTTTCGTGCGCAGCTCCAACGCCGTGTTGGTTTCCCACGGAAGGGGTTTTATTGGAAAGGTCGAGACCAATCCAGGACTTTATCTTCCGCAGCAGGGCCGGCAAAACAACCTGCTGGGCCGTGGTTGATAGTTCCTCGACCAGTCGATCGCCGATTGCTCCCGCTTCCTGGCTGAGTCGCTCGTAAGCAGAGGTTTCCCGGAATCGATCCAGCAGTCCGGGACCGTCGTCTTTGCCGTTCGACTTCGTTGTTTCAACGTGGCTTGGTTCGCGAGTCACGGGCGGGGCGGAAAGTGAATATGCCGGTGAAGGGGAGTAGCGTATTTCGTCGCGGTCGTCTCCAGTAAACGCCGCCGCAATTCCGTAGCCTACGAAGAACCCGACGCCCGCTGCACCCAACGACCAGGCTAAGGGTTGTCTCTTGAAGTGTTCTCGCCAATCGAGTGCGTCTTTCACGTTTTCCACTTGTTGCGCCACGTTTTCTTTAATCTCCGTTACGGTATTGGTAATTGAATCCCGCGCCTCTTCCATGCGGCGCTGGAGTTCTTCCTTGGATGGCTCTTCGCCAAACGTTTCAGTTGATGTTTCCCGCGCTCGAGCGAGTCCTAGAGTTCGTTCTTCAGCCATTGCTTGTCCTTTCTGAGCTCAGCGACAGTCCGGCCGGGGATCAGACTTTGTTTCGCCAGACGGTTTTTCATGGTCATCATGATGATGCTGCCAATGATCAGGTAAAGCACGCCCGCCGATAGAAAGCCAATCGCGTATTTCGCTGCCTGACTGAGATCGGTGTTTGCGAAGAGAGTCGAGATGCCGAATGCCAGAGCGACATTCAGTAACGCAAAGCCGACGGCGACAATAATGCCGCCGGCGCCGATCATGACGCCATCACGGGCGTATTCACTGGCCTCTTCCTTGATTTCCACCTTCAGCAAACTCATCTTTGTGTCGAAGAGCTGCATCACGTCGTCGCCCAGGCGACTAAACAGGGAAGGAAGACTTTCATCGGACTTGTCCGTTTCCGGGGAAACGACCGTGGTTGATTTCACCCTTACAGCTGAGGCCGACATAGCTGTATCTCCTTTCGCTTAATTACCGAAGTGACAGCACGGGAAGCGCCTAGCGCCGTCCGCGCAGAATCAGACCCAGCAGCAAACCCGCGGCGGCAGAGATCAGGAGGGCCTGGCCCGGATTTTTGCGCGTGTAGTCCTTCGCGTTCTCTGCCATTTCAGCAAAGTCTGCGTTTTGAAGATCTTTGATCTTGTCTCCGACGACGGTGATCTTGTCACTGACGAAATCCTTCGCCTGGCTGGCAGCCTCCGAAATCTTGCCACCGTATTCCTGCGCTAGAGCGCTGGCGGTGCCGGTAGCTGATCCTGTTTGGCTACCAGATTGCGAGGTTCCAGGGAAATCTGTTGAACTTGTATTCTGCGACATTCTTTCTTCTCCTTGTATGTAAGACCAAAAATTTTCTAACTGTTTTCACTTACCCGTTCGCATCAATAAGAGCAAACAACGTGCCGAGTGAAGTATCGAGATTACTTCTGCACGACGTGGAGTTGTTGTCTGAATTTAACTAAAGAAGTTTTGCGTTATTGGGTGGAATTAACTCCCGAGACCCGGCCCGCAAGCGGCAGCTTGTTGTGAAAGGGTACAAGTTCGCGTCACGCGAGGGTCGGGAACAATACAAAGAGGGGGCAGTCAAGAGAAAGGAAGCAGGAGCAGACGGCAGGAGGCAGCAAACAAAAACAAGGAGAAGCGAATTCGTCCTCCCGCCCCTTCCTCCTACTCCTGCTTTCTTCCTCTTCGCGGTCCCAGCAAGTTGCTTGACCCGTCCCAGTAATCAGCTTCTTGACAATGCTTGGCTGGCGATGGTAAGTAAGTACTTACTTTGGCAGCCCTAACCAGACGAAAGGCCCCTTTTGCGTAAGGAAACAGCGATTCAGAAGGCCCCGCAAACACTGCCCGGCCAGGCAGCCAGCGCCGCGCGCATGAGCGCCGAAGAGCGAAAGCTGCAGATCCTGCGGGTGGCGGTGAGCCTTTTTTCACAGCGGGGATTTGGCGGCACCACTACCAAGGAGATTGCCCAAGCGGCCGGAGTCTCGGAGGCGATGGTGTTCCGGCATTTCGCCACCAAGCAGGAACTCTATTCCGAGATTCTTGACCATAAGGCTTGTTCCGGTGACTCGATGAACCCCGAGCAGATGGTTGCAGAGGCGCTGAAGCAGAAAGATGATCGCGGCGTTTTTGAGCAGTTGGCTCGGGGCGCACTCGATCACCATGAATGCGATCCGGAGTTTCAAAGACTGCTGCTTCATTCCGCGCTCGAAGGTCACGAACTGGCGGAAATGTTTTTTGAGAAATTCATCCGGCGCGTTTACGAACTTCTGGGCGGCTACATTACCGAGCGGCAACGCGATGGTGCGATGCAGAAGGTTGATCCCGCCATTATCGTACGCTCATTCATTGGCATGATCATTCACCATTCACTCAATAACAATCTCTGGGATCCAAATCGACGTCTACTAAAGATTTCCAACGAGGAAGCAGCGAAACACTTCACCGATATTCTTTTGCACGGCATCAGCATCGAGGCTGAGTCGGGACGCAAAACACGCCCAGCGCGTAAAGTTTCCGGAATTGGTCTTTCGAGAAAGAACTAAGTCAAATGTTTTCTCCGAGATTACCCATTCGGGTCGTACAACTGTTTTCACTTGTCCTGGCTTTGTCAGGCCTTTTGCTCCTGGCAACCTCCTGCGGAGGTTCCAAGGCAAATACTCGAAGCGAGGCAAACGGTCCTGCGCAACCACCGGCGGTGGAAGTGACCACGGCCACGGCAATCGTGCGCGAGTTGCCCAGATTTTTCGAAGCGACTGGAAGTCTCTCGGGTGATGAGCAAACCGACGTCTCTCCTTCCATGGCAGGCAAGGTTTCTGTGGTTGCAGTAGAGATGGGAAGTTACGTTAAGCGTGGCCAGACACTTGTGCGACTCGATGACGTGGACGCAAAACTCCGCGTACAGCAGGGTCAGGCCCAGGTCGAACAGGCTAAGGCCGCCTTGCGCCAGGCTGAAGAGAAGGTGGGAATTCGCCCCGGCCAGGCTTTCGACATTAATAAACTTCCAGAAGTTGCGAATGCCCGCGTGGCCCTTGAGCTGGCGGAGAAGAACCTGCGCCGCTCCGAGAAGCTGATTGAATCGGGAGATGTTTCACGGTCTGCGTACGACGCGCAGAAGGCGCAGCGCGATCAGTTGAAGGAGCAATATGAGTCGACATTATCGCTGGCGCGCCAGAACTATGCCGCGGTAATGACAGCGCGAGCGAATGTGGCTAATGCTGAGAGTCAGCTTAACCTCGCGATCCGCAATCAATCCTACGCAAACGTATATTCCCCAATTGATGGTTACGTGGCGGATCGCCCGGCTGATCTCGGGGAATATGTTTCCACGACTACCAAAATTGCAACGATTGTCAAAATCAATCCGTTGCGCGTCCGCATCGACATTCCGGAACAGGCCATACCGTCCGTCAGCGTCGGTCAATCAGTGTCGGTAACAACCAGCGCCTGGCCAGATCGCAACTTCGGCGGCCGCATCGCGCGCATCTCGCCCAACGTTACCCCCACCTCGCGAACCTTGACCGTCGAGGCGGAAATTGAAAACGGCAGTGGACTACTGAAACCAGGACAATTCGCAACGGTGCGAATCCTGCAATCGCGTGCGGCGCCTGCGACGCTGGTTCCAGCTCGGGCCGTGCGCACCGAGTCGGGAGTCAGCCGCGTGTTTGTGATCAAGGACGGCAAAGCCCAGGAGCGCCAGGTGCAGTTGGGGCAAACCGAAGGCGATTTGATTGAGATCAAGAACGGTGTGGCGGAAAACGAGATCGTGGCTACCAGCAATGTCGAGCAATTAAGCGACGGGATGGCAGTAAAGCAATAAAAAGTTTCAGGTTCCAAGTTTCAAGTTTCAAGTCAGGACTCAGAAATTCAGAACTTGGAACTTGAAACCTGGAACTTGAAACACCTTAAGTTATGCAAAAGCTAGCTGAAATTTGTGTCCGGCGTCCGGTGTTTGCGACGATGCTGATTTTGAGTCTGACGGTTGTGGGACTCTTCTCCTACAACTCGCTGGGCGTGGATCTGTTTCCCAAGATCGATCTGCCGACGATTACAGTCACGGTCGTTAATCCCGGCGCTTCACCCCAGGAAATCGAAACCGAGATCACTGACAAGATTGAAGGCGCAGTAAATACAGTTAGCGGGATCGACGAGTTGCGCTCGACTTCTGTTGAAGGCGTTTCCCAGGTTTTCATTACGTTTCTGCTGGAAAAAAGTCCGGACGTTGCAGCGCAGGAGGTTCGCAATAAAGTCGACCTAATAGTTAACGATCTGCCGGTTACTGCTGAGCAGCCAATCGTTCAGAAGCTGGATACTGATGCCGCGCCGGTCGTGCGCATCGCTGTCTCTGCACCTCGCTCCGCGCGTGAAGTTACAGACGTCGCCGACAAGAAGATCAAACAACAAATCGAATCGATTAACGGTGTAGGCCAGGTGACCATTATCGGCGGCCGCACGCGCGAAATTCAGGTATGGGTTGATCCGGACAAACTGCGCGCTTTCAACGTGACTGTGGCCCAGGTGGCTGATGCGGTGCGCGCTCAGAACCTGGAAGTGCCGGGCGGACGAATCGACGAAGGCACGCGTGAGCTGACCGTTCGGACCATGGGCCGGATAGTTCAGCCGTCTGACTTTAATAACCTGGTCGTTGGCAGCCGCGGAGCCTATTCGGTCAAGCTCAGCGACGTTGGTTATGCGGAAGACGGAGCGGAAGAGCCCAGAACCGAGGCGCGTTTGAATGGCCAGCCGGCGGTTACTCTGGTTGTATCCAAACAATCAGGACAAAACACGGTGGCGGTGGCGGATGCGGTCAAGGAACGTTTGTCGGAGATTCAAAAGACCTTGCCGCCGGGATTCAAAACGCAGGTCGTAGGCGATCAGTCGATCTTCATCAAAGCTTCGATCGAATCGATTCAGAAGCACCTCATCGAAGGCAGCATCCTGGCGGCCATCGTCGTCTTCCTGTTTTTATGGAGCATCCGCTCGACGTTGATTGCGGCGCTCGCTATCCCGACGTCGTTGATCGCGACGTTTGGCTTGATGGCGGCGATGGGCTTCACATTGAATCAGATCACGATGCTGGCGCTGACGCTGATGGTGGGTATCGTCATCGACGACGCGATCGTGGTGCTTGAAAATATCTTTCGCTTCATTGAAGAGAAGGGAATGCCGTCCTTCCAGGCAGCCATCGAAGGCACGAAGGAAATCGGCCTCGCCGTTTCGGCCACGACCTTGTCTCTGTTGGCGGTGTTCCTGCCGGTCGGATTTATGGGCGGCATTGTTGGCCGCTTCATGTCGTCGTTTGGTTTGACTTCGTCTTTCGCCATCGCGGTTTCGCTGCTGGTCTCGTTCACCCTCACTCCAATGCTAGCTGCGCGTCTGATTAAGCGCAGCAACGATGCCGAAGAAGGAAAGTTTGAACGCCATACGGAGCCGGCGGACCATGGCTCGAAGCAATCACGGTTTTATGCCCCAATCGATCGTTCGTACACGCGGATGCTCGGCTGGTCGATGGCACATCGCTGGGTAATAGTTGGCGCTTGTCTCGTCGTGATCATCAGCATTGTGCCGCTGTTTATGTTTGTCGGGAAAAACTTCCTGCCGGTTGACGACCAGTCGCAGTTTGAAATCAACGTGCGCGCTCCGGAAGGCTCAACGCTGGCGAACACGTCCGCTCTGGCGGAGCGAATTTCTGCCGATATAAGAAAACTGCCAGGTGTCACTGACACCCTCACGACTATCGGTGGTGGCCAGCAGGAGCAGGTCAACGTCGCCTCAATCTACGTGAAGATGCAACCACTCGAGGAGCGCAAGGTTACGCAAAGCGATCTGATGGTGCGAGTGCGTTCGGAGATCCTGGCCAAGTATTTGAAAGAATTTCCGGGACAGCTTCGAACCAGCGTGCAACAGGTGGCAGCGATTTCCGGTGGCGGCTTCCGCAATGCTGACATTCAGTACGTCATTGGCGGTCCTGATCTGGACAAGCTGACAAAATATTCGGAAGCGCTGCTCGGAAAGATGAAGACGCTTACTGACGTTGTAGACGTCGATTCGACGCTTATCACCGGCAAGCCGGAATTGCGCGTGGTGATAGATCGCGCGCGCGCGGCAGACCTCGGGGTGCGCGTCGCTGACATCGCGCAAGCCCTGAACACTCTCATTGCCGGTCAAAAAGTCTCTACGTTCAATGCGGGAACGGATCAATACAACGTGCGCGTGCGCGCGATTGGGCAATCACGTGCCAGTGTTGAAGGTCTGCAGCAGATGATTGTTTCCTCATCGAAGATTGGTTGGGTGAGTCTCGACAATCTGGTGCGCATAGAGGAAGGCACGGGCCCATCAGCGATTGACCGGCTTAACCGGGAGCGACAGGTGACATTGCTGGCAAACGTGAAACCCGGCGGTTCACAGGCAGCTGTAATTCAAAAGATGAATCAGTTTGCAAAAGAGGTGGGAATCGATTCGGCTTATAAGACCGGGCTGGCAGGGCGCTCCAAAGAGCTCGGGCGCGCCGGCTACTACTTCATGCTCGCCTTCGTGTTGTCGTTTGTATTCATGTACATGGTTTTAGCAGCGCAGTTTGAATCGTTCATTCACCCGGTGACCATCCTGCTGACGCTTCCGCTAGCCATACCTTTCGGCATTCTGGCTTTGTTGCTCACCGGACAGACTGTAAATATTTTTTCCGGCCTGGGTTTGTTGCTGCTGTTTGGCGTGGTCAAGAAGAACGCAATTCTGCAGATCGATCACACGAATCAGCTGCGCGCGCGTGGCATGGAACGACTCGAGGCGATCATTCGCGCCAACCGCGATCGCTTACGGCCGATTCTGATGACTACCATCGCGCTGGTGGCGGGAATGTTGCCGTTAACAATTTCGAGTGGCCCGGGTTCGGGTACGAATCGTTCAATCGGTGTATTGGTGGTTGGTGGGCAGTCGCTCTGTTTGTTGCTGACGCTGCTGGCCGTTCCTGTTTTCTATTCTCTGTTCGATGATTTGGGCAGGAGCAGAGTTTGGGGACTTATTGGTTCAGCAGCGACTGGCGCATTCGGGCGGGCGAGACGCAAAGCTGCGAGCGCAACGGCTTCGCTGTTCAGCTTGATTTCGAGGCACTAAAGCGCGCGAGAGTTTTGACGATGTATTGGCAATGATGAAAATGATCACGAATTTGGACATGCGGCTTTGTCACCGAGGCATGGCCTCAATAAAAAAGGGAAGTCGGCCGGTAAGGCGGAGCCTTTCCGCACTGTGCGGCAAAGCCGCGGTCCTGGGACTTTCGGTTTTGTTTTGTTCCCTAACGGCCATGGCGCAAACATCGTCGCCAACCCCTGCGCCTCAACCCGTGGATTTGAATGTGCCGGCGATTGCATCGGATTTCCGTCCGACGCAAAAACCTCTGCCCGAGCTCAGCCGCGTTGGCGTGGATATGGATCGTCAGAAACCGCTCTCGCTACGCGAGGCACTGGCGATGGCTCTCGAGAACAACAAAGACATCGAGGTGGCGCGGCATAACGTCAAGATTGCGGAGTTTGATTTGACCGCCGCGCGCGGATTCTATGATCCGCGGCTTACTTCATCTACATATTACGAACGCGTCGTAAGCCCGATCTCGAGTTTTCTTAGCGGCGGTGCGAATGGCGCCACCACCCAAACCGATTACACCGGTACCGCGCGGCTTGAAGGTCTGACGCCCAGACTGGGAGGAAGCTACCGTCTCGATTTTTCTTCTATTCGACTTACCAGCAACAATCAATTCACCGCGCTTAGTCCGCAGTATCCTACGGCGTTGACATTTGGGTACACCCAGCCGTTGTTCCGCGGGTTGCGTTTTGACAACAATCGCCGGCAGATCGAAATTGCCAAAAAGAACCTTTCGCTAACCGATGCGCAATTTCGCCAAAGAGCGATCGAGACTATTACCGGCGTGCAGCGGGCCTACTGGGATCTGGTCTTCGCCCTACGGAATTTACAGGTACAACGAGATGCAGTGCGCGATTCGCGTGCGCAGCTGGAACACAACAAACGTTTGGTTAACGAAGGTGCATTGGCGCCCATTGATGTGGTTGCGGCCGAGGCCCAGGTGGCCAGCTTCGAGCAAACTCTTTACAGCTCCCTTGAAGAGGTGTCTCGTAGCGAAAACAATTTAAAGAACCTGATAGCGGTCAATCGAGAGGCTGAGCTTTGGAGTCTTTCCGTTATTCCTACTGATTCCGTGGACCTGGCTCCGCCTGCCATTTCTCTACCAGAGGCTTTGAAAGCCGCCATGGACAACCGGCCGGAGTTGCAGCAGTCGAGTGTCGTGCGCGAGATCAATGAGATCGATCAGAAGTATTTTCACGAACAAACCAAGCCGGCTGTCGATCTGGTCGGTAGTTACGGACTGGTTGGTTTGGCGGGCTCACAAAACGGCGGCAATCCTTTTGCCAGCGCGTCCAATCAGGAGCTTCGAGATCGAGTTAACCAACTTCTTTCGCAGGCCCAGTTGCCGCTGCTGACGCCGTTGCCGCCGCAGGCGCTGTCGCCTTTTCTGATTGGCGGTTACGACCAGTCTCTACAGAATCTTGTTAGCAATCGCTTCAATAATTTTCGCGTCGGCGTGCAGATTAACCTACCGCTGCGGAACCGTACGGCAGAGGCGCAGCTCGGGCGTTCCCTGGTTGAAGGCCAGCGCATCGCTACGCAGCGCGAACAACTCGAGCAGTCGATTCAGGTTGAGGTGAGAAACGCCTTACAAGTAGTCCGTAGTGCCGAGGCACGGTTGCATGCGGCGGGAATTGCGCGGCAGGCGAGCGAACAACAGTATCTGAGTGAACAAAGAAAACTCGACGCCGGACAGTCGACCGTGTTTTTAGTGCTTGAGCGTCAAACTGCATTGACTACCGCCCGCGGAAATGAACTGCGAGCGCAAACGGATCTCAACAAGGCGATCGCCGAACTACAAAGAGTCACGGGCAATGCCCTGACAATCAACAATATCGTTGTGCGTGTGCGCTGATTCACGTCTCCGAATTGACAGCAGCACCGTACGCGAGAAGGCGGTGAGATCCTGGGGCGAACTCACCGCCTTCACCTTTATGCAACGCAAACTGTTAGTTTGCGTCCTTAACCGCATAACGTAAGTTCGTTCAAACCTGAAATCGCAAACTAACAGTTTGCGTTACATGCATTCCACAGGAGCGCATCCGATGGACGAAAAGCAGTTGCTTGAAACCTGGGAGATTCACAACCGGATTAATCTTTATCTCCTCGACTCGGTCGACCCTAAAGCTCTGGTTAGTCTATCGGCGTCGAAAGGAAGGACCGTCGGAGAACAGTTTGCTCACATCAACAATGTACGACTGATGTGGCTCAAGTCGGCGGCTCCGGAGCTGCTGGCGGGGTTGATCAAAGTCGAGAAGGAACAGGCAATAGATAAGAAGTTGTTGGCAAAATGCCTGGCGCAATCCGGGGAAGCAATCAAATCGCTGTTGAGTAAGAGTTTGCAAGATGGCGGCAAAGTGAAAGGCTTCAAACCGCACGTAGTCGCATTCCTCGGCTACCTGGTTTCACACGAATCGCATCATCGCGGCCAGATCATACTGTCGCTGAAGCAGGCTGGAAAAGTACTGGACAAAAAGATTCTTTACGGAATCTGGGAATGGGGAGTCAGATAATTCGCTACGAGGGTTAGCCCATTCTCTCAAAGATCATGAATCCGCCGAAGCAAGCGCCGGCTACGATCAGCGCCGCGAGGATATACCACGCTAATAGTTTCGTTTGACACGCAGCGCATCTGACCCTGACTAATGCGGCCCGTCTGCCACAGTTGGGACACCTCATTCTGTTTTCCCCGAATCGTTCTATGAGATTTATTGGATCTGGTTCGCGGTACTCTACCACAGGACAACAAATTGTTGCCTCTATCAAAAGCAACCTTGGGGCGAGATGAGGTCAGTACCACCACGCGGTAGCGGGTGGGTGTCTTGATTGTCGATTGCCGATTTCCCATTGAGGTCTGAAGATAAAGCCAATCGAAATCCGAAGACCCACCCGCTACCGCGTGGTGGTACTGACCTCATTTCGCTGTCGGGGGCATGAAAGATCGGTGGTCGATAAGATGTAGCTGTCAAACTGCATCAGTCCCATGACGGCACAGACACTTGACCAATCCCGCGCGCTCAGTTAAACCTCAAAGACTAAATGGACGAATCACAATTCGAACTCGACGCGCTCGCAATTTTCTCTCACCCGGACGACGCTGAACTTTCCGTTGCCGGAACATTACTTCGCTTGAAGTCGCTCGGTTATCGCACGGGCGTGCTCGACATGACTCGCGGGGAGATGGGCACGCGCGGCACGCCAGAATTGCGGGCCGAAGAAGCTGTGAAAGCTGCGCAACTGATGAAGCTGGATTTGCGACTCAATCTGGGACTGCCTGATGGACATATTTGGTTGAACGACGAATCACGCACCGCCGTGGTTCGCGTGATACGTTCGCATAAACCCAAAATCGTCCTCACCACCCATTGGGACGATCCACATCCCGACCACGCGAACACTTGTCGCATCGTGCGGGATGCAGCAAGACTCGCGACTATGGGCCGATACGATGAGGGGAAAGAGCCGGTGCAGATGCCGGCGATAATGCATTCGCTCTTCTCACGTCATGTGGTGCCGTCGTTCATTGTCGACGTGTCAGACTTTGTCGAGCAAAAAATGGCGGCCATCAGAGCGCACGCATCACAATTCTATTCCGCGGACTCAACGGAACCGAACACGCGAATTAGCGATCCGGCGTTTCTCGTCCAAATCGAAGATCGCATGCGCTACTTTGGGTCGTTAATTGATGTTGCGGGCGGCGAACCCTTTTATGTTCGTGAGGCTCTGAACGTTGACGATCCGGTCGCGCTGTTAACAAGGCCGATGAACATCTACTCCTAGGCAAGGGAAGGCGGGCTTGCCCCGCTGCCTTACTTCTTTTCACTTATCAAAGCGCGGGCAATGGCGATGAGAGCAGTGGCGCGAGGCGCTTCGTTTTCGAAGCTGCGAGCTATTTCGACTGCCTGGGTTGGATTCTCCTGCGATAGCTTGCGGAACACACCTGGCAAGTTGAATTCGTCGACGGTGCTAGCGTGCATGGAGCTCATGTTCTTGGTTCGCAGTTGCATCGCCAACCTGCCGTCTTCACCGTTGAAACCCTCGGCGGAGTTGGAGGCTTTCGCGATTTCCAGCATCAGCTCCCAGGTGCGTGCCCGATCAAGCGCCAGGAACGCATTTGCGACCGCAATCAACGCGCGCGGCCGGTCAGCATCCGAGACATCGATGCGCCGCGCTTCCTGCAGCGCGTCGGCAACTATCTCCAAAGCCTTCTCGCGATCCGCGGGTGGCATGGCCGTGGCCGCTCCGGTCATTAACCAGACGCGCTGAAGGTGCGTGAGCTCGCCCCTGCTGGCGAGCAGCAACGCCTTCTCAATGTCTTTCTTCTCCGCAGCCTTCATCGCGAGGCTCATGTCGACAAAAGGCTTTGCCTGCTTGCGCAATTCGGTGTCTTCGATCTTGTCGGTGAAGTCGCGAGCGCGCATGTCGCCTCGCTGCGCGGTTCTGGTAGCCAGCTGCAGATAGATCGCATCACGCTCCTCGGACGTTTTGGCACGCTCGATACGGTCAAGCAGTGCTTTCTCAACGTCCTCCGCTTTCCGTTCCGGAGTATTAACCGGCTGAATCGGAGTGTCCTCATCCAGGTCGCGGACATCCCTGTCAATGCCCTGGCCCAGCACCGACATTTCACCGCGCAATTGCTCGGCAATTTCTTTAGGCGCGTACTGCTCAAAGAGCGGCATCAGGCGCCTGATCACAAGGTACTTTCCTTGTACGCCTGAAGAACTGCGATCCTGTTCCTTTGCGGGTGAGGGTCGTAATAGGACTCCTGCCGCGGTGCGAAAGAAAGCGTTGCGCAACTCTGGGGCGACCTCGGGCGGCGGTGTGCGCCGTGA
>Ga0070698_100005392_pt1 | contig 13983 bp, 17 predicted proteins | sample KBSK1502metaG_FD_65477 | JGI IMG/M metagenome (GOLD analysis project Ga0070698, IMG submission 65477) | Corn, switchgrass and miscanthus rhizosphere microbial communities from Kellogg Biological Station, Michigan, USA - KBS K1-50-2 metaG | ecosystem: Host-associated > Plants > Roots >...
GTGCCTCCGCGCGTCGAATACTCCCTGACTGAACTTGGTCACACCTTGAAGTCTTTGTTAAAACAAATGCAAGAGTGGGCGGAGCAGCACATGATGAAAGAGGTCGTCTCTTAGAAAACTCTACTTCCATGTGTAAGAACCAATATCCTGGCGCATTTTCTCAGAAATCTTGTCCATGATGGCTTGGGATGTACTACGAGGCTTCCTTGGTGACAGACAAGTAGGCGTTGATGGTGATGATCGGACACTTGCCCAGGTTGCGGTAGCCGAGATGGGGTCGCCGGTGTTGTAGCCCACTTTCCGCACGTTCAATTAATTGAGGCCTGGTCATAAATCAACAAACCAAAAGGATGAGAAGCGGACTGGCGCACGAATCGGATAATCTCGTCGGGGGGCCGGTGCGTCGGCTCAGCGCGGGAGACGCGCTTCGCTCGCCCAAACAATGCATCGATCGTTGCGTACCTGTTCTGTCCTTTCGCGCTCCGGTTTCATGCGGCCTTCAGGAAGGCTTTGATCCCTTGTCGCACGTTCAGGCCGTGTTCAAAGCGATACCAGACGATCAACTGGTAGAGGAACACGGCGCCCAAGACAAAACGCTGAGTGTTCGTTTTCCCCTTGGTGGGGACTTGTCCGTGTCCCTCAAACATGCTCTTGAATTGTTCGTTCCAATTCTCGATGACGAGGGAGCGCAGTTTGTGAAACACGCGTCGGACCTCGCGTCCCGGATCGTCGATGCGCTTTTTGCGATTCCCACGGGAGCAGATCAGGATACGCCCAGTTTGCAGACAGAAGGCCTGCAGGTCCGCAGTCTGATAGTGGTGGTCCCCCAGCACGAATCGCACTTCGGCCGGCAGAGAAGTGGCCAAGTGCAACGCCTCCTCGCCATCAGAGGCGTTGGCTTCGGTCAGGCGAGCGGCCAGCGGAATCCAGCAGGCGCCGACAACGCCAGCGACATGGAGTTTCCAACCATACCACCAGCCATGCCAGCCTGATTTGCTCCACTGCGCCTCCGTATCGATCGAGGTGTGCGGCACGATCCCTGCTGCGCGATGCTTCTTATGCCAGACTCCCCCGCGGGCCCGCAACGCGGTGCTATCCAGCGCGACCGCCCGTCCACTGTGACGCCACGGTTGGATGCGGCGCACCAGCATAGTGCCAAAGCAGGCGATGTATGCAGGTAAGGTCGGCGGGATAGCGTGCAGTCGTCGTTCCCACGTCCGCCGACAGGGAAAGTGGCCCTCTTCAGAAAACAAAGCGCGCAATGTGCGCATCTCTGCGGTGTCCTCTGCCAGCATCTGCAGCAGGCCATGAACGGTGGTACCCGCCGGACGAGCATGATGACAAGCGCTTTGAGGAAGAGTTGGTCGGAGTACTGGCAGGGATGTCCACGCCTGCGCTGAGGAGGGGGCAGGGACAGAGGCAATCGCTCGACCAACTGCACGAGCAGAATCAGGCGTGTCGGCGGTGTAATCATGGCGCGACCTCCTTAGGGTGGTTGGATGGGCCGAGGCAACCTGTGCTTTCATTGAGCTTACAGCCTGGCTTTCTTGGTGCTTCAATGATGAAGGATGAAACAGCGGAGACCACTCGCAGCACCAGCAGCGGCGGGATGCTGACATCTGTGCGCAGAGCCACCGGTGAGGGAGACAAGATGACACCAGCAGCGAGTGCCTTTCGTTTGAGCATTGCGCAAGCACTCGCGCGCTCGTGCCCCCCTGAGTTGGGGCACGAGATCCTGTGGGCTGGCTCGGTGGCGCACGAAAGAGCCGATGCCTACTCGGATATTGAGCAAGTCTTTTATGTCTCGACCCTTCCCTCGCGCGAAGACCGCGACACGTGGCTCGGGCCCATTGGAGCAGAGAGGATCTTGCATGACGCTGAGCCGCTACCTGACCACTCCGTGTGGTCGACATTCCGCTTTCGTGGCGTCTGGACTGAGGCGGGATGGCAACTGATCAGCCGGCATGATGACCTGCTCCGCCAGATCGTCGCAGGCGAGATCCTCGATCACTCCCTGCTCATTCTGGCAGAGATGACGAACACTGCCCGATCGTTACGTACTCAAGGATGGTTGACCCGTTGGCAACAGGCCTTAGCGCCCTACCCTGATCCCCTCCAAACGCGTCTGGTAAAGGATGCGCTGGAGCCATGGCGGTTTCCCAATCTCCTGGCAGCGCGGTGGGCCGCTGCAGTACGAGAAGACCCGCTGGCGCTTACCGAGCGGATAGTACGCGATGTCCACGGGATCTTGCGCATCCTCTTCGCCCTCAATCGGCAATGGGAACCGGAGTGGAAGTGGCTCACGGACATAACCGCGACGTTATCCGTCAAGCCGGTGGCCCTCCAGGAACGACTCGCCGCGCTTGTGTCAGCGGAACGCGCTGTAGATCGTATTGTCGGCTGCTTCCAGTTGATGCAGGAGACACTGGATCTGGTTCCTACGAGCATTGATACAGAGCAGGCCCGACGCGCGGTGCGCCAAAGTTTGTCCCAGCAGGGACGTGATGTGTGGGTACCCGCCTAGCCGAATGGGTAAGCACGGATGCCTTTACACTTTGCCTGATCCTCAATTTATGACCAGGCCTCGATTAGTTAGATTCGCAGGCGCATAGCGAAATAGTGCAGGGTCAAGAGCACCAACAAGCACCTGCGACGTATTGCCAGGGGTACAGTAGACCTTAAGTCGAATGAGGTTCCCATACAATTGCCTCAAAATCTTTGCCATGGCTTTGAATTGCTCTGGGCTGAGGCTCGTTCCGTCGGAGCTTTGCAAAGGAACTGGCTTGCCTGTAATTTCAGCGATGAGTCCCTGCCACTGTGGCATAAGGCGTAACGTGCGAGCAATGTCAGAATAGTCAAGAATCTTCAATGGCCGCCTTACTCGAAGAAATGCCCCATCCTTGAATGCATCTTCCCTCCAGAAGTTTCCAGCGATCTCGGACGCGTCCTTCATGAGTTTCTCTTCGCTCAACTTGTCCACGAAGCGCGTAAACAGGTGATCGTGGATGAGCTTAAGTTCTAGATCAGCTCGTGAACGACTGTAATTTGCATTGGCTTCCGCTTGGGCAAAACCAGGGAAGCCGCCCTTTGCCGTGCCTTCTACCCCAGCCTGATTTTCAAGTGTCACGGAGAGTTCTGATGGCAGCCGTTCCAAAAGTTGGGCCGAAAATGAACGGACTCGTTCGATGTCGAGGTAAATGAAGTCCCTGAAACTGGCGGCTTTCGTCATGTGTCATTGCTCGCTTTTTTCATGCTGATGTTTTGCACTCTTCCTTAATTAAGCAACTCACGGCAAAGGCGGCCTTTACAAGTGCTCTTTGTCAGGTGCGTTATGTGAATAAGTCAACTTGGCGCACTATTGGTGACGAGGCAGATGGAGTTCGCAGCTGTTTGAGTTCGATCTGTCATGGCAAATTTGAGAGCGAAATGAGCCAAGATCGTACAGCAAAGGCAGGCGGTATCAGAGCTGAAATATTCTACTCATTCGGGCTATACCAACCGATGACAGATGATCGTAAAATGTAGGCTGAATTCGATCTGTTGCCACAGCAGCTGGAACTGCGCGAGGCGCTGCCAGAGAATCCCACCGAGGCGCGGCTGCTCGGCGCGCTGGAGGAGGCGGGCGACCCGCAGCACATTGACGAACTGTGCCGGGCGACGGGCCTGCCGGTGGCTGAGGTCTCCGGCGCGCTGGTGATGATGGAACTGAAGGGGCTGACGCGCCTGGTCGGCCCAATGACCTATATCCGCGCCCGCTAGACACGCGAAGATACGCGCAGTGGCTCTGACTCCTCTTGTGTCTCCGCGCTCTTGGCCATGAATGTGACCACAAAGCCGCCGCTACACCGTCATCCAGGTTGGGCTGGGTCGTCGTCGAACACACTCTCGGCTCTGAAAAGCCGAGCCACGGCGCTCGACGCGCTGAAGCCCAAATCGCTCCTCACTCAGGACAAGTTGGTGTGACAGCGCCGCGCCGTGCGCATCATGCCATCGCCAAAACCAGGGGGTTGACAGGGCTCTGTACCATATGGTACATACTCTTAGTACAGCTCTGATCTGTGGCTCGTCGTGTGTGAGCGACAAATAGGGAGGAAGCCAATATGGATGGGCGACGAACGCGTATTCTCGTGGCGATTGCCGGTATCCTGGGTGTGGCCTTGCTCAGTGGCTATTTCGCGGCGCCGTTTCCCCAGCCGCCCGCGAACGCCACGGTGGAACAGATAACTGAGACAGCCAACAAGTATTCCACGTTGCTGCTCATTGGTGGCTGGCTCCAGATCACCGGGACCATGCTCGCCGCCGTCTTCTTCGTCGGGCTGGTGTACCTCGCCCGCGCCGTGACCCGCCTCTCCGGTATGCTGACCATCCTCGCCGCCGCCGTGCTCCTGTCCACCTCGCTCCTTGAGGCTACCCTGCTGATGGATGTGGCGTACGCGACGGCGAACGGACATCCGCAGACCGCGCTCTCGAGCTGGGACATGATGACGATGTTTATCCACATCTTCCCCATTGGCCCGGCTCCGCTCTCCTACCTTGCGCTTGGCGCGCTCCTGCTTGGCTCGTCGCTGCTCCCGCGTCTGTTCGGCTATCTGGCGTTGCTGTTGGGTATCGCCTTTGCCGTGGTGGGCTTCCTTGGTTTGCTCGTTCCGGCGGTCAATTTCGGTATCATCGCGCTGCTGGTCGCCCAGGAACTGTGGATCCTGGCGGCGGGTATTACGCTGCTGGCGCGTCGAGGGAGCATGTCGATCCCCAGCGGCAACGTGGCGGCGCAAGCGTCTCCTGGGAGCGTGAGCGTCTGATGCGCGGGGATACGCGGTCGCACGATCAGGGGGAGACGCTCTATGCCATTCGCACGCTTTGCGCGGATGCCAGCCGAGAAGCGTGAGCGGCTGTTGACGGTGGCGGCGCGGGAGTTCGGCCTACATGGCTACGAGGCCGCCTCGATGAATCGCATCCTCGACGAGGCAGGTATCGGCAAGAGTTCCGCCTACTACTACTTCGAGGACAAGGCCGATCTCTTCTGCGCGGTGGTCGAATATAGCGTCGAGCGGCTCGGATTGGCCACCCCCGTCGCAGACATCGAGGCGCTCACCGCGGAGAATTTCTGGGTGGCGTTTGCCGCGGCGCACGATCAGCCGCTGCTCCATGTGCGCGAACATCCCTGGCTCTTCGCCACGGCGCGCGCAGTGGAACGACTGACGCCGCAGTCGCGGGAACGCGAGCCATTGGCGACGCTCGCCTCGCGGCTGATGGGCGGCATGAGCGCCATCATCCAACGCGGTCAGCAGCTCGGCCTGATTCGTGTGGACCTGCCCGCTGACCTGCTCGCCGCCTGGTTTCGGGCGATTGACGGCGCGAGCGATGACTGGCTCCTCGCGCGCGTGACGCATCCCGACACGCAGATCGACCAGGCCGCGATCATGCATCTCGCCGAACAAACGGTCGCGGCGATCCGGCAGGCGCTCACGCCGCCTGAGCAACCGTGAGAGGAAACGCTGACACATCACGGTTGGCGCTGGATGCGCTTGTCAACTCGATGGCAGGCGCTCACGCTCGGCGAGGTCCTCGGAGGTCATCATGTCGTAGCCCTCAAAGGGCTGGTGTATCCAGGGGTTGTCGGCAAGGTATTCCACGCGATAAGTGGGAAGGAAGGTCGAGCGTTCCTTCTGCCAGAGCACGGCGGTGCGGATCTCCTTGACCTCTGGATACTCCTGGTGGAGGCGCGCCTCCACCATCTCCAGCGTGATCCCAGTGTCGACGAGGTCATCCACCAGCAGTACGCGGTCGCCGAGGCTGGGTGTGGTCATCGCCAGGTGCGGGGAGATGACGATCTCGCCGCGCACTGTGCCCGCGTTTTCGACATAGGACTGCGTGAAAATAATGGCCAGCGGAGTCTTGAAGATGCGCGACATCGTGTCGCCAATACGCAACCCGCCACGGGCGATGCAGACGATTTGGTTGAATTCCCAGCCGGAGACGTGGACCTGCGCGGCGAGGCGCTCAATCGCCGTATGATAGTTATCCCAGGTCACGTAGAGGTCGCTCATCTCCCTCGTTCTTCCATTGCGCGTGATACGGGTCTGGCTCCTTATGGCCCAAGCCGGCAAACGGAACTCGCCCGCAGTGTAGCACACAAGAAAGCGCGCAACAATGCGCCTGCCGCCTGGGCGCCGCGCTCAGCAGGACAGGACCATAAGGACACTCCGGCCCAGTGCGTGGCTGATAGGCCACCAGCGCTCAGGTGAACATATAGAGGCTGGGGTTCATCGGATCGACCAGTATGACCACAGGATCACCCATGCGGTACATCGGCACATGAAACCGCTGGGTAAAAGTGCGCAACTGGCCAGTTTGAGGATCTGTGGTAGCGGCAGTGTAGATGTGCCACTTCGCCAGAGGGTCTTTCGACAGCATATCGCGCTCGACCCGCATGTCGCTGATCGTCGCCGCGACTCGCACTCCTCTGGCTTGGAGCGTATTCCTTGCTTGTCCGACGCGCCTGAACTGACGCGCGATCCACACGCCGATGACGATCGCGAGAACCAGAACGACGACGAAGCCAACAGCTACGAGAACAGCGGCGCCTGAGATGAAATATTGCAACGCGGGCGGCACGTTCGGCATCACGAGTCTCCTATCGAGCGAGTTTTCGGAGGGTGGCGCAATCGAAGATTAGCGGCTCCAGTGGAGCGCGCTCCGCCGCATCCAGCTCCTCATACTGGATACCGCTGGCGGTTACTCCGCGCGGTCCCTGCTTGCCAGCGTCTCGTCTCATGTGAAAGTCGGACAGATGTAGCTGTCCGTACTGCCAGCGGGAAGTTCGTCTTGCATCGCGGGGACAGTACAGGCGTCGCCGCTCCATTTGCGCGCCGCAGAGTCCAGCAGTAACTCATCCGGAAGCGCGGCGTACGGGAGATGCGCGCCATCGACGCCGACACTGAACGAGAAGCCGTATGTGCCCGGCGCAGTCGGCGCGGTGATCGCGACCTCCAGGAGCACGCTCTGGCCTGACGCGAGATTGAAGGGCAGCGGCGGTGGCGGCGTTGGGTCTTCGGAGACTACCTTGACGAAGTTCGCTGCCTGTGTGGCGCCTGCGCCAGCGGTGGGGGGGAACGTGGCGTGCAGATATTCGTCGGCGAAGAAATGACCGCCACAACCGCCGCCGTTGGTCTTGCCATTCAGATAGAAGCCGTCGCAGAACTGCCAGCTATTCAGCTTGCCTGTGTACGGCGTGAAGCGGTCGATCCGTGCGGTGACGCCCTCGACATGATGAGATGCGCCCTTCGCGCCGTTGCAGAACTCGACTATGACACCGGTGTGCTCCAACTCGGGGTTGACCTCTGGCGACTGTGGCAGGCCATGCAGCTCGCCAGCGTCAGAGGGAAGTTTGAATGGCGCGAGCAGGACGCCATCGGGAAGCTTGGCCGCGGGATAATCCAAACCAATCAGCGAGACGGCGATGTAGAAATCGCCCGACTGATAGATGCTGCCAAATCCCTGGCCTGACGAGCACACTGCGTGGAACTGGTCGGCCGTGACAGTAGGCGGCAGCGCGGGGGTGGGACTCGGCGTGGAGGGAAGCGTTGCGGTCGGTGTGGAGGTCTGCCCGGCGGCCCCTCCACAGCCTGCCAGCAGCAGGCATACGAGAACAACTGCCGAATAGGCGCGTGGCGTCATGCCGTAGCTCCTTCCAGCGCGCGACCAGATCAGGCGCCGCCTTTATTTGCACACTTGCATTATTCCACTCCTGTCAAACGTTCAACGGTGTGATCTTGCGGAATAGATCGTGGGGCTATTGTGTAGACAGCGAGACGCCCCCGAACCGTTGCGGTCCAGGGGCGCATGCGCAAGCATAACGGGAAGGGAATCGCCGGGCTATTCCTCGGCGTCGTCCAGTGGCTCGTCGTCCTCGACGCCGGGCGTCACCGTCACCGGCGTGACGGCGGAGCGAATCTGCGCCTCGATCGAGTCGCCGATCTCCGGGTGCTGGCGCAGGAACTCCTTCGCGTTCTCGCGGCCCTGCCCCAGCCGGGTCTCGCCATACGAGAAGAACGCGCCAGCCTTCTTGACGACACCGGTCTCCAGGCCGATGTCGAGCAGGCCGCCCTCGCGCGAGATGCCCTCGTTGAACATGATGTCGAACTCGGCGATGCGGAACGGCGGCGCGACCTTGTTCTTGACCACCTTGACCTTGGCGCGGCTGCCCATCACCTCGGTGCCCACCTTTATCGAGTCGATACGGCGGATGTCGAGGCGGATCGAGGAGTAGAATTTGAGCGCGCGTCCACCCGACGTCGTCTCCGGCGAGCCGAACATGACGCCGACCTTCTCGCGCAACTGGTTGGTGAAGATCACCGAGGTCTTGGAGTTGCTGATCGCGCCGGTCAGCTTGCGCAGCGCCTGGCTCATCAGCCGCGCCTGCAGGCCCACATGCGCGTCGCCCATCTCGCCCTCGATCTCGGCGCGAGGCACCAGCGCGGCCACCGAGTCGATCACGACGACATCCACCGCGCCGCTGCGCACCAGCATCTCGACGATCTCCAGCGCCTGTTCGCCGGTATCGGGCTGCGAGATGAGCAGGTCGTTGACGTTCACACCTAGCCGCTCGGCGTAGGCGGGATCGAGCGCATGCTCGGCGTCGACAATGGCCCCGACACCGCCGCGTTTCTGCGCGTTGGCGATGACATGCAGGCAGAGCGTCGTCTTGCCGGAGCTTTCCGGCCCATAGATCTCGGTGACGCGCCCGCGGGGCACGCCGCCGATGCCCAGCGCCAGGTCCAGCGCGATGGCGCCGGTAGGGATGCATTCAACTTTATCATGGGCGCGATGCTCGCCCAGGCGCATGATCGCGCCCTTGCCGAAACGGCGCTCGATCTGCGACATCGTCAAATCGAGCGATTTTTCACGCTCGGTGGGGGTCGCCCCGTTCATCGCGGCGAGGGCAGTGTTGTCACGACTTGCCGGCATGCTCTACTCCTCTTGTATCCTCTGCGGCCGCTGGCCGACGCTTGCTGGCGGCGCCACTCCGCCGGACCAGAGACTCCGCCTTATCAGGAAGGGTCGTATCTGGAACGAATGATCTAATTGTACGCGAGGGTCGCGGTGGCGTCAATGACAGTATTCTGCACGCATATGCTGAAATTGGAACGCGATGGCCAGATCGTCCGCCACGCGCTGGTACCTTGTGTTGTCTACCTCAGGAGCCTGCCTGTGGCGTCTCGTCTCCCCCCGCGAAACGCTCCAGATTCGCCGTGACGCCAAACGCCGCGCTGATCTCGTCGTCGTGTTCTTGCTCGTGATTCAGCAGCAGCCGCAGGATGCCACGAACGCTGGGCGGGCGGATAGTCCCATCTGGCTGCCGCTTCGCGCCAACATCTTCCTGCGTCAATTGCGGAAGACGCCGTGTCTCCCAGCCAGGTTCGCCGCGTCCTGTCGCGGCGGCGATCACGCGTGGCGTGGCGGATTGCAGCCCACCGAGTAGATCGTCGCGGGTGAGCGGGCGGTAGCGCGCCTGCGTCCGCGCGTTGTAGGCGTCCACGTCGCGCGCGGCCTCGATCAGCACATCAGGCAGGTCACGGTAGGCGCTGATCTCGAAAACGGCGGTGGCCCACTCATCCCAGCCCAGCAAATGCGCGAGCAAGTCATGGAGCGCCGTGTCGCCAGGCAGCAGCGGCTCTCGCCAGCGGTCTTCGCCGATCTGGTCGGCCAATGCCAGTGTCGTCAGGCGCTGCTCGCGCAGCCGTTGCACGACTTCAGCCACATCCATAGGCGTTCTCCCTTGCCCCTTCTGCCACGCTCCCTCTGGCTTACATCTCGCGGCGGCCCTCGAGCGCACGACTGAGTGTGCCCTCGTCGGCGTATTCCAGATCGCCGCCGATCGGCAGCCCGCGCGCCAGCCGGGTCACACGCAGGTCAGAACGCTCAAGCAGTGGCGCGATATAGGCGGCGGTGTAGTCACCCTCGTAATTGGGATTCGTCGCCAGGATCACCTCGCGCACGGGGCCGTCCTCGCCGCCGCTGGACCTGACGCGCGCCACGAGTTCGTCAATGCGCAGGTCCTTGGGGCCGACGCCCTCGATGGGGGAGAGCGCGCCGTGCAGCACGTGATACAGCCCCTTGAAAACGCCAGTTTTCTCCAGCGCCAGCACGTCCAGCGGCTCCTCGACGACGCAGATCACGACGCGCTCGCGTTGCGCATTGGCGCAGATCGGGCAGGGATCGGTCTCGGTCAGGTTGAAGCAGGTGGAGCACTGGATGATGTTCTCCTTCACCCGCACGATGGCCTCGGCCAGGCGTCGCGCCTGATCGGCCGGGCTGCGCAGGATGAAGAAGGTCAGGCGCTGCGCGGTTTTCGGCCCCACGCCCGGCAGCTTCGCCAGTTCGTCAATCAGCGCCGTGACCGACGCCGCGGTTGTTTGCATGTCTCGTCCGTCACACCTTCAGGAATGAATATCGGTGGCTAGAAGCCCATACCCGGTGGCAGACCCATCCCGCCGGTGATCGAACCCATCATCTTCTGCTGCGCGTCAGTCGCCTTGCTGAAGGCGTCCTGACAAGCCGCGAGGATGAGATCCTCCAGCAGCGAGACATCCTCGGGGTCCACGACCTCTGGAGTGAGCTTGACGGCGGTGACGTCGAACTTGCCCGTCATGCTGACGGTGACGGCGCCGCCACCCGCCGTGCCCTCGAAGATGGTGTTCTGCAAGTCCTCCTGCATCTTGAGGAGTTTGGTCTGCATCTGCTGGACGGCCTTCATGTTGAATCCCATACGGTGGATCGCTCCCTTCGGCCAGTGTGGACGGGCATGCTGTGTCACAAGTGGATCGTGCGCGCAATCGTCTCCATGGACAGAATGTGTGGGGTTCCCTCGCGCAATGGTCGCATTATACCCTATCCCTGCGGCGCTTCGAGTTCCGGCAATGCGCTCCTTCACCGTTCTAGGTTTTGCGGGCTGACGGCAAGCGTGCAGCACTGCGCCGCGCCAGATGAATTCGGCTGTTACATAGGACAGGCGCATTGACAGATACCCGGCGCGCTGTTATCCTTGATTCTATATTCGGCGTCTGGGTATGATCGTGCATTCTCGGCGCATGTGGAAGGGAGCTGGTGATGCTTCGCAAACCGGGTGAGGTGGAAGCGCTGATGGCGGAGGCGCTGGGAACTTTCTTCCTGGCCTTCATTGGCGGGGGCGCGGGTATATTGGCGCCACCGGCGCAGGGGACGCTTATCCCCGCGTTCGCACACGGCTTCGCGCTCTTCCTCGCCGTCTCTGTGCTGGGGCGTATCTCGGGGGCGCATGTGAACCCCGCTGTGACGATTTCGCTGGCGAGCGTTGGACGCTTCCCCTGGGCGCAGGTTCCCTGGTACATCGTCGCGCAGTTCGCCGGGGCGATCCTGGCCGCGTTCGGCGTCACCGCCCTCTATGGCAAGTCGGCCTCCATCGCGCCCGTGATCGCGCCAGGAGTTGGCGGAGGAACCGCGTTCGGCGCCGAGGCGATTGGCGCGACCTTCCTGGTCATCGCGGTGGTGGCCGCAGCGGCCGATCCACGCCTCAACCTGCCGAATGGCTGGGCCGCCTGGGTGATTGGTATCGCGCTCGCCGCGGCGATCTTCGTCGTCGGCCCCATCACCGGGGCGACGGTGAACCCGGCGCTGGGGCTTGGCCCGTATGTGGTGGACTGGATCGAGGGAACCATCAAGACCTTTGGCTGGCTCGAGTTCTTCGTCTATGGCATCGCCCCCATTGTCGGCGGTGTGGTCATCGCCGGCCTCTATCGCTTCATCGCGGGCACCCACCGCGATACCGCGCGCTGATCGCGCACAGCGCCACGTTCGCTCACGCGCCCTGACGGTCACCAGCCGCCGGGGCGCGTTCTCATGGGAAGGGTTCGAAACCTCCTGTTTCCGCTTTCCGCCTGTGGGACAAGAACGGTCCCTCTGTGAGGGTGTCATTCCTCCTCACAGGGAGACAGCAACATGGCCAACAAACCCCTCTCCAGCCGCACGCCTTTCTCCGCGGAGCTTGAGCGCGCGGAGCAGCGCATGCGACGCCGCTGGTTCGACCTGGCGATGGCCGAGCAGCGTGGCCAGCCGATGTCCACGCTGGAGCGGATGTATGACGCCTATCTGCGCGCCCTGGACGAGTACGTCGCGTTGCAGCGGCGGATGAGCGCGCGAGGTATCGCGGCTCGCCTGGCCTCCTGATGTCTCGCGACGCGTGGCGTTCCTTTTGTCTGTGGCGCCACCTGCTGAACCTGATCGCTGCAAAGGAATGCGAGAGCGCCTACACTCTGCTCTTCGCCAGAGGCCCACATTCGTGAGTCGCGCGTGGCCTGCTCAGGGTTGTGGCTTCCACGAAGCGGTGTAGGCCTGGAAGACGATGTCATCCAGCGCGCCACTAAACCCGTAATTGTGGGTGGCCATCGTCGGCAGCGTGGAATTCGCGAAGCCAACGAACCCCAGGCCTGTATCGGGGCAATAGACATACAACGTGCTGAGGGTGGGGACGAAGGGCGCTCCTCCTCCAAGATCGCCATTCTTCTCAACGCAGGGGCCATGTGTCGCAGGCCACGTAAAGTCCCAGCCGTACATCATGCTCACCATCGTGGGCCGCGTTGTCTCGTTCAGATTGTTCGAACTGGCGGGAAGATACAAGTTCAGCATGAGATTAGCCATGAACATGCCCATCTGCTGGACTGAGAGTTGCAACCCGCCCCCGCCGCATGAACCTGTCCAGTCACCCCAATCCGTCCCATGCGTCGCGCCGGCTGGATAGGGATAGGACAGCGTCGGCGCCGTCGGGCCTGGCTTGCACGAGATGGGAATATCAGGGCTGTACACGCCATTCATGTAGGTGAGGTACCGTTGCGTGGTCGCGGTAGCGAGGTCCTGCACGCCAGCGTCATTGAAGCCGTTGAGATAGGGAATGAGAATACGGAACAGCGCAAAGTTGGCGTTCTGGTAGTTCTTGACTTTGTTCGCCGGCAGTATGTTCTGCGCCATGATCGTTTTCAGGGCGCTGTACGTCGTGCCGAGATTTTGTGGATCGCGGATGCCGCTAGTATGCGTGAGCAGCTGCGCGAAGGTGATCGCGCTGACCCCTTGCCCCAGTTGCCAGCTCTGCGGCAGGTGCGGAGCGATGGAGCTATTCACGCTCACGTTCTTCGCCGCCAGCAATTTCAGCGCGGCGACTCCTGTCATCGTCTTGGTCACGCTGGCGACGTTCGACTTGGTGTTTAGTGTGAGAGTGGTTTGTGGCGCATCAGCGGCGGTGCGTGCGTCGCCGAAGGTCTTGCTCACCTCCAGCAGTCCATGATTCATGATGATATAGGCGTACCCAACTGCCTTCTGACTGATCTTGGCCTCGATGTTCTGGCTCCAGGTCGTGTAGACGAGACAACTTCCCTGGTAACAGGTCTGCGACAGATTCTGGTTGACTGTGCTGAGCAGCCCACAGCCGAAGATCATCGGCGCGACGAGGATGGCGGAGATCAGCGCGGCGCGTGTTCTCTGCATGTGCGATGGTTGGTCTCGCATGGGGAAAGCTCCTCATCTCTGGCGCACATCCAGCGTTCGCCGCTCCAAGCGTAGCTGATAGTGTGGGAAAAGACTGTGGCGCGCCTCGCAGAAACAGCATGAACCGCGTCACAAATGATCCGTTATGCGGAAAACGACGGATTGCTGGCGCCACTTATTCCGGGCGTCTCCGGACCTACCGTCGCGTCGCCTGGGGACGCCCTCGCTCTGCGCGGTCACCTCGGCGCCCTTTGCGGCTGTGCGCGTGACGACGACGCCAGGATGCGCTATGCTGTATAGCCGAGGTCGCTCCTGGGGGGCGGAGATATGTCTCAGCGGTAAAGCTGCGGCAAAGCGCGCGTCGTAGAGATCAGGGGGAGCTTCCTCCCTGTGGATGAGGACGTGACGCGAGAGTGTCGGGTGTGGAGGCGCAGTGCATGGCGCGCAGAACGGCGGTTGACGAGACGG
>Ga0070698_100005393_pt1 | contig 13982 bp, 13 predicted proteins | sample KBSK1502metaG_FD_65477 | JGI IMG/M metagenome (GOLD analysis project Ga0070698, IMG submission 65477) | Corn, switchgrass and miscanthus rhizosphere microbial communities from Kellogg Biological Station, Michigan, USA - KBS K1-50-2 metaG | ecosystem: Host-associated > Plants > Roots >...
CCGCGTACGTCGGGCACCTCGGCGACTACCGCTGTCCTGCGTGCGGCCACTCGCGCCCTCTGCTCGCGGTGGTGGCGCGCGAGATCGCACTCGCCGGCCTCGAGTCGACGAGCTTCCGTCTCGTGACGCCCGCAGGGACGGCGCCGGTGCGACTGGGGGTTCCCGGTCTCTACAACATCTACAACGCCCTGGCGGCGACCGCCCTCGCGATCAGCCTCGGTGCTTCCCTCGAAGACGTTGTCGTCGGCCTCGAGAGCTTCAGCGCTGCGTTCGGGCGCTTCGAGCGAATCACCATCGGCGACCGGCGGCTGCTGATGCTGTTGATCAAGAACCCTGCCGGTGCCAACGAGGCCGTGCGGACGATCTTCGACGGTGGACCTCCTTCGCTCGTCGTGGTGGCGCTAAACGACGCGATCGCGGACGGTCGCGATGTGTCGTGGATCTGGGATGTCGACTTCGAGCCGCTGATTCCCGGACTGCAGCGGCTTGTCGCGACCGGCGACCGCGCCGCCGAGCTCGCGCTCCGCTTCAAGTACGGCGGTCTCGACGCAGACGCGATCGAGGTCTTGCCGTCACTCGAGCGCGCGCTCGACCGCGGCCTCGAGCTGACCCCGCCGGGAGGGGAGCTCGTCGTGCTGCCGACCTACACCGCGATGCTCGCCCTGCGAAAGCTCGTCGCCGAGCGCGGCTTCGTCCGACCCTATTGGGAGCGAGCGGCGTGAGGATCGTCGTCGGGCACCTGTACCCCGATTACTTGAACATCTACGCCGACCGCGGCAACATCGCTGTGCTGGCGCGTCGCGCCGCATGGCGCGGTCACGAGCTCGAGGTGCGCACCATTTCCGTCGGCGACGCATTGATCTCCGGCGAGCACGATCTTCTCTATGTCGGCGGCGGGCAGGATCGCGAACAGGCACTGGTCGCGCGGGATCTCGTCCAGAAGGCCGCGGGCATCTTCGAGACGGTGGCGGACGGCGCGGCGCTCCTCGCCGTCTGCGGCGGCTACCAACTGCTCGGCCGCTTCTACCGGGACACGTCCGGCGACGAGCTGCCGGGGATCGGCCTCTTTCCCCATGAAACGACCGCGGGCACGAGCCGGATGATTGGTGACGTCCTGCTCGAGTGCGAGCTCGACCCGGGCGTTCGGCGGACGCTCGCCGGGTTCGAGAACCATGCTGGTCGAACGCGGCTCGATCCCGGAGCGCAGCCGCTCGGGCGCGTGGTGGCCGGATTCGGAAACGACGGCGAGAGCGGCTGGGAAGGCTGCCGGGTCGGCCGCGCCGTGGGCACCTATCTGCACGGTCCGCTGCTGCCCCGGAATCCCTGGTTCGCCGACTGGCTGATCGCCCAGGCCCTTGCGCGCCGGCTCGGAGACCCCCCGGAGCTTGCGCCGCTCCCTGACGAGCTCGAGCTGCAGGCGCACGCGGTCTCAGCGGCGCGCGCTGAAAGTCGCGGCGGCCGCCGCTAGGCCATTCCCGGCACGGCGGTCGTGGCCGATCCCTGCGGCACCCCCACCCTCAAGGGTGGGGAGTGAATCCCGCCGCCCTCGCGATCGAGGCTACCGCTCGAGCTGGTTCCGAGAGGTGCCGGAGTCCGGCCAAAAGCGGATCAAGGTGCCCACAGGGAGCCGAGGTAGACCGCGGGGTCTCCCGGCTGCCACCGGCTGAGGAATCGCTGGATCGGTGGGTGGAGGACGACGTCGTCGAGATCTCCGACACCGAACAGGCTGTGCCCGCGCACGGCGTCGTCGAGCGATGTCACGAACTCCAGCGAACGCTCGCCGAGATCACAGGCAAAGACGATGTGCACGACGTGCTTCGCTGCGAAAGCTCGCGACGGCGAGATCGAATCGACGATCGCGACCGGCCCCTCGAGGGGGAGCTGGTCTTCGATGCCGATCTCCTCGGAGAGTTCCCGGTGAAGCGCGTCGACCAGGCTCTCACCGGAATGGACACCGCCGCCGGGCAGTAACCAGTACTCCTTGCCGGGCTTCTCGTGCCGGCAGAGCAGGACGCGTCCCTTCCAGCGCAGAATCGCGGAAACGCGGATCCGTGGTTCCGTTCCCATCAGGCCGCTGACGAGCCGAAGCCCCGCACGCCCCGCTCGCTCGCCGGGAGTCGCTCGACCTCGCTCAACTCGATCTCTGGAATTGCGAGAACGACGAGCTGCGCGATTCGCATACCGGGCTCGATCACGAATCGGCGCACACGGTCGGTGTTGAGCAGGACGACTCTGAGCTCGCCGCGATAGCCGGCATCCACGAGACCCGGGGAGTTGACGATCGAAATGCCGTGTTGCGCCGCGAGCCCGGACCGGGGTTGGACGAAGCCTGCGTATCCCTCCGGAATCGCGACGGCAAGTCCGGTCCCAACCACGGCCCTCTCACTCGGGCCGATCTCAACGCGTTCGCAGGCAGAGAGATCCATGCCCGCATCACCGGAGTACGCCCGCTCCGGAATGACCGCGTCTGCACGAAGGCGCTGAACCGGTAGCTCGATCAACGGACTTTGCGTGCGGCTTCGGTGTGCGCCTCAGCGACGAGAAAGCGCGCGAACCTCCGCAGCTCGCGGCGTGGAAGCCGGGCGCGCAGATAGACGCCGTTCGCACGATCCTCCCGCTCGTCCACCGGCGCTCCGAGCTCGTATAGCTCGGCGAGCTTCGCGCCGTCCTCGTAGGGGACAAACAGGTGGACCGCCTCGAAGCGATCGGCGAAACGATCCGCGATCCGCTCCCTGAGCTCATCGAGCCCTTCGCCCGTGAGCGCTGAGAGCTGCACAGCCTCGGGGAATCGGTTCGCGAGCCGCCGACGACGGAGCACGTCGGCCGTGTCGATCTTGTTCACCACGACCTCCAGGGGCAGATCTCCGGCGCCGATCTGACCCAACACGGCTGTGACTGCGGCGCTCTGCTCCTGCAGCTGGTCGTCGGACACCGACGCGTCGACGACGTGAAGGATGAGATCTGCAACAAGCGTCTCCTCGAGCGTCGCGGCGAACCCCTCCACCAGCTCGGTCGGGAGACGGCGGATAAATCCGACCGTGTCGGTGACCAGGTAGCTGCGGCCGTCGTGCACGAAAGCCCGGGTCGTGGGATCGAGCGTCTCGAAGAGTCGATCGTTTACGGAAACCGACGCCTCCGTCAGGGCGTTCAGGAGTGTCGACTTGCCGACATTCGTGTAACCCGCGAGCGAGACCGTCGGCGTCTCCGTCCGCGTGCGCTCCTTGCGGCGCAGCTCGCGCTGCTTGCGGAGATCGCGCAGACGGCGGCGCAAGAGCGTTATGCGGCGTCGCGCCAGGCGGCGATCGCTCTCGAGCTGCGACTCGCCGGGGCCGCGGGTGCCGACGCCAGCCCCGAGCGCGCCGGTGCCACCGCCTAGACGCTCGAGGTGTTGCCACAGACCGCGCATACGCGGCAGGTTGTACTCGAGCTGGGCCAGCTCGACCTGGAGCTTTCCTTCGCTACTCGTGGCGTGCTGGGCGAAGATGTCGAGGATGAGCTGTGTGCGATCGACGACCCGTGCCTTGAGGGCGTCCTCGAGCGTCCGCTGCTGCGCTGGCTGGAGCTCGTCGTCCACGAGCAGCACCTCCGCGCTGGACTCGCGATACGAACGCTTGAGCTCCTCCAGCTTGCCCTTGCCGACGTACGTCCGGCGCTCGGGCCGGGCCCGATGTTGGACGAGCTGTCCGACGGGCTCGACGAGCGCAGTCTGCGCCAGCTCGTTCAGCTCGGCGAGCTCGTCGTTCTCATCGAGCCCCTGAGCCAGCACTGCGACGATGAACCCGCGCTCGAGCCCGGGGTCCGGCTGGCGCTCGATCACGACCGGATTATGCCGTCAACTCGGCACAATCCCACCATGCGCCTCTCCCCCGCACTGGCCGCCACCGGCACCTACCCGTTCGTCAGGCTGGAGCAGGCCAAGCGGGAGCTTGCCGCGAAGGGCATCGAGCCGATCGACTTCGGGAGGGGCGATCCGCGCGAGCCAACCGACATTCGGATCCGACGAGCCCTCGCAGCCAGTCTGACCGAGATCTCGACGTACCCGCTTGCAGAGGGCCTCCCCGAGCTCCGCCGTGCCGCCGCGGACTGGTGCTTGCGTCGCTTCGGGGTCGCGTTGGATCCCGACACGGAGCTCATTCCGACGTACGGTTCGAAGGAGGCGATTTTCCTGCTGGCGCAGCTGGTCGTCGATCGTGAGAGTGACCGGCGTCTGGTCGTCACGACGGAGCCCGGCTATCCCGTGCCGGACCGCGGAGCAGTCTTCGCAGGTGCGGACGTCGTGCGGCTGCCGTTGTTCGAGGCAAACGGGTTCCTCCCTGACCTCGATGGCGTGGATCCCTCTATCTGGAGGCGCGCGGCGATCGTCTGGATCAACTATCCGAACAATCCCACGGGCGCTGTCGCCCCTCTCGGGTTCCTCGAGCGGATTGCCGATCTCTCGCACGAGCACGGCTTCCTGCTTGCGAGTGACGAGGCGTACACGGAGCTCTGGTTCGAACAACCTCCACATTCGGCGCTCGAGGTTCGTCGCCGAGGGAACGTAGCCGTCTTCAACACGCTCAGCAAGCGCTCGTCGATGACTGGTTACCGATCCGGCTTTGTGGCCGCTGATGCGGAGCTGATAGGTGCGCTCAAGCAGTTCCGACCGTCGGTCGGTACGGCGCCGCAGGAGTTCGTGCAGCACGCTTCCATCGTCGCCTGGGAAGATGAAGAGCACGTCGACCGTATGCGCGCGACGTATCGTCGCAAGCGTGAGGCGCTCCTGCCGACGCTGGCCCGCAAGGGGGTAAAGGTCGCAGGCAGTGCAGCCACGATGTTCCTCTGGCTGGAGGTTCCGGGGAGCGAGTCGGCCGAGGACTTCGCGGCCCGTTTGTTGGAGCACGGGCTGATCGTCTCGCCTGGGACGTTCTTCGGCCCGGCCGGCGAAGGCTATTGGCGGCTGGCGCTCGTTCCCACCGAGGCGGAGTGTCGCCGTGCCGCGGAGATCCTGGAGGAGGTGCTTTGACCCCGGAGCGCGTCGAGGAGCTGGTCTCGGCGCTCGACCGCGGCGAGCTGCGCGTCGCCGAGCCCGAGGGCGGAGACTGGCGTGTGAACGCGGAAGCGCAAGAGGCCATCCTCGAGTACTTCCGTCTGCGACGGATGGAGCCCCAGGAGAGCGGGCCCTTCGTCTATCACGACAAGATCCCGCTGAAGCGAAACTACGACAAGCTCGGTGTGCGCGTTGTGCCGCCTGCGACGGCACGGTACGGATCGTTCCTGTCCCCGGGCGTCGTCTTGATGCCGAGCTACGTCAATATCGGTGCGTGGATCGGGCCACGAACGATGGTTGACACGTGGGCCACGGTCGGCTCGGGCGCCCAGATCGGCGCGGACGTCCACCTGGCGGGAGGCGTCGGAGTCGGGGGCGTGCTCGAGCCCCTCGGCGCTCGCCCCGTGATCGTCGAGGACGGAGCGTTCATCGGCTCCCGCGCAATCCTCACGGAGGGTGTACGTGTCGGCGCGCGCGCGGTCCTCGGCCCGAACGTGTCGCTGACCTCGACCATCCCGATCATCGACGTGACAGGCGAGGTGCCTGTCGAGCATCGCGGCTTCGTCCCGCCCCGGGCGGTCGTTGTTCCCGGAACACGTCCGAAGGAGTTTCCAGCCGGGACATATCACCTGTCCTGCGCGCTGATCATCGGGTGGCGAAGCGAGTCGACCGACCTCAAGGTCAGCCTCAACGAGGCGCTGAGGGAGCACAACCTCGGCGTCTGAGAACCGGCTCGAAGTCGGCACCGAAGCGTGCGTTCTTCGTCGCTATCGTCGATCGCGAGGGCGGCGGGATCTTCCCCACCCTATGTGGGCGGGGGTGAGGGACCGCTCTGACCGCGACCGGCTTCCGCGATCAGCTCGATTCGGCAGATCTCTTCGACCGGGCCCGTGAGGCGGGCTCCCCGGTCGCCATCGAGCTCGACGAGGAGATCGCCGCCCGGAAGATGCACCGTCACCGGGCTCTCGCACCAGCCGCGTGCGACGGCCGCGGCCGCCGCGGCGATAGAGCTCGTCCCTGACGAGAGTGTCTCCCCCGCTCCGCGCTCCCACACAGCGACGGTGAGCTCATGCCGACCATCGACCCGGACGAGCTGGACGTTGGTTCTGTCCGGAAACCGCTGGTGCCGCTCGATCAGGGGCCCGAGGCGTCGCAGCTCCTGCTCCTCGGGCTCGCGCAAGACGACGGCATGCGGGTTGCCCATGGACACAGGCGTGAACTCGATGTGCTCGTTTCCAACCTCGATGGTCTGCGGCCGTCCGACCTCGACCCGATCCAGCCGAAGCACGACGCTGCCGTTCTCAGTCGCCTCTCCCTCGACCTCGAGCTCGCCGACGCGCAACCGCACGCGATCGGCGCCGGTCTGCTTGGCGACCCACGCGATTGCGATTCGCGCGCCGTTGCCGGAGAGCTCGGCGATCGAACCGTCGGGATTCCAGATACAAAGCTCGGCGCTCGCCCTGTCGATCGCGACGATCTCGAGGAGGCCATCGGACCCGACGCCGTAGTGGTAGTCACAGAGGAACCGGACGCGCTCCGGTGTGAGGGGTTCGGACAGCTCACCCTGCTCGACGAGCAGGTAGTCGTTGCCGAGCGCTTGCCACTTCGACAATCTCATTCGCAATTTCGGCCGCGGGGCGGTCGGCGTTGACGCTAACAAGGTCGGGAATTCGACGCATCCATTTCCGCTGATACGCGGCATAACGGCGAGTCCGTCGAACGAGTGCGGCCAGCGCCTCCTCAGGCTGAAGCTCTGCAACCTCCCGCAGACCGAGCGCACGGACCGCCGTGGCGGAGATCGGTTGACGAAGCGCGGCCCTCGCCTCCTCGACGACCCCCGCCTCGAACATCTCGAGCGCACGCCGCTCGATGCGGAGGGTGAGGACGTCCGGCGGGAGCTCGAGGCCGAAGATCGCCGTGGGCAGACGCGTTTCGGACGTCCACAGGCGATCCGACCTCGGCCGCAGTGAGGACTCGAGCTCGGTCAACTCGAGTGCACGTACGACCCGCCGCCGGTCGTTCGCGTGCAACTTCGCCGCCGCTCCCGGATCGCGCCCGACGAGGACTCCGTAGGCGCGCTCGGGCCCGAGCCGGTCATAGACCTGTTCCCACCTCGCGCGCTGCTCCGGTGTCGGCGCCGCGGGAAGGTCGAGCTCCGCCAGGGCCGCGCGCAGGTAGAGACCTGTCCCGCCCGTGACGACCGCGACTTTTCCGACCGCCGTGAGCTGGTCGACGGCTGCGTGGGCGAGTCGCGCGTACTCGGCGACCGAGCCGGTGTGCGAGAGAGACCACACTCCGACGAGTCGCGTCGGCCGTTGGGGCTGCGCCGTCAGGATGGGAAGGCCCGAGTAGACCTGCATCGAGTCAGCAGACACGACCTCACCGTCAACACGGTCGGCGACGGCTTCCGCCACCGAAGTCTTGCCCGAGGCGGTCGGGCCGAAGATCGCGAGGACGCTAATCCGCCACGGAGCCGGGCTCGCGGGCCAGTTCGGCGTTCAGGGCCACCATGTCCGGTACGAATGAATCGCTGTCCTCCTCGGGGTGAGCAAGGCGATAGTCGCGGAACCATTCAACCGCCCGCGTTATCCCCTGCTCGAGTGGGACGCTTGGCTCGTAACCCAACAGTTGCCGCGCCTTCGAGGTATCGGCGACGTAGTGGGTCACCTCCCCGAGCAACGGTGAGGCGAGGGTGATCTTTGGCTCGACACCGACCGCAGCCGCGATCAGCTCGGCTGCCTTGACGAGTGTGTTCCCTTGCCCGTAGGCGAGATTGATCGTCTCGTTCACGACGGTCCCGATTGCGAGGCGCTCGATTCCGCGCACGATCCCTTCCACACAGTCGTCGATGTACGTGAAGTCGAGTGTCTTCTCGGCTCCGAACACCGTCACAGGCGCGTCCTTCAACATCGTGTGAATGAACAACGGAATGACGCGAACCATGCGCGCGAGGTCGTTGTCATAGCGGCCGTAGACGTTGGAGAAGCGGAAGACGAGGTAAGGAAGCTCGTAGCACCTGGCGTAGGAGTAGATCATGGCTTCCCCGGCGATCTTCGAAGCCGAGTACGTGGACTCGGTGAAGGCGAAGTCGGCCTGACCCTCCTGCGTGGAGAAGCGACGGACGTCGCCGTAGACCTCGCGGCTGGAGGAGAACACGATCGGAATCTTCTGTTGCCGGCAGAACTCGAGGACGTTGAACGTCATGATCGCGTTCTCGAGCGCGCGGTGAGGCTGCCGAACGAGCTGGTGAACCTTCGCATGCGCGGCCAGATGCACGACCAGGTCGGTCGGCGGATACTCGACGCCGCCGATGCCACCCGGGAACGACGGGTAGTGGCCGGAAAGATCCTGCAGTAGGTAGCGAAACTCGTCGGTCCAGCTGTTCAGCCGCTTGTCGACCCCGAACACCTCGTGTCCGTCGCGTTGCAGGCGCAGCGCGAGGTTCGTGCCGATCTGACCGCTCGAGCCGGTGACGAGGATGCGCATCAGGCGGCAACCGGGACGGCCTGGGTTCCCCGCAGGGTGGTCGAGGTTGCCTGTTCGATCCGAACGTCGACGAGCTCGCCGGGAGCCGCTGCGCCGGCGAAGTTGACGGTCGTGTTGCGCCGCGTGCGACCCCGCAGGACCGCCGGATCGGTCCGGCTCGGGCCCTCGACGAGCACCTCCTCTACGCGGCCGATGCGAGCGGCGTTGCGCGCCGCTGCGACGGCTTGGACGACATCGACCAGCTCCTCGATTCGAGCCTGCTTCACGTCGTCGGAGATCTGGTCTCTCATTGCGGCAGCCTCGGTGCCGGCGCGAGGCGAATAGACGAAGGTGAAGGCTGCGTCGAAGCCGACCTCCTCGACGGCTGTCAGCGTGTCGCGGAAGTCCGCGGCCGTCTCTCCTGGAAAACCGACGATCAGGTCGGTGGTCAGCGCCAGATCAGGGATCGCCCCGCGCAGCTCGTCGACCAGCCGGAGGTAACGATCACGACCGTAGGTACGACGCATGGCCTTCAGCATGCGGGAGGAACCGGACTGCAGGGGCAGGTGGGCATGCTCGCACACGGATCGACACTCGGCCATCGCGTCGATGACGGGACTGCGAAAGTCCTTCGGGTGCGGGCTGGTGAAGCGGATTCGCTCGAGGCCGTCGACTGCATCACACGCGCGGAGGAGCTCTCCGAACTCGGTCCGGATGTCGGGAGCAAGGTCTCGCCCCCATGAGTTGACATTCTGTCCGAGGAGGGTGACCTCACGCACGCCCTGGCCCACGAGCTGTATGACCTCGGCGATCACGTCACCAGGTCGCCGGCTTGTCTCGCGCCCCCGTACGGCCGGAACGATGCAATACGAGCACTTCGAGTTGCACCCCATCGAGATCTGGACCCACGCTTGAAACGGGCGCTCGCGGTGCATCGGCAGCTCACCGGCGAACGCCCGCTCGTCGAGGCCGTACCGGCCGCGTTCGACCCCGAGACCACCGGCGCCGAGCCATTCGCCGAGGTGTGCGATCGAACCCGGCCCGAAGGCCACGTCGACGTACGGATAGAGCTCGAACAGCCGCTCCCGCTGAGCCTCGGCGTAGCACCCACCCACGGCGATGATCTTGTCGGCGTCACGCTGCTTGAGCGCCGCCGCCTGGGCCAGGTGAGCGGCGAACTTCGTGTCCGGCTTCTCTCGAATCGTGCATGTGTTGAAGACGAGCACATCGGCTTCCGATTGCGTGGGCGCCTCGCCGAGACCGAGCTCCTCGAGCATCCCTTTGATGCGCTCGCTGTCGTGCGCATTCATCTGGCAGCCGAACGTCGTGACGTGGTATCGGCGCACGGGCCAGAATGCTACCCATGGTCTTCCCTGATTCGACCCAGCTCTGGCTGTTCTGCCTGGCCGCGTCGGCCCTGCTCGTCATCCCGGGGCCCGCAGTCCTCTACATCGTCGTACAGAGCGCGGAGCAAGGCCGACGCGTTGGCCTTGCCTCGGTCGCCGGCGTGCACCTCGGGAGCCTCGTCCACGTTGCCGCCGCCACTGTGGGGCTCTCCGCCCTCGTGGTCGCGTCGGCCACGGCCTTCAGCGCCGTCAAGTACGCAGGGGCCGCGTATCTCGTTCTCCTCGGGATCCGCAAGCTTCTGGAACGCGAACCCAAGGCTGCCGCGCCAACGGGGTCAGACCTGCTGAGGCGCGCATTCCTACGCGGCGCGGTGGTGAACGTGCTCAACCCGAAAACCGCCCTCTTCTTCCTCGCGTTCTTGCCGCAGTTCGTCGACACGGCTCGTGGCGGCGTGTGGTCCCAGGCGCTCGCCCTCGGGCTCGTGTTCATCGGCCTTGGACTGATCAGCGATTCGCTCTACGCCTGGGCCGCAGGGACGGTCGGTGGGCTCCTACGTCGCAGGCGGACCGCACTCCGTTACGGCTCCGGCGTCGTCTACATCGGCCTCGGGGCAGTCGCCGCCCTGGCCAAGCGGACCTCGTAACTAAGCAGCCTGGTCCGGCTGGACCTCAGGCTCAGCCGTTGGGACGACCTCGTGCTGCCCGCCGTTCGTGACGTTGCGAGCCACGTCCACCGCCCTGCTCTCGCGGATAACCGTCACCTTGACCTGTCCCGGATACTCGAGCTGATCCTCGATCGCGCGAGCGATCTCGTGCGAGAGCAGCACGGCCGCGTCGTCGTCCACCTCTCCGGGCTTGACGATGACGCGAATCTCCCGCCCCGCCTGAAGTGCATACACCTTGTCGACGCCAGGCCGCTGTCCGGCCAGCTCTTCGAGGGACGCGAGCCGCTTGATGTAGTGCTCGAGGCTCTCTCCCCGTGCGCCGGGGCGCGACGCCGAGATTGCGTCGGAGGCAATCAGCAAGACGGCCTCGACCGTCTGAGGTTCGACCTCGTAGTGGTGCGCCTCGATTGCGTGGACGACATGTTGAGTCTCTCCGTACCGGCGGCCGAGCTGTGCCGAGATCGCCGCATGTGAGCCCTCGATCTCGTGAGTCATCGCCTTGCCGACGTCGTGCAGGAGCGCTGCGCGCTTCGTCACCTTGACGCTGGCTCCGATCTCGGACGCCATGATGCCGGCCAGGTGAACGACCTCGAGAGTGTGCTTGAGGACGTTCTGCCCGTAGCTCGTGCGGTAGCGAAGACGGCCGAGGATCTTGACCAGCTCCTCGTGGAATTCGCCGCAGTTGGCCTCGTAGACCGCCTGCTCTCCGGCCTGGACGATGTGGTCCTCGATCTCCGCCTTGGACTGATAGTAGGCGTCCTCGATTCTCGCGGGATGAATCCTGCCGTCCTCGATCAGCTTCGCCAGCGTCAGCCTGGCCACCTCCCGGCGAATGCCGTCGAACGAGGAGAGCACCACCGCCTGCGGCGTGTCGTCGATGATGAAGTCGACACCGGTGAGGTGCTCGAGGGCGCGGATGTTGCGACCCTCGCGTCCGATAATGCGGCCCTTCATGTCGTCGGAGGGAAGCTCGACCACCGATACCGTCGTCTCCGCGGCATGGCTGGCGGCGACGCGCTGAAGCGCGTCGGCGACGAGGTTGCGCGCGCGCCGCTTCGCCTCGATCCGCGCTTCCTCTTCGAGCTGGCGGACACGCCGTGCGAGCTCGTGTCGAACGAGATCCTCCGAGCGCTCGAGCAGGCTGAGCTTCGCCTCGTTCACGGTCATTCCCGAGATGCGCTCGAGCTCGTCGATCTGCGTGTCCCGCGCCGCCTTCTGGTCCTCCTGAAGCTGCCTGAGGTGCGTCTCGCGATCGGAGAGCCCCTGGTCGCGGCGACCGAGCTCGGTCAGCTTCTCGTCGATCTCCTCCTCCTTTTCGAGGACACGTTCTTCGACCTTCACGATCCGCGCACGGTGCTCCGCAATCTCCTGGTCGATCTCGGCGCGCAACTGGACGGCCTCCTCGCGCGCGGTGATCTGGGCCTCGCGGCGAAGCGTTATGGCTTCGCGCTCGGCGTCCTCGATCATCTGCTTCCGCTTCAGCCGGGCCGCCCCGAGGCTCGACTTGCCAAGCACGCCGACGGCCAGAGCCACGCCCAGCCCCCCGACGACGAGTCCGATCACTATTCCGATGGCGACCAGCATGCAGAGCTCCGAGATCGGTTGTCCGTGACGCCTATCCGGCAGTCCGACCGGCACGGGATGTCCCGAATCTGTGGAGCGAGCCGACACCTCGGCTCGGAAAGCGGTTGCGCTACGTCCCCGCTGTGAGAGGCCTTTCGGTGTCGGAGTGGTCTGGCATGAAGACGAGTCTCAGAGGTTCTGTCGGTGCGATTCGGAAAACGTCGCTATGCAGGCAAAACAGTCGGATAAGGTACTCGCATCCTAGCGCCGCTCAGGGGTCATTTGCAAAGCGCACACCGAGAACGGCCTCGACAGCATCGGCGCTGAAACCTTTGCCGGCCAGGTAACGGGCCGTCCCCGGACTTCGGCCCCGGCGCCCGACCAGACGGCCGGCCCGCTCGGCCTCCGGCTCGAGTTCCTCGAGCGAGGCGTCGACGATCTGCCTCGTGACACCTTTTCGCTCGAGGTCGTCGCGGATCGCAGCATCACCGTAGCCGCGGTCGGCGAGACTCGTGGCGCGGGCCCGGGCAACCCTCCGGTCGTCGACGAAGCCGCCTCGTGAGAGTGTCGCGAGTGACTCTCGCCTGGTCCTCGGGTCGACGGCGGCACGCTCCAGACGCTCGGAGAGCTGCTGCTTGGACAGATCGCGTGCTCTGAGTGCGCGCGCGGCGATGGCGAGGGCCTCGGAGCGGCGAAGCTCGCGCCGGAGGACGCGCAGTGCCGGACGGTCGAGCACTCGCCCTTCCCTCAAGCCAGCTCGCACGGCGACCTCTACCGGGACTTTCCGCCAGGCAGTGCCGTCGAGCTCGACACGCACACGCCCGCCCCGGTCCGCCTGTAGCGCGGTGACCGTCGGCATCAGCGCGTGGGCACCTACTTCGCGGCGGCTTTCTCGACCGGCTCTTCCTTGACCCGTCCGTTCTGCGGGACAGTCTCAGCCACGGGCAGGAGCCTCGCGGAAGCAACCTGGTCGGGGCCGATCTCGGCCTGGATACGCCCGAGGATGCCCACACAGACGTCCGGGTGTTCACGCAGGAACGCTGTCGCGTTCTGGCGCCCCTGTCCGAGCCGCTCGTCGCCGAAGCTGAAGTACGAGCCCGACTTCTGGACGATCTTCCGTTCGAGGCCGGCATCCAGCACAGTGCCTTCCCAGGAGATACCTGAGCCGTAGATGATGTCGAACTCGGCCTGCTTGAAGGGTGGCGCGACCTTGTTCTTCACAACCTTCACGCGCACGCGGTTCCCGATCGCCTCCACGCCCTCCTTCAGCGTCTCGATGCGGCGGATGTCGAGGCGGATCGAGGAGTAGAACTTCAGCGCACGGCCCCCTGGCGTCGTCTCCGGATTGCCGAACATGACGCCGATCTTTTCCCGCAACTGGTTCGTGAAGACGCAGATCGTGTCGGTGCGGTTGAGCGTGCCGGCGAGCTTGCGCAACGCCTGGCTCATCAGACGCGCCTGCAGGCCGACGTGCGAATCCCCCATCTCCCCCTCGATCTCTGCTTTCGGTGTCAGCGCGGCGACGGAATCGACCGACACGACGTCGAGCGCTCCCGAGCGAATCAACAACTCTGCGATCTCGAGCGCCTGCTCCCCCGTGTCCGGCTGAGAGACCAGAAGGTCATCGATGTTGACGCCGATCCGCTTCGCATAGGCGGGATCCATCGCGTGCTCGGCGTCGATGAAGGCACAGATCCCGCCACGCCGCTGAGCCTCCGCAATCACGTGGTAGACCAGCGTGGTCTTCCCGGAGGACTCGGGTCCAAAGATCTCGACGATGCGGCCACGCGGTAGCCCGCCGATTCCCAGAGCGAGATCGAGTGCGAGCGAGCCCGTCGACACCGCGCCGATCGAGACTGCCGCGCGGTCGTTCATCTTCATCACGGCACCCTTGCCGAACTGACGCTCGATCTGGCC
>Ga0070698_100005394_pt1 | contig 13982 bp, 15 predicted proteins | sample KBSK1502metaG_FD_65477 | JGI IMG/M metagenome (GOLD analysis project Ga0070698, IMG submission 65477) | Corn, switchgrass and miscanthus rhizosphere microbial communities from Kellogg Biological Station, Michigan, USA - KBS K1-50-2 metaG | ecosystem: Host-associated > Plants > Roots >...
TGGCCGACAACCTGGTAGGCGATGTTGACCGCCCCACGCCTCGCGTACTTCGTTTCTCGGATCCGCCGCACGGTGATATCATGCGGCAAATCGATCAGTGGGCCTATTGAGCAATGGGCCTAGAAGTCTGGGTGCACCGCGAGCAGTCCATGTGTGGCGGCGACCTTGCTAAGTAACGCAGTCAGCACAGCACGCTCCGCCGGCTGGAGCCCGCGGCTGAAGTCGGCCTCGTGCTCGGCGGCAACGGTCATCACACGCTTGAGGAGGTTGCGGCCTCTGCCGGTGAGATGGAGCCTGCGGGCACGGCGATCGCTCGGTCTGGTCCGGCGTTCGAGATACCCCTCAGCCTCGAGCGAGTCGACCAGCCTGACGATCCGGCTTTCCGGCAACCCCAAGGCGTCGGCAACCTGTCGCTGCGACCGGCCCTCCACAATCGCAACATTCCAGAACAACATCACCGGGCGCGCATCAAGGCCGATCGACCGCAGGCGCTCACTCCAGCGCCGCGACGAGCGCGCTCCGACCTGGGAAGCCAGGAACGCGACTCCCCGGCCTCGGAGGAGATCGTTGGGGCGTTCCGTCGACAGGCCGCCACGCGGTTGGCGCGGTGTCATCAAGTCTGTCGTCAGGTTGTGGGGCGGCAAAAGGCACGCCGGTTACGCCGCCCATTCATAGCTGTGATGGAGGCCGCCTAGGATCGGACGGCAAACGAGCTTGCCGGCCTGCCGACGGTCCATGACTTCCGGCGTCTTCAAGGCCAGGCTCCGGTGCGGCCGATATCGGTTGTAGTAGGTGACGAACTCGCTCAGGAGTGATCGCAGCTGCTGCTCATTCAGCACGATCAGATGGTCGAGACACTCTAGCCGGAAGGTGCCCGCCATGCGCTCGGCCACGGCATTCGCCCGCGGGGCCATCACGGGGGTCCGGATCCCGCGTATGCCGAGCCTCGCCATCCGCGCGTCGAAGTCCGCGCCATAGACCCCATCCCGGTCATGAATCTCGGGCCGGACATATAGAAGGTAGTGGCGCCAGTCTGGAACGATTCGCCGGACCAGCCCCCAGAAGAGCCGGTCACGCGGCTGGAGCGAGAGGCGCCGCCTCGGTCGCAATGCCACCTGAAGCTGCTGGCGGAGCAGGAGATTCTCCAAGATCAGGTCGTTCCGACCGCGGACTGCAGACCGAATCGTACCGATTATCAACGAAAGGAACTCAGACACCGCCGAAGGATAGCCGTTCGGCCCGCTCCGTTATCGGGCGACTTTTGCCCTCCGACAGCCTCTCACCGACATCGAGAGGGTTGTGCTATACAGAGGACTTGGCTGACTTGGCGGAATCGCAGCGGCATCCCGTTCTGAAAGCTCCTGGACGCGATCGTCGACCCGCGCCAATGCTCGGGCATCGTCCGAATCTGCCTGACTACGATCCATCTGCTCCGGCCTCAATCGCCGGCATCCTCGATCTGCAGTCCAAAGCCGGGAATGCCGCCGTCAGCAGTTGGCTAATGCAGAGCGGGGAGGCATCGTTGCCGATCCAAGCAGCCGGTCATCGCGAGGTGCTGGCCGTGCAGCGCGACGCGGGTGCCGCAACTGCGGCGCCAGCTGGCCAGTCCAAGGCCGAAGCCGGCTCGAGAGGTGTGGCTACGGCTGGCCAATCCAGCGATGAAGGCGGCCCGACAGCGGTCACCACACTCGAACAGGACATGCGCCCCCTCGTGATCGACTGGCAGACTGGAGCGCTCGAAGGAGTCAACCAGTTCGCGACCACCGCCCTGAGCGCCCGCCTGGACGACATCGAATCAGGTAGCTGGCAGACCTTCATCTACGGTCTACTGGGCAACGCCATGTGGGCTGCCACCTGCTTCCTGCCTCTTGGCACGGAAGCGCTAGTGATCTTCTCAATTTCAATGGCAGGAGTTGGCGTTGCAGCTTCGCCAACCCTGCCGAGAAAGACAAAGAGTGCCATCCCGGACATACAACAGCTCGGCGTCGACTACATCAACGCTATTTTTGCGCAACTGAACGCTCAAGTCCGAGACAAGGCGTCGCTACTGATCGAGCAGCATCCCGACGCATCTCGCTACCGCGCGATGGCAGCGATGGTGCGACACAGCTTCGCCCCCGGAATGTACGAGATCGATCCGAGCTACAGGACGATTCCACAGATAAAACAAAGCGCCGTCCGCGATGCCCTTCTCGCTTTCGCGACTGAGCGGCTCAAAATCGCGACGACCGTGGGCAAGTCCGAGACTGTCGGAGGAGGCGCCACAGAAGCCGGCTACATATCGCCGACGACCGCGGTCACCGAGGTTGCATGGGTTCAGGGTAAGCTCGGTAAGCCGAGGCTCGCCATCATAGAGACATCATTCGATGGGAGCGACAGTGGCCGCGGCCTCCAAAACATCGAGGATTACGCCGAGAACGTGAGACGCACGTTCAAGAGTTGGGTAGGCTGGAACATGACGGAGGCCGCTATTCAGCAATGGCTAGCCTCCCGTCACGTGTTGCCGGCGACATACGAGTCGGCGAAGATCGACGAGCTTAGCGGTTGACAGACGTGATTAGTCACGTTAGGTCGGCTGCGCCGGCTTCTTAGTTGCCAGCGGGGAATGTTCAGCTCTGCGGTGCCGACTCGGTTTCGCGGTGTCACTCTCGTGGTGAGTGCCGATGTCGCTGAGTCCTCATAGCCGTACCCAGCCTTAATCGGCTGGTCGGTCTCTTGTCGGAGTATCTGGGCAGTCTGGTAGGGTCGCATGCCAGAGGACCGCCGCCGGTCGGACCCAGTCCTTGCCGGCGCTTGGGGCATACCCCTCGTTGAAAATCAGGTACATCACCTCGAGGACCGAAGTGAGGCGCGCCGCGCGCTCGGGCCAGTCCGGGACCTCGAACCTGACGTGCTGTAGGAGGGCAAAAGTCGATCCAATTCCGACGGCACGCCCAGCAGATGAGGACCACCAAGAGTCACGCGGTACCACCTCGCAACGTCAGCAGGCGCCCTGACAAGGACGCATCGACCCTTGTTCCCTGGAAGCGCTTGACCAAACAACCGTTTGCCTCCGGGCCAGCGCGCGCGCATCCCGTATGTATGTGCCTAAGCGGACCCTGTTAGAAGGCAACACTCTGAAGCTCGGAGGGGCAAAGCCAGGCGCCCAGGGCCGGACGGACTTTTGCCGCCCTACAACGCAATCGGGCGCAAGGAGCCGCAAGTCATCCTCGATTTCAATGGGCACTGCCCGCGAAGATAACCGTGCCGTGGGTCCGGAAACTCCAGCAATTTGTCCCTCTCGACGCACCTGAGGTTTGACAACAGTTTTGGCGTAAAGCCATATTCTCAGGCCAGCCGTCTTGCACGAGATCCCATGCATTTGACCTTCGTTGACTCCGGGTGACATCACGCTCCGTCAAATCTGTTTGCCCGATCCACTTATTGCTCCCACTGTTGCCGCACACGCAGGGAACATCACGTATGTTCTTGCGTAGGTCTTCCCTGGGTGGGCAATCCGCTCGACATCCTCATAGCAGATGATGATCCGGCCATCCGGGAGATGGTTCGGACGGCTCTGCAGTTAGACGGCCACCACGTGTTGGAGGCTCCAGATGGCCAGACGGCGTGGGAGCTGATTGTGGCTCGTCGGCCTGCATTGCTCCTGACGGATATCCAAATGCCGGGAATCGACGGACTCGAGCTTACTGCTCTCATCAAGGCAAATGGGTACCAGGAGACGAGGGTGATCGTCTTCACTGGGGGGATGGCGACAGAGAAGCAGGTGCAAATAGCCGGTGCGGACCTCTATGTAACGAAAAGCGCGCCGCTGTCGGAGTTGCGCGCGGCGGTCAGCCGGCTGTGCCAATCACCCGATACGCGCGCCGCAGAAGCTGAAAGCCTAAGCTTCCAGTAGCAGTCGGAAGGTCGAGCCCTTCCCGGGATCGCTGACCACTTCCACGCGCCCGCCGTGCAGCTCGGCGATCTGCTTGACGATGTACAGCCCGAGGCCCGTCCCCGGCGTATTCCGAGCTTCCGGCGCGACGCCACGATAGTACTTGTCGAAGATGAGAGGGAGTTCCTCGGCTGGAATTCCGTAGCCTTGATCCTCGACAACAATTGTGAGTGCGCCGCCCTGCGGCTCGACTCGGACTTCGACCGAGGATTCCGGTGGGGAGTATTTGACAGCGTTGCTGAGCAGGTTCTGGAGCGCAACCCCCATCCGATCGATGTCGACCTGGATCGTAGAGCGGGATGGATCGATCCGCTCGATGATCGCTATCCGCTTGGCCAGCGCTTCGGCCCGAACGACGTCAATAGCATCTTTGATCAGCTGGTTGACCGGACAGCGTTCGCGCCGCAGGACTTTGTCCGGTTCCTCCAAGCGGCCGACCGCTGCCAGGTCGTCAATCAGCTTTGCCATCTCGTTGGCGCTCACGGCAATCCTGAGGATCGCTTTATGCACCTCGGCTGGCACTTCCCCAAGCTCTCCCGACTCGATCATGGACACGTACCCTTTAAAGATGCTGAGTGGCCGGCGCAGTTCATGTGTTGTTAGCCGCATGAATCCGGATTTGAGAATGTCAAGTTCGGCGAACTGCGCATGCTGGGTCTTTTCGACTTCGTAGTAGCGTCGCGCCACCTCATGCTCGAGTCGGAAAAGCATATCGGTCACGCGCAAGATCAAGGCCTCGATCGGAGGGTCCGCGTTGAGGACGAAGGGCAGCAGGCTGTTTTTCATTACGAGCAAGCTGTTGTAGACATCGTCATAGTCTTGAGCCTCTTCGGCGTATCGTCGGCCAAGGCTGACCCCGTAGTCGTTAACAAACTGCTTTCCGTCTCCTACCGTGAACGAGCGCCGGAATGCCTCCACAAATGCTTCCACGAATAGTCGCAGCGACGCTTCGCTTGGATAGGTGCGGCGCAGCCAGGGACCGTCGAATCCCCAGAGGGCGGAGGTCAGTTCGTCGACCATGCGCTCCTGGTTAGCTCGAAGCAATGTGGCCAGCCGATCATCCGCACTCCTTGGGCGGCCGGACGAGCCGGCTGGCTCAGGACCGAGCCTCGCGCCTGCTTGCGGCTGCTCAGGGTCCATATTTGCTCCTCCTTAGGAGCGTTCCGCCAGAGCGTAGAAGCGGCCGACCGCCTCCCGCAAGCCCGAGAGGGCACTGGTCACGAGGAAAAATTGGTCGCACCCCGCTTGTTTGGCCTCGTCCTCGCCGGTAATGCCGACGGAGTACACGATGACCTTCACCTGCCGCAACGTATCGTGCGCTTTGATCTTCCGACAGAGCTCCAGGCCGTCGATGCCCGGCATCCAGACATGGGCAACCACCACCGCGGGGCGATATTCATGAATCAGGTTCCAGGCAGCATCGCCGCCTCCGGCGTTAAGAACCTGGTAACCGTCGAGCTCAAGTGCCGTCTGGACCATCTGCCGGGTGGCTGCGTGCTCGTCCACGACCAGAACTGGAGCGCTATGGTTTGCCGCGTCAAGCACTTGCGGCGCACTTACCGCTGACCGCAGACCCCCAGTCATCTCACCGGTGCCGCGCCACAGGTCGCTCAATGCTTCAGCAACGTCCTGAGGCAACACTTTGCTTTTGATGAGATAGGCCGAAACCCCTAACCGCCCCGCCTCCACCATCACGGCGGGGGTGTCGTCATTGCTGAGGACGATGACCGGGAGGCCCGAGGTTGCTTCTTCCTTGCGGAGAACTGCGAGCGCGGCTAATCCGCTAAGCCGGGGCAGGTGAATGTCCAGGATGATCGCATCAGGCAGCAGCGACCCTGCCAGATCGAAGCCTGACACGCCGTCTTGAGCCACGTCTACTTCGTAGCCGGCGCGCCGCAGCTTCGACGCGTACAACTCGGCGACTCTCGAATCGTCCTCGATGATCAGGACGCGCGACCCGGATGCCATGGGTGCCCAGAAGTGCGGTGAGTGTACACCCGATGGGCGAACTGTGGACATCGGTCGACCAACAAAATGTCGAGCGGTTCCAGCGATGCCCTCTGCGGATGCACGCAGCGTGAAGGTAATGTCTCGCGAAGTGGTGGTGAACGGATGGTCGGCGGCTGAGGATCTGTCCTCAATCAAGCGGAGGACTGTACGTCTAAGTGCTCTTCCCAGTCTTCATGCCCGGCGGTCCGAGAGCTTCGCAGCCGCGAAGAGGAGCTTGAGCGGGCGTCCAGCCAACACACTTCGGGGCAAGTCGATGACTGGCACCTGACGGACATTCATGACGCCTTCGAGCTGGCTGTGGTGCCAGGATTTGAACCGGGCTTCCCGCCCGGCCCCTACCGGTGCCTGGAGACCCGCCCAGCCTCGTGGCTCTTTGATCAACTGATTTCCGAGCAATTCTTCTATCGCTCGCTCGGGCAATCCGTTGCCAGCAGCCTGAGGCGATCTCAGCCGCTGGCTGTGCGCTACCGATAGATCATGTTCTTGAACGATTGCCATCTAGTGGACCAATTGATTTGCGGAACTCTTAGGGTTCCGCGCCGCTCGGAAGATCACGCGCAAGGGAACCGAAAGCGAATCGAAACGAGAAGGAAGCCGAAGGAGAATGCCTGCACCAGGATTCGAACCCGGGACCAACTGATTAAGAGTCAAGCGATCGATTTCTGAATACAAACTGTCGCTTAGACCAACTGACGAACAATCAGCTCATCTATCACCTCCAATCGCTGTTAGTCAGTCGAGCATACTGCACCGAACTGTTTTGGAACGTGGGTTTCGAACGCCCCTTGATCTCGTTTCCTATCTTCGTTAGCGTGAGGACAATCGCCCGGAAGCAGCTCGTGACCCTCACGCTCGGTATGGCGGCTCGAGTAGTCAGCGAGGACGCCGAGCGGCGGTTGCCCGGTCTGGTCAGGGAGCTGGAGCGCCAGTACCAGAGTGGCGCCGCTCTGGTGGGGAGCTGGAGCGCCAATACCCGAGTGCCGCCGCCTGCCTGGCCGAGGACCTGCCGGCGCTCTGCGTCCACCTGCACTACCCCGGCCGCCTGCGCGTGCGGTTACGCAGCACGAATCTCCTCGAGCGCTCCCTGGGCGAGATCAAGCGCCGCACCCGAGTCATCGGCAGGTCCCCCGGGGAGACTAGCGGCCTGAGCCTGTGCTGGGCGGCCCTGGATCTAGTGATCGCCGGTGCCCGCGGCCTTGGGCTCACCGACCTCGACCAGCGAGAGATCGAGCACACGACTCGAAAGATTGCGACAGACACCTGTCGAGAGGACCGCGTAGTATGCAGAAAACCGCGACGGCTACCCGTCCGCTTTTACGTCACGCGTGGCATGCGACCTCGAGGTGCGTATCATTCAAACGTCGACGACGGCCGTGACCGAAGCAGAGAACGAACGGAGGATCGGCGGGTGGCTCGGGGTACAGAAGGAAGCGAGACAACGGACACAAGGTCGACACGCTTGAGGCGCGAGTTGCTAGCCGGAGCGGTCGGTGCGCTCCACGTCGCCGCCGCCGGGGCGTTAGGCCGGGCAACCCCAGAGATGGCGAGCACCCTTGGTTCAAGCGCCAATGCCAGCATGGCAAGAACATCAGCGTGGCCTTCGGCGAGCACACGCGCGGTCGGGTGACCATCCGGGGCAGCACCCTCAGCTCGACGTCGCCTTCAACGACGCCAACGGGCGTCTTGGGCCTCGGAAAATGGGGCGTCGCCGGGCTGTATATATCCGGCGGCACCGCCCGCCCTCTCCCGACGCGCATGCAACTGGAGGACGTCAATGAGTCTGATTCGGAACTCTGACCGCCACCTTCTCAAGGCGACACATACAGCTGTCGAGTTCGACCAAGCGTCGGGGACGCCACCCAGTCGGGCCCATGAAAAGGCCGCCATGGTGCGCGGTCTCCAGTTGCGCCAGGGTGAGGTGAGCACAGTCCGTGCGGTGCTGGCCAACCAGCCCGGGCCTCCGATACCGGATTCCACCTGGTCGGTGCTTGCTGCCTTCGAGCCGCAGCCGGTCGGAATCCTCGTGCCCAAGGCATCCACCTTGGCAGATGTGCCGATCGAGAATTTGGCCTCCTTCGGCCAAGCCGTGGTGTCTAAGCGTCGGGCCGACCTAGCGACCGCGGCGCCCGGTGAGCCGGGGCCACCCGGACCTACCGGGCAGCCCCGTGAGCCGGGGCCACCCGGACCTACCGGGCAAGTTCCGCAGAACGTCCCCGGCTTCGCGCCACAATTGGCCCGTGCGTCCGAGGCGACCATCACCGCGATCGCACGGACACAGGCTGCCGCCATGCCGTCTACGGCGCAGCCGCCCGTAGCCCTGCAACAAGTCGCCGCGGCATCAAACCTGGTCACCGCGGCGCAGGGCGCCGTCGACGCATTTACCAGCGCGGTGAAGATCACACCAATCGGGATGCTTCATCTGGAGCGCGTGGAAATGTCGCCTGCGGGCATCGAGCGCGGCGAATTGCTGGCCACCATTCCACTGGCTCCAATGGAGTCCACCTCGGTCGTGCAGCACGAATGGTCGGTTACCAACCAGGAACTCTCCTCCATCGTCACCGATTACCTCGAGAGCTACAGTGAGAAAGGGGTCACCGAAAAGACCGAGCTGGCTGAGGCGTCGTCGTCGGAGACAAAACACGATCAGCAGATGGGTCTGGATGCATCGTTATCTGGCTCTTATGGCTTTGTGACGTTCTCTACCAACGCTAAGTTCCAGGACAACTTGTCCACGGATCAGAGCCAGAAGGACAGTCGCAACAACACCAAAGAGGTCACGACCAAAGCGGCGTCGAGAGTGCGAAAAGAGCGCAAGGTTACCATCCAAACCAGCACGACCACCGGCCAGTCCGAAACCACCACACGGACGTTGAGCAACCCTAGTGCCACCGACTCTATGCGCATCGACTACTACTCGATGATGCGCAAGTGGGAGGTGCGACTCCTGCAGTACGGGCTGAGACTTACTTACGACATCGCCATTCCCGAGCCAGGTTCCGCTCTCCGCCAGCAGTTGGCCGAACTGGATACCCTGCAGCAGAAGGTGTCCAAATACTTCGTCTTCAACGTTCCACAGTCCGACATCAACGAGGTCAGCTACCTCCAATACGCCGCCACCTACCAGGCTCAGGTGCCGTCTCCGCCTCCCGCCGTCAGTACACAGGTGGTCGGCGGGCCGGTGACGGGGCTCACCGGCGACGACGGCGACAAGAATTGGCGCATCAACACCGTCAATTTCAACGTGCCGTCCGGATACGCAGTGCAGGACGTTTCTGTGGACTACATCGAGGACAACCCCTTCATGGGCAGCAACACCGACTTCCAGACCACCTTCATGGTCGTTGGTCTTCCCGCGGCGCTGGACCTGCAGCGCAATCAGAATGGCAGTCTGGACCAGGACTCTGCGCACCGCGACTTGACCGCGGAATTCGGATTCATGCAGGGCCTGACCGACCACCAGGAGATCATCTTCGTGGTCGCCTATTGTCACAATGCAGCGGCTAATTTCACCATCACGTCGGCGCTTACACAGGCTGGCCGAGAGCAGTGGCAGTCACAGGTGTGGGGTGCGCTCTACAACGCCGCCCAGGCCGCGTACTACAGCGAGCAGCAGGCGGTGAACGCACAGATCGCCGCGATCACCGACCAACTCAACGCGGCTGACACGCTCACCTTGCGCCAGGAAGAGTTGGCGGAAGTGATGAAGGGCGTTCTACGGTGGCTCTTGGGGCCAGACTTCGAGTTCATGCCTCAATCTGTGATAGATCTGTTCACCGGCTCCGGGCTGGACCTCGCCCATGGACTCTTGTACGCGAGCGGCAATACATTGGGAGTCGATTCCAGTGGCTGGATGACCATGTTCCAGTACCAGGAGATGGTGAAGTTCCTGCATGAGGCGATTGAGTGGGAGAACCTGATCTATTTCCTCTACCCGTACTTCTGGGACATCCCTGCGTCGTGGGACTTTGTGCGCCGTATCCAACACCCGGATCCCACTCGCCAGCAGTTTCTCCGCGCGGGTAGCGCGCGTGTCGTCCTTACTGTGCGGCCCGGATTCGAGGATTCATTCGCGGCCTTCGTGGACCGTGGAGACTTTGGTGACGTGTTGCCTCCCGATCACCCATATGTGTCGATCGGGCAGCAGATAGCGGCCTACAGCAACACCAACTATCCCGGGGTTCCGCCCGCCAATCCTGAACAGGACTACCGCCCGCTGCTGACTCCACTTCAGCGCCAGGCGTGGAGAGAGATTCAATCGATCATCGCTGTTCTCACTCAATACCAAGGCGCGCACGGAGCCTACCCGACCACTTCAGAGGGGCTGGCCGCGCTTGCCGGTCTGGGCTCATTGCCCGCCGCGGACCCGTGGGGCAATCCATACATCTATCAGTGCCCAGGGGCATATGCCGACTACGACCTCTCGTCCAACGGAGCAGACGGTTTACCGGGTGGCGAAGGGAGTAATGCCGACATCACCACCTGGGCCACAGCCTCGCTGATCGGCATGTGGTACGAGTACACGCCCTCACACGGGACCGACATTCAGGTGAACACGGCTCCGGCCGACATGGCCTAACGCCAGTGGCCGACCCCAGATTTTTGACCGCCGATGCAAGTCGCCATCTCGAGAGTCCACAGACCGGAAGCCGGATCGAGCACCTGATCGGCGGCAGCACCGCTCTGCCCCGAATGCTGCAGGACATCCGCGCGGCAAGCGGGCCGGACTCCTTTGTTTACTCGACGGCATGGAATTGCGAACACGACCTCGTCGTGCCCACCACCAGGGGCACTGACACGCTCGCGAATGCGCTGGGTGTCGCGCTGGGCGCGGGTGCTCAGGTTCGGTTGCTGCTCTGGGCCGCGAAGCTCTCGGGACTGGGATTGCCACTTGCCGGCCAGCAAGCGGCTATGAATCTGTTGTGGCGTTGGTTCGGTCCCGCCCAGGCCAACAACGAGAAGACTCAGAAGACGCTGAACCAATTGCACACTTCGAGCCGCGACGTCCATGTTCATCTCGATCAACGCCACCTCTTCGCGGGATCTCATCATCAGAAGATCGTCATCGTTGGCACCGCCAATGATGTGGTCGCATACGTGGGAGGGATCGAATTCTCGACAGATCGGCTCTATTCGACAGCTGGCCAAGCGAGCACAGGCGGAGCGCCGATCAAAGGGGCGCCACTGTTTGACATCTCCCTACGCGTGACCGGCCCGGCGGCGTGGTCGGTCCTTCGCACCTTCACCGAGCGTTGGACGGCCACCGTTCACACGGCGTTGCCACCTCTGCGCGGCGTGACCCGCTTGATCACTCCGCCGTCGGCGCTTCCAGACGGTGTCGATACCCAGGTTAGTCATACCTACGGTCAGGGTTGCCCTTACTCTGTGAAGATCCAGACCGCCGCGGAAGCAATCGCAGCAGTCATTCGTTCGACCCAGACCTATTTCTATATGGAGGATCAGTACTTCGTCGGTACCGACACACTGGCGTCGGCCATCGCATCCGTGCTTCGTGCAGATCGCACGCGATGGGGTGTTGTCGTGATCGCCGCGGAGGACAGTGTGGACGATCTCCCCGACGTCGGCTACCGGCGCCGCGCGATGCTCCGCCCTCTCGTCGACGAATTCTCCGGTCGGTTCTTCGTCTTCGAACGCCTCGGCAACAATGGCAGCAGCACCGGTCCCACAGCGTATGTCCACTGCAAGCTGTCAATCGTCGATGACACGTCGGCCGTCGTCGGATCGGTGAACAGCAATTACCGGGCCTGGACCCACGACACCGAGGTCATGCTGACCGTCATCGATCCAAAGGGCCCGGGCAGCTCGGACCCTTCGGCTTGGCGCCCCATCCGCGCTATGCGCGCCGCTATATGGCAGCGCCATCTGTACATGACGGCCGGGCCTTCGCCGTCTCTGGGTGACCCCGCGATCGCTCGGCCGCTCTGGGAAGCGATATGGAAGGGCCGCCCCGTGGCTCCGGCCCACGTTCGCCATTACGATGCGTACCGGCAGGTAGCCAGGAGCTGGCCCTCCAATACCGACTACGTCTGGAATACGATCCTCGATCCTCGGGCGTAATCAATCGTCCCGTTTCGACTTGCGTCCGATGCCACGCGCAGTCCCGCCTGCTTGCTAATGCTGGAGCAACTAAGTTGGGTTGGCTAAAGAATTGGCTGAGAAAGCGAGGCCGGCAAATTCTCTTTGGCTGCTTCCGATGAACAACACGAAGCGGCTGGTGCAGGTGCGCAGCCTTGTACTGGGCGGTTGAGGGGTGGCACGAGCTAGTCCAATTCGATCGGGCCGGCGCTCAAAGGCTTGCTATTCTGACCGATCCTCGGAGCCTTGCTCCTCTTTCTCCGTAGCGCCGTTGCCGCTGCTCGGTCGCGCCGGGGTCTCGCGCTTGAGTTGATCTAACCTCCTGCGGCCTGCGGCGGGGGATCCAGCGGGAGACCATGCGTCGATAAGCCTCGTACTGCTCGCCAAACCGCTGGAGGAGCGCCGGTACCGTGTCGGGCCGTATCAGGCGGAGGTTCTGCCGCCAGCCATTGGGCCAGACGCGGCGCAGCCAGAGCCACAGAACCCGAGCTCGGGGCTGGAGTCGAGGGCGCGGATTCCTGCGCAGCGCGACCTGAAGCCACAGGGCGAGTGGGACGCTCCTACCGTCAGCTCGTATGTGGCTCGCTTTACGGGATTACCCCAGCCTGTGCTGAGAGAATTACATCGATTAGGCCCACCAGCAGTACCGCCCCCGCGAAGCTTGGCATCCGACTCCTCCCCAGTATTCGAAGAAGCAAAACCGCCAAAATTGCCAGGACGATCTCTCCAACGACAATGCCGCGCAGAAGTCCGGCACTCGACGGGAATCCATATCGCTCCTGTCGGTCCGCAAGGCGCAGGAACTCGATCAGCGAGGCGACTGTCAGTACCCCGCCGACGGCCAACGCTGCCCAAGTCAGAACAATGCCCGCCTGGCGCCTCACAGCACAAGGATGCCATAGCCGGTCGGAGGGCAAGTAACTAGACCCTGTCGCAAATTGCTCGCAAGATGGTTCCAGTTCCAGTAGGCGCCCCGCGGATCGATAATATTCTCCCACCAACTCGCATTCGGCGCATGGGCGACTTCTCGCAGATAAACGGCTCCGTCTTTCTCATAGGTTGAGAATGTGATTGTCCCGCCAGCCCCCGCGATGTGACCCTGACCGGACGTGAACGTAAAACTTTGTGACTGAACGTCAGTGATGGTTACTTTCGACGGAACAGCATTGAGAGGAATCGGCTCCAGGACGCACGTCTCTCCTAGCTGAACGGTCGCGCAGTCGCCTGTAGAGAAGGGGAAGGTTTTTGCGAAGTTAGATTGGAGATATGCCATCGTTGCTGCGGCGCCTCCGGTCTCGCCAACCGTGCCGACATATTGGTCGTACTGATAGTCGTAGAGGCCGCTCGGATCAACGCGGTTTAGGGGATTGTTGCCAGCGTAACCGTAGGCGGCCTGCGTAATTGTCATTACCGGATTGCGCGATAAGAACTGGCCTGTGGCTGGCTCGTAATATCTTGCGCGCAGGTAGTACAATCCTGACTCGGTATCGAAGTACTGACCCGCATAGCGGAGTAGGTTCACCAGCGAGCCAGTAGACGCTGTCAAGTTGCCAAACGAGTCATAGGTATACGTCGCAATGTTTGAGCCCGAGCTCGTCACGAATGTCGGCTACGACAACGACGGCCAGCGGATAGCGATGACCGACGGCACCGGCACCGCGACGTGGGTCTGGGACAGCCTCCACCGGCTGTCGAGCTCCACCAATGGGGCCGGTGCCCAGGTGCAATACGCGTACAACCTGCGCAGCCTCCCGACCACGATCACCTACCCGGGCTCGCTGAACGTGACCCGTGGCTACGACCACGCCGGCCGTCTGACGTCGGTGCAGGACTGGTTGAACAGACCGGATAGCGTTCGCGCCGCAGGACTTTGTCCGGTTCCTCCAAGCGGCCGACCGCTGCCAGGTCGTCAATCAGCTTTGCCATCTCGTTGGCGCTCACGGCA
>Ga0070698_100005395_pt1 | contig 13981 bp, 18 predicted proteins | sample KBSK1502metaG_FD_65477 | JGI IMG/M metagenome (GOLD analysis project Ga0070698, IMG submission 65477) | Corn, switchgrass and miscanthus rhizosphere microbial communities from Kellogg Biological Station, Michigan, USA - KBS K1-50-2 metaG | ecosystem: Host-associated > Plants > Roots >...
CTGAACCACCGTCTGGTGGTGATCCCTCCCGAGCGGTTCGGCGACCAGCGCCGGCTGCGACACGACCTGAAGGTCAGCCACGACGGCGTCACGCTGCACAGGCGCGGCGACCGCTTCGGCAACGTGATCGTGCATGCGTTCGCGCCTCAGGTGGCCGGTGCGATCGAGTTCATGGCCGAGGTCTCGGTCGAGCGCCGCGCGGCCGAACCGCATCGCCTGGCCGACGGCTGGCTCGCCGACGGCTACCTGCTGGAGCCCTCTCCGCTGACGGCTGCGGACGACCGGATCCAGCGGGCGGCGGACGACCTGGCCCATGCCGCGGGGTGGGGGCTGCCGCTGGCCGACCGTATCAACGACTGGGTCTACCAGTCGCTCACCTACCGGTACGGCGTGACCGGTGTGCGCACGACCGCGGCCGAGGCCCTCGCTGTGGGCGCCGGCGTGTGCCAGGACTACGCGCACGTGATGCTGGCCGTCTGCCGCGCGTGCGGCCTGCCCTCGCGCTACGTCTCCGGCCACCTGCTGGGCCAGGGTGGGACGCACGCCTGGGTCGAGGTGCTGCTGCCCACTCGGGACGGCACCGGCGAGGCCATCGCCCACGCGTTCGACCCCACGCACGCCAGCCGCGGCGGGCTGGGCTACGTCACGGTCGCCGTGGGCGCCGACTACTCGGACGTGGCGCCGACCTCGGGCACCTATCTGTCAGGCGTCCGAGGCCGGCTGACGGCGACGAAAAAGGTGGTCCTGCTCGAAGCCGAGTAGCCCGGCGACGGGGCTTACATCGCGGGCGTGATCTCGTAGACCGTGATCTTGCCGCCCGACGCGAGCACCGGGCAGTCCTTGGCCAGCTCAGTCGCCGCGTTCAGCGAGTCTGCCTTCAGGATCGAGTAGCCCGTCGCGGGCGGGTTCTGCACGGCTCCGTCGTGCGCGGTGCCGTTCGCAAGGCTCTTGGCGTGCGTCGCGAACGGGTTGCCCGCGTCGACGACCTTGTCCCCCAGCTTGCCGAACCAGGCCCCCCACTGCTGCATGACCTTCTCCCGCTCCGCGGGCGAGGTTCCGGCGCTGCCTCCCGTGTACAGAAGTACGAAATTCGCCATGTTGGCCTCCTTGCTTGTGATAACCAAGACGACGAACGGCCGGGGCGATCTTCGACAGTCTTATGAAATTCACACCCGGCGGCTTATAAATCCCTCGACATGGCCGGCTCGCGCTTCCGGATTCTCGTCGTGGAGGACGACCCGCGGCTCGCGGCGACCCTCGAGCGTGTCCTGGCCGCCGAAAAGCACGAGGTCGAGGTTGCGGGAGACGGCCACGACGCGCTCCGGCGGGCGCGTGAGCGGACCTTCGACCTGGTCGTCCTCGACATCATGCTGCCCGGCCTCGACGGCATCGCGGTGTGCACGCGGCTGCGGGCGAGCGGAGCGATCCCGATCCTGCTGCTGACGGCGCTGGGAGGCACGGAGGAGCGTGTCCGCGGCCTCGACTCCGGGGCCGACGACTACCTGGTCAAACCGTTCGCCTATGAGGAGCTGCTGGCGCGAGTCCGGGCGCTGCTGCGCCGGACGGCGCCCAGCGACTACCTTCGTTTCGCCGACCTCAGGCTCGAACCGGCCAGCCGCGCCGCGTGGCGCGGCGCGCGTTCGCTGGAGCTGACGGCGACCGAGTTCGACCTCCTGCGGCACTTTCTCCGCCATCCGCGCCAGGTGCTGTCGCGCGAGCAGCTGATCGACGCGGTGTGGAAGGGCGAGGTCGAAAGCGACAACGTGGTCGCCGTCTACGTCGGCTATCTACGCCACAAGCTCGGCGAACCCGGCCTGCTGCACACCGTGCGCGGCGCAGGCTACTCACTGCACGAATGAGACGGGGATTGGAGTAGATGTCCCTCCGCCTTCGCCTTGCCCTTTTCGGCGCCGGCGTCGTCGCTCTGGCGCTGGTGGTCTTCGGCGTCCTGCTGTATGCGCTCCTCTCGCGGGGCGTCGTGACCAACCAGGACGACGCTTTGAAGGCACGAGCGAAGCAAGCCGTCGTTTCGCTCAACGCGTCGCCCGGGCTCATCGCGACGTCGCCTGTCGCTCCGGCGGACCTCAAAACGAGCACTGACATCTTCGTCGAGGTGTTCGATCCAGGCTGGAAGGTCCTCTATACGACCGCGACGCCGGTCGTCTCGCCCGAGCCGCGTGCTCCGGGCTTCGTCTCGCAGGGCGGATTTCGCCTGTACGCGCTCGCCTTCAACCGTGGATACGTCGTGACGGGTCAATCGACGAAGGTGCTGCAGACCAACCTGTCGGGCGTGGTCACGTTCCTCGTCGTGTCGGCGGTCCCGGCCTTGATCGCCGCGCTGCTCGGCTCCTGGCTGGTCGCGGGAATGGCTCTCGCGCCCCTCAAACGGGTCGCCGCCGCGGCGGAGGAGATCGGCCGCACACGCGACTTCGGTCGCCGGCTGCCGCGCAGGCGCAGCAGGGACGAGGTGGGACGCCTGGCGGCGAGCTTCAACGGCATGCTGACCAGGCTCCAGGACGCGTTCGAGTCGCAGCGTAGGTTCGTGGCCGACGCCTCCCATGAGCTCCGCACGCCGCTGACCACGATCCAGGGCAACGCCGGCCTGCTGACGAACCGTTCGGTCGCCGAAGACGTGCGCGCCGCCGCGATCGCCGACATCGCGGCCGAGAGCGCCCGCATGGGGAGGCTCGTCGACCGGCTGCTGACGCTGGCGCGAGCCGAGTCGGGGCTGGGGCTCGAGCTGACCCGGGTGGATCTGCGCCTGCTCGTCTACGAGGTGTGCCGGCAGGCCGCCTCCGCGCATCCCCAGGTTCGCCTGCACGTACACGGGGTCACCGCATTCGTCGACGGGGACCAGGACGCCCTCCGCCAGCTGGTCTGGATCGTCCTGGAAAACGCCTTTCGCTACGCTCGAGCCGCGATCGAGGTACGGCTGTTCACCGAGCTGGACTGGGCAAGGCTCGCGGTGCTCGACGACGGTCCGGGGGTGGCGCCGGAGGAGCGCGAAAAGATCTTCGATCGCTTCTACACGGCGGACCGCTCGCGCGCCGGGTCGCACGCTGGGCTCGGCCTGTCGATCGCGCGATGGATCGTGACCCAGCACCATGGCCGCATTTCGGTGGGCGACGCCGGCAGTCCCGGTGGCGCAGCCTTTCTCGTCGACCTTCCTCTCTTACCGCGTTCTTAGACGGACGCCGCACGCTGGCGGCATGTTCGACATCGCACGCGATCACGCGATCGGCATCTACGCGGCCCTCGTCGCTCTTCCGATGGCGCTCCTCGCGCTCGAGCTCAGGCGCCCTCGCAACGTGCCGGGTACGGTGCTCGGCGCATCTGTGCTCATGGCGATGTCGGGCGCGATCCATCTGGGTCTCGTCTGGACACATCTCGATGAGTCGATCACCGCGGCCCTGTTTGTGATGAACGGTCTTGCTTATCTCGTCCTGTCGCAGCTCTACACGTGGCGACGATGGCGGCTGCTGTCAGCCGGACTGATCACGTCGACTCTTCTCGGTTACCTCGCCTACATCGTCCTCGGCCTCGACACGCCCGACCAGGTGGCCGTGGCCACCAAGCTGCTCGAGCTGACGGCGCTCGGCCTGGTCCTCGTCCCGCTGCGTGGCGAGGCGGGCAGTCCGCACCGCACCATGCGCTGGACTGCGCTGGGCGTCGCCGTCCCACTTCTGACGGTCGTCACGACGGCGGTGGTGTGGATCGACGACCTGGCGCGTCCCGACGCGCAGCACGTGCACGCGGGCGCGGTCCTCCAGGAGACCAACGACGTGCCCACGGCCGAGCAGGTGGCGGCGGCGCAGAAGCTCTCCGACGAGACGGCGACCGCGATCGCCCCGTACCGCGACTGGCACAACGCGTGGGCGGCCGGCTACCGGCCCGGTGGCTCGCAGGCGATGCCGTCGACGCACTGGATGAATCAGCGCTACGTGGACGCGGGCTACGTGATGGACCCGCGGCACCCGCAGGGCCTTGTGTACGCCAACAGCAAGCATGGCCCCGTGCTTCTGGGCGCGATGTTTCAAATGCAGCGCCTGGGCCAATTCGGTCCCGACCCTGGGGGACCGCTCACCGCGTGGCATCAGCATCAAAACATCTGCTTCACGCCGTTTGGATTGGAGTTCAGCCTCATGACCCCGACCTCGACGTGCCCTCTCGGCGCCATCGACATCAGCGCGCCCGCGATGCTCCACGTGTGGATCGTCGACAACCCCGGCGGAAAGTTTGCGGTGGATATCCACGCCAAGGTGGTGAAGCAGATTGATCAGGGCTGAGAGCTCTGGGCGTCCAGAAGCCGCCTTCGTCCTGCTCCTCATGCAGAGCCTGTTCTGGCTCGTCGCAGGAATCTCCGCCGTGCCGTTCTCGCTGGCGGGCGAGGTACACATGGGCGGGCTGGCGCTCGCCACGCTGATCCTCGCGCTGGGCACATGCCTGGTCGGGCTCGGCGTCCTGTGGCGGAGGCGGTGGGCGAGAGGCTGGGCGATGGCCATCCAGATCGTGTGCCTCGCCGGCGCCGGGCTCCTGGTCACGCTGCCCATCGGTTTCAACCGCGGGCCCGTCTCTCTGCTCGTCAACGTCGCCCTTCCAGTCGCGGTGATCCTGCTCGTGAGGAAACACGAAGCGTTTTCATAGTGGCGTGTTGTTCGTGGGGACCTCGGGATGGCAGTACCCACACTGGCGCGGCGTCTTCTATCCGGCCAGGCTGCCGCAGCGGCGCTGGCTGCCGTATCTTGCCGAGCGCTTCCGGACGGTCGAGGTCAACAACACCTTCTACAACCTGCCGGAGAAGTCGGTCTTCGAGCAGTGGCGCGCCGCGACCCCGCCGGACTTCGTCTTCACGCTGAAGATGAGCCGGTACCTCACGCACCTGAAGCGGCTGCGCGACCCGGCGGGACCGGTGCAGCTCTTCCTCGAGCGCGCCGGCGGGCTCGGCGACAAGCGCGGGCCGATCCTCGTCCAGCTGCCGCCGCGGATGCGGGCCAACACGGGGCTCCTGGACGCGGCGCTCGCGATGTTCGAGCCATCGATCCGGGTCGCTGTCGAGTTTCGCGACGAGAGCTGGTTCACCGACGACACGCGTGCGGTTCTCGAGCGCCATTGCGCCGCTTTATGCCTGGCCGACAGCCCGCGGCGCCGGCAGCCCACGTGGCGCACGGCGGAATGGGGCTTCCTCCGTTTCCACGAAGGCGCGGGCCCTGGCGCCCCGGGTTACGAGCGGGCCGCGCTGCGGCGATGGATCGAGCTTGTCGCCGCGACCTTCACAGCCGAGGAGGACGTCTACGCGTACTTCAACAACGACGCGTTCGGCTACGCGATCAAGGATGCGGTGACGTTCGCCGAGCTGGCTGGAGAGGCAGGGCTCAGCCCGACGCGCGTGCCGCCAGCGGACGTCGCCTGAGCGCAGCGTCGGCGTCGTCGGTCGTCACGTAGCGCCGGCGGAAGTTCCACAGCGCAAAGCGGTCGCACGCCGTCTCCGCGCTCGATCCCTTGCCGAGCACCTCGTGGAGATACCAGTGCATCCATTCGTGGCAGTACAGGAAGCGAAGCACGTCGCGGCGGCTGCGAAACAGCACCGTCTCCGAAGCCCAGGCGAACCGCATGCCCTGCCCGCGCTTGCGGCGCGCGGCGTAGATCACGGGCTCTTTGAAGGCGCGAAACGGAATTGGCACCTGCAGCACGATGCGCCGCTCGTCGAACTCGCACCGCGCCGCCAGGTGCGGTCCCCGGCGATAGCGCAGGGGCTTGATCACCACCTCGTAGTCGCAGCGCGGGAGGCCCTCCAGGGCCCGCCTGGCCTCGGCGGAGCTGTAGCCGGCGAGCTCGGATCGGACGGCCATGGCCGACCAAGGATAGGCGTTACCCAAGGGGAGCAGGGCACAAATGCCAGATACCGTGGTCGGCCTTTTTCGGTCCCGTTCAGAGGCCGAGTTGGGGCTTCGAAAACTCAAGGAGGGAGGGTTTCGAGAGGACCAGGCTTGCGTGGCCACGCCCCGGACGGGCCGCCGGGGCCGCTACGGCCTGAAGGGTCCTGGTCGGCATGGTCTTCGGCGTCATGGCGGGGGCGCTGGTCGGCGCGAAGGCGGCTAGCGGCTCGGCTCGGCTCGGCGAACGCAGCCACGCTCACGGGAACTTCAGCTCGCGGGGCGCCGCATATACATTTCGCCAAAAAGCCAACGGTATCTCGGGTCTGTGGCTCGTTACTGAACTGGGGGAGCTTGGCCAGCAATGGCCGAGCCCTCCACCATCTTCTGGCGCTCGATCACCGCCGCCTGGTCAGCCAGGCGACCAGCGTCCCCGCGGCGATCCCGATCAAGGCTCCCACCGCCGTGTCGCTCGGGAAGTGGTGTCCGAGGTGCACCCGCGACGCCGCGACGCCCGTCGCCAGCGCGAACCCAAGGGGCGCCGCCTTCGGGTAGTACGCGGCCAGCGTGGTGGCGGCCGCGAACGACGAGGCCGAATGCCCCGACGGGAACGAGGCGTCGGTCGTGCGGATGCCGACGACCAGCACGTCCCGCCCAACCCAAGGTCGCTGGCGGCGAAACACGGGCTTGAGCACCCGCTGCACGGCGTACGTGGTGCCCAGAGACGCGACGGCCACGGCCAGCCCGGCGCGTCTGCCCTTCGAACCCCCGAGCCAGGCCAGGGCCAGGCCTGCCGCAACCCATCCCGCTCCCTCCCCCAGGTCGGAAAGGATCGACACGTAGCGGTCGCCGGCCGGCGAGTGGGGCAGGCCGTGGATCAGCGCATACAGGCGCCGGTCGAGGGTCTGCGGCAGGACGCGGGGCGGTGTGACCGATGGGATCTGCATCGCTTTATTCAACGCATACCGCGTTTCCCGGATGTGAGAGCCAGGAGGGCGGGGCGTCCCGAGGACGACGTCGGCAAGCCGGGCGGCCGGATCGAAGACCCGATCCTGCGCGCCTTCCCCGGCCGCCGGCGGGAGCCTGACGCGGCGCATCTGCACAAAAAGGACCTGGCGCGCGGCGACGAGGCTGACACAGGAGGGCCGCCTGCCGGGCGCATGAGCCTGGAGCAAGCCCGGCGCCGCGGTCTGGCCGGCTGGCTGCAGATGCTTGGCCCAGGGTTGATCACCGGCGCCGGCGACGACGACCCGAGCGGCATCGGCACGTACTCGCAGGTCGGAAGCCAGTTTGGATATGGCCTGCTGTGGACGGCGCTGTTCACGTTTCCGCTGATGGCCGCCGTGGAGGAGCTGTGCGGGCGGATCGCGCTGCAGACGGGGGTGGGTCTCGCCACGTCGCTGCGCCGTCGGTTCCCGGCCTGGCTCGTCGGGATCTGTGTCGCCGCGCTGTTCATCGCCAACACCATCAACGCCGGCGCAGACCTCGGAGCCGTGGCGGCGGCCGGCTCGCTGCTCACCCGAGGTGTGATCGGCCAGCTGTGGCTCGTCGTGCCGGTGGCGCTGCTCATACTCGGCCTGCAGCTGTTCCTGACGTACCCCGTGATATTCAAGATCTTCAAATGGCTGACGGTCGCGCTGTTTGCGTACGTGGTTGCCGGCGTGATGGCGCACCCAGACGTGCGGCAGCTCGTCGTCGCGAGCTTCGTCCCGCACATCGAGGTCAGCAAGGACTACCTGGCTGCGATCGTCGCCATCTTCGGCACGACCATCTCGCCGTATCTCTTTTTCTGGCAGGCGTCGTCTGAGGTCGACGAGATGCGCGCCGCGGGCAAGCTGACAGAGAAAGAGCGTCGCGGCGTGCGCCTCTCGGAGCTGCGCGCGGCGAGGGCCGACATCGTGATCGGCATGCTCTTTTCGAACCTCGTGATGTACTTCATCATCGTCACCACCGCGGCCGTGCTCCACGCGCACGGCAAGACCGATGTGCAGACGGCCGACCAGGCGGCGCAGGCGCTGGCGCCGCTGGCGGGCCAGTGGGCGTTCGTCCTCTTCGCGTTGGGCATGATCGGCACCGGCCTCCTCGGCACGCCTATCCTGACCGGCTCGGCCGCGTACGCGGTGAAGGACTTCTTCGGCCTCAAAGGCGCGCTGGCCGACAAGCCTCGGTACCGGCCGACCTTCTACGCGATCATGGCTCTGGCCACGGTCGCCGGACTCGCCATCGACCTGGTCGGCATCAACCCGATCCGCGCCCTGTACGTGACGGCGATCATCAACGGACTGGTCGCGCCCCCGCTGATGGTGTTGATCGTCGTCCTCGGCTCGACGCGCGCGGTGATGGGCAGGCGCACGAGCGGGGCGGTTAGCAAGTCGCTGACGTGGATCGCCACCGCAGTCATGGGCGCCGCCGCGCTCGCGCTCGTGGTGACGCAGCTGGCCTAGTCCACCTTTGCCTGGGCGGAGCGCCCTCGCGTATTGGCCATACACGCGTGCGTTCCTGAAGTTGAGTGAAAGAGTCGACTCAGGTCGCTTCGGGCAACGGCCAAACGGTGAGCGCCCGCGGACTGCTCGCCTCGCTGATCGTCGACGCGCAGCGCCTGGTCGCGCTCGAGGTCGCGCTCGCCAGGCAGGAGCTGAAAGAGCTTGCGGTGCGCAACGCCGTGGCCCTGGGCGTCATGGCTTTTGGCGGCCTGCTCGCGTTGCTGGGCATCCTCGTCGCGTTGCCGGTGATGGTCGTCGAGCTTGTGCCGTGGCACTGGCAGGCGGCGGCGGCGTGGGCGGCGGCGTACGTCGTGATCGGCCTGGGCCTCGTTGTCGCCGGCAAGGCCCGTCTGCAGCTCAAGCTGCCCCCGCGGACGGTCGGAAGCCTGAAGGAGAACAAGGAGTGGGCGCTTCGGCACGTGAGATCGAACAGCAGATAAAGGAGACGCGCGAGAGGATGGACGAGAAACTGGGCGCGCTGGAGAGCCGCGCCGCGTCCGGGCCGCTGCGGTACGCGAAGATCGCGGCCATCGTGGTCGGCGCCACGGCCGTCGCGGGCGCCGGCTTCATGGTCTGGCGCAAGACGCGTCGCCCGACGCTGCGGGACCGCCTTGACCGCCTGTCGCCGGACGCGCTGCGGGCCCTGGCAGACGAGCTGGCGGCGCGTCTGCAGAAGCCGCTACCCTCGGTCAGAGTGACGGTCAACGGGAAGAGCCAAGAGCGGGGGACGTTGTGGGTGATCCTGCGGAAGGTCGCTCCCGCCATCGTCGGGACGGCTTCGACGGCGCTGCTCGAGAGGGTCGCGCGGCCGCAGAATGAGCGTGGAAGGAAGACATCCGCGCGCGCATCCAGCGGCTGACCCAGCGCGTTCAGCGCACGCTGCCGGCGCGCGTCCTGACCGCATACGGCGAAAGCCAGGCGAGCAACTATGCCCTCGCGCTCGCTTTCGCGAGCTTCATGTCGATGTTCCCGTTGATCCTGGGCGCGCTCGCCCTCATCGGGCTGGCCATCAGAGACCCCGCGACGGAAGTGCGTTTCCAGCTGTTCGTGATCAACGTGTTCCCGGCCAGCGCCCAACCCGAGCTGCAGCAGGCGATGAAGGGCGTGAAGGAGTCGGCAGGCTGGCTGAGCGTGGTGTCCATAGCGGGCCTGCTGTGGAGCGCCGGCAGCATCTTCTCGACGATGGAGTTCGCGCTGACACAGATCTTCGGCACCAGGCAGCGCGACATGCTGCGCCAGCGGTTGATGGGACTGATCATGATGGTCCTGCTGGTCGTCGCCATCGTGGCCACCGTGGGCGCCAACGCGCTGGCGGACTTGGTGCCGCCGATTGGTGCGGTCCTCAGCTTTCTCTTCGGCTCGGTCGTCATGGTGTCGCTGCTGGTCGCGCTTTACCGATTTGTCCCCAACCGGACCTTCCGCACCCGCGATGTGATTCCCGGCGCGCTCATCGCCGGCGTGCTCGTCGAAATTCTCGCGCTCGCGTTCCCGCTCTATGCGCGCATCGCAGGCGGCTTCAACACGTATGGAGCGCAGTTTGCGTTGTTCTTCCTGCTGGCGACCTGGTTCTATCTGCTCAGCCAGCTGCTCCTGCTGGGCGCCGTCTACAACAAGTTCCGTCTCGGTGAGCCCAGCGCGCGCGGGCTCATCGCCAGCCCGATGCGCGAGGCGAGAACCAATGTTCTGCCGGTCGATGCCATCGAGCACGAAAAGGCCGCCGACGAACCTTCGCCAGGGCCGCGCCGATCCCGAATCGAACTCCGGCCTAGGTAATCGCCCCGTCTTGGGGCGTTACCGAGATGAGCGGAAGCGACGACTCATGGCCAGGGCCAGGGTCGCAGTTGAACTCAAGGAGGTTCGTGCGTTTGGGAACTCTGCTGTTCATTCTGTTGATCATCCTGGTGCTCGCCGTGCTCCTCGGAGCGGGCGGATACAGCGTGCGCCGGTACTGGAGCCCGGCCGGCTCAGAGGTGGTCGAAACGAGTGATTCGACTGGCGCGGGCGCGGGCATCGCCGCGGCGATCCTTTCGCTGCTGGTGCTGATCCTTCTGTTCTTCGGCTTCACGCAGTGGAACTGGTTCGGCACGCGATCCACGGCGCCGCCTGCGATCACCAACAACCCTGTGGCTTCGCCAATCGCGCCCACCACCGCACCCAGCACCGCGCCCAGCTCGATGCCGTCTCCGACCAAGTAACACCTTCTCCTCCTCAGGACGGGCGGGCGCCGATCGTTCGGCGCCCTCTTTCTTTCTATAGGTAAGCGGCGACGTCGCTGCGTTGCCGAAATAGGGAGGAAATTTTCGGCTTCAGGAGGTACGCAGAATGGCGACCACACGCCAGAAGTCTGCCGCGCGACGCAACATCAAAAAGGCTCGCCGGGTGCAGAGCCAGCGCGCACACGGGAAACGAATACCGAAGCTCTCGCGGGGTCTCAGCGCCCGCCAGGAGAACCGGATGCGGGCGTCCACCTTCGCGTTTCCGGCCCAGCGGAAGGAACCGCTGAACGACGCGCGTCACGTGCGCAATGCGGTGGCGCGATTCGACCAGGTCGAGGGCGTCACCGATAAAGAGCGCGACGCGGCGTGGCGGCGCATCCGGGCGGCCGCTCGCAAGTTTGGGGTCCAGATCAGCGCCCGAGGCTGGCGATCCCTGATGAGAGGCGGCAAAACCGGCTCCAGGCGGGGCCGCGCACGGGACCATTGAGGAATCGGTACCGAACCCCTCGGTTCGCGTTTTTTCAATAGGACATTTACGGTCGGCGCCCACGTGGGCCGGCTCGAAAAGGAGGTGCAACGAGATTGGTTGCGTTGATCGTCTTGATCCTGCTCCTGCTGCTCCTGGGTGGGGGTGGCTTGGTGGCACCGGCGCTTCACATCCTCTGGATCCTGCTCGTCATCGGACTGGTTCTCTGGCTGCTGGGCTTCTTCATCCGCGCGGCGGAGGGAAGCCGCTGGTACTACTGGTAGCAGCCGCCACGGCGGTTTCAGAAGGGGTGCCCGCCAGCGCGGGCGCCTCTTTGCATTCTTCACAAGAACTTACGAGGCGCTGGGCTTTGTCTCCTACACATGTACGGCGACCTCGTCGACCCGTGTCGCGGAAACTGGCCGCGTTGGCGTAGGCCGGGGTCGTCCCGGAGTGATCTGGAAGGAGTCGGGGGATGAGCATCTTGCAGCTGCCTGAGGGCAGGCATTGGGGCGACGGCGGGCGCGTCGTGCTCCGCAACCGGGTCGCCAGGTCCAGCCGCCTGGGAGCGGCGCTGCAACTCATGCAGCGCCAGACGCCGGCTCACACGTACTGTGCCGCGTGCGCGGCGCCGATCGACTTCGGCGCGGTATGGAGGGGCCGGGACGCCTTCTGCAGCGTCGAGTGCTCGCTGGGGGGCAACCGGCCTGCATAGGTAGGTAGCCGCCGCACGCGGGCCTGCATTACGTTGTGGGCCTGTTGCGGCGGCTTCTCCTGTGGTGCGCGCAGAACCCGTGGCTCGCCACCCACGTGCCCCGTTGGCGTTTCGCGCGCCGCGCTGTCAGACGCTTTCTCCCCGGTGAGGGCTTCGAGGCCGCGCTGAAGGCCGCCGTGGACTTCAAAGCGCAGGGCGTGGGGGCGCTTTTCACCCTGCTCGGCGAGAACGTCACCAACCTGGCCGACGCCAACCGCGTCGTCGAGCACTACGAGGAGGTGCTCGCCGCCTCGACCGACATAGGGGCCGAGATCTCCGTCAAGCCAACGCAGCTCGGTCTCGACATCGACGACGGCGCGACCTACAAGAACCTGCAGCGGCTGGCACGCGCGGCCACCAAGGCCAGAAGCTTCATGTGGGTCGACATGGAGGGCAGCGCCTACACCGACCGCACGCTCGAGCTGTACCGCCGCTTGCGCGGTGACGAGCTGCAGGCCGGGGTCGCGCTGCAGGCTTACCTGCACCGCACGGTCGGCGACGTGGTCGACCTCCTGCCCCTGAGGCCGGCCATCCGGCTGGTCAAGGGCGCGTATGCCGAGCCGCCGGAGATCGCGTTCACCGGCAAGCGCGAGGTCGACGCCAACTACCTGGCGTTGTGCGCATTCATGTTCCCCGAGGTGAAGCACCGCCGCCTGCGCCTGGTCATGGGCACGCATGACACGGACCTGGTGGCGAAGGCGTGGCGCTTCGCGCAGGCGGCGGGGTTGGAGCGATCGCGGATGGAGGTCGCCATGCTGTACGGGATCCGCACCAACGAGCAGCTGCGACTGGCGCGTGAGGGCTTCAACGTACGGGACCTGATCACGTATGGAGACGCCTGGTATGCGTGGTACCTGCGCCGGCTGGCGGAGCGCCCCGCCAACGTGTGGTTCGTGGCGAGGCAGCTCCTGCCTTAGGCCGTTGCGCGTTTGTCCGGACTAACGCTCGTTTTGCTCATCGAGAAGTGGCGATGGTCCGGACCATCGCCATATTCGGCGGCCGTTCTACGGGACCGTCGGGACCTGGCCCGCGTTCTCCTGCGCCTCGCGCGCCGCGCTCTCCCCGGCCTCGTGGGTCGGGTCTTCGTTGGGCACGAACTTGCCCGTCGAAGAGCTCGAGCCCGATGACGGCGTCGGCGACGGGGAGGCGGCGGACGCCGCGATGGTGGTCGCGTACAGCGCCGCACCTCCTACCCCTCCGATGAGCATTGAGCCGGCAACCACGCCGGCCACGACCAACTTCCGAGCTCTGTCAACCATTTTCATGGCCTCCTGTTTTGATGTTCGCCACGTGAGCGTCGACGCCTAGACTGGCGTCGGCCGCTGAGCCCGCCGTGTGAGGCGGCTGGGAGTTGGCCGAGACAGTTGATCCGTTTTCACACCAGATTCGTAAGGATGAACATGAGCTTCAGCATCGAGCGGTACAAGGAAGAGTCCAGGAAGGTCGACGTCACCGGCATCGCGTGGGAAGAGGTTGGTTCCTACCCGCTGTCGAAGGGCGACCTGTTCAGCCTTCACTACATGATGGACATCGAAAACCACGTCCCCCTGTACCTGTCGCACCTTCTCGTCACGCGTGCCTGCATGGACCCGATCCTCACCGCGTTCCTCGCGTGCTGGAACTACGAAGAGCTGTGGCACGGCGAAAACCTCGGGCGGCTGCTCAACCTCTACGGCATCGAGTTCGATACCCAGGACCGGATCGCCAACGTGCGCGCCAACCTGGGCCTGCAGAACAGCGTGAGCCTCCTCTCCACCATGGCCGGCTCGTGGCTGCTGAAGGATTTCTCGGCGGTCTACCTGACCATCGGCGCCATCAACGAGCTTTCGACGCTGACCGGCTACGGCGCGCTCATCCGCAAGTCGGGCCACCCAGTTCTGAAAGACCTGCTCAGCCGGATCATCAAGGACGAGCGGCGGCACTACGCCTTCTACTACAACTCGGCCAAGGAGTGGCTCAGCGGCAACCGGCGTGCCCAGAACGTCGACCGCTGGATGCTCGACCGCTTGTGGGTCCCGGTCGGCCAGGGCGTGAAGACGCAGGAAGAGGTCGACGCCCTCGCGCTCTACCTCTTCAATGACGAGCGTGGCGAGGAGGAGCTCCTCGACCTCGACGCCAAGATCGGCAGGCTGCCCGGGCTGTCCGGAATCAAGCTCATGTCCAGGGCGCTCTACGCGGCGCGCGAAAGA
>Ga0070698_100005396_pt1 | contig 13980 bp, 8 predicted proteins | sample KBSK1502metaG_FD_65477 | JGI IMG/M metagenome (GOLD analysis project Ga0070698, IMG submission 65477) | Corn, switchgrass and miscanthus rhizosphere microbial communities from Kellogg Biological Station, Michigan, USA - KBS K1-50-2 metaG | ecosystem: Host-associated > Plants > Roots >...
CCGCGAAGTTTCTACCCACCCGCTTGACGCTCCTCGGTTCTGACGTTGAGTCGTATGTTGCGGAGCCGTTTGACTCCTATCGATGAAACATTCGCAGCGGCCGCAACACTCAATGTCAGACCGGTGAGCGGTAGCGACCGGGTCAAACGCGCGCAAGACTCGACTAAGGTTCACCTGCCTTCTGTGCCCAATTTGTATTCCTGGGGGCTGGTAAAAACCCATCGTTGAGTGCCATCCCAGATTGACCCGGTCGCTACCGCTCCCGGTTCTGACTTTGTGTAGCGACTTAGCCGCTCTATCGTCGCTATTCGAGTTTTGATACGGTCCCTTTACGGCACTTCGACACTGACTCAAGTTTCTACTCACCCGCTTCCCGTTGGTGGAATTCGTAAGCCGGTGCCATATGATTGCTCCATCTGGACATCTGGAACGAAAGAAAAGTGGTTGTTAACAGCTTGAACCGCCTTCAGAAAGAGACAATTCAATATGAATGTTACGAACCTGGAATGCGCTTTATGTGGACTCGAGCACGAGGCACGACGGTTGCTCAATCTCTGCCGCGAGTGCGGCAAACCCCTGTTAGTCCGATATGACCTGGACCGCGCTAAGCAATCTTTGACAAAGGAATCTTTGGCAGGACGGCGCGCCGATCTCTGGCGATATCGTGAAGTATTGCCGGTTGATGAAGACGAGAACATCGTTTCTCTTGGCGAGGGCTGGACGCCGCTGCTCCCCGCCCGGCGGCTCGGCCAACAGATCGGAATGCGCGAGCTTTACATCAAAGACGAATCGCAGAATCCAACTCAGAGTTTCAAGGCCCGAGGCATGGCGACGGCGGTTTCGATGGCTCGAGAGCTGGGCGCCACAAAGCTTGCAGTGCCTTCTGCTGGGAATGCGGCTGGCGCGCTCGCCGCGTACGCTGCCCGGGCCGGACTCGAGTGTTTCATCTTCATGCCGCGCGATACGCCGCGCGCCAATGTCGTTGAGTGCGAGCAAACCGGCGCACATGTGACCTTGATGGACGGTCTGATTACCGACTGCGGCGCGGAGATCGCGCGGCGCAAAGAGGCGGAGGGTTGGTTTGACGTTTCGACCTTAAAAGAACCCTATCGAGTCGAAGGAAAGAAGACCCTGGGTTACGAACTGGCCGAACAGTTCGACTGGGAATTGCCAGACGTCATTATTTACCCAACGGGCGGCGGTACAGGTTTGATTGGCATGTGGAAAGCGTTTGAAGAGATGGAGCAAATGGGCTGGATTGGAGCTAAGCGACCACGCATGGTAACCGTGCAAGCCGCCGGTTGTGCCCCGATCGTGCGTTCGTTCGAGGAAGGGAAGCGTTTCGCCGATGAGTTTCCCAACGCTTCAACAAGGGCCTCTGGTCTGCGTGTGCCAAAAGCAATTGGAGATTTTTTGATTCTCGATGCGCTGCGCGAATCTGGTGGTACTGCAGTGGCTGTTACCGATGAAGAACTAATTGCAGCCACCCGCGAGATTGGCGCCGTCGAGGGGGTCTTTTGCGCTCCGGAAGGTGCAGCGTGTTTGCCTGCCTTGCGAAAGCTGATTGATAGTGGAGAAGTCAAAGCAAGCGAGCGCGTAGTGTTGTTCAATACAGGGGCGGGCGTGAAATACCTCGAGTCATTTGGTGGTTGATCTGGTTGAGAAGTCTTGGGAGGAAATGTAGTGAACTACTTTGCTTGCATTCTTGTCATCTTGTTCTCGGCGACATTTCTCGTGCAGGGACAACAACCGCTGTCCACCTGGCTGGGCGAAACGGAGCGCACGCGCTTCGAAACGCTGCGTCGCAGTGGCATCGAGGCACTTTACAATCTTGACTACGACAAAGCTCAGCATGACTTCAAGGAGATCGCTAGTCTTTATCCGGCGCATCCGGGTGGTCCGCAGCTATTAGCGACACGAGTTTGGATCAAGACACTTTACGAGACTCGGCGTTTGCAGTCGTCTCTGTACAGTTCGGAATCGTTTTACACAAACGGCGACGATAAGGTAGACCCGAAAGTAGTGGAAGAGTTTCGGAGGTTGACTCGTGAAGCTAAACGACTGGCAGAGGCCAAACTGAAACAGGATCCAAAAAACGTCGAAGCCCTCGATTCCCTGGCGACTACTGAAGGATTGAAGGCTTCATTTGAAGAAGCGGTTGAGCGCCGGCACTTCGCGGCTCTGCGAGATGGCAACGACGCCGTCGATCACCATCGTGCCGTACTCAAGCTCGATCCAAAGTTCATTGATGCCCAGTTAACCGTTGGCCTCTACGAATACGTAGTCGGATCCCTGCCGTTGCCCATCAAGATTATTGCGGGTGTCACGGGCTTTCACGGCTCTAAAAAGCGCGGGCTTGCCATGCTGGAGCAGGTTACCAAAGAGGGGCGCTGGTCAAAGGACGATGCCAGGACTCTTCTGATCCTGCTGTACACACGCGAACAGCGTTTCGCGGATGCGTTGGCGTTAACGCGTGACCTGAGCGCCAAATACCCGCGAAACTATCTCTTCAGATTGGAAACTGCCGATGCTCTCGTAAGCATGGCCGAGGCGAAGCGAAAAGCGAAAGACATTGCGGCAGCTACGCAAGCAGAAAAAGAAGCATTCGCCACTTTTGATGAGTTGTTGCGTGATCGAGCTGTTCGCGATACGGCCGTGAGAGCTCTTGATCTAATCCATTTCAAATACGGCGAAGTGCTGCTGCTGGCTGGACAGCAGGATCGGGCGGCGAGAGAGTTTTTGGCGGCGACTAAGGTCGAACGTGCGGAACCCGGACTGGTAACTATGGCCCATCTGTACGCCGCGCGCGCTTTTGACGTAGGTGGTAAGCGTGAAGAGGCATTGGCGCAGTATAAGGAGGTGCTGGCGCGGCCGAATGTCTACGACTCACACGATGAAGCTAAGAAGGGATTGCGTCAGGCGTACAGGGCAGAACAGGGACAGGGGCAGGGGCAGGGGCAAGAGACAGGAGCAGGTCAGGATAAGCAGTAGGTATAGTCAAGCTCTTCCCTGGGACCGCGGGCGGCTCGCCCGCTCCGAGCACCGCAAGGTGCGAATCATCTCGCAAAGTGCTCAACTTCAGACGTTCTGTTCGCGCCCGCGCTCATTGCGGGCGAGCCGCCCGCGCTCCCAGTAAAGAGCTTGGGTGGTGATTCTCAAGAGACAATGCAAGCAAACGCTCAACTATCCCCTGGCAGTACTCGTCCTCGAAGATTGTTGCTTTGCCTCGATGGTGTTCCTCATGAGCTCATCGAAGCAGCCCGGGCCAGAGGTTTGTTCGACACTTTCGGCGTCCCTACACGTCTCCTGTCACCCTTTCCCACGATGACCAATGTCGCTCTCTCCGCGATGTTCAGCGCCTCACCGCCGGCCGGTTATGAAAGTCTTTACTTTGATCGAAGCGCGCGCGAACTGCGTGGAGGCATTAGGAAATATCTGGGACGACGCACGCCCGACAAGATGCCGTCGTCATACATGGACGAGCTCGACTATCAGGAACCTTTGGCATTTGAGTTTTTGGTCTATGTTGCGCCGGAGAAAGTTTGGCGCGCAGACATGCAACGCTTCCACGAGCGATTTCGTGCGGCCCCGCAAACCCGCGACTACTTTGCTTTTCTCAAAGGCACGGACGGGCTGCTGCACAGTCGTGGTCCGACGCGTTTGTCAATTGCCCTTGAATCGCTCGATCGCATCCTTCGTGAGATCCAGGACTCTTGCGGTAAGGAAACGGAGATCGTCCTTTTTTCAGATCACGGCATGAATCTCGAGGAAAACACTCGCGCAGATGTCGCCACTCACCTTCGCAGGAAGGGCTTTGACCTGCAATCACAATTGAAGCTGGCGAATGCACGGGCACTGTCGCTGCCTGCTTTTGGCTTATGCAGCTACGCCGCAATTTATTGTGGCGATGAAGCTCTGATTCCTGAAGCTGCAGATGTGCTCGCAGAAATCCCGGGAATCGACTTCTCGGTTTATCGCGACGGTGCCGCTGTCCTGGTCAAGAGCTCGCGAGGCGCAGCGCGAATCGAATGCAGAACCACAAGTGAAGGTAGCTCTTATCGCTACCTGAATACCATTGGCGATCCGCTCGATCTGGGGCCCATCGTTACTGCGCTTCGCGAAAAGGAAGCGCTCGACGAGGATGGATTTGCCGCTGACGCTGCCTGGTTCGACCAAACAAACTCACACCACTATCCTGATGCGCTCGCGAATATCTACAACTCTATGCATACCCACCGAGTGAAGCACACCGCGGACATTCTATTGAGTTTGTGCGATGGCTACTACTATGGCTGGTCACCCTTCGGCCGCGTCGTGCATCTCGCGGCCACTCATGGAAACGCGTTGCGCTCCAGTTCCAATGCTTTTCTCATGAGCACACACCGGCAGTTGCCCGATTGCGTCAGGGCCGACGACGCAGGGATTCTGTTGCGGGGGTAAGGATGTCCTTCACTTGGCAACGGTCTCGCGGTCGTTCATGCCGCGTTCCCATGAGATCGGTTCCACCACGCGGTAGAGACTGTGTGAAAACAGAGACAGATGCCACGGCCTGCGCCGTGGAGATTCACGTTTGTCGCTAAGAAGAGAGTTGGAGTGTATTTGGGATGCCACGGCCTCGCGCCGTGGAGGTTCACGCTAACTGCCCCAGGAACAGCTAACTTTTGGACCAAGAGCAGCAAACTCCACGGGGCAAGCCCGTGGCATCTCGAGTGAGGAAGGACACCAACGTGATCGCAACTCAATACAGTACCGCGAGCGAAGCGACCGGATGCCGGCACTCGATAATCCCAAGAACTCTTAAAACGCTGAGTGAGTGCCGGCATCCGGTCGCTTCGCTCGCGGTACTGTATTGGGTGGCGACGCCAACCGAATAATTCCTGCTCAATCGCCAAGTTTCTGGTGGTAGCGGGTAAGTAAGCGCGGCGCGATCTCTAAGCGCACGGACCCACCCGTTACCCGCGCGGTGGTACTGAACTCATGGGACTGCGCCATGTGTGTATGGGCATCAGATGATATATGAAAAATTAAGATAAATGATTTCCTCTTCCTACCTTGACGCATCCCTCACCAAACGCGTACAAAAGCCGAGATGCTCGAACCTACAACCTCCACAACCGTTTTGAAGGCAGTTGAGACCTTTGATCTGGTGAGACAGTTTGGCAGTTTCGTCGCCGTCGATCACATTAACCTTCAAGTCAGTCGCGGCAGCTTCTTCGGGTTCCTTGGTCCTAACGGCGCGGGCAAATCAACCACAATCAAGATGCTCACAGGACTGCTTGCTCCCACCAGCGGCAAGCTCCGTGTGCTTGGGCTGGATATTTCCGAAAAGCCCATGGAAGTAAAACGGAGAATCGGCGTCGTTCCCGAAGATTTGAATCTATTTGAAAGGTTGACCGGCGCGGAGATGCTTTCGTTTACCGGTCGGATGTACGGCCTGCGCAGTGACGAGATAGCGCAGCGCTCAAAGGAACTGCTCGAGCTGATGGAACTTCAGGATGAGCCTAAGAAATTGATCATCGAATACTCGCACGGCATGAAGAAGAAACTATCCCTCGCCTGCGCGCTCATTCATCGTCCGGAGATACTGTTTCTTGACGAACCGTTCGAAGGAGTCGACGCCATTGCTTCACGCACGTTGAAAGATTTGCTGTCGCGACTTACCGTCCGCGGTCTCACCGTTTTCCTTACTTCTCATGTGCTCGAAATCGTAGAACGTCTTTGTAGCGACATTGCTATTATCTCCCAGGGCAAACTGCTCGCCTCCGGCTCGCTGAATGAACTGCGGAAGGGAATTCGACTGGAAGATGACGGCGAACAACACGGTCCCGTATCGCTCGAGGAATATTTTATTCACGTCGTTGGTGGCACACGCAGCACAGGAGAAGAAGAAGTGTTGCAGTGGTTGGGGTGACAAGGTTTTAGACGATGTTGGCGGATAAAATTACGAATATCGTACTTATCAGCTGGAGCTACAACATAGTATTTAATTCGGATACTTCAGGGCACTTCCACAATTAGCTCGCGACCAAACGTGAAGTTGGGACGCTTGCGCCCTTTCATGTACTTAGCGGCGGTCTGCGAAAGCGACGTAATCAGTATTGGCAGGGCGATTGTTGCATCGCAGGGAACATAAGCCGTGTGAGCCCCTCGCGCCAGCTTCCCATAGATCAAACCCTCATCAAAGGAGACTGCATTCGACCGGCCACCCGGGTGCGGAGCGTCAGTTGAAATCTGAATTGCGTATTTGTGACCATGATGCTGTTCCTTCGCCAGGAATGAAGAGATTGCCGCCTGCTGAATGAAGCTCTTGGTCGTTCCGCCGCCGAGATTTAGGATGCCACTGATGCGCGCGTGGGCCATGACGTTCATCATGTCCAGAACGTCCTGGATGATATCGAACATGAAATTGTTTTTTTTCTCGAAGCGGGCGCCCGCGATACCGACAGCTAAACCACTATCAGCAATGGCGGGACAGAATATGGGTACACGAGCTTTGTAGGCCGATGTGAGCACACCGTCTTCAGAAGCAATTTCCGCTAACTCCCGGCCGAGCAAATGCAGAAACTCGCGTGGTGAATATGGACGCGACTGATCCAGTTGGTTGGTAAACCCACCAATCCACTCTTTGGCCTCTCGATATTCCTCGTCGCTCGCCAGCAGATCCCACATACGGCTGATCTGGGCCGATTCCAACTCGGCGTCGGTCATGGTTGGGTGCGCCTGAAAGTGATAACGGCCCAGGGTCTCGTGCAAATCATGAAACAGCATCGAACCTGACAGTACCAGTACATCGACAAAGCGATTCTTGATTACATAAGCCAGCAAACGGCGCATGCCCGCAGGGATTAGCGCGCCGGAGGCGGCAACCATGATGGTGGTGTTGTCGCCCAGCATGTCGAGCCAGATGCGATGGGCTTCTGCGAGTTGGCGGCCGCCAAAACCTGTGCCCTCCATTTTTTCCAGGAGACCGGCCACCGAACGATCGCGGTCCACCTGAACTGGACGCGTGGGAGTAGTTAAATATTTCGACGCTTTTGGTTTTCGTTGAGTGACCATGAAGGTTTATGAACCTCTCGAACTGTAGAGTTCTTTGAATTAATGCCTAAGCCTATGAAGAATCAGGACAGATGCAGGTACTAATCTGTTCTTCGCCTCGAGCGAGGACTCGCGCCATTGACCGAAAGATAGGTGTACGCGTCATACTTCGACTCGTAAAACTGGGCCAGTTCGGCGCCGTCAGCCTCGCTCAACTCGCCATCTTTGACTCGCTGTGTGATAAGTCGCCGGAAACCATCGTGTAGCAGGCTGCGTTCGTAGCGGGCACGCTCGGCGGCCCCGCCCACGGTTGTTCCCTTGATAACCTTCTTGATGAGGTAACCATCCTCGTCGATATGGATGTGCGCCTCATGTGGAGTCCCAAAAAGGTTGTGATTGTTGCCCATAGCTTCCTGGTATGCACCAACAAGCAGAAATGCAAGGTAGTAGGGCTCGTCGGGATTCAGGGAATGAAGTTCGAGGACCTGCTTCACGTCGTGCAAGTCGACGAACTTATCGACGATACCGTCGGAGTCGCAGGTAATGTCGCACAAGGTCGCATATTCTGTCGGTGGTTTGTTCAAGCCGTGAATGGGAACGATGGGAAAGAGTTGATCAAGAGCCCAATGGTCCGGTACAGAACGAAACACGGAGAAGTTCATCAAATACTTGGCGCAGAGCAATCGTCGTAATTCGCCAAACTCCTCGGAAACGTATTTAGCCTGCTGCGCATGCTTGTCTGCGCGCTCGCACACATCCCAGAACAACACCTCACCTTTGGCCCGGTCTTCGAGCGAAATCAAACCGAGATTGAACAAAGTAAACAGCTCTTCGCGGTGTTCGAGAGCATCGTGGTAGTACTCGCGATAATTCTTGACCGTAATTGACTCGCGCAAATCACCAAGTTCGATCACTACCTGCGGATCGTCATCGTCGATGGCGATAGGTGTGATGTCTTCAACGACGGTCTCGATTTCATCCAGCACGTTCGTCACCAGCAGCGCGTGGTAGGCAGCGAGGAATCTTCCCGACTCCTGAATTAGTGTTGGATGAGGGACGTTTTCGTCGTCACAAACTTGCTTGATCGTGTAGATCACGTCGTTAGCAAACTCCTGGGCCGTGTAGTTTGCCGACGAATCAAAAGCCGTCTTTGAGCCATCGTAATCGACGGCCATGCCCCCGCCGACGTCCAGCAGCTCGATTGGAACTTTCATCTGGTAGACCTTGGCATACACTCGGGCCGCTTCTTTCATCGCATTCTTGATGCGCTTGATGTCGGTGAGCTGCGAGCCGATATGGAAGTGGAGCAGCTTCAGCATGTCCACGCGATCTGCTTCTTCCAGGCGCCGGATTACTTCCAACAACTCAGTTGTGGTCAGGCCAAACTTTGCCGCTTCTCCCCCAGATTTTTCCCAACGGCCTGAGCCCTTTGAATAAAGCTTCACCCGCATGCCGAGCATTGGCAGCGGACCCTCGTGACGTTCCGCAACGTTGAGCACGTGGTCGAGCTCGTTCAGCTTCTCGATCACGATCACAACCTTTTTGCCGCAACGGGATCCGGCAAATGCCAGTTCAATAAACTCCTGATCTTTGAAGCCATTTAGTACGAGCAAGCTATCGGGCGTTTGTTCCAGTGCCAACGCCGCATAAAGTTCCGCCTTGGAGCCGGCCTCGAGGCCAAAATCGTAACGGGAACCCTCGCGCAAGTACTCCTCGACGACGGCCCGCTGTTGATTAACCTTCATGGGGTAGACGCACAGGTGCGCGCCCTGATACTCAAACTCGCGAATGGAGCGACTAAACGCGCGTTGCAGTTTTCTCACCTGGGCGGCGACAAGTTGAGGAAACCGCAACAGAACGGGAGCGGTAATGCCTCGTTTAGCCAAGTCTTCGATGATTTCTTTGAGGTCCGCTGAACGAGGATCGCCATCGGCGGGCCGAACGATTAAGTTTCCCTTCCGGTTTACGTCAAAGTAGCCAGCACCCCAGTTTTCGATGCCATAAGTTTCGAGCGTGTGCTCGATTGCCGTGGTCAATTGGCGGTCTCCTGCCTAACGTCTGAAACTTGTCTGATATTGATTCCAGTAACTAAAACGCAGTTGTACATATTCCCGAGTCGAGTAGCGGAGTTGTGCTGGGTGGAACGCTTTAGCTGGGCAATGTAACAGAAAACGCTCACGCCGGTCTATAACTTTTTTGTTTCGGAATCACTTGTGAAAGAAGGCAAATCCAGCAGAAATAGCCCATTTTTCGTTTTATTTGCAGAATGATAAGCGCGAGAGGCAACTGATAAACTGCAGCTACCTCACTTGCCGGCAACAAATCTGATCAGGCTAAAGACCTTGACATCGCAGTCGACGTCACTATAATGCAAGCTTTTTACGCGCCGTCGCTCTATGACGCTCGCCTGTTTCCGCAGAGTCGCCAAGGACCCACAATACTTCGCTCCAATCATCACGCCGGGGCGAAGAGCACCCCTAACACTCGCTTTTTCTTTCAGGAGATAACATGAACCCAAAGACTGTCTTGAAATATGCCTCTGACCAGGGCGCCAAATTCGTTTCTGTTCGCTTTACTGACCTGCCTGGCTCCTGGCAACATCTGACGTTTCCCATCGCTGAACTGGGCGAAGAAACATTCGAAGATGGATTCGGCTTCGACGCGTCTTCGATTCGCGGTTGGGCAGCTATCCACGAGTCAGACATGCTTCTCGTGCCTGATGCTACGCGTCAGTGGATGGATCCCTTTTCCGAGCAGCCGACACTCTGTTTGATCGGCAATGCGGTCGATCCCATTACCAAAGAAGGTTATGCTTTCGATCCACGAACGGTGGCCCAGCGCGCCGAAAGTTATTTGAAGTTTACCGGCTTGGCGGACACTGCTTACTTCGGTCCAGAAGCAGAGTTTTTTGTTTTCGACTCTGCCAAATTCCACAACGATCAAAACTCGGCCGGATACACCATCGACTCGGATGAAGGACACTGGAACAGTGGCCGCGAGGCCAACGAGTTCAGTGGTTCAAATCTTGGTTATCGCATTCGTCCCAAAGAAGGTTATGTCCCCTGTCCGCCAACTGACTCGTTGAGTGATCTGCGCTCGGAGATCTCACTCACGCTTGGCAAGTGTGGTGTAACAGTCGAATGTCATCACCACGAAGTCGCCACGGCCGGCCAATGTGAAATTGATTTTCGCTATTCGACTATGTTGGGTACAGCTGACAATCTTCAAATATTCAAATATGTGGTCCGCAATACTGCACACCAGTATGGCAAGTCAGCGACGTTTATGCCGAAGCCGCTCTATGGCGATAACGGTTCAGGAATGCACTGTCACCAGTCGTTGTGGAAGAGCGAGAAGCCGCTGTTCGCGGGCGACGGTTATGCTGGACTGTCGGAAATGGCGCGCTTCTACATTGGCGGTTTACTAAAACACGCCGCCGCGATCGTTGCCTTCGCTGCTCCCACGACCAATAGCTACAAGCGTCTGGTGCCTGGTTTTGAAGCGCCTGTGAACCTTGCTTATTCGGCGCGGAACCGTTCAGCGGCGATTCGTATTCCGATGTTCTCGACAAATCCGAAACTTAAGCGTCTCGAGTTTCGTCCTCCGGATCCTTCTTGCAATGCCTATCTGGCATTCTCGGCCATGTTGCTGGCAGGCATTGATGGAATCCAGAATCGAATCGATCCGGGTGAGCCGCTGGAGAAGGACATTTACGATCTTAGCCCAGAAGAATTGAAGGATGTCCCTACTCTGCCGGGGTCGTTGGACGACTCACTCCGGGCGCTCGAGGCTGATCACGAGTTTCTCTTGAAGGGTGATGTATTCAGCCCGCAATTGATTGAACGCTGGATTAGCTACAAGCGCGACAAGGAAATCACGCCGCTCCGTATGCGCCCACATCCGCTCGAGTTTAGCTTGTATTATGATATTTGACTCTTACTAGAGAATGCGGAACGTAAACGATGCCACGACCTTGTGCCGTGGAGATTCACGCGCGCGGTTATAAGAGGCGCACGCAACTCTCTGAAGATGCCACGGCCTTGCGCCGTGGAGTTTCACGCTTAATGCTTTTAAGTAACTAGCGCTTGAGCTTCACCAGGAAACGTGAACCTCCACGGCACCAGGCCGTGGCCTCGACAAAAGCCTTTCTGAACCTATTTATAGCTGCGAGCCTGAGCCTCCACGGCACAAGGCCGTGGCCTCCAAAACTCCAGTTTTCTCCCAGTCCTGGGTGATTGAAAGGACATCAGGCGAACACCGCTCATATCCAGCTGACGAGTCGCTGGTTCGAGGTGGAAGTAGAGAATCAGTTGCGCTCTTTTCTTTCTTACGGCACGTTGAACCCAGTTAGTGGGTTTCCGTAGAAACCATCCGACTTCGCCGCCATCGCATTCCATTTATCAGCGCTACCCATTACCTTAACGGCGAGAACCGCTTTATCGGTGCTGATCTTGTTCTTTTGGGCAAGACCGTTGTCAGTGAAATTTCCATCGGCGATAGTGAATTTCGTCTCACGTACCTGGTCGCCTTTGTAAAAGACTTTCACCGTATAATCGCCCGGCGATTGGTTGATATATAGTTTGCCCTGATTAGACGTCATATTCCGCGCCTCCGGAGTGACGATGAACAGGATCTTGCTTCGCCAACTAAACTCATATAAATCCCACTTCAACGCCGGATTGTTCCCTGCGTGTTTCGGAAAACGACCTTCGACATGACTGACATTTCCACCGTCATCTGTCGTGGCTATCTGCTGCCCGTTGTAGAAAAGGCGTGCCTCCAAATCGCTACTGTTAATGCCGCCTTTAAACCACATCCTGACGGCAGGCAGCGCGTCAGTGCGGCTGGAATAATCGGCGTCCGTATATCCAATTGGCAGATTAAAATCCTGATCCACGTAGAAGTCGACCAGGTTCCGGTAGCGCGCGTCAGTGTTTTCGGGTTTGTACTTAACTACTTTGAACTTGCCTTGAAACACGACTGAGTTATCCCGCATGTTAGTGATCTTGATGCCGAACGTACCGGGCGTAACAATCGCCTTACCCTGATCTTTGTCGCTCTCAAACGGGCTCTCGATGAGCGAGTTCTTCTGCTCAAGAGTTTCGCTGTACCAGGGTTGGCCGTCGGGCATGGAGTAGTCAGCCTTATAACGCAGGCGACTCGATCCACCATAAACGACATTGAACTTTAGGTGCGGCAGCCAACTCGTGTAGTTACTTTCTTTCGGCAATTTCCAGTAGTAGTCCTGAGTGTCGGTGCGGATCTCGAGAGTTTCGGCCAGGAACAATGGTGTGTCCGTCGCCTGTGGCGGCTTTGCAAATACCTCGGCACCGCCACCTGCTGACGCTCCGGTTGTTCCAGGAGTTGCCGGTTGCGGCTGGGCAGGCTGAGTATCACTTGATGGTGCAGGTTGTGTGCTTTCGGTGGGCGTCGGTTGGGGTTTTGGCTGATTGACTTTAGGGATTTTGATCTTTCCAGGAAACTGGCCCAAAGCCGTTTGAAAACTCGCCGTTGCAATAACGAGAAACGCAACTACGAAGAACGAGATCTTTTTCATCTGCTCTCTCCTTTTTAAAACCTTTAGGTCCAAGCCGGCTTTCCAACCACAAACTTGTTCAAGGCGCTTGGTTCGAATTGTTAGGAAATGCATCCCTTCTTCAGGAATGATTAGGGTCTTAAGCTTGGAAAACTCTCGAGCGGTCAGAGTCCTTTATCTGGCTAGTTTCACTGGATGGAAAGTATATCGTCTACATAACCTCTGTCAATAAACACCTGGCCCTAATTGGCTTACATCCTTACTAACCGCGTAATATATTTCATGTGCAAACGAATGACTCAAAAGTTGAGTTTCTGCTTCGTGATCTGCCTGACGAAAATGGCGCCCGCCTCTTCCTTGAACGATTAGCCAAAGAACACCAACGGGAATATCAGCATCTGCTGAGTGAGCCGGCCCTGTTCTCAGATGTCCTCGCGGTTGTGGCCTGGAGTCCGTTACTTGCGACAACGCTCGAACAGAATGTTGAGTATATATCCTGGCTTGCTCGAGAACGTGCCGATCCCAGAGTCCGGACCGGCGACGAACTGAGAGAATCACTAGCACGTTTCGCACTTACAAACTCATCTCTGAACACGCAGGTACTGCTCGCACGGTTTCGCCGGCGCGAGCTCCTCCGTACTTACTTGCACGACATTCGCCGGACTCACACATTAGTTGAGACCACCGAAGAGTTATCAAATCTCGCCGATGCGATCCTGGACTACACACTGAGTTTGGCGCGCCAGCAGTTGGACAATCGTTACGGTTCGCCGCGACTCACGGACGAACGCGGCCGCAGCGCCACAGCGGAGTTCTGTATCATTGCGCTTGGCAAACTCGGCTCCTTCGAACTCAACTATGCCTCCGACATCGACCTCATGTTTGTCTACTCCGATGAAGGTACTACCTCAGGTTTGGGAGAAAGGGGTGAAGTAAGCAATCGTGAATACTTTGTAAAGCTTGCTGAAACCGTCGCACAGTTAGTCGGTAAACCGGGAGGCGAAGGCGCGGCTTATCGAGTCGACTTACGTTTGCGTCCGCATGGTCGCGATGGCGCTCTGGCCTGTTCTCTGAATGAAGCGACGCGTTACTACGCTGAGTCGGCCCAGGATTGGGAACGTCAGACTTTGATTCGCGCACGTTCATCGGCAGGGTCGACAACACTCTTTTCGCGCTTTGCAAGTGCCGTGACCCCGCACGTCTTCCGTCCCAGTGTTTCAGTTGCGGCCGCCCTCGCCAGTGTTCGCCTGGCAAAGCAAAAGATCGATCATCAGGTCGAGCAGAAAAGCGGCTATAACGTGAAACTTGGCCGCGGCGGAATAAGAGAAATCGAATTCATCGCGCAGGCTCTGCAATTGGCCCATGGCGGAAGCGACGATTGGTTGCGAGTGTCGCATACGCTGATAAGC
>Ga0070698_100005397_pt1 | contig 13975 bp, 15 predicted proteins | sample KBSK1502metaG_FD_65477 | JGI IMG/M metagenome (GOLD analysis project Ga0070698, IMG submission 65477) | Corn, switchgrass and miscanthus rhizosphere microbial communities from Kellogg Biological Station, Michigan, USA - KBS K1-50-2 metaG | ecosystem: Host-associated > Plants > Roots >...
CGGTCCTGCCCCGGCGTGTGGTTGGGCCGCCAGATGACGTTGAAGCCCCGGCCGCTCCACTTCCCGGCGAGCCCGGCGAGCGGGCCAAGCGGGTCCGCCACCGATGCGAGCGCAACCGGGTCTTCGATTGGCGGCAGCGGCTGAAAAGAAAAACCTGCGGCCAGCTCCATGACGCCCCCCTTACTGAACTGGGAGCCTGTAGCGGCGATCGTGCCTGCCAATCGGCACGCACTTCGGCGCGGCAACTCATACATTGACCCGCGGCCAGAGCACTGTCAAGCGCCATATCCCCGTAGTCCCCGGCGCTCTGATCATTGATCAGGGGCCTGATCGCATTTCACCGGTGCGCGGCAGAAACCCGAACGCCGAAGAGGTCGCCCCGCGACGCCTCGTTGGCCGGTACGACGGTCAGCTGCTCCGGCGTGATCGGCTCGCTCGTGCGGCGCGGTGCGGCCGCGGCCCGGGGCGGGGCCGGGAGGATAAGGATCAGGCTGTGCGCATCTATCACCGCGGTGTCGCGGCCCGCGGCACCGCAAGGGTTACCGGCTGGGTGGGGTACAGGAGAGGTTAGTCATGGCGATCAAGAGGATCAGCGGCGGTCCCGGGCTCCCGGCGGGCTTGCCTTTCAGCCTCGGCAGCGAGGCGAACCGGACCTTGTATATCAGCGGGATGCCGGCGCTTGACAAGGACGGGAACTTCATGCCGGGAACATTCGAAGAAGAGGCAGACCGTGCCTGGTCCAGCGTCGTCGCCATCGCCGCGGCCGGCGGCTACTCCCCCGGCGACGTTCTCTACGTGCAGGTGCTGCTCAGCGACATCGGCTATTACCCCGATATCAACAACTGGTGGCGACGGCAGTTCCCCGACCCGGCCAGGGCACCAGCCCGGCTGACCTTCCAGGCCGCCGCGCTGCCGGGCCGGGCTAGGCGCCGGACCTTGACGCACCCTGGCGAAGCTGCCGTAGCCCTTGGTGATGACTGATCAGCGCCGCAGGGCTGGCTAAGCGAGCGCAGGAACGCCGGCTGCGCCCTGAGCGCGCCGGCTTGCCGTGTGACCTGGGATGCAAGGTATGCGTCAAGGCGAGTGCAGCACGGGACGTTCAGGCTGGCAGCGCAGCCTTGTGCGGCAGTTCCCGGCAGGGGAAGTCGCTGGCTGCCAGCTACGGAAGGGCGCGTTTACATGCGGAAGCGGGTGCACGAGCCGTTCGGCCTGGGCGCGGTGAAGGGACCGACGGTCCGGTGTCAGCGGACTGTCCTGGTGGTGATGCACACAGGTGCCGGGGCCATGAGGGCCGGCCGGCTGCCGGGAACTGCGGCAGCGTAGGAGCGCGCCGTGACAAGCACGCTGGCAGCCCGGCCTATTGAAACACGACTACGACCCCTGTATGCGACCGGATTCATTCATGGCTTCGCGCTGTGGTACGCGGTCGAGAAACTGTTCATGAAGTCCATCGGCTTCAACGATTTCCTGATCACCATCGCGACGATCACTTACATCGTCGTCATGACGACGGCCAACATCCCGCTGGGCGTGCTCGCTGACAGGTGGAGCCGCAAGGGCGTGCTCTACCTGGCGACCTGTGCACTCATAACGGGCACGGTGATCTGCGGGCTGAGCCACGGGTTCTGGATGTATGTCGCCGGGCTATCGGTCTGGGGCCTGTTCTACGCCTGCTACGCGGGGACCTACGATTCGGTCAGCTACGACGTGGTCCTGGAGGAAACAGGCTCGGCTGACAGCTACGAGCACTGGTTCGGCCGGGTGCAGATGTATGACTCTGTCGCGTTCATTACCGGGGCGCTGGCCAGCGCGCTCGTTGCCCATTTCGCCAGCCTGCGGGCAGAGTTCTTCCTGACGATCCCCGTTACGTGCTGCGCGTTCCTCACCTTGCACCGGTTCCGGGAACCGTCCCTGCACAAGGCAGCAGAACGCGTCCGCCTGGGCGCCCACCTGGGGCAGCTATGGAAGGCGATGACGACAAGTCCCGGCGTGGCCTGGATCGCGGCGTGCCTGGTCTGCAACCTCCTGGCAATGCGGCTGCTGTTTGAGTTCATGCAACTCTGGTACCTCGGCCTGGCATTGCCGGCAGCGCTGTTCGGCCCGAGCTTCGCCCTGGTCTACGGCGGATCCTGGATGGGCGGCAAGTTCGCCGACCGGCTTCGAAGGCCGGCAGTTATCATGGCGGCTGGGCTGCTCGTCCTGGCGGCCAGCGCGGGCCTGTTCTTCCGGGTCACGGTCGTCGCGGTCGGCGCGCAGGTGCTCGCGATTACCGGGATCATCGCCCTCCAGGTGGTTCTCAGCGGTTACCTGCATGACGCGATGCCGTCCAGTATCCGGGCCGGTGCCTCATCGGTGGTCAGCACCGCCAGCATGCTGGTCTTCCTCCCCGTGGCGCTCGGCTTCGGTGTCGTGGCCCAGGATGAGAGCATTTTCCGCGCGTCGTGGTTCGTGATCGCCGCGATCGCCGGCATGGCCGTCGCGCTCGCCGTGGTGGTCAGCCCGAACCTCGCGTCCCGGTACGGCTTGCGGCTGACGGCGGCCGTGGCGGCAGGGCTCACCGTTGCGGCCGCTGCCGTCGTGGCTTACGAGCTCATGCTTGGCCCGGCTGTCAGCATGGAGGCAGCGAGGACGGCCGTGCCGCCGGCACGAGCGGCGGGTTACCCGGCTTTGCAGCACCCTGGGTTGCCACGGCCTTACCACCCCGGGAGCCCGCCGCTCGCCTCACCCTTGTTCTCCCCGCAGCTCGTCGTGCCTTCAAGCGCCCTATTGCCTGTGCCCTCATCGCCAACCTCGCCGTCGCCGGCACCCTCGGCGCCGACGACACCAGTACCCTCACCGATCTCACCCTCGCCGTCATCGACCTCGCCCTCGCCGTCACCGACCTCGCCCTCGCCGTCACCGACCTCGCCGTCGCCGTCACCGACCTCGCCGTCACCGTCACCGACAACCCCCTCGCCCTCGCCAACGTCCCCGTCGCCAACACCATCGCCAACCTCGCCATCACCAACATCGCCGACGCCGACCTCCCCGTCACCCTCTTCGCCGTCCTCAACGTCGCCCTGGTAGCCGGCGCACGCCGTATAGTGGCCCGGCACCCGGGCCTGCGGTCCTGCGCGTGGTGATCGGCTGGGCAGGCCGGAGGGCATGGCCGGGGGTGACTGGGTGGCCGTCGGTTACCTGGTGGCGGCTTGGTACTGCGCGGCGATGCTGGCAGGGATACGCCCGCGGTCGCTGACCGGGATGCCGTTGGCTTTCGCCCACGCCCGTATATCGGCGCTGCGCTCACGGGCTGCTGAGGTGCGCGCTGGCCGGCGGCGCTGTCCTGGTCCGGCCTTGCGGGCATGCTCGGTGAAGGGCGCGAGCCGCTTCCGGAATGTCTTTGCGTTCTTCTTGCTGAGGTCGATCTCGTACTCCGTGCCGCCCGTCGCGAACCGGACCGTCTCGTCTGCGGGACCTCCGTCGAGATCATCTTCTAGTGCGACCGTGATCTTCGTTGCCATCCCGGGCCTCCCCTGACTGCGATGGACTACCTGCACCGTACCGATCGGGTGCCGCGGCAGCCGCACCCGCCAGCGATGTGATGCGGCGAAACTGGCCGGCTCGCCGCAGTCGTTGCCATCACGTTCACCGCACCCGGGGGATTGCCGGGGTGTCCCTGGGAGCAGTCCGCAAGTGGGCGCCTCGAGCCCTACAGGACTCTTGCGGGCCCGCAGGTCCGCCGGGCCCGCAGCAGGTCGACGCCCGCGATCTCGGGCAGTCGCACCTGCTCATCGGCGCGGCAGCTTGCTCTGTGTCATCTTGTGTCATCGCCCTGCTGATATCGCGGTATCGCCTTGGACTGGGCGGAACTGTGCCGCCTGCGCCACGGCGCTTCATCCGCGCTACCACGCCGGGCAGCAGGCCGCGCCTACCTGGCCCGCGCATGGCCTGCAGAACGCAACGACCGGCCGGGTCCGCCCAGGTTGATTGGCCGGTGCGCTGGCCGTGGCAGCAGGGCAAGCCCTTAACGGTCGAGTGTGGCGAAGAACGCCGCGATGTCGCGGGCTACGAGCCCTGGCTCCTCGGCGGGGGCGAAGTGCCCGCCCCTAGGCATCACGCTCCAGCGGCGGACGTTGTACAGGCGTTCGGCCCACTCTCGTGGCGGCTCGCCCTCGGGAACGAACATGTGCGGGAAGACGGCGACGGCGGTTGGCACCCTGACGGCATCGCCGGGGCCAAGGCGCGGCTCGCCCTGCCAGCGGCGGTTGTCGAGGTAGTCGCGCATCGAGGAGGTGATGCTCCCGGTTACCCAGTACAGCGTCACCACGCTGAGCAGGAAGTCCCGCGAGAAGCGCGACTCCAGGTCGCCTCCGCAGTCGCTCCACGAACGCCACTTCTCAAGAATCCATGCGGCAAGCCCGGCTGGCGAGTCGTTCAGTGCGTAACCAAGAGTCTGCGGCTTGGTCGACTGGATCGCCGTGTAACCCCGCTCGGTCTGGTCCCAGCGCTCCGACTGCTCCAGATAAGCCTGCTCGCGTTTGGACAACGGGTGCGAGCGGGGCCCGGCGTAGGGGGCGAGCTCCAAGTTCGTCAGATGCACGCCGATGAGCGGCTCGGGATCGGCTAGAGCCATGAACGTCGCGATACCCGAACCGAAGTCGCCTCCGCCTGCCCCGTAGCGAATGTAGCCAAGACCTCGCATGAGCCGGTGCCACAGCGCGGCCACGTAGCGGTAGGTGACCCCGCCTGCCACAGCTGGCCGCTCGGAGAAGCCGTAGCCGGGAAGGGAGGGGATCACCACGTCGAACGCCGGCCCGTCGATTCCATGCGCCGCAGGGTCGGTCAGAAGCGGGACCAGCGGCAGCAGCTCGATGAAGCAACTCGGCCAGCCATGACCGAGAACCAGCGGGATCCCCCCACCGCCGCGGGCCGGCTCGTGCACGAAATGGACGCCGACCCCATCAATCTCGGCTCGGTACTGGGCGAAACGGTTCAGCTCGCGCTCTTGAACTCGCCAGTCGAACGCCTCTGCCCAGTACCCGATCAACCCCTCTAGATAGTCACGATCGGTACCTTGTTCCCACGGCCCCCCACCGGGCGCGCGCTCCGGCAGGCGGGCGTTGCGGATTCTCGCGCGCAGGTCGTCAACAACCCCCGGGTCGATCCGAACCGAGAAGGGCTCGGGGCGAAGCGGCTCAACCTCCTCAGCGGGCACGGGCCCATCTTCCCTCGCCTCTGGGCGTAGAGTCTCGCAGCAGCGGATCTGTGATCGGTGACAGCGGCCTGGTCACCGGGACTGAGCGGGAGTTGCCGTGCTCGCAGCCCTTGTCGGTAACGGTCACCGCCCGGCACACGGCCACCATCGCGGTCACCTGCATTGTTCCCTGAGCCATCCCAGCCGGGCCGGGCTTGAGGGGAATTGCCAGGCAACCAGACGAGGCAGGATACGGAAAACGTCCTTCACGAACCCCCGGGCCGCCGTTTCATATGTTCGATGGTCGCGGCCTGGGGCCGATCAGCCCGTAAATATATGCGTGGCAAATGCGGCTAGGTGAGCGTGAGGCAACGCTGACCGCTGCAGGGGTGGCCCGGCCGGGCCACCCCTGCAGCGTTGTGTCAGATCGCGCTACCCGCAGGTGAGGTTCATCCTGTCGAAGCTGACCGTGACGACACCGTTCGCGTTGAGCGCGAAATGCTGCACTTCGTGAGCGGTGATAGTCGAGCCGTCGGAGCCCGCCAGCATGACCGTGAGCGTGAAGGTGTTGTTCGAGTTCTGCTCGTTTATGTTGAAGTTGCCCCACACGGTGAGATGGCCCGTGTAGGTCACGCCGTTGCTGTCGAGAAGGGTGACCTTGCCGGTCTCGGTGAAGGTTGCCCACACCTCGTCACCCGCCGGAAAGAAAGTGACATGATTCACCACGTTGCCGGACGCGTCGACGGAGACGATGTCGGCCCCGCTGCATGGGTTTGGGCCACTCAAGCCCGCGTCGAAGACGCCGTGGGTGATCTCGGTCATGGTCACGGTGTGGCCCGTGCCGCCCGGTGCCGCCAACGCCGCAGTGGGCGCCAGCAGCGCGCCCAGACCGACGACCCCGGCTACCAGAAGTGCTTGCCGCAACTTGCGACCGCCGCATTTGATCACGTGATGGCCTTCCTCTCTGATGGACTGACGACGCCACGCCTCGCGAACGCCCCTGGGAACGGCACGGCCCTTACCTGGGCCCAGAACCTCGCTCAAATCCATCTTCGCCGCGGATACAGCGGCAGACGGCGGAATAAAGGTTTCCGGCACTTACCGGGCGGACCCGCTCATTAGGTCGCTCGCATAGCCCAATGCTCCAGGCACGAGAGTCACGGCGCCAGGGTAGTGCCATGCGCTTCCTTGGTGTCCCTACCACCACCGGTGCCCGTAACCACGGCGAAACGGCGGTGAAGTCACAAGACTACTGAGACGGCCCAAGCCCGGGATTCCGGGCTATCAGGTTCTTGATCATCTCGCGGGCTGGACGGCGCCGCGGTGCTTCCCGAGCGCACCAGGCACCTGGCGTTCGGGCCCTGGATCTGTCCGGCCTGGTGCTGGACACGACCGACTTCGCCACCTTCATCGACACCGGCAGCCTGAAGGCGCCGATCGCCCAGCGCGGCAAGGCCAAGCAAAATGCGCCAAAGCCCCAGCACTGCGTGCGGCTGGGTGAGCTGCTGCAGATGGGGAGGCGGGGCCGTGGACTGAGCCCGCCGATGCGCAGCATGGGTATCAAGATCGCCGCGGAAGGCGCGATGAGGATGTCCTGGCTGGCGGTGGAGCACCAGCGGCCTTAGCTGGGAAGGCGGTCGCCTCGAATGCCTGCACGCTGGGGCGCTATGCCCCCGGAGTGCGCCCAAGGAAGGCGGCGAGCCGGTCGCTGGGGCCAGCCGTTGCTGCCACGGTGACCGGCGCCGCGAACAGGGGGGCCCGTCCGGTGCCGGGGACCAGCACCGGGGCTATCGCCAGCAGGTCGATGGCCAGGACGCGCGGGATCGGCTGGGCCTGCCCGCACGCCCGGGATATGTCCCACCCGTGGACGGCGACCTCCAGGGCTCCTGCAGCGGCCATGACGCTGGCCGCCAGCGGGCAGCCGGCGATCTCGATGACCTGGCGCTGGTGGCCAGGGCTGGTCCAGGCGTCAAGCAGCTGGCAGGCACGATCACTGAAGGCCCGGGCGGGATCAGCCGCCAGGTCACTATCCTCGGCAGCGGGGTCCAGGCCAACGCGCCCGGCTTCGGTGCCCTCGTGGAACGCGGCCAGGGATTCGTTGGCGTGCCTGAGCAGCATCCGCAGATCCCATTCCCGGCACGGCGTCGGGTGGGACAGGAGCTCCGGCGTGACGGCCAGGACCACGCCGAGCGCATAGCTGATCGACGGTTCGAGCAGCCGGGCGGCTTCGGCCGGCCACGCCCCGGGGTCTGCCTGGGTCATCGGGCCGGTACCGGGGCTGCGGCAGCGGGGACGGCCTGCGGTAGGCCGAAGGCCGCGAGTAGGCGGTGGTCGTTGAACGAGGTGACCCGCGTGACGCGCGACGCGGCGACGGTGAGCACCTGTATCGCGTGTGCGCGGTACACGTCGTCGTCGTCGCGCATGTAGACCGCTAGCGCGGGCTGGCCGTTGGCGGCCGTGGGGATCAGCTGGAAGCGGCCGGGTTCGGTGAGGACCCGGGACTGCAGGAAGCGTCCGATCAGCTCACGGCCGGTGAACCAGGTCGGCTCCGGCGGCATCTCGAACACCGCGTCATCGTGCAGCAGACGCATGATCGCCGTTATGTCAGAGTTCTGCAATGCCGTGGCGTACCTGTCGAGCAGGGCGCGGTCCGGCGGGTCGGCAGGCTCGTAAATCTCGTCCTCGTCGGGAGCCACTTGCTCGAGCCGCGCCCGGGCGCGCTGCAGCATGCCGTTCACCGCGGCGGTTGTGGTGCTGAGCAGCTCAGCGACCTCCGCTGCCCGCCAGCGCAGCACGTCGCGCAGGATCAGCACGGCGCGCTGCCGGCCGGGCAGGTACTGCAAGGCGGCGATCAGAGCCAGCCGCATGCTCTGCCGCGACGCGACGATCTCGGCCGGATCGGCGGCCCCGGCGCTCACCAGCGCGTCTGGAATGGGCTGCAGCCACGGAACTTCCGGCCGCGCCCCGGCCAGCGGAGCTTCCGGGTACTCGCTCGGGCCACCAAGGCCGGACGGCAATGGCCTGCGGCCGCTGTTCTCCAGCGCGCGCAGGCAGGCGTTGGTCGCGATCCGGTACAGCCAGGTCCGCAGCGACGCCCGCCCCTCGAATTCGCCGTAGGATCGCCAGGCGCGGATCATGGTCTCCTGCACCTGGTCCTCGGCATCGTGGACCGAGCCCAGCATGCGGTAGCAGTGCGCCAGCAACTCGGGCCGGAACGGGTCGGTGAGACGCGCGAAATCCTCGCTGACTGCCATTGCTGCTCCCTCCGGCCGTCGCGTGCTGCGCCGTTACTGGTATAGATCCGGCCCGGCCGCGAAACTAACTGGCCGGCGCCGCATTTTGTCTGCCCAGCGGGTTCCCCGGTCAGTTTCCGGTGCGTCCCGGATCTGTAGTGGTGAACGCGGGTTAGGTCCCGCCTCATACACATCAGGGAGTCGTGTTGAATCAGGTCCATCGCTGGCGCGCGTTCGGGGTGCTGGCTGTTTCGTTCTTCATGACGGTCGCGGACCTCGCGATCGTCAACGTCGCGTTGCCGACCATCGGCCGTAAGCTGCACATGGCGGAATCGAGCCTGCAGTGGGTCGTCACCGGATACGGGCTCACCTTCGGCGGTTTCCTGCTGCTCGGCGGCCGGGCCGCGGATCTGCTGGGGCGCCGCCGCATCCTGATGGCCGGCCTGGCCGTGTTCACTGCGGCGTCGCTGGGCTGCGGGCTGGCGACGGCGGACTCGTTCCTGATCCCGATGCGGTGCCTGCAGGGGCTCGGCGCGGCGATCGTGCTCCCGGCGGCGCTGTCGATCGTGATGAACATGTTCCCGGAAGGCGCCGAGCGGAACAAGGCTCTGGGCGTGTGGGGCGCTATCGGGGCGAGCGGCGCGACCGTCGGGGTGATCGCCGGCGGCCTGCTTACCCGCTACGCCGGCTGGCAGTACATCTTCTTCCTCAACGTCCCGATCGGAGCCGCGGCGCTGCTGCTCGCCCCGCGCGTCGTGCCGGAGAGCCGGCTCGCCACGGAACGGCGGCGCTACGACCCGTTCGGCGCGGTCACCGTGACCGGCGGCCTGTCGCTGCTCGTCTACGCGATCTCGACCGCCCCGCAGGTCGGGTGGGGTACGGCCAGGACGGTGACGCTGCTCGCGGTGTCCGCCGCCGTGCTCGCCGCCTTCATGGTCATCGAGACACGCGTGGAGGCGCCGCTGATGCCGCTGCGGATCTTCCAGACCAAGACGCTGGCGGGCGCGAATGCGGTCGGCCTGCTACTCGGCGGCAGCTTCTTCGCGTTCATCTTCATCGGCACCCTGTACATGCAGCAGGTGCTCGCGTACTCCGCGCTGAAGGCCGGCCTCGCCTGGCTGGCGGCGTCGCTCAGCTCGGTCGCCTTCGCCGGCCTGTCGCAGGCGCTGGTCACCCGCGGCCTGGCCAGGCTCGTGATGGCGGCCGGCATGGCGATGATCGGCGGCGGCATCTTGTGGTCGGCCCAGGTGCCCGTGCACGGGCACTTCTGGGCCAGCCTGGCCGGACCGTTCATCGTCGTCGGAATCGGCACCGCATTTGCGTTCATCCCGGTCTCGATCGCCGCCCTGGCCGGGGTCGCCGAGCACCAGGCCGGCCTTGCCTCCGGGCTCATCAACACCTCCCAGCAGCTCGGCGGGGCGATCGGCGTCGCAATAGCGTCCACGATCGCCGCCACCCATGCCAGCACCCTGCTGCACCAGGGCGCCGCACCAGCCGCGGCACTCACCAGCGGCTTCCAGTGGGCGTTCTGGGCCTGCGGCGCAATCGGCCTGGCCGCGGTCCCGGTGACCTACCTCCTGGTCCGCCGCGACGAGCTAGCCACGGCGGTTGCCCGCACATCCCAGAAGCCCCGGCCAGCACCTGCCGGCGTTTAACCCAGCCACCGCCTCATACGCATCAGGGGAGTCCCGCATGCCAACGCAAGACCTTTCCGGAACGACGGCACTGGTCACCGGCGCCGGCCGGGGTTTCGGCCGCGCCATCGCCGTCGCCCTGTCCTCCCGCGGCGCGCACGTCGCCGGGGTCGCCCGCGACCCCGGCCGGCTCGAGGAACTGCGCGCACAGCTCGGCGGCACCTTCACCCCCGTCGCCGCCGACGCCGCCGACCCCGTGGTCGCGGGCCAGCTCCTCGACAAATACCGCCCCCGCACGCTGGTCCTCAATGCCGGGGCAGCTCCCCTGACGCGGCCGATCCACCGGCAAACCTGGCAGACCTTCAGCCGCAACTGGGAAGTCGACGTGCAGCACGTGTTCAACTGGACCCGCGAGGCGCTGCTGCTTCCCCTGCAGCCGGGCAGCGCGGTCATCGCCTTCTCCAGCGGAGCCGCGGTCAACGGCTCGCCACTTTCCGGCGGCTACGCCGGGGCCAAGGCCACCATCCGGTTCATCGCGTCCTATGCCGCCGCGGAGTCCGGCCGCAACGCGCTCGGCATCCGGTTCACCTCGGTGCTGCCGCAGCTCACTCCGGAAACGGACCTGGGCGCGGCCGCAGTCGCCGCCTACGCCGCCAGGCAGGGCGCCGGCATCCCCGCCTTCCTCGACCGCCTCGGCCCGGCGCTCACCCCGGAGCAGGTGGGCACCGCGATCATCGACATTGCCACCGGCGCCGCCGATGACCGCGACGCGTACCTGCTCACCGCCACCGGCCTCAGCCCGGTGCGGTAATGCCCTCGTCACCTCTTCGGCGGCGGCCCACCACTGCCCGGGGTCCCCGAAGCCGGGACCGTGCTCACCGGAACACCCGAGCCGGGCAGGGCCGCCCCCGCCTGACCGAAGCCCGGACGCCCTCTTCGACGGCCGCGTCGACGGCGCCTAACCTGCCTGACGCCAGGGCGCGCCGTGCACCGACCGGCGCGCACGCGCAGGGCCACCCCTGGCACCTTGGCCCGTCCGAAGCCGGGCCCGTGATCACGAGATCAGCCACTCGAGAAAGAGAACGACAATGCGCAAACTGATCGAATCGACCCTCGTCTCGCTCGACGGCGTCATCGAAGCGCCCGAACGCTGGGCCAGCTTCGACGCCGAGGCCACCGCGTTGTCCCTTCAGCAGCTGGGCAACTACGACGCGTTCGTCATGGGCCGGGTGACCTACGAGAAGTTCTACGCGAACTGGGGCCACATCGCCGGCAACCCCTACCTCGACCTCATCAACGCCATGCCCAAGTACGTCGCATCCCGGTCGCTGACCCAGACGGCATGGAATGCCACCCTCCTCGGACCCGACCCATCGCGCGCGATCGCCCAGCTGAAGGACCAGCCCGGCAAGGACCTCATCAAATACGGCACCAGCCGCTTCGACAACACGCTCCTGCGAGACCACCTGATCGACGAGTTCCGCTTCTGGATCATGCCCGTCGTGGCCGGCGCAGGGCAACGGCTGTTCGAGGACGTGGACACCTCCGGGCTCGACCTCAGGCTCACCGACCAGAGGAGGCTGGAGAACGGTTCGGTGATCCTCACCTATGCGCCCGGCTGACCTCAGTCCATGGCCGGCGGGGCGGGAATGTCGTGCAATAGCAGGCGCACCCGTCCGGCGAACGGCAGCGGGCGGCGCGGCTCGACGCCCTGCCGACGCAGGCTCGGCGCCGGGCGCAAGCTGGACGCCAGCTTGTGAAAGGACGTGATCGCCGGCCTGCCGCCCGGGTACCGGTGCGTGGCACCAACCCTGCCGCCGGGCGCGCGCCGGCGGGTCATGAAGCCGAGCGCGGACCGGTCGCTGCCCGGCATGGCCCCGCTGGCCGGCGAGTTCCTCGACCGGCTCGGCCTGGCGGATGTCACGCTCGCCGGCAACGACAGCGCAGGTGCGATCACCCAGATGCTCATCAGCGGCGGCGCGCCCTGGGCAGGGCGGGTGGTGCTCGCCTCCTGCGAGGCGTTCGGCAACGTTCCAGCCGGTCGACGTCACCGAGGTCGCCGGGCGGATGGCCGACTGGCGCTCGGCGAGCCGTCCGGCCTGGTCCCCGACCTGGCGGGCCCGAGAATCTACACCGTGGCCGAGCTGGTCAACAGCTACTCAGCGCGGCCGGCAAGCGGCGGCCGCTGGTCCCGGTGCGCATTCCAGGCCAGGCCGCCAGGGCGCTCCGGGCCGGGGCGAACCCGGCCCCCGATCGCGCCGTTGGCAAGCGGACCTGGGAGCAATTCCTGGCCGACCGGATCTAACCGGATCTAGATGGCACCCAGAACGTCCAGATCCGGAGCAGCTCTCGCGTTGATACGAGACAGGTATCGGTCGATCGAAAACGCGGTTACTTGCGCGCTGACGCTGACCAGGCGCAATCACCGAGTGTGATCCGACTTCGGCTCGGCGCGCGCGGATCGCCGACTCTGTGCGGGTTGGTAGCTGCGCTAGGCGCACTAGTGGCCGCGTGCAGATCCCGCCGTTCTGGCGTTCTATACGATCCGCGTGATCGACCTTGCACAGTGCCGGGTCTACCTTGCCGGGGTAGGCCGCGGGGAGGCCGGACCCGGCGCGTGACCTGTTGCGGCCCTGGGCCCGATCTTGATCATCTTGCCGTGTTAGGCCGCGCGAGATGTAGACGTGGTGGCGCGGTGGCGCGGTGGTATCACCCGCGCCGGGTAGCCCTCTCGTCGTGATCGGATTGCCCGGTGACGCGCATGCCGTGGCGGTAGATCAGCTTGTTTCCCAGCCACATGGCGGCGATGAGGAACGCCACGGCGACTGCGCTCAACGCGAGCTGGCCCCACCTGGTCTTGTCCAGTGCCACGTGATCGCCGGCCCGCCACGCATAGCCGATCGCAAACAGTACGGCCGTCGTGGCGTTGAGCGTCAGGTGGTTGCGCGCGGTGGTGGATGCGGGCGTGCTTCGCGGGATCGCACGGAGGTCCAGGACTCCGAATACGGCGGCCACCAGCGCGCCGATCAAGCCGATGCCGATGAGCCAGAACGCGCCATCGACCAGATATGGCAGGCCGCCCGCCCGGGTCCGGGTGAGGATGTCGAAGATCAACGACGATACGAATGCCCCGATGGGCAGCGGGACCACCAGGGGATGGAAGGGATGGCCTTCGGGACCGGCCAGCAAGGAACGGTTCACTCAGCAGGGATACCCCACCAGCAGGCTCCTGACCGGCGAGCGCCAGGCTGCGTGCAGTGTCGCCGCACAGGGTCAGGTCGCCGTGCACGAACTGGCCACCGGCCCCCGGGCTCTCCTGCCCTCTGAGGACGATCTCGGTGGTACCGGTGTCCGAGTGCGCCGCGGGCAGGTCGGCCACCACAAGCTTGCTCACGCCCGGGGCGTTGCCGGCGTACAGCACGACAGTGCCATGGGCACCCATGGCTGCTCGCGCCACACGACCCGCGCGACGGTCGGCCCGGTGGGGATCGGGGACTGACTGTGCCGTCAGCCGGTGATGCGTTTCCGCAGTGCGCCATGAATTTACCCGGGAGCTTCGACGCTGGCGCCGGTGGCGGCCCGCCATGATCGTGGCAGTGTGGCGGCTACGGCGAGGATCCAGACGACGGTCGTGACGGGAACGAGCGTGGCAATGATCCCGTCCCGCGCAAACGCGCCACGCCGGGCAAGAGCGAACAGCACAAGTAGGTGCGCTGCGGCCGATAGCCAGCGCAGAGCTGATACCCATTGCGGGGAAAGCCCGGCTAGTCGCAGCCCTGCGCCTCGGTCACCGTGAACAAGGTCGTAGGCACCGCTGAGGCCAGGAACGTCAGCCACCCATGCCATCCTCGTCCGGCGCGGAAACTCCGCACGCCCGGTGTTCGTCACTGCCGCCGGAATGCGCGCCACCGACGCCGCCGGCCTGGTCCAGAACA
>Ga0070698_100005398_pt1 | contig 13975 bp, 9 predicted proteins | sample KBSK1502metaG_FD_65477 | JGI IMG/M metagenome (GOLD analysis project Ga0070698, IMG submission 65477) | Corn, switchgrass and miscanthus rhizosphere microbial communities from Kellogg Biological Station, Michigan, USA - KBS K1-50-2 metaG | ecosystem: Host-associated > Plants > Roots >...
GTCGTTCAACAATCATCTCGACCTGACGCCGGTGCCCCGGCTCCGAGAGCTCATCGATCCGACGGCGCGCGGGGACAACAACAACTTCGGCCCCCGGGCCGGCGTCGCATGGGATCTCAAGAACGATGGGCGGTCGGTTCTACGGGCCGCCTACGGCATCTACTACCAGTATGTCATGCAGACCGGCCTTCGCCCCGAGCTGACCGCACTGCGTCAAACGAGCATCGTGATTCGAAATCCATCGTATCCCGATCCCTACGGCGGGAGAACGCCCGAATCGTTTGCCTCGACAGCGCCGCCGAACGTCAACATCACCGACGACAAGCTCCGGAACGCCCGGGCGAGCTCGGTTACCGTCGGGTTCTCCAAGGAGTTGAAGCCCAGCCTGGCGGTTCACGTCGACGGGGCGTATACCAACGTCAACGATATGGCCCAGACGGCGAACATCAATACGCCGGTCACCCCCACAGGGGCACGACCGCGGCCGACCTGGGGCCGCATCGTCACGTTGCAGTCAGCCGGAGAGCACAAGTATCGCGCGCTCATGGTGCGGCTGGACAAGCGCTACGCCAATCGCCATCAGTATCTGGTCTCCTATACGCTGGCGAAGCAGGACAACACCGGGGCGGGGCAGCAGCCGATCGTCACCGACTTCTACAATCCGGGACTCGACTGGGGGCCCGGGACTGCCGATCGACGCCACGCGTTCGTGGCGAGCGGATCGATCATGCTCAAATATGATGTCAACGTCGGGGCGGTCTGGACGCTGCGCTCGACGACTCCGTTCAGCGCCCGGGCCGGACTCGATTTGAATAACGACGGGTCAGCAGTTGGCTTTTTTCAGCAGGCGGCTTTTGGCGATTACGTTCCGGGGACGACACGAAACATGGGCAACCGGGACACTGAGAAGATGCTGGCCGCGGTCAACGCCTTCCGCGTCCTGAACGGTCGGGCGCCGATTGACGCCAGCCAGATCGACACCAACGAGCAGAACCGGCTCGACGTCAGGCTGAGCAAGGCGTTGAGGTTGGCTGGAGACCGGAGAGTCGAGCTGATCGCCCAGGTCTTCAATCTCCTGGGCACGGACATACTGGGGGCGATCGAACAGGGTTGGGTGGAAAATGCCCTGTCCCCCTCGTTCGGCACGCTCCAGACGGTCCAGCCGCGCCAACAAGCGGAGCTGGCGATCCGGTTCGTGTTCTGATTAGCGCCTGCGGTACGTGCGACCGCGCGGGGGTGCAATCCCCCGCGCAACTCGACCGCCGCTATTATTCATTCTTCCGCTCTGACGACAGGATCCTCCTGTCGTCTTGTGCCCGGCCACGATTCCATAAACCCGAAAACAAACCAGTCGATACCGATCAGAGCGACCATCACGGTCGTCCACCGCAGGACGCTGCTCAGCAAGGCGGCGTCAAGCCATGAGAACTGAACCAATCCCGCGCCAATGTCGGCGGTCCGGTGCCAGCTCGGATGGATGGCGAGCGCCGACAGGATGATGCCCCCGATTCGCTCTCCGATTCCCATCTGGAACAGAAGCTCGAGTCCCGCGACGAGGACGATGAGCAGAATGAGCTGCCCGAACACGATCCCGGCATTGAACGACAGGACAGCGGTGAGCAGATGCGCACCGGCGAACTGCAGACTGTCCCGCAGCACGAACGAAAAGCCAAAGCCGTACAGCAGGCCGAAGCTGAACGCCGTCACCCGGCGATCGAGCCGCCAGCTGCTGATGTTTTCGAAAGCGAGGTAGATGATCGTCAAGGCGAGGAGGGTTTCGATCAGGGGCGGAAACCATGGCCCGGTTGGCGCGAGGCCGTATGAGGACCCGATGAGCGTGATTGAGTAACCGACGATGAACGAGGCGACAACGGGGATCAGCGCGGCCAATCGCCGGGCCGGAATCACCAGGCAGAGCAGGAAGAGCAGCTGGCCGGTTCCTGCCATGACGTGAAGCAGGCCCGACTCGGCGAACCGCCGGGCCGTCTGCGGCCCGCTCGGATCGAGCGCGATCAGGCCGGGATCGCCACCCAGCTCGAAGGCATGCGAGTCCGCATCGACCGGCAGAAACCGCAGCGTCATGCGGACACCCAACCCCAACCTCCAGAAGGTGGGACGGATCGAAAAATGTGACTGGGGTGACTGAATGGGGTATTCCAACCAGACGTCGAGCATCCCCTGATCCCAGTACAGCTCGGTGTCGGGCGGAAGCGGGGCGCCCTCAATGTGTGTCAGCGCTTCCTCGTATGATCGAAACGACGGGTCAGACGGCAGAGAGACCCGGACTGCGACGATCCGCTCGCCGGTGAGTCGCTTGCCTTCCTCGTAGAATTCGAGGCTGCCCACAATCCAGCCGGTGGCGCCTTCGCGCAACGGGGCCTCGGCACGCGTCAGATCAAGATAGCCGGGCCCCCGCTTCGGGATGTCCACGTCCAATATGGCTCTGAGCGGCACACGCACCAGTACGTTCAGCCGCTGTCCCTCAGGCTTGATGAAGGACTGAACCCGGACGTCGGTGGGCACGTCGTGCGCGGCCACTTTGTGCGGTCCCATCGCGACCATCACGGCGGCAAGAATGATCAGGGGTACGATTCCGCGGCTCATCTCGAGGCGTATCCTTTGGTCGATCGTAGCTGCGCTCGAAAAGTATGTTCGAACTGAGGCGCGGGCCGCAAACCCGTCCTGGGAGTGTGGAAGACGCGAGCCGGGGCAGTCGAATCACGAGCTGACCGGTCAGGCGATCAGTTCGTCATCATGCCGGAGGCGGGATCCGGTGACGCCTTTGGCGCCGGATCAGCGTGGTGGCAGCGGCCAGTCCTGGCGGGCGATGATCTGCCAGCCGTTCGGACCGTTACCCTTGGTCAAGACCCACATGACGCCCTCGACGCTCATGTGGGGTTTATCGCCACCGATCCCAAGGTGCTCGACGCCTCTGTAAATGGCCACCGAGCCGTAGATGTGGACATCCGAATCGCTGAATTCGAACGACTCAGTCTTTCTCGTCCGGACAGCTTCGAGGACGTCGGCCTTCGTCTGGACTACACCAGTCGTGTGGCCGTACGTCATGTCGTCGTGATAAATCGCGTCGAGCGTCTTGATGTCCTTCTTGACGTAGGCCTTGGCCATTGCTTCCAACGTGTCCATGACCTCGTACTTGGCATAAGAGTCGTCAGGACTCGCCGAGGCTCCTGCTGCTGAAAGAAGAACGCCGCACAGACACAGCGCAATCGAGCGTGTCATCGCTTTCTCCAGATCATCCCGGTACGCCCGCCGCCGAGAAACAAGTTACCTCGTCGACTTCGTCGACGCCGGACCGAGGCCCTTGTACAGGAACCGCTGCAACCGTTTGCCTTCGTTCGTCTCGCCCGTATAGATATTGCCCTTCGAGTCGGTCGCGATGCTATGGACGGCATAGAACTGCCCCGGATAGCGGCCGCCCTGGCCGAAGCCGCCGATGATCTGCATCGTTTTGCGATCGAGAATCTGGACCCGCTGGTCGCTGCCGTCCGTATTGTAGAGGAACTGCTGGCCCGGATCGGTCGAGAACGCCGTCTCAAACGATGAACCATACCAGTGGGCCTGGCGGTTGATGAATGTCTCGGTGACGAAGGTGCCATCCTTCTGGAAGACCTGGATCCGGTTGTTCGTACGGTCGTTCACGTACACAAGCCCGTCTTTCGAGACTTCGACGCCGTGCACCGCTCGACCAAACTGCTGGGACACCTTGCTCGCATCGTAGTCTTTCCCCACTTGAGCACGCCCGCTGTTGTATGTGTCGGAGTCGTCGGGCTTCTTCCCGTAGGCTCCCCAGTGCCGCTTATACTGCCCCGAGTCCGCGTCGAACACGATCAATCGCCGATTGCAGTAGCCATCGGACACGTACACCTCGTTGGCCGTGGGCTCGACGAACATGTTCGTCGCGCAGTGGACGGCTGTGATGTCATTGCTGTCCTTGGCCGGCTTCAGCGGAGCGCCGATCGTCAACAGATGTTTTCCGGCTTGCGTGAGCTTGATGAGTTCGCCGGCATTCGCGTCGTTGTCGGCCAGCCAGAGGTTGTCGTGGTGATCGATGTAGAGCCCATGCTCCGACTTCGGCATGACCTCGGCCCTCGCGCCTCCGGTCGGAGCTCGTGGGTCGTCTGGACGTTCCAGGAAATGAATAAGGTTTCCGGCCTGGTCGAAGACGAGGACAGGCGGGGCGGGAAAACAGCACTCGGATATCGGCGGGTTCTGCGCTGCGGCTATTTCATTCCTGTCGATCGTGCTGAGCCGGTGAATCATCCAGATGTGGTCTTTGGAGTCGACGCCGACGCCTATAACCGATCCCATGACCCACTTATTGGGCAACGGTTTCGGCCAGAGAGGATCAACCTGAAAGGTGGGTACCTTCCCGCTCTGCGCCGCGACCGATCTCTCGAGGATGCGCTCGGTTGCCGCCAGCGCGGCGAACGCCGCCAGCAGAGTTGCGCCGACAATGAATCTGGGGCTCGGCTTCATCTTCGACTCCTTATAAGTTCTTGCGCAGTAACGATCGCCGCCGCCATTCGGCTGACCTCCAGCCCGGACTATACATGAAGATCTGAATAGTCCGAGCCTTCGCTTGGGACCAGCCCGGCTAGAAGCTCAGGTTGAAGCCCAGTTTCACCAGACGGCCCAGCAACACGAGCGTGGGCTTCTGCCAGGTCGCCCCGTCGGTCCCATAAACGTTCTGCTGCTGAAGGACGGCGTTGGCGTTGAAGATATTGAACAGGTCGAAGTTGGCCTGCAGGCGCATGCGCCCCACCGGAAGCACCTTGGAGACGCGCATGTCCACTTGATTCACGCGAGGCCCGAACAGCGTTCCGGGCGCAACAATCTCCACGTCTTTTGTCGTGTTGGCATTGCCCCCGGCGAAGAGACGTCCCAATGTCGTTTGGCTCGCGCGCACCTGGTACGTCGCCGTGATTTGCGGCCCCGGGGTACTCTGGAACGTGCCAGCCAGAATCACCTCGCCGGGCAGCGTAAAGGACGCGATCATCTTCGCTTGCGTTTGAAACGGCGGCCTCATGTCACAGAGATGCGGCGTCGTCCCGGGATGCGCGGGGTATGGCCGGGCGTTCTCCAAGCCGGAGCTATATGCAGGGGAAGTTCCCTCAGGCGAATCAACCGCAAAGCACCGATTCACCCGCTCCCGCCCGGTGCTGAATCCGCCTCTCAGTACTGTGCCCGCGCCCAGACGGGTGTTCACGGAGAAATCCACTCCGTCGTATACATCTTCGTACTTTCCGAACTTGTCGGCCATCGTCCGATTGGTGAACTCCGGGCCAAGCTTCGTGGGCTTGATGTCGCCGAAGCCGCAGAGCTGCTGCCCTCCGCCCCCAGGAAGGTGCGGGTCGACCGGCGTCGTCAGGCAGTAGGTATCGAAGTCTTGCGGGCCGATCAGGGTGTTGTCGTCTACCTGGAAGTTGCCGTACGACCGGCGATAGTAGCCAGCATCGATGCCAATGCGACTGCTTAGCTGGTGCTGTGCGGTCACCGCCATTTCAGTGTTGTAGGGCCGTACGAACCAGCCCGCGACGGCATCGGGGTCGTAGCTTCGAGGTAACTCGCCAAGGACTCCGAAGTTGAGGTTCTGGAGCACGAGGCATTCACCGTTCTCCGCGGGCTTGAGAAAATCACACTCGGGGGTGAAATTCCCGTTGCGATCAATCCACGCCCGATTCGCGCTGTTCGACGCCGCGGTCTGAGGATTCAGGAAATTGGCCTCTCCCGTATAGTTGCCCCCGCCGACATACCTGCTCCACGCGAACTTCAACGCCGTCCGGCCGTCGCCGAACAGGTCGTAGGCCGCCCCGATCCGCGGCCCGATGTCCTTCCAATTCGGCACGTCCTCGACCGCCGAATAAGTCCGCTCGGGGAGAAACCGCCCCGCAGGCTGTGTAACGGCCGGCACGCTGGAATTTTTGTAGTCGAACCGTAGACCGAGGTTGAGAGTCAGCCGGCCCCGGGTCCATTGATCGTTGGCATAGATGCCGAGCATGTGATTGAGATCCCTGATCCCGATCAGCGGTGAGACCATCAGCGTGATCCGGTTCGGCATGCCATTCTGGAACCGCAGCGTCATGTCGCGCGGATAGATCACCGTCGTTTCTTGCCTGCCTCTCTCCTCGGTCATGCCGAGCTTGAGCGCATGAGAGCCTGTCACGTACGACACCGAGGCCTTGTAGCTGTGAAACGCGCTCCGTCCAGGGCCGATAGGGCCGATCGTGCCCGGGTAGTTGTACCAGTTCCCTGTGCTCGCTTCGAGGATCGGCCAGAAGGCGTTGGGCCCTGTGACCGCCGTGCCTTCGCGTTCGTGCACGTTCACGCGCTCCAGGAAGTACCCGTACCCCCCTTCAATCAGCACGCGGGAGGTGACGGGCGAGCTATACAGCACCTGCGAGTAGATGTTGCCGTTGCCGAGGCTGTCGCGTTGGCTCCGAGCCTCGGGCATCAGGTTGAGCACTTCGCTTGCGAACCCGACGCGAGGCTGCTGCTGGAAATAGATCTGGAATTTGTTCTTCGCCGTGGCCTGCCACGTCGGGCGCACGGCGGCATTCTTGATCCGCTCGACCCAGACATGCTGCCGGCTCAAGTCGGGCGTGTAGAGGAAATCGGTGGTGTCCTTGTCCCAGAAGATGCCGGCGAGCTTGTTATCCGTCCCCCAATAGCGGAAGGTCCCGAAGTACCAGAGCTTATCGCGCAGGATGGGCCCGCCGACCGATGGGTTGTAGTCATAACTCTTATCGAGCTTGTTGACCTCTCCCACGCCGCGTGCGCGCAATGCGTCGTCAGCGTTGTCGCTCTGCATGGAGCCGTTGGCATAGCCGACGAACATGGTCCCGAAAAACTTGTTGGCGCCCTCCTTGCCCACGAGGTTCAAGGCGACGCCGCCCTCGCGATACTCTGCGGAGATGCCGGAAGTCTCGAGCGTGAACTCCTCCATCTGCCCGACATCGAGGCGGATGATCGAGGCATTCGCCCGCGAGCCGTTGCTGTGGGGCATCCCATTCACGAACCACATTCCCTCGTTGTCCCGGCTCCCGTGGATCACGAAGCTGTTGCCTTCGCCAGCGAGGCCTCCGACGTCCTGGAACTTCTGCCCGCCTTCCGCGATGGAGATACCCGGAATGAGCTGCGCGAAGCCGGTCGTCGTCCTCCCGGTTGGGATCGCCTGGATCGCTTCGTCTGTCAGAATGGAGGTCTGGGTGATGGTCCGCGTGTCGACGATCGGCGCAGCCGAGGTGACCACGACCGTCTCTGCGAGCGCGCCGACCGCGAGGTCGGCGCTCACATTCGCGGTGAACCCCGTCGTCAACACGATGCCGTCACGCCGGACGGTGCTGAAACCGGGGAGGCCAAAAGTAACGGTGTAGGTGCCGGGCCGCAGCGCAACAATGCTGTACTGGCCCTGTGAATCCGACACGACCGTTCGGACTTTTTCGATCAGCGCGGGACTCGACGCTTCCACGGTTACACCGGGCAGGACTGCGCCCGAGGTGTCCTTCACGACTCCGGCGATCCCCTGGGCGAACATTACAACCGGCGTCCAGAGGAGGATTCCCCAAGCGAGCACACCAAGGACTACCAGGCGTTTCGGCCACATCACAGTCTCTCCTTCTCGCTCCAATTGGTATCGAGCGCCCTTCGTACCCGCACACACGCAGCACCGCCCGGTGCGACTCGCATCCCAGGGTGCCAGCGTCACGCAGACTTTAGAAGCTGTTCTCAGCCGTGTCCATACGAATATTGCTTCGAGTTGTTTCACACCGCCCGACGCCGTTCCCCGCGCTATGATAATGCGGCTGGCAAGCTCTGGGGCAGAACCCCTCTCAGCGGCCGAGTGCGAGCTCTCCGGATCACGGGCGTGTCTTTTTTGGAGGCCAAATATGAGCGCACGATCACTTCCGGCGGCAATGGCATCAATCGCCACAGTATTCTTACTCTCCGTCGTGGCTGTCCAGGCACAGGGGCGGCAGCTTCCCGAGGGGCCTGGCAAAGAGCAGGTCCAGGCAGTCTGCAGCCGCTGCCACTCGGTCGACCGTGTGATGAACAACGGCGACACGCGGGAGGGGTGGGAAGCGCTGTTCTCGGGGATGGTGAGCCTGCCGAAGGAGCAGGCCACCGTGATTGCGGACTATCTGGCGAAGAACTTCCCCGAATCACCGAAGCCCCCCGCCGTGATTGTTCCGGGCCCCGTGACCGTCTCGATCAAGGAGTGGACCGTGCCGACGCTCGGCTCGCGGCCGCATGATCCGCTGGCCACGCCCGACGGCGCCATCTGGTGGACGGGCCAGTGGGCCAATGTGCTGGGGCGGCTCGATCCGAAGACAGGGAAGATGGAGGAGTTTTCGCTGAAGACCCCCAAAGGGTTGCCTCATGGCCTGGTCGCCGACAAAGACGGCAACATCTGGTACACGGGGAACGGCGCGGCGTTCATCGGAAAGCTCAACCCGAAAACTCACGACGTGACCGAGTACAAGATGCCCGACCCGGCGGCCCGGGATCCGCATACGCCGATCTTCGACAAGAAGGGCAACCTGTGGTTCACGCTGCAGGGCGCGAACATGGTGGGACGCCTCATCCCCAGCACGGGCGAGGTGAAGGTCGTCAGCCCGCCCACGGCCATGAGCAATCCCTACGGCATGGTGGTCGATTCGAAAGGCACGCCCTGGTTCGTTCAGTTCAATGTGAACAAACTGTCGAGCATCGATCCGACGACGATGGCGATCAAGGAATATACGCTGCCGAATCCGGAGACGCGCCCCCGCCGGATCGCGATCACGCCGGACGATATCATCTGGTATGGCGACTACTCGCGCGGGTATCTCGGGCGGTTTGATCCCAAGACCGGCAAGGTCACCGAGTATGCGTCACCCGGAGGCCCCAAGTCGCAGCCGTATGGCATTACCGCGACGCCTGACGGCATCGTCTGGTACAGCGAATCCGCCGTGAAGCCGAACACGCTCGTCCGCTTCGACCCGAAGACCGAGAAATTTCAGACGTGGGTCATTCCCTCCGGCGGAGGAGTGGTGCGGAACATGATGCCGACCACGGACGGCAAGAGCCTTGTGCTCGCCTGCAGCGGCATGAACAAAGTGGCGTTGGTGGAAATCGGCCGCGGCGGCGCGTCGCAGTAGCGGCCCGGCTGAGGGCCATTTCAGAAGGTCGCGCCGAAAAAGGGGTACGACCCCTTTTTGATGATCGTTTCGATCCAAATAAGGGGTCGTACCCCTTTTTGTTCGTCAACGCAAGCGCCTTCCGGGATTAGATCGGGGAGTGGCGATGAGAATGAAGGTGTGCGCGCTGATCGCCGTCGCCGCTCTCGGCATTGCGCTGGTGGAAACGGGTCGCGAGCCGCTTCGGGCTCAGATGCCGGCGGCCGCGGCCTTGACGGGACAGGTCACGTCCGTTGAGGAAGGCGCCATGGAAGGCGTGCTCGTGAGCGCCAAGAAAGCCGGGTCCACGATCACGACCACCGTCGTGACCGACGCGCAAGGCCGATATCGCTTTCCTCGAACGCGGCTGGAACCCGGCCAGTACGCGTTGCGCATCCGTGCGACCGGGTACGATCTCGCGAGCCCGGACTCCGCCATGGTGACGGCCGGGCAAAGCGCGACCGCCGACCTCGCACTCAAGAAGACAACCGACCTGGCAGCCCAGCTCACCAACGCGGAATGGATCATGAGCTTCCCGGGCACCGACCAGCAGAAGCTGACGGTGCATGGCTGTGCGCACTGCCACACTCTGGAACGAATCGTCCGGTCACGCTACGACGCCGACAAGTTGTTGGAAGTAGTGCAGCGGATGGGTCGGTACACCACGCAGTCGTTTCCCCTGAAGATCCAGAAACAGTTTGGAGGCCAGCGGCAGGGCACCGGTCCTCAGACTGCGGAAGGGCAGACGCAATTGGCCGCGAACCAGCGCCGGCTCGCTGATTACCTTGCGACGGTGAATCTCAGCTCAGGGTCGCGGTGGTCGTACGAGCTGAAGACGTTCCCGCGGCCGAAGGGGAAGGCGACACAGGTGACCTACACCGAATACGACCTGCCACAGCGAACCCACCAGCCGCACGATGTGGTCGTCGACCCGGAAGGATTCGCCTGGTATGCCTCATTCGGCGACTCCGTTCTCGGGAAGATCGATCCGAAGAGCGGCAAGGTCACGCTGTACGACGTGCCGGTGCCGAATCCGGACACGGTCATCGGGACCAACGATCTGGAATTCGATGAGGACGGAAACCTCTGGCTGGCGACGATGTTTCAGGCTGCCCTCATCAGGTTCGACCGCAAGACCGAGAAGTTCACGGTCTTCAACTCGTACCCGCCTCCGCCTGAGGGCCGTCACCGGGAGTTCACGTTCACGAGCCCGCAGCACAGCAAAGTGGACGGGAAGGTCTGGGCGAACGATTCGGCGACGTGGACTCAGTGGCGCCTGGATATCGCCACCGGCAAATGGGAAGTCTTCGAGCTCTTTCCAATGCCACGGACGAACACGTACCAGATCTTCTCCGACGCTCAAAACAACCTCTACGTCAACAACATGGGCAGAGCCCACATCGGGCGCATCGACGCGAAGACGGGGAAGTCCCAGTTGTGGCAGACGCCGACGGCCAACTCGGGGCCGCGGCGCGGGATGCTCGACGAGAAAGGCCGCCTTTGGTATGCCGGAAACCGCGGCAATGTTGTCGGGATGTTCGACACCAGGACCGAGCAGTTCAAGCAATGGGTGCCGCCGAACCCGCGTTACTTCCCGTACTCCGTCGCCATCGATAAGAACGATGATCTCTGGGCCACCACCGAATTCGCCGACAGCACGCTGCGCCTTAACACGAGGACCGGCGAGTTCATCGAGTATACAATGCCTAGGTTCACCAATGGGCGTCGAACATGGGTGGACGACAAGACGACGCCGGTCGCTTTCTGGGTGGGCGCCAACCATTCGGCCTCTGTTGTGAAGGTTGAGCCGCTCGATAGTCCGCCGGCAAAAACGTCCGACTCCCGCTGAGCGATCATCGGCCGCTGATCGGAGCGTGTCGCATGCGCGTCGGCGTCGCCTTGATTGTTCTGGGGATGGCCGGGTCAATGTCCGGCCGTGTCGGCGGTGTCACAGGCGGCGGGCCGGCAGCAACGCTGACGTATCTTACTACCCCAGGTGCAGCGCAAACCGCCGGTCGCGCATTTATTCCCGCGCGCCGCCTCAGCGGGTCACTGCCCGCTCTGCCTCCACCGAACGTTGTGGGGTGGACCGAAGAGAGGCTGGAGGTCGTTGTTGATGCCACGGGACGGGTTCAAGGGCTGACACCGTTTCGCGCCACTCCCATGCCGGCCGACGCGATCGCGCCGGCTCTGGCCGATTGGCTGTTCCAGCCAGCTGTCGATCGAGGCCGCGCGGTTGAATCGCGTGTGCTGGTCGCCGCGATGTTCCGGCCGCCCCATCTGTACGACGCACCCACGCTGGGGACGCCGCCGGCCGATCTCGCCACGCCTTCAGACGAGGTTCCGTTTCCAGTCGAGTCGAGGCCCCCTCGCTATCCGCCGCTGGCCCTCAGTGACGCTGTCGTGCTCGTCGAAGTCCTGGTCGGTCTCGACGGTCGCGTACGCGAGGCGCGCATCATCAGCGGCGATCCAGGTTTCCACCAGACGTCACTCGACGCGGCGCGGGGCTGGCGGTTCCGGCCCGCACGATGGAATGCGCGTGCTGTGGAGGCGTATTCATATCTCATCTTTGGTTTCCGGCGTCTGGTCGCAATTGCCTGGTACTCAGGCGCGCTGCTCGCCTAGCAGCGAGGACACCGCTCGCTTGCCGCTTATAGGGTTACGTCAGTGCTAAAATGATCGCTGCTTGGGATCGATCAGACATGACGTCAGTGCTCCGGTGGGGGACAGGTAGCAATGTCGAAAATGGTTAACGTGCCACAGGCAGAGTGGAGGCCATTCTTCGATCGGATGTCGAAGGCCTTGCTCGGCAAGTGGGCAGAGATAGAAGTGGCGTCGCTCGACCTCGGCGACCAGATCATCGTCGAGTGGATCCCTCTGCTTGGGATCACATACGACACGAAGGATGATCTGCTGGATGTAGCGCTCGATCGGTCGAACCATCTGATTCGCCATCCGCGAGACATCGTGGTGGAGGAAACCCCAACGGGTCTTGCCAGTGTCGCAGTGGTCGATGCGGAGGGCGCGCGGCAGATCGTCAGGCTCAAGGAACCCCTCATGCTGCCGGGCGCACGCGCCTGACGATCAAGGACTCACGGGAGACTTTCTTTGCCCCACGTGGCGGCCCGCGCTGAAGCCGTCTGGACCTTGAGCCCTGCGCAGAGATTGTGCGTGACGCCATCGACAACAAATTGCTCCACCAATCCGGTCGCTAGCGCACCCTACAGACAGACGCTGGCATCCTCCTGACGGTCAGATCCTGACCGAGAGCGAATTACGACCGCACGGGATTGGCTGGCGATGCCACCATTTCTCGCGCGCTGATCGCGCCAAGCCACCGCCGCCGCATCGGCTTCAACGCCATCCCCGCGAGCAGTGCCGTCACGAAGTTCATCGCGATGATGATCGCGAAGACAGGCATCCACGACCCGGATGCGTCGTGGACGAGCGCGGCGACCGGGCCGCCGAGCACCGACCCGATCCCCTGGGCCATGTAAAGAAACCCGTAGTTCGTGGTTGCGTGCTTCGCGCCGTACGTGTCGGTCAGCGTGGACGGAAAGAGCGAGAAGATCTCGCCCCAGGCAAAGAGCACGACGCCGGACATCAGGACGAAGGCGACGGGGTTCGAGCGGGTGAACAGCCACAGCGTCATCGCGACGCCCTCGAGCGTAAACGCGATCACCATCGTGTTCTCGCGGCCGATCTGATCGGACAGCCAGCCGAAGAACGGGCGCGTGAGGCCGTTGGTAATCCGATCGAGCGACAGCGCCAGTGGCAGCAGCGGCAACCCGAACACGATGGCAGTCGCCAGGCCGAAATCGCGTGTGAACGCAGCCATCTGCGAGGTGACCATCAACCCCGCCGTCGACATCATCGTCATCATCACGAACATCAGCCAGAAGATGGGCGTGCGCAGCATGTCGGCCGGCCGGTAATTCGCCGCCTGAGCAGCGCGGGGCGAGCCACCCAGGCTCGCCAGAGTGGAGTCCATCCCAGCGGGACGCCGTAGTCCCTGCGCGGCGAGCACGCCGACGGCGCTGAAGACCAGGCCCCAGCGAAACAACGCCTGCCGGTAGCTCGCCGCCCTAATCGATTCGGCGATCGGAAATGTCGTGAGGAGCGCGCCCATGCCGTAGCCGGCCGCGACGATGCCGGTGGCGAAGCCGCGGCGGTCTGGAAACCACTGCACCATGTGTCCAATCACACCGACGTAAACGATTCCTGTGCCAATTCCGCCAAGCAATCCGTAGGTGAGGTACAACCCGGTCAGCGTCGTCACGCGCGCGGCGAGGACCCAGCTCAGCCCCGTGATGGCGCCACCGGCCGACAGCAGCAGCCGCGGTCCGAACTTGTCGACGAGGAAGCCCTGGAACGGGGAGAGGAACGTCTGCACGACGATGAGGATCGAAAATGTGATCTGAATCGCCGCGAGCCGCGTCTGCAGCGATGCCATGAGCGGCTGGGTGAACAGCGTCCACACGTACTGCGGGCTCGAGATGACGATCATGCACAGCAGGCCGAGCAGCAGCTGCACCCAACGCGACCGGGTCATAGGATCGGCTCAGGAATCGCGGCGCCATCCTTGCGCGGATCGGATGCGCCGTAGTTCACCTTGGCCTGCTCGTCGCGCATCACCGCCTGTCCGCCGCCCACCATGTTCGAGAACTCCCCCTGCAGATCGATTTCGTGGCCGCGATGTGCCAGGCCCTCGCGAACACTCTCCGGGAACCGCGCTTCCATCATCACGTCGGTCCCGGCGAACGTCAGCTTCACGAATCGCGGCGCCTCGAGCGCCTGCT
>Ga0070698_100005399_pt1 | contig 13973 bp, 13 predicted proteins | sample KBSK1502metaG_FD_65477 | JGI IMG/M metagenome (GOLD analysis project Ga0070698, IMG submission 65477) | Corn, switchgrass and miscanthus rhizosphere microbial communities from Kellogg Biological Station, Michigan, USA - KBS K1-50-2 metaG | ecosystem: Host-associated > Plants > Roots >...
CTCCTCGGCGGTATAGCCGTTCTCTTTCGACCAGACAGCGGACTTTTCGCAGCGGCGATAGGAATTACGATCGTCGTATCGGAAGTCGCAGGCGCTGGCAGCGAAAGCTTGTCAGGGCCATTGTCAGTCAAAGCGAAGACTCTCCTTCACCGGCTGTGGCGATCGGTGCCTCCGGGAGCTGTTTTCTCATTAGCATTTTGTCTGGTTCTGGTTCCCTGGACCATCCGCAACAAAAGAGTCTTTCATCTGTTTCAACCTTTAGCCCCGGCTCATGGCGAAATGCCCGGCGAATTTGTGCCACGTGGCTACTTGCTGTGGTTGCGCACATGGCTCGATGACGAACGCTACATCGGTCCGCTTCTTTGGTCGCTTGACGCGTCACCTATAAAAATTGATGACCTTCCCGATCGGGCCTTCGACTCAGAAGAGGAACGCGACCGGGTCGAAGCCCTGCTGGAAAAATACAACCATCCGAATGATGCGCAGGTATCGCAAGGCGAAGCGCCTGCCCAGGTCTTTCAGGTCCCGCAAACAGGACGGGAAAACAAACCGCCACCAGGTGAAACACCCCATCCGGCCCCTGCTGATGAAGAACCTAATCAGGGAGACGAAGAGGATAAAGGCGACGAACAAGATACTGAGTCAAGCGGTCAGGAAGACAACCAGAATCAACAGGACGTTGAGATGACCCCCGAGATTGATGCCGGATTTGCACTGATCGCCCACGAGAGGATAGCTCGCTCACGTCTTCGTTATCTTGTAGTGTTGCCTCTGAGGCGGGGCGGCACGCTTTGGCTCGACACGCATTCGCAGTACTACCCCTTTGAAGGAGAACTGCTGCCACTTGAGGATTTGGACTACCAAATTCATCAGCAGCTCTGGCTGCCTCTGTTTGCTGGTTTGACCTTGCTCTATACGTTGTTGGGCATAGCGGGTGGTTGGTTTCTCTGGCGCATGAATACCTTTACTGCCCGGAGGTGGGTCATGCTTGCATGCTTGATTATTTTTATCCGCCTGGGATTTTTCTCGACGATGGAAAATCCAGAGCCAAGATACACCGTCGAGATTTTTCCCTTTCTATCGATCCTGGGAGGTATTGCGATTGGTCAGATGGTAGGGTTGATAGGAACAACGAAAAGGGGTTCAGCCCCCAATTGAACGCACTGCTCGTCGCGTGAGTAATTGTTTGAGACCGCCCGGAACTATCGCCCTCAGCAGAGCGTGCGCAACGCGGGTAGGAACCATTGCACCGTGTTGCAATAACACGTATTCACTTTCCCACCAGCTCGGAACGAATTTACCTTTAAACTTTCTCAACCCCTCAAAATTATAGAAGCCACTGAATCTACGGGAAACTGATCGCAGTGCGGGTTCCATTACTGGATGATCGTGCGTTGAGATATCATCATTGCCTTCTTTTGCCAGCGGTGCGGTGCCAAGAGTTGCGAGAGTAGCACCATCCTCTTTCAGCCGCTTCAGGGCTTGGACCACAAGCAGATCTGCTGTGCCCGGTGGAGCGTCAAACTTCCGGAGGACGTCTTCCAGATACCAGCCATTGCGCGCGGGAATCGGACTGACCGCAAGGAGGCCGACCAAATGGTTTTTCCCGTCGTGCGCGGCAAATAGTTTTTTCCGCTCAGCGCGTAGAAAAGGATCCAAGGCGAGAAGCCAGCCAAAAGTTGTTGCCGCAGGACGTGCCTTGAGCCACTCCAGACACAACTCGGCCGTCTCTTTTCTGAACTGCTCATCAAAATTCTCGATCAGCTCGACTCTTACACCGGCGCGCGTGGCCTGGTTCACACCTGCTCTTAACTTCTTGGCGCAATTACCGCGAGGGTTCCACGTTTTAAGGTCGAAGTAAGGAGCAGCGCCGATTTTGATAGCGCTCAATCCGAGCGGCACTACCTGCCGAGCAAAATGTTCCGTGGCCGGAACAAAAGCGGCAATGCGTTTGGCTTTTGCCGCGGCGACCATGAAACCTTTGACGAGGGCCACCGTATCTTCAGGTCTGGCGAGCGGGTCACCTGCAGCCAACCAGACCCGACCAAACTCACCATATACAATTGCACCGTCTATTCCCGGCATGGTCCACGCGGAACCACCCGGCGCTATGCTGACCAGCGAGTGCGCGTTATAGCCATACTCGGACTGTAGTTGTAGTAACTCCTCGGATGGATCCGGCACGCGCGAACGCCGAGCCTCACTACGCAAGGAACCTACTTTGTTTTTGACGTAGCGCGCCCCGTAGCTGGCTCCGCCCGCAGCGAGCCACCAGAAGTCACGTACTGGAATATGTGCATGCATGAAAAACCTCGGAAGAAAGATCCGAAAGGTTTAGCCGTCTCGTTAGAGCAAGTTTAGATCACAACAATAGCAATGAGAAAGGCTAGGGATTTGGAGTAGGTGACGCCTTCGGCGCCGGCGTCTGTTCTGACGGCAACACGCTGGCTGGATTGGGTGCATCCGGAGACGTATGCAGGTGAATCGCCTTCCAGGTATTGCCCAATCGCTTAAATACAAGGGTCATACGACCGGAGGCTGTTTCCGGAGTGCCCTTAAACGTTTGTGTTTGAGTCCACAAACAGCTAACAACCGCTCCATCCCTCCCTAACATAGTAACTGATACGTCGCGGACATCGAGTTTAACATCTTTTAGCTCAGGATAAGAGCTTTCGCGGTTCTTGCGCACCTGCTCCCAACCCTTGGTTACTGTCCCGTTGTTATTGAAGAGTACTAATCGCGGGGAATTCCAATAGACGTTGGTAACCGCTTTTACGTTTGTATGACGAATGCCATCGAGCAGATTATTGAAAGCGGCAATAACTGCGTCTGATCCAGGGACCGGTTGCGTAGTCACTGCGGGTTTCTTAGCGGTGGTAGTAGGCGTTTTGGCAGCGGTCGCGGGTTTTTTGGTCTCGGTCGACTGCTTCGGTTTTTCGGTCGCCTGGTTGGTGTTGGTAGACCGCGGTCGAGCAGTTGTGGCGGCTGATGAGTTTGTATTCTGTCCGAACGCCATCATTGAAGCTGTTAAGAAAAGGGACACAATAAAGATGAATGTTCTAATCATGATTTTACTCCTGACTTGTAATAAGAGTAGTCCAGCTGATGCCGGAGCACTGAGACAAAAGCGCTATCGCTTCTCTTCATTAAACATCACCAAGTTCATTCAGGGCATCGAACCAGGGCACACCGCTGCGCAGACGATCCACGGAACGCTTGCGACCCAGGATCTCGAAGATTTCGAACATCGATGGGCCAACAGCTTGTCCCGTTAGCATCGTGCGGGAGGCGTTAATCAATAGACCGGCCTTGACCCCGGTCTCTTCAGCAAACTCTCGCAACGCAACCTCAGCGCTCCTGGCGCTAAATGGATCGACCTCCGCCAACTTATTGGCCAGCCCTGGTAGGAGTTCGCGGAGGCGTGGTTCCTTCTTCAAGTTTTTACTAACGGCCGAATCTTCAAAGTCGAAATCGTCCGAAAAATAGGCGCGGCCTTGCGATGAGAAATCCTTAAGGGTAAAGAACCGCTGGCGAATTAAGTCGACGGTCCTTATCAGCCATTTCTGTTCCTCGTCGTCGTATTCCTCCCGCCAGAGCTTGTTAGCACGCAACTCTGCTTTAACCATCGGCAACAACTCTGGAAGAGGCATAGTGCGAATATATTCCGCATTCATCCAGAGCGCCTTATCGTCGGTCCAGTGTCGCGGATCGTTCTCATGAAAATTAAAGATCGAATTCGCACGCCCGATCCCTTCCAGGGAGAAGATTTGAATCAACTCATCCCGGCTCAAGATCTCCCTGCCTGCGGGTGGGGACCAGCCCAATAAAGCGAGGAAGTTGCGAAAAGCCCCAGGCACAAAACCCCTATCGCGATAGGTCGTAAGTGAAACCACCTCTCCATGTTTACGTTTTGATAACTTACTTTTGTTAGGCGCCAGGATCAGTGGTAGATGCGCAAACCGCGGTACGTTTACACCGAGGGCCTCGTAAAGCAGTACCTGCTTATGTGTGTTTGTCAGATGATCCTGTCCGCGTATGACGTGCGTGATACCCATCTCGATGTCGTCGATCACGACCGACAGGTTATAGAGTGGATGACCGTCGGAGCGTAGTAAGACAAGATCCTCAATTTCTGAATAATTGCGCTCTTGCGGGCCATAGACCATGTCGTCAAATTTTGTCTGACCCGTGACAGGCACTTTCAAACGCACTGCGAATGGTTCACCGGCAGCGGCGCGGCGGTCTGATTCTTCGAGTGAGAGGTCACGAAAAGCATTGCTGCGTTGGTCAACGCCCTCTGACGATTGAGCACGTGCCCGGTCGGCGATCCCTTTCTTAACCGTCGCGTCATCGCGCTGTTCGCGAGGCGAGAAATCACGGTAGGCTTTGCTTTGTTTTACCAGCTGGTAGGCCGCAGCCCGGTGTTTATCCGCGTTCTGTGATTGAAAGATAATCTCTTCCTCGTAGTCGAGGCCGAGCCATTCCAGTCCGTCGATAATTGAGCGGGTGGATTCCTCCGTTGAGCGCTGCAGGTCGGTATCTTCAATTCGCAACAGAAACTTCCCGCCGGTTTTCCGCGCATAGAGCCAATTGAAAAGCGCGGAACGGGCTGCGCCGATATGGAGGTAGCCGGTAGGTGATGGAGCGAAGCGTACGCGAACAGTCATAAGAGCGGAAAGAGTCGGGGGTTACTTATTGGGGAAAAAGCAACGAGTGACAGATGACTCACCTGACAAGGTCTTTACTTGTCACTCATCACTTGTCACTCGTCACGATTTTTCTGGCGGAGATGACAGGATTCGAACCTGTGAAGGGCTTTTGACCCTTAACGGTTTAGCAAACCGCCGCCTTCAGCCACTCGGCCACATCTCCGTGCCCGTGATCAGGCGAAAGCCAATTCTAGTCGGCACCCGCAGATTGTCAAGGTAAGGTGCTCACCAGTATCAGGTTCCACACGCCACGTTATACAATTCCACTCGTGAACAAGTTTCATTTAACGCGGCGCCAATTCTTGACTGGTTTGGTGGCTGCTCCTCTGGTCGCCGTCTCGGCGACGTCGGCCTATGCGCGTTTGGTGGAGCCTTATAACTATCTCGTTTCAGAAAGGGACATCCAGATACGGAATCTGCCGGACCGGTTTGAAGGGTTTCGAATTACGCAACTGACCGATGTGCATCATAGCCGCATTGTCGGAATTGAAGAAGTCCGTCGGGTGGTGAGTCTGGCCCAACAAACAAGGCCAGATGTTTTTGTTCTCACTGGAGATTACACTACCTCCTATCGACGCTTCATAGAGCCTTGCGCCGAGGCTCTTTCCCAGTTGAATGCTCCTGAGGGGGTCTGGGCCGTGCTGGGAAATCACGATCACTACACGGACCCGGAATTGACAGGGCGTGCATTGGCACGCAACCACATCAATGTGCTGACCAATGCTAATACAAGTCTCCGTCGCGCATCGGATTTTATCCAGCTATCGGGAATAGACGACTGGTCCTGGGGAGGCACAGATTGGCTTCGGGCATTCGACGGCTTGAAAGCAAACAGTCCTACTATCCTACTTTCACATCAACCACTGGTGTTGGATTTTGCCGAAACGCAGAAAACCTCACTGATACTCAGTGGCCACACTCACGGTGGTCAGATCAATCTGCCGTGGTTGGGAGCACCGGCCCGATTCGTTACCAAAGACCTCCGATATGCTCAGGGGCTTTTCAAGCGAGGTAATACACAACTCTACGTTTCCAGCGGCACAGGAGTCATTGGCTTGCCAGTACGACTGGGCGTCCGTCCGGAAATCGCTGTCTTGCGGTTACGTCGAGCGGCTGATTAAGACCGTCATTTCTCAATGCGTTCGCTGAATTGCCATCAAGGTTAGATCGTCAGCAGGCGACTTTAACGCAAAGGCGTTAAGCTGTTTCCTGCAAAGCTCAATCAGCGCATTCGGAGTCAGGTCTTTGTTCTCACTCAAGAGCTGAGAGAGCCTGTCCATCCCGTACTCGTTGCCCAAGCCGTCTAAACTTTCGGAAAGCCCGTCGGTGTAAAGAAAGAGCGTGTCGCCCTTTTGCATTTGTACCTTATTAACCGAAAAGCTCTCACTGCAAAACACACCTACCGGTAGGCCGGTAGCTTCTATGCGGCTAATCTTCCCGGCCTGGATCAGAAGCGGCGGTAAATGGCCCGCATTACAAATTTCGACGAAACCATCAGTACCAGCCCTCCCGTAAACAAGCGTGGCATATTGAGTTGGCAACGTGCTTTCGCAAAACACGCGACTGGCCTGCTCAATCATCTGACCCAGCGGCAGATTGATGGAAACCAGTGTCCGAAACATTGCGTGGAGATGTGCCATGAGCATTGAGCCGGCGACGCCCTTGCCGGAAACATCGCCCAGCACAAAGTGCAGGGACTGATTATCTCCGTCGATGAAGTCGCAATAGTCGCCACTCACGACGCCTGCCGGCTGGTAATGGTATGCCACTTCCCAGCCGTCCACTTTCTTATCGTGCTGCGGGAGTAGTCCTGTTTGAATCTGAGCGGCCAACTGCAGATCTTCTTCAAGCGCGCGTTGCTCGTTCGGTGTCAGGTCACCCAGGCAAAAGCGCGTTAAGGGATCAGCGAGCAGTCGTTCAGTTTCTATCGGGTCATGACAGACCTCGCAAAGACCAAAGACGCCTGTATCTATCCGCTGGAGCGCGGCATCAACTTCTTCGAGTAGTCTTGTTAGTTCAAGTGGACTGGGGAGAACATCTACTGCCGCCTCTAATCTATGCCGACGATCAATTAATTGTTCGTGCAGTAGAGGCTCAATTGCGGTAACCATTGCTTGTTCCCTTTCATTGTCCCGGTTGAAACATTTGTTGTGTTGCTAAGCGACGAGGCTCGTTGGACGAGGAGCTCTTTGCAATTGCAGTGGAAGTTGTGGAGCGCAGCACAGCTTAGTGAGGCGCGCTTTGTCGCGCTGCATTTCTGCACTGTTTGCCAACCAGGCGCGCACTTCGCGGAAGATTTTGGCCGCATGCGCGTCAGGCGGCTCGACTAAACGATAGTGCATCCACTTGCCTTCGCGGCGTGGGGATACCAGACCTGCGCGGCGCAGATAGGCAAGATGCCGGGAAATTTTTGGCTGGTTGGTGTTCAGAACTTCCACGAAAAAACAAACGCAGACTTCATCGTCTCCGATCAGGTTAATGACCCTCAAGCGAGTTCGATCCGCGAGAGCTTTGAACAGGAGTTCTGTGCTGTACTCTTTGCCGCTCATTCCGTGCCTTTTCTTTGTTTGCTGCCCGCGCAGTAAATACGATTCTGATCACTGAGGAGTTCCTTTAGGGATCGACTTATTTAGGCTCAAATGCCTTGCTCCTTCTACCCGCTTATTGCGTGCAAAATGTGCGATCTATTCTGTGCCTACCAGGGTGCTCCTCCGTTCCATCAGCACAGTAGTGCGCCACACGCCATTAAGCTTTGCAATGCGGTCTCGACGTCCGACTTCGCGAAATCCAATTCTCCTATGCAATGCAATGCTGGCGACGTTTTCCGGAAATATGCTCGCCTGCAGAGTCCAGATCGCATTGTTCTCAGACTCCGCGACAAGACCTTCGAGCAGCGCCCTACCGTAGCCCTGACCGCGGCAGTTGGCGGCTACATAAACGCTTACCTCCGCCACGCCCTCGTAGGCCTTGCGCGCCGATATGCGACTGAGCGCCGCCCAGCCCGTTACTTCAATCTCGCGACAGACAATCAGTCTCGCGAACCTAAGATGGGCTGTATCCCACTCCTCCCACGAGGGAGCAGCAGTTTCGAAGGTAGCGTCTCCACCAGCTATTCCCGCGAGATAGATCTCACGAACTTTAGGCCAGTGTTCCGGCGTTAATGGCAACAGGTTCATTGAGAGCGTTACGGCGTACATATACGGCTTGACAGATTCGATAGCAGGCAGTAATGTCGCTTCATATTCGCGTTAGCGAATGTAACTATAAAGGAGGTCGGTCATGGAAAACAAGCTAGCGGACAACGTGGAAGTGTTGAAGGCTCACCTGGCGCTCAACGTGAGGGACGTCAAACGGAGTATCGATTTTTACAAGAAGCTTCTTGGCATCGAGCCTCTGAAGGTGCGCACTGGCTATGCGAAATTCGACGTACAAACACCACCACTTAACCTGTCATTGAATGAGAATGAATTCAGCGGACAAGGAGCGCTTTCCCATCTCGGCATTCAGGTGGGTTCAAGTGATGACGTACGGGCGATTAAGGAGCGATGGACCGCGGCTGGGCTTCTTACTCGCGACGAAATGCAGACAAATTGTTGCTACGCGCTTCAGGATAAGACCTGGGTTCAGGATCCCGATGGAAATCACTGGGAAGTGTTTGTTGTTTTGAAAGATAATCTTCCAGAGATTCCGGATACGGGGGCCCAAACATGTTGCCAGCCTCAGCCGGTGGGAATCGAGCGGTGAATTACAACCTCGCCCGCAGGGCGGTAGCCGAAGCGATCGGTACGACGATGCTGTTAGCTGCAGTGGTGGGCTCGGGAATCATGGGCGAACGTCTGGCCGCCGGCAATGTCGCGCTGGCCTTATTTGCCAACACCATTACCGTCGTGGCTGTGCTCTTCGCCCTGATTTTGGCTTTTGGAACGATCTCAGGCGCACACTTCAACCCGGCCGTGACTTTGACCGACGCTTCACAAGGCGGGCTTCCGTGGCGCGATGTGCCTATTTACATTTTGGCGCAGGTTGGTGGCGCATTTGCGGGAGTTGCTGTTGCTCACTTGATGTTTGGTCTACCGTTATTCTTTGCTTCGCAACATGTGCGCGGCGGACCGGCCCAACTCTTTAGTGAGTTTGTTGCCAGCTTCGGGTTGCTGGCAGTGATTTGGGGTTGCGTCAGGCTCCGTTCAACGGCGGTCCCTTTTGCGGTAGCAGCCTATATTCTAGCTGCTTGCTGGTTCACGGCCTCTACCTCGTTTGCCAATCCTGCTGTAACTCTTGCTCGGGCGGCTAGCGACACTTTCGCAGGCATCAGGCCAGTCGACGCGCCTGGTTTCATCATCGCGCAACTACTCGGCGCTTTTGCGGCTACCTATCTTTTTCGCTGGCTCTTGCCTACCACTCCGAAAGATGCAGCCGCGGTTTTGATGGAGCACAAGAAACCAACAACATGACTGAACGGAAGCGAGTCTTGATTCTCTGCACTGGTAACTCCGCTCGAAGTCAGATCGCGGAAGGCCTTTTGCGCCACTTCCATGGTGATTGTTTTCGAGTGTGTAGCGCGGGCATTGAGCCCAGCTTTGTTCGTCCTCAAGCGATCCGGATCATGAATGAAATCGGCATCGACATCTCAACTCATCGGTCCAAGTCTATAGATGAATTCCTAAGTCAGGAATTTGATTACGTGATTACTGTCTGCGACAACGCCAACGACCGCTGCCCTTTATTCCCGGGTTCGCCCAATCGTATCCATTGGAGCGTAGAAGATCCGGCAGCGATAGCAGGCGATGAGGAGACTCAACTTGCGGCATTCCGTGAAGCGAGAAAGGAGTTGCAGCAACGGCTTGAGGCATTTGCCAAAAACGAGTGCGCATAGATCTTGACACTTCTATTGAAACAGAGTACTTTGCAATACGAAGCGAGCTGCGTCCGCCGGGTGACGTCCTATTTCAACTCTCTGCGCACCCTCAGCGTTCTCGGCGACTCTGCGGTGAACTTTCTTTTACGTGCAAATCCAGCGCCAAGCCGCAGAGAATGCTGAAGGGGCACAGGTAGATTTTCAAACCAGGACACCAGTGTCTGCCGCCATGCCGCTGCGTTTGTGGATGCGGTAAAATGTTGGAATTCTGTAAAGTAGTCAAAGCCGGTACTGGCAGTTACAATGGCGCCTCAATGAGTCTTCTGGAACGTATTAACTCACCTGCCGATCTGCGAAGGCTGCAGCCGGATCAACTGGTAACAGTAGCGGACGAAATCCGCGCCTACATTTTGGAGACAATGTCTCGCGTGGGTGGTCACACTGGAGCCTCTCTCGGGGCCGTGGAATTGGCTGTTGCGTTGCACTACGCGTTTGCGACACCCAAAGATCGTCTCGTTTGGGACGTCGGACACCAAGCCTACGCTCACAAGATTCTAACCGGACGACGCGAACTGCTCCCGACGATCAAGCAGTATGGCGGCATTAGCGGATTCCTGCGGCGAGACGAATCGGAATACGACACTTTCGGCGCAGGCCACGCATCCACGTCTCTTTCCGCCGCCCTGGGAATGGCAATCGCTCGTGACAAAAAGGGCGAGGATCACCATGTTGTGGCTCTCATTGGAGATGCCTCCCTCGCCGGTGGCATGGCGATGGAAGCAATTAATCAGGCCGGACATCTGAGGAGCAGACTGATAGTCGTTCTCAATGACAATGAGATGTCGATTGCTCCTGCCGTTGGCGCCCTTACCGGTTATTTAAATCGGATTCGGAGCGCTCACGGTTATCATCGATTCAAAGATGAGGTTGAAGAAACACTGCTGGCGATTCCTTCGGTAGGTGAGCGTTTACATCATGCTGCCAAGACCATGAAGGATGCGATTGCCGCAGCTGTTCTGCCGGGTGCTCTGGTAAGCGAGCTCGGCTTCAAATATATCGGCTATGTTGACGGACATAATCCTCGGGCGCTTGTCGCAGCGTTCCGTGAAGCGCAACAAGTCAAAGATGGGCCAGTGATTGTGCACGCGTTGACGACCAAGGGAAAAGGTTATCCGCAAGCAGAGAGCGATTACTATCGTTGGCACGCAACTGGTCCTTTCGATCTCAAGACTGGCAAGCCGACAAAGACCGCAGCAAAGTCCGCTACGTACACTACTGTGTTTGGCGAAACGCTATGCCGGCTAATGGAAGATAATCCTAAGATTGTGGCGCTGACTGCCGCCATGCCTGATGGCACGGGAGTCTGTTCCGCTCTGGAAAGATTTCCTGGACGAGCGTTTGACGTCGGTATTGCCGAGCAGCATTGCGTAACCTTTGCGGCCGGTATGTCTTGTGAAGGACTAAAGCCGATTTGTGCTATCTACTCCACGTTTTTGCAGCGTGGCTACGATCAGTTGGTGCATGACGTTTGTATACAGAACTTGGATGTTAAGTTCTGTCTCGACCGTGGCGGTATTGCTGGAGGTGATGGGCAAACACATCATGGACTCCTCGATATCGCTTATCTTCGCGGCGTCCCTAACATTGTGGTCATGGCGCCAAAGGACGAGGGCGAGATGCGCGATATGCTGTTTACCATGGTCGAGCACAACGGACCGGCCGCTATGCGTTATCCTCGAGGTAATGGAGTTGGCGCAGACATTGAACGTGAGCCTCAGTTGCTGGAGATTGGTAAAGGCGAAATACTCCGCGATGGTGGCGAGATCGCGATCGTAGCCTATGGTTCGATGGTTCATCCTTCGCTTGCGGCAGCTGAAAACCTTGCAAAAGAGGGCCTCGAAACTACCGTTGTTAATGCAAGGTTTGTAAAGCCGTTAGACGCACCGCTACTCCTCGCGCTGGCACGCACAAAGCGCTTGATTGTTACCGTGGAAGAAGCTTACCTCGCGGCGGGTTTCGGCTCTGCGGTGTTGGAGCTGCTTGAAGAAAACGGATTGCAGGACAAAGTTCGCGTCGTCCGCATGGGTATACCTGATCGCCTAATAACCCATGGCGACCCGAAATTGCTCTTAGCCAAGTATGGCCTCGATTCTGATGGAATTTACACCCGAGTGAAGGAGAGTATTGAAGTGCTTGATGAGCGCCGCGCAAAGCCGCACCGGGTATTCTCATGAAACCCAGCGCGAATCGGAAACCGCATCTTGAGTCAGTCTGCTTAGCCAAGCGATTTCACACAGCTGAAACACGGGCGCGCTAGTTTCGTACACGATATCGGTAGGCTGATATCACTTTTCGGTTCACGCTTCTTATCCTCGTGTTTGATCTAGCGAAAAAAACTTGGCAATCATAGGTTTCAGCGTGTGGCCTCCTTCTTGCTTCTCTGCTTCGCGGGAATTTGGGAAACACTGCTGTCAGCAATAGAAAGACAACAAATGATCGAGACCCGAAGTGTGTACCCGCCAGAACCTCATTTTGACGAAGAGCGAACACTGCTTTCGGCACGCCCTGTTGTGCCTCTGGGAGAATTGAACGCGAAGGCAGGTTCTCGCGGGTGGCTCTTTCTTACCGGGGGGATTGCATTTGCGGTTCTGCTCGGTGCTTGTGCTGCCGTCCTGATGGTTCATCTTGAGCAGAGACGGGTTCAACCGAGTATCTCCGTCAGCTCTCAGCCGGATAACACCCAGCAGAGTGAGAATGTAAACGCGCCGCTCGACACGTCCGCTGTATACCCGAACCAAACAGCGAACACGCTTTCAAACGAACCACCGGCAACTCCGCTCAAAAGGCATCCTGTAGAGAAGGTAGCTATTCAGAAAACCAACGATTCAAGTCGGGAGGAGATGGGTGCGACACACGCCCGTCAACTCCCAGCTTCCAGTAGTGCAGACCCGAATACTGATGGAACTGAGCAATCAATCAGCGACCGAGATGCGCGCCGCGAACAACGGTGGGAAGAAAAAAGGTCGAGACGAGAAGCATCGCGTGATCGACGTGACAACAATCGCGACCCAAGCGCTGATCTTTTTCGGATCGGAGAGATTTTCGAAGGAACGCGCAAGCCACATTAATAAGACACACAAGATGCGAGATCACGTATTTGTAATGATCAACCCGGTTGACTGTTTCTCAAACGAATGGCATCATCTCACGAAAGCGAGCGCCGTCTCTCACAAGTGGTGCGGTTTGCTTTGCCCCGTTTGAGCTCACGTACATCGTAACCCCGACGTTTTTGTTAACGGTTCAGTGTTTCGCGCGATGCGGCGCGAGGAAATGGTGAATCCATATGAATAAACAGTTCTTTCGTGAGCGGGAGTGTATTCACCGAGACGAAGGCGCCGAGGGCGAATTCTACAACGGGGTGTTCTACATTCAAGCCTTGCAGCGCCTGCGCATCGACGAGGCGGTGCAAGTTGCTGGAAAAGTCAGTTCATTCTTCTGGGCTGATGCCCCGCATATTCTGGTTTGGCTCTGTCATCAATGCGCCACCGAACTTCGTTTGACCGATACCCCGCGCGCGCTCACGCACGCCTCGTGGCGTAAAGCCTGACACATCGCTTCCTTCGGCATCCGTCAGAGAAGCAAGCCGTCCAGGGTTATGGTGTAATGTGTCGCAATAGTGAAACGCGAGCGCATAGACAAACTGCTCGTCGAAAGAGGCCTCGCTGAGTCGCGCACCAAGGCGCAGGCGATGGTTATGGCTGGAGTTGTTCTCGTAGACGAACGACGCGCCGATAAACCTTCCGATCTGTTTTCTCGAGACGCCCCAATCCGCATAAAAGGCGCGGACGACCCAACAACGCGCTACGTCGGTCGCGGCGGATTGAAACTCGAAGCCGCACTAAGGGAGTTTGCGCTGGATGTTCGTGGCCTTGTTTGTCTCGATGTAGGTGCCTCCACCGGAGGCTTTACTGATTGTTTGCTGCAACATGGCGCCCGGCACGTCTGCGCCGTTGACGTCGGTCACAACCAGATCGACTGGCGATTACGACAAGATCCTCGCGTGGAAGTCCGGGAAGGTGTTAACGCGCGTCATCTTAAGCCAGAAGAATTCCAGACAAGGTTCGATCTTGCAGTCATGGATGTTGCCTTTATATCAGCCACGAAGGTATTGCCGGCTGTCGTCCCTTTGTTGCGCGAGAGTGGTCGCCTGATAACGCTTATCAAGCCTCAATTCGAAGTTGGTCGCGGGGAAGTTGGCAGCGGCGGCATTGTGCGAGAACCTGAGAAACACGCCCGCGTTATCAAGGAGGTGAATCAGGCGGCGGTCGCCCTTGGTCTTCTGCTGCGCAAAGTGATTGAGTCGCCCATTCGTGGCGCAGAAGGAAATATTGAATTCCTGGCTCTCTACG
>Ga0070698_100005400_pt1 | contig 13971 bp, 12 predicted proteins | sample KBSK1502metaG_FD_65477 | JGI IMG/M metagenome (GOLD analysis project Ga0070698, IMG submission 65477) | Corn, switchgrass and miscanthus rhizosphere microbial communities from Kellogg Biological Station, Michigan, USA - KBS K1-50-2 metaG | ecosystem: Host-associated > Plants > Roots >...
CTGCGGGCCAGCTGCCGACCCGGAGACCTCGCCCTGACCCCGCCCGACATCGGCCTCTACGTCACGGGCCTCACCGCCTGCCGCGCGTTCGTCTCGCACTCCCTGGCCCCGCATTTCCCCGAGCGCGACCAGGTCGCGCGGCGCTTCTTCGAAGCGAGCGCCCCGGCGGAGCGCGCGGCCACGCTCGACCGTCTCTGCATCACCCACGTGACGCTGCCGGGCGACGCCGGAGAGCGGCCGGCGGGCTGGCTGGGCGAGGCCACCCCTTTCCGGCGCCTGGCGGTGGTGGGCCGCGAGCCGGGGCGGATCGGTGTCTACGCCCGGGCGGACCGCTCGCCCTGCGCCGATCGTTCATCGACTCCCTAGCTCCGCGCCTCCCGGCCTCCCCTTGCTTTCGCGGCAGGGCCGCTCCTAGGATGGGCGGATGCCCAGAGACACGGCTCGCCGCGTGCTCGAGATCGAGGCCCAGGCCATCCTGGACCTCGCACCCCGCCTCGACGAGAGCTTCGACCGGGCGGTGGAGCTGCTCTACGCCTGTGCCGGACGGGTGGTGGTGACGGGCATGGGCAAGAGCGGGCTCATCGCCCAGAAGATCTCGGCCACCCTCGCCTCCACGGGCACGCCGTCGCTCTACCTCCACCCGGTCGAGGCCGCGCACGGCGACCTGGGGCGGATCGTGAAGGGCGACGTCCTCCTCGCGATCTCCGCCAGCGGCGACACCGAGGAGATCCTCGCCCTGGTGCCGCAGGTGAAGCGCCTGGGCTCGCCCCTCGTGGCCCTGACCGGCAACCCCCGCTCCTCCCTGGCCCAGGCCGCGGACGTGAACCTCGACGTCTCGATCCGCCAGGAGGCCTGCCCGCTCGGCCTCGCCCCGACGGCCTCCACCACCGCCGCCCTGGCCATGGGCGACGCCCTGTCCATGGCCCTCATCGAGCGGCGCGGCTTCACGGTGGACGATTTCGCGGTGCTCCACCCCGGGGGCCGCCTGGGCAAGAAGCTCCTCCGGGTGGAGGACCTCATGAGCACGGGCGAGAAGATCCCCCGGGTGTCCCCGGAGACGGTCATGAAGGACGTGCTCTTCGAGATGACGCGGAAGCGCCTGGGCCTCACCACCGTGACCGCTCCCGACGGGCGCCTCCTGGGCATGATCTCGGACGGGGACCTGCGCCGGCAGATGGAGCGCCACGGCTACACCCTCCTCGACAAGACGGCGGCCGAGTGCATGACCCGGAGCCCGGTCCTCATCGGAAGGCGGGAGCTGGCCACCCGCGCCCTCGACGTGATGGAGGGCCGGAAGATCACCGCCCTCCTGGTGACCGACGCCGAGGGGCGCATCGAGGGGGTCGTCCACCTCCACGACCTGTGGAAGACCGAGATGATATGAGCAAGGACGAGGCCCTGGCCGAGCGCTGCCGCGCCCTGAAGCTCATCCTCACCGACGTGGACGGCGTCATGACCGACGGCACCGTGCTCCTGCTCCCGGACGGCGGCGAGGCCAAGGCCTTCCACACCCGCGACGGCCTGGCCGTGGTGCTCGCCCACCACGTGGGCCTGCGCACCGGCCTCGTGTCGGGCCGGGTCTCGGAGGTGGTAGCGCGCCGCGCCGCCGAGCTGCGCATGGCGGTGGTGCGCCAGGGCGTGCGCGACAAGGGAGCGGCCCTGCGCGAGATCCTCGCCGAGCAGGGGCTCTCCGCGCACGAGGTGGCCTACATCGGGGACGACGTCAACGACCTCCCCATCATGAACGCGGTGGCGCTGTCCGCCGCCCCCGCGGACGCGCCGCTCGAGGTGCGCTCCGAGGCCTTCATGGTCATGGACGCGGGGGGCGGCCGAGGCTGTCTGCGCGAGTTCGTGGAGGCGATCCTGCGGGCGCGGGGGGACTGGGAGCGGGCCGCGGCCGTGGTGGGCACGAGCCCCCCCGCCGGAGGATGACCGACACTGCTCTCCTCGCCGCCGCCCTGGCGGCGATCGCGGGAGGCCTGGCGGCGGCCGCCTGGACGCGGAGCCGCCGCCGCGGGGAGCGCGGCGACCGCTTCCGCACCTCGCCCCACTACACCCAGGGCCTGCACTATCTCACCGCCGGCCAGCTGGAGCCCGCCATCAGCGAGCTCACGAAGGTCACGCGCGAGGAGCCGGGGGCAGTGGACGTGGTGCAGGTGCTGAGCCACCTGCTCCGGGAAGCGGGGCAGGTGGAGAGGGCCATCCAGCTTCACCAGGGGCTGCTGGCCCGCGGCGACCTCACCCGGGCGGAGCGCGCCTACGTCCTGGCCGCCCTCGGCACGGACTTCCGCAAGGCCGGCTTCCTGGACCGCGCCACGCGCGCCTACGCGGAGGCCCTGGAGGTGGACCCGCGCAACCTCCAGGCCCTGGTCGGCCAGCAGAAGCTCTTCGAGGAGCAAGGGCAATGGCAGGAGGCCTACGAGGTACAGACCCGCCTGGCCCGCCTGCGCAAGACCGACGACGCCCTGGTGCTGGCCCACCTCCAGGCGGAGCTGGGCCGGGAGGCGCTTCGGGCGGGACGGCGCGAGGCCGCGGAAGCCGCCTTCCAGGCGGCGCTCGCCCTGGACCGTCGCGTGTTCCCGGCCCACCTCGGCCTCGCCGAGCTGTTCGCGGAGAGCGACCCGAGACGCGCGGCCGCCATCCTGGAGGATGCGATCGCCGTCACCCCCGAGCGCGCCTATCTCGCCTTCGAGCCCCTGGTCCGCGCCTATACGGCCTGCGGCGAGCCCTCGCGGTTCGCGGCCGTCTGCGAGCGGCTGATCCGCCAGGACTCGCGCGACTGGCGTGCCCGGGTGGCCCTGGCCCGTCAGCTCCGGGTCGAGGGCAAGCCGGAGGAGTCCTTGGGCCTGCTCCTGCGCGCCGTGGAGGCCAACCCCCAGGTGCTGCTCGTCCACCTCGAGGCCTGGCGTACCCTCCGAGCCCTGGGCGTGGTCGGCGAGGCGGAGGCGCGCTACGTGGCCGTGGCCGAGGAGTCGGCCTTCTACGTGGACCCCCACATCTGCACGGCCTGCCGCTACCGCGCGGACGACATGCTCTGGCGCTGCCCGCATTGCCACGAGTGGGACACCTTCGTGGAAGAGCGGCTGGGGCCCGCGGCCGGCCGCTGACGGCTCACGACGGCCGGGGGCGCCCCAGGGCGCGAACCGCCTCCCGCGCCGGGGCGGGCGCCGTCTCCGGTGCGACGCCCACGGCCAGGCCCACGAGGGCCCCCGCCAGCCCCGGATCGAGACCGGCCTCGCGCGCGGCTCGCCGAGCCGCCTCGGGATGTCGCGCGTGATCGAAGGCCGCCCGCAGGGCGCCCTCGACCTCGCGGGGAGGCGGTGCCCCGGCCCAGATCTCGGCTTCGGCCCGCCAGATCTCCAGCCGGCCCTGCGAACCCTCCAGCGGGGCTCGACCCCGCGCGACGTCCAGGAGGGCGAGGGCGGCGAGTCCCGCGGCCGCGACCGACTCCGGGTCGGGGTGGGTCAGGCGCGCGAGGGAAGCCGCGGCCGAGAGCAGGAATGGCGGGTCGGCGCCCCCGCGCGCGAGCGCCCAGAGCACGAGAGGGCCCGCGAGGCTCTCGGGACCGGGATCGCGCGCGTCCCCGTCGCGAGCACGCCGGTACCACGGCCCGTCGCCCGCCGGCACCAGCATCGCCGCGATTCGCTCCAATTCCAGGCCGCCCACGGCGGCGATCTCCGCGAGCAGCCCCAGGGGATCGAGGCCGCGCGGCCCCCGCGCGGGTCCGTGCACGAGGAGGCCCAGGGCGCGCTCGGGCGGCAGCTCGATCGTCGGTGGGCGGGACGGCGCCAGGTCGGCCAGCTCTCGGGCCAGCCGGTCGGCCTTCGCGTTCGTCTCCGCGACCGTACCCGAGGTGTCCAGGCGCCAGTGGCCGAAGGCGCGCTTCTCGTCGATCGGCATCTGGGCCTGGAGACGCGCCGTCGCCGCTTCCTCGGTGAGCCCGTCGCGGGCCCGGAGCCGGCGCCGCTGCTCCTCGGCCGCGCAGTGGACGACCACCAGCCGGTCGAAGCGAAGGTGCAGGCCGGTCTCCACCAGGAGGGCCGCGTCGGTGACGAACAAGGCCCCCCGGCCCGAGTGGAGGGCGGCCCGGCGCGCCTCCTCGGCCCGCACCTTCGGATGGACGATCGCGTTCAACCGCGCGCGGGCCTCGGGATCGGCGAAGACGCGCGCGCCGAGCGCCTGGCGGTCGACGCGGCCGTCCGGCCCCAGGGTCCCGCCGCCGAACGCGGCCACCACCTCCTCGTACGCGGCGCCGCCCGGCTCCATCAGCTCGTGGGCCACGGAGTCGAGGTCGAGGGTGGGAACGCCACCCTCCGCGAGCCGGCGCAGGACCTGGGACTTGCCGCAGGCGATCCCGCCGGTCAGGCCGACCCTGAGCATCTCCCGGGCCCGATCATCGAGGTGAGCCGCCCCCCGCCGCCCGCACGGTGTTCTTCATCAGGAGGGCGATGGTGAGCGGCCCCACCCCCCCGGGGACGGGGGTGAGCGCGGAGGCGACCGCCGCCACCGCGGGGGCATTGACGTCGCCCAGGAGCGCGTAGCCCTTCTTCTCGAACTCGGGCCAGCGGGACGGCTCGAGCAGCCCGCGCAACCGTTCCGCATCCTCCACCCGGTTCATCCCCACGTCCACCACCACCGCCCCGGGCTTGACGTGCTCCGCGCCCACCAGGCCCGCGTGCCCGATCGCCGCCACCAGGATGTCCGCCTCCCGGGCCACCGCCTCCAGGTCGCGGGTGCGCGAATGGCAGACGGTGACCGTGGCGTCGGCGTGGAGGAAGAGCAGGGCCAGGGGCTTGCCCACGATGTCGCTGCGTCCGAGCACGACCACGCGCCGGCCCGCCACCTCGATGCGGTTCCGGGCCAGGAGCTCCATGATCCCGGCCGGGGTGCAGGGGACGAAGCGCGGGCGCTTCTGCACGAGCCGGCCCACGTTCTCGGGGTGGAAGCCGTCCACGTCCTTGGCGGGGTCCACGAGGTCCAGCACCCGGACGGCGTCGACGTGCCGGGGCAGCGGGAGCTGCACCAGGATGCCGTGGATCTCTCGCCTCCGGTTGTACTCCTCCACGACCCGCAGCACCTCTTCCGTCGTCGCCGAGGCGGGGAGGCGGCGGGTCTCGTGGTGGATCCCCAGCTCCTCGCAAGAGCGCGTCTTGCTCGCCACGTAGACCGCCGAGGCGGGGTCCTGCCCCACGAGGACGACGCCGAGGCCCGGGCGGTCCCCTCGCTCCGCCAGACGCGCGATCTCCCCGCGCAGCTCGTCCTTGATCGCGCGCGCGATGGTCGTGCCCTCGAGTCGGGTCGCCGTCATGCCGCCCGGATGTTACCTCAGCGCGTCGGGCCTCGCGGTCCGACCAGGAGCCGGTGCTCCGCGGGCCGAGGGTCGCCGCTCCGGATGCGCGCACGCGGAGCATAGCGCGCGGAAGGAGGCAAAGGCGGCAGCGCCTCGGGCCACTCGTCCAGCACCGCCACCTCCCCCGAGGCGACCTGGCGCACGATCACGAGCTCGCTCCAACCGTAGAGGCTGGCGGGAACGCGCCAGGGCCCCTGGATCGACTCGTAGGGGATCGACCGTATGCCGTCGGCCTCCACCTGGATCGGGTAGAGGAACGGGACGGCCCCCCAGACGCTTCCCCGCGCGCGCCCCTCGTAGAGGTAGTCGACCGCGTGCTGGAACGTGAAGGCCGCCGGCCAGGCTCCCGCCTCGTCCAGGAGGAGCACGAAGGTGTGGGGCTCGAGCTGGGGCGCTTCCCGGGTGAGGCCGAAGAGGCTGCGGTCCTGCGCGGCCCAGTAGCTCTTCGCGTCCCACGCGCGCTGGAGGGCCGCCGTTCGCCCCGCCCCCATCGCCACCAGGGATCCGGCGAGGAGGGCCACGGCGGGGGCGCCCCCTCTCCGGGGAAGGCGGTCCGCGATTCCCGCCACGACCGCGGCCAGGAAGAGAGCGATCCCCGGCGCCGACAGGATCTGCATGCGCGCAGGGGTCAGGATCCGAGGGCTCAGGACCATGACGCCGTGGGCGAGGGCCGCCATTCCCAGCCCGATCCCCGCCATCCTGAGCGCGGCCGCGAGAGACAGCTCTGGCTCTTCGACTTCGCCGCGGCGGACCAGGACCCAGGCGACCACGAACGCCGCCCCCGCCGCGGCCGCCACCGGGGCGAGCAGCTCGGAGGGAGACGGCAAGGCCAGCGGCCCCAGTTGGAACCCGAGCTGGCGGAGGAGCCGGGACCCGACCCGCCAGGGATCCGGATCGAAACCGAGCGCCGCGACCTGATACGAGCCGGGCCGGCCGGGGAGGAGGGGGACCGCCGCGAAGAGGGCTCCGGCCAGCGTGGTGACTCCCCACACGGCGGACCACCGCACGCGCGTCCGCCGGTCGAGCCCCGGGGACAGCCAGGGAAGGAGGACGGCCCCGAGGACGAGCCCGGCCGTCGCCTCCAGTCCGCGGATCATCAGGAACCCGATCGCCGAGGCCACCCCGAGGCCAAGCCGGCTGCGGTGGTGGGCCGACTCCAGGAAGAGCACGAGGGCGAACAGGGTGGCGCAGGTGAAGCCCGAGTAGCCCGCCACCAGCACGGTATCGAGGCGGGTCTCGTCCAGGGGCGCCCAGCTCACGCAGATGACACCCGCGAGAAAGGCCAGGCGGGGCCGGCCCGGGGCCAGCCGGCGGACCAGGCGGTAGAGGAGGGCGCCCGTGAAGGAGAGGTAGAGGGCGTTGGCGAGCCAGTAGCCGCGCAGGGTTCCGGGAAGGAGGAGCGCCCCCGGCTGGGTGAAGGCCAGCGAGAACGGGCGGTTCTGGTAGGGCAGGCCCACGATGCCGCGCCACGTCAGATCGATCACCAGCCATTCGTCCCAGCCCCCGAAGTTGGTGGGGCGGACCGCGAGGTACTGGACCCAGAACGTCGCCAGGATGCCGAGGGCCGCGAAGACGGCGGGCCGCAAGCTCCGGGTCATGGCTTCGCGGGCGGCCGGCGCGCCAGGGCGACGATCGAGGAGCCGAAGGGGAGGCGGAACGCGCGCAGCCAGCGCCGCTCGAGCTCCAGCAGGCCGCGCAAGAGGCCGTTGATCACGGGTACCACCCGCAGCTCGGAGTCGCGGCGCTCCCGGGCGCCGGCGAGGGTCCGCGGCACCAGGCGCCCCGCCGCGCGCAGGACGACGAGCAGGGGGACGAGGAGGGCCATGAAGTGGCTGAGGAAGCGCACCTCGAAGCCGGCCGCGCGCAGCTTGTCGCCGAGCTCCCGGCGCGTGTAGCGCCGCCGGTGCCGCGCGAGCTCGTCCATCTCGTCGAACAGGAAGGGATGGCCGGGCACGGTGAGGACGAGCACCCCCCCTGGCTCCAGCACGGACCACAGGAAGCGCAGCGTCCCCCGGTCGTCGTCGATGTGCTCCAGGACGTCGAAGAGGCCGATGAGGCGCTGACCGGGGCCGAGGGGCGGAGGCGCTCCCTCGTCCACCAGGACGAGGGGCGCGCGGACGCGCCGGCGCGCGAGGGCGAGCCCCAGGGGGTAGGCGTCGCAGCCCCCCGCCACCGCGAGGCCCGAGGCCTCGAGGAAGGCCAGGAGCCCGCCGCTTCCGCAGCCCACGTCGAAGAGGGCACGCTCTGCGAGGTCGTCCACGCTGGCGCGCAGCCCTTCCAGGATGACTTGGCGACGGGCCACGAACCAGAAGTGGGAATCCTCGATCTGGGGCAGGGTGCCGAAGTAGTGAGGGTCGTAGCCCGGCGGGCCGGAGCGGCCCCTCGTCAGGTCGAGGATCCCCTCGCGTTCGGGATACCCGAGGCCGCAGCCCTCGCAGCGCGCCCCGGGAGGCTCGATACGAAGCGGCCCCCCGCACGCGGGGCAGGCGAGGGAGAGCCTCGGGCGGTCCGGGACGCTCAAGGCGCGGGTACCCGAGAGGCCTTCATCCATGCCCCCGCCGCGACCAGGGCGGACACCGCGCCGAGCCAGAGCCCGGCCTGGAGCCCCGGCGGCCGGTAGCGCAGGACCACGTCGTGGGGGCCGGGGGGGATGGGGACCGCCCGGTGCTTGCCGTTCGCCCGCAGCACCGGAGCGGGCGCGCCGTCCACGGTCGCGGTCCAGCCACGGGCGAAGCTGGCCCGGCTCACCAGGTACCCGGCGCCATCGCCCTCGACGCGGAAACGCTCTTCGTCGGGACGGGAGGGCAGGCGCGTGACGGTTCCCCCGCTACAGGGCGGACCGCTCGCCGGTGGCCGGACGCCCGGATCGAGGCTCACGTCACGAGCGGGATCGAAGGCCGGGGCATACGGCCGCCCCAGCGCGTCGTCACGGTCCCTGGCCTCGAGCGTCCGGCAGGCCAGGAAGGCGCGGGGCCAGGCGCCCGCGACCCGGTAGACGTGGGCCAGCAGGCCGGGGGGCCCCAGGGGAACCGCGGCCACGGGAAGCAGGTCCGCGTCGTGGAGGGGGTCGAGGCTGATCACGCGCGTCACGGCCGCGTTGCGCAGCCAGGGCAGGAGTGCGCCCGCCCGCTGCGGGTCGTAATCCTCCGGGCCCAGCTCGCGTGGTCGGGGGACGAACGAGGTGAGGTCGGTGGCCTCGGGAGCTTCCACCCGATCGACGATGTTGTTGTAGGGGCCGAGGATCTGCCGGTTCACGAAGAACGAGGCGAGGGCGAGCTCGGGCGCTCCCCGCGCGAGGAACTGCCGGAAGACTGGGCTGTGGTCGAGGCCGTAGGAGAACACCCGTCCCCCCTCGGGATCATCCAGGCCAAGGGCGGCCATCTCGGGCACGGGCTGGAAGAACGACGGCGGCACCTGAGGGTTCATTCCCGCGCCCGCCCGAACGAGATCGGCCACCAGGGCGGCGACGATCGCGGCCGTTCCCAGCCCCACCCCCAACCGCCCGCTCTTCACGCCCAGGGAAAGGAGAAGGGCGAAGAGCGCGAGGAGGCCCGCCTGGAGGAAGCCGCGGGCCACGAAGCCGCGGACGGCGTCGAAGCGGGCGGGATCGATGGCCGCCCAGGCGGCGAGCCCGGAACCGCTCAACCGGACCGCGAGGGCAAGACCGAAGCCGAGCGCCCCGAGCACGGCCGCCGCGCTCGCCGCGCGGGACCAGCCCTCCCGGCGGAGCAGCCGTTGGGCGCCCCAGCCCGCGGCGAGTGCGACCGCGACGTGAGGGAGCAGCATCGCCTTGCTCGGGAAGCGCACCCAGCCGACGAACGGCAGGCGCGCCAGCGCGGGGGCCAGTCCGCCCCAGGGTCCGAGCGCGTACCACAGGCCCACGAGGCCCGCCCCGAGGACCACGCGCCGCCGGCGCGTCTCCGCCAGCCCCACCCAGGCGAGGATGAGGGCCAGGGGGCCGACGTAGAGGCTCAGGAAGTAGGGCAGCCCCTTGCTGAAGAAGTGCCCGCCCCACCAGGCTCCCACCGGAGTGGAGAGCGCGCCGAAGAGGTCGGGCACGAGGGTCTGCAGGAGGACCACCGGATGGACGGCGTTGCCCATGGCGACGTCCGCCGCGAAGCCCGCTCCCCGCACGGAGTCGCGCACGATCCCGAGCATGACCGCCACCTGCACGCCGGCCAGCCCCGTCCCGAGCGCCCCCGCCAGGGCGAGGCGCAGGAGCCCGTCGAGGCGAGGCCGGGCCGCGAGCCCCAGGGCGAGCCCCAGCAGAACGGCCTGGGCCACGAATTCCACCGCGAGGGTGGAGAGTGCCATGGCCACCGCGAGGGCCGCCAGCGGCACCGCGCGCCCTCCGCGCATCGCCGCCCGGCGCAGGGTCCCCGCCACCAGGGGCGCCACCGCGAGCGCCTGAAGAAAGACATAGAGGTTCAGCGACGACAGAGCCAGGCCCCCGAGCGCGTAGACCGCGGCCGCCGCGAAGGCTCCGGCGCGGTCCGTCTCCAGCTCGCGGGCCAGCCAGTAGGCGGCGAGCGCCGCCATGGGCAGGTGGAGGGTCAGCAGCCACGACACCGCCGCCGGCGAGGACCAGGCCGCGTGCAGCAGGTCGAGGGGATAGAGCGCGGGGAGGGCGAACGAGCCTTCGAAGATGTAGGGGTTCCAGGCCGCGAAGCGCCCGGCCCGCAGCTCCTGGGCGGCGAAGAGGCGCAGCGGATAGAAGGTCACGCTGAAGTCGCGGAAGTAGTAGCTGCGGGCCGGCCAGGCGGCGACGAGGTCGGGGAGCAGCGTGCACACGGCGGCGAGCCACGGCAGGAAGCGCTCCCCGCGAAGAGGTACTCTTCCCGGCCCGGCCGGCGCAGACGGGGAGGACGCCACGTCAGGAAGCGGCGGGGGCCGCCTTCTTCGGGGGCATGAACCGGTCCATGAAGCGGGTGTCGAGGCGGCCCGCCTGGAAGTCGGGGTCGTCCATGATGCGAAGGTGCAGCGGGATGTTGGTCTTGATCCCCTCCACCACCAGGACCTCCAGGCTGCGCCGCATGCGCGCGATGGCTTCGTTGCGGTCGCGCCCGTGGGTCATGAGCTTGCCGATCATGCTGTCGTAGTAGGGCGAGATCTCGCACCCTTCATGGGCGAAGGTGTCCATTCGTACCCCCGGGCCGCCCGGAGCGTTGAAGTGGCGGATGGTCCCCGGCGAGGGGACGAAGGTCACGGGGTCCTCGGCGTTGATGCGGCACTCGAGGGCGTGGCCGCTGAAGGTCACGTCCTTCTGGGCGAAGGAAAGGGGCTCCCCCGCCGCCACCAGGATCTGCTCCTTCACCAGGTCGCGCCCGGTCACGAGCTCGGTGACCCCGTGCTCCACCTGGATGCGGGTGTTCATCTCCATGAAGTAGAAGCTCCCGTCCTTGTCCAGCAGGAACTCCACCGTGCCCGCGTTGACGTACTGGACCGCGGCCGCCGCCTCCACCGCGGTCCGTCCCATCCGGCGCCGCAGCTTCTCGGTGACCACCGGAGAGGGAGCCTCCTCGATGATCTTCTGGTGGCGCCGCTGGATCGAGCACTCGCGCTCCCCGAGGTGGACGACACTCCCCTTGCTGTCCGCCATGACCTGGATCTCGATGTGGCGCGGCCCCTCGACGTATCTCTCGACGTAGACGTCGGGCACGCCGAAGGCCGCCGCCGCCTCGGCCTGGGCGGCCCGGAACGCCTGGGCCACGTCGGCGGGGGCGCGCACGATCCGCATCCCCCGCCCGCCTCCCCCCGCCGAGGCCTTGAGGATCACGGGGAACCCGATCTCCCTCGCCGCGCGGACCGCCTTCTCCTCGTCCTCCAGCACGCCGGGCGAGCCGGGGACCACCGGCACCCCCGCCTTCATCATGGCCTTGCGGGCCCGGCTCTTGTCCCCCATCAGGCGGATGGCCTGGGGGCCGGGGCCGATGAACTTGATGTTGCAGGCCTCGCAGATCTCCGCCAGGTAGCTCGACTCGGAGAGGAAGCCGTAACCCGGGTGGAGGGCCTCCGCCCCCGTGATCTCCGCCGCGCTGATGATGGCCGGGATGTTCAGGTACGACTCGATGTTGCGCGGGGGGCCAATGCACACCGCCTCGTCCGCGAAGCGGACGTGCAGGCTGTGGGCGTCGGCCTCGGAGTACACGGCCACCGTCTTCACCCCGAGCTCCTTGCAGGCCCACATGACCCGGAGGGCGATCTCGCCGCGGTTGGCGATCAGGACCTTCTTGAACATGGCTCCCGGGACCGCGCGGCCGCGGCCTCCTTACGCAGGGTGGATCGTGAAGAGGGGGTCCCCGTATTGCACGGGTTGACCGTTCTCCGGATGGATCTTCACGATCTCCCCCGCCACCTCGGACTCGATCTCGTTCATGAGCTTCATGGCCTCGATGATGCAGAGGACCTGGCCCACGCGGACGCGGTCGCCCACGTTGACGAACACGGGCGAGTTCGGGTCGGGGGAGCGATAGAACGTCCCCACGATGGGGCTCTTCACCACCCCTTCCTTGCCGTCGGCGGCCTCCGCCGCCGCGGGGGCGGCGGGTGCTCCCGAGGTGGCGGCGGCCGCGGGAGGCGCGGCCCCTTCCGGGGACACCGGCGCCCCGAGGCTGGTGGAGGCGACGAGGGGCGCCGACGGGGCGGGCGCGCTGCGGCCCGAGCGGGCGACGCGCAGCTTCACTCCGTCCTGCTCGAGCTCGAACTCCGTGATGTCCTGCTCCTCGAGGATCCGGAGGATCTCCTTGATCTCCTTGACGTCCAAGCGTTTCCCTCCGCTCCCCGGTGCAGCTTCCCGTCTTCGCAGAATGGCCATTATTCCCGCCGGCCCCGGGGCTGTCAAGGAAACGGCTACTGGAACTCCCGCTGGAGGCCGAGGCCGGCGACCCGCAGCGCGAAGCGGGCCCGGCCGGTCAACGCCCCCGGGGCGAGGGCGGCAAAGAGGAAGTACTCGCCGGTGATGGCCACCAGGATGGCCACGAGCCTTTCCGTGACCACCCACAGCTCCCGGAGATCCCCGAGGCCGGTGTCGGCCGCGGCGGATACGCTGGCCCGCAGCAGGGTCGTGTACTCCGCCGCCACCGCCTCCACGTTGGGGTCGGGGCGCACCACGAGCTTCTCGATCGGAATGCCGTCGGTGCCCATGATCATGAGCACGCGGGTCTCCGGAACCTTCTCGGAGATGACCCGCAGGGCTTCCCCGAACGCGGGTACGGCCGTCACCGCGGCCCTGAAGCCGGAGCGTTCCGGCGGATGCTCACCAGGAGGTCCTCGAGGCGCGCGATCGCGCGCTCGAGAGCGCGGCGGCGCGTCGCGCGATCGTCCTCCGGGGCCACGGGCGCTGCCGGGACGGGCGCGATCGTGGGCGGAACGGACGGCGCCTGCATCGCCCTCAGCTCTGCGAGGCGCGCCCGGCTCCGTTCGTTGTCGGGCTCGCGGTGCAGGAGCTGCTGGTAGACCTCGATGGCCCTGTCCAGGAAGCCCTGGCGGAAATAGAGCTCCGCCAGGGTGGACGACGAGAGGTTCGCGGTCTCGGGCGCGGCGGGCGCCGGTGCGGGGGCAGCGGGCGGCGGTGCGGGCGCCTCCTCGATCCGCATCGCGGGCGCCGTCTCCACGAAGGGTTGGATCGGCGGCGCTGGAGGCGGCGCCGGGGGCGGCGCGGGAGCGGGCGGCGGCACGGCGCGGGGCATGGGGGGCGGAGCCGCGGACGGCGCCCGCGGCGGGGGTGGCGCGGGATCCACGCGCGGAGCCGGAATGATGGGAAGGGTGGGAGTGGCCTCGTCCGCTGCCCCGTCCAGCGTGACCTCGAGCGGGAGCGGCCGCAGGAGGGATGGGTCCGCGCCGGACAGACGTGCGCCGGCCTCGAAGGGCGCCTCGAGCTCGAAGCTCTCCTCCAGCGGAACGGGCGGCCGGCGGTCGACGTTCAGGGGCGGCGGCCCGGCGACGACGGGGCGTGGCCGCACGGGAGCGGCGGGCGAAGCAGCCACGGGCGGCGCGGCGCTGGGGGGCGCCGGGGGCGGGGCCTGAGGGGCGCGCTCCGGGGGGCGCGGCGCCCTCGCGGGCGCGGCCGCCACGGCCGGCGGGGGTGCCGGCGCGGCTGCCGGGGGCGGAGCCGCGGCCTGTCGCCGCGGCGGAGTCAGCCTCTCCTCCAGGGCGCGTATCTGCCCTTCGATCTGCCGGTCGCCCACGGCGAGCCTCGAGAGGGCCCGATACTGGAGGAGCGCCGATCCCAGGTCACCCATGGCCTCGAGGCACTCGGCCAGGAAGCGGCTGGCCAGGATGTTGTCGGGGGCGCCCCGGAGGACGGTCTCGAACTCGGCCCGGGCGGCGGGAAGGTCGCCGGAGTCGAAGAGGGCCCGGCCCAGGGTCATGCGGGCCGAAGGGTAGCTCGGGTGGAGGGACAGACCGGTGCGGCTCACCCGGATGGCCTCCGCCAGCTCGCCGTCCTTGCGCAACTCCTCCGCGAGCTGGGCAAAGAGACGCGAGCCCGGCTCCTTGTCGAGGCGTCGGCGGAGCTCTTCGATGCGGGGGTTCTCAGCCACGAGTCTTCAGGGCGACACCGAGCGCCACGCTACCACGATGCCCCATGGCCGCAAAGTGTGCCCGGTCATGAGACGCGGGCC
>Ga0070698_100005401_pt1 | contig 13969 bp, 16 predicted proteins | sample KBSK1502metaG_FD_65477 | JGI IMG/M metagenome (GOLD analysis project Ga0070698, IMG submission 65477) | Corn, switchgrass and miscanthus rhizosphere microbial communities from Kellogg Biological Station, Michigan, USA - KBS K1-50-2 metaG | ecosystem: Host-associated > Plants > Roots >...
CTAGCGGCGGCTCGGAAGGGCTTGGGTAGAATTCCGTAGGCGCATAGGGGCGTAGCTCAGTCTGGTCAGAGCATCGGTCTCCAAAACCGAGGGCCGAGGGTTCGAATCCTTCCGCCCCTGCCATGTTTTCGAATACGAATCCGCACGGTTGCTCCGTGGCGAGCGGTCGATGTACCGCCAAAATGTACAGCCCGCGACGGGGCGAGGAGTAATGCGATGCGAGATGTGCACGTGAATCGATCCGTTGACTCGACCTCAACCGCCCAAGCGCGATCCTCGACGCTGCGCTGTCAGAAGCGCAGGTCGAGCGGTTCGAGGCATATGTCGCGTGGGCGAAAGGTGGCGAGAACCCAGGCGTCGATGAGGCTGCGGTCGGGATTCTCTCTACGTCGAGACACGAACGAGTGTTTACCAGTCGGTTTGGTACTCGCGTCTTTGAAGAGATCCTCGTGTTGGATCGGCAAGACAGGCTCGGTTCTCCTGATGGCGACCAATTGGCGAGAGGGCTCGCTCGAGTCGGGTTGAAGGAGATGCTTACTGAGGCGTCTCAATCAAAGAGGCGCGCTGACTGCGGCACTGGACGCCATGGACTCCGTCGAAGCCTCCCCGGTGCTAGAGGCGGAGGATATCGATTGGCACCTTGAACTCACGGGTTAGGACAGCGACGCAGGGTTAGCCTGGCCGACAACTCCAGAGGACAAGTCCCCGCCACGGTTCGGGAGCGTGAGGCACTAGGCGCAATCCCGGGGCTCTGGAGACGGAGTACTGAATGACCCGTTTCCAGAGGTTTCGTGGTTCAAGATCGCCTGAGTTTTGGACTCCGGCGTGACGGGTCTCGCTGCGGTGTTGATGCCACCGACCGAATACCGGCCCTGAGGAGCGCACAGAAATTGACGCCGGGGCAGCGGGCGAAGCCCGAGCAGAACACGAAAGGCCGCCTTCTTGATGAAGCTGTCGGCGGGCTAGTGGCCTCCCACGTCGCGTATGCGCAGAGCGCCCGAGCTGTCGCCTTCTATACTGCGTCCACTTAACGACTTAACAGTTATTGGAGTCCCATGTCGAGACGCATTACCTCTCTCACAATGGCGGGCTTTGTGGATCCTCTCTGAAGTGACTGAAGAGATGACCGTTGCGAAGGAGTCGCCAGCTGATCCAAAGCGAAACGGTCTGCTTTTCGTGGGTGGAAAACCGCGAGCGAATTCACCACTCCAGGCGGACGCTCTGCGCCGATGTCACGAGGCGCTGGGCAGGTTCCTGCAAATCAAGAATCTGGCGGTACTCGTCGGCGCTGGGGCCTCCCTCCATCTCGGTTCACCGAAGATTAGGAACTTACGGGCAGAAGAAGTAATTGCCCTGGTAGCGGGTGGAACTGCCCTGCCTCCCGAAGAGAAGGGTCTTCTGGAACGGCTGGCTTCAAGCGCCGTTGACTTGGAGCAGCTTCTGTCAATCCTGACAACGGGCCTGGCCTTCGGGCGAGGCGTTGGAGCTGCAGCCCTGCCAGTGGGTGATTCGACCTTTCAACTCGACGTGATGGGCAGGCTCCGTAAGCGACTCAATCGAGCATTAGGCATGGCTTGTGATCTCCCAGGATCGCGTGGTGTAGACGAGAACGAAGCGGCGGACCCGTTGCGAGCGCATCGGGAATTCTTTCGCAGACTCCTTAGATCACGACGCGGTGACCTACCACGCGTTCGGGTCTTTACGACCAACTATGACTTGCTCATCGAAAAGGCACTCGACGAATCTGGTGTCGCGTATCTCGACGGATTCACAGGAACCGTCTCGCGCGTATTCCGTCCGGAGGTGTACGACCAAGACATTTACGTGCAGCTCGAGGAAAGCCCGCGGAGCACTCGTCTGCCCGACATGCTCTACTTGTACAAGTTGCACGGCAGCATCAACTGGAAGTCAAAACCATCGCCGGCCACCCTTGGCTCAGCGGTGGTCGTTCAAAAACCAGACTGGACGGCCGATGAGGATCTTCTGATGATCTATCCGACTCCGCAGAAGGATTCAGACGTGCTCGGTTATCCCTACGCGGAGCTGTTCAAGACTTTCGCATCAATAGTGAATGCGAGCGAAACAGGCCTATTGGTCGTCGGCTACGGATTCTCCGACGATCACCTCAATCGCCTCATATTCCAGGCGCTCGCCGCCGTACCGACCTTTCAGTTGCTTGTCATCGATCCTCTCGCCGTGCACCCGAAAACGGATGTATCTGAAGGCTCCGATGGCCAGGATTACGAGGTGTCGAGTGCAATGGCAGGGCGCTTGGCCGGGTGGTCAGATGCTCGTATCAGTGTTCTCGCCGGCGCTTGGGCGCGATTCGTGACTTTCGCAACTGAGGTCATGCCAGACCCCGACGACGCGGGTGATGTCGAACAAAGCTTGGGGCGTCGAATGGAGGAGCTTAGACGGCTCGTCGACACGTCAGGGAGCGGATCACACGTCCAGTAGGGGTTGGCCAGTCCAATCCGAGTCGCACAGGATTGGTGTCGTTGCGTCCGTCGAGAGCGAACGAGTCAAAGTGGACCTGGATACAGCCACGACGGGACTTGTTAAGGGCGGATTGGCCGGAGTTGTTCCCATCGGCACAATTAATTCGTATCTAACGATTCCGGCAGGCGCTCACCGGATCGTTGCAGTCGTTACTGCTCTAGAGATGGCGCCCGCTCGGGTGCCGCGCAATGAATCCGGCGACGAACTGGCCGCTCGGCGCGTCATCGAGGCGGTGATGGTCGGCAGACTTGAGCCAACCGGATTCGTTCGAGGTATCGCAACGTACCCATCGCTCTTTGCCCCGGTTTCCTCGGCTACCCCGTCGGAAATCGCTCGAATCTTCGCTCCAGCAGGTGGACCAGCCCTAGTACTCGGGGAAGCGGTCGTTGCGCCCGACCAGGATGTCTTGGTAGACGCCAATGTGCTCCTTGCCAGGCACAGCGCCGTCCTAGGTTCGACTGGAGCCGGCAAGACATGCTCTGTCGTCGCAATCATCGACGGGCTCATGGAACTCAACGTGCCCAATTCGAACATCATCATCTTTGACGCAAATGGAGAATACGGCGCCGCTTTCGCTCCCGACACCGCTCGGGGGACGGTGTCGCGTGCCTTTGTTATCGGACCTGAACCCGGATCACAGGACGGACTGTTCTTGCCACACTGGTTCATGGACACGGAAGATCACCTTGCGTGGCTTCGAGCGTCTGAGGGCGCGCAGGCTCCGTTGCTCCAGCGCGCAGTGGCTGACGCTCGTTTGGCCGGCGGAGTCGATCGTGACTTGCTCACCCAACTGAGGCTCGTCACGCGGACAATCAACGACGTTCGCGAGTTGTCGATTAGCACGGCCGCCCGAAAACCACAAGAGGCTTTACGTGCCTTATTGGCTTCACTCGCATCCGGACTCAAGGCATATAGAGAACAAGCCGACGCCGCGGGCAGCCCTACGGCTTCAGCCTTTTGGAACGGGCTCGCAACAACTGCGGGGGGATGGACTGGTCTGAGCCTTAAGACTGGTCAGGAGGCTTGGGACCAGCCTCTCCAATTGGAGCAACGCGACAAGCTCGAAACGCTAGTGGCGAGCATCGAAGCTGCCATCCGTTCCGAGCTTGACCGCATGGGCCTCGGAAGCGCAAGCGCGGCGGCTGACTTCGATGCCCCCAGATACTACTCACTGGAGGCACTCAATGACACATTCTTGCCAGCTCGCATCGAGCGAGAAGCAGCCACCGAGCCTCGCATAAAGTCCTATGCGGCAACGTTGCTCATGCGTCTCAGTCGCCTTCTGGCAGATAGCAGATATGACTTTCTCACCCGGGTTGGCAACTTCGACGACGCCTTAGCGCAGTACCTGCGCTATTTAATGGGTCGTAATGTCGATTCGAACTGGACTGCGGGCCGAGAGCCGCCGTGGGCAGTTGCCTATAGGGCGGCGAACCCTCAGTCCTCGAATCATTCGGTAACGATCATTGATCTCAGCCTGATAGCGAGCGACGTTTTAGAGACGGCGACAGCCATGCTCGCGAGGCTACTCTTAAGTTTTGCCCAGCGTGTGTCGCCTAGAGGCGAGTTCCCAATGTTGCTGGTGCTTGAGGAGGCCCACCGCTACGTGCCAGCAGTTCGCACCGAGGAGGCGTCTCGATCGTCGATTGCGTTCGAGCGTATTGCCAAGGAGGGCCGCAAGTTCGGCGTCTCGCTAATGGTCTCGTCACAGCGACCAAGTGAGCTTTCCAGGACGGTCTTAGCCCAATGCGGGACGCTGATCGCACATCGCGTGGTCAATCCTGATGATCAAGATCTCATCCGACACGCCACCCCATTCGCTAGTCGAGACTTGCTCAATCAATTGCCCGGCTTAGCGACTCAGCACGCGATCGTGTTGGGAGAAGCAATTCAGGTGCCCGCTTATGTACGCGTGAGAGAGATCATTGACGTGCCGAGGGGTATGGATCCCGACTTCATTGCGAAGTGGCGGCTCTCGAGCCAGGATGACGAGATCCTTGACCGGACTGCGCGAGCGTGGGAAGGTGCGAGGGATCAAGCGGGTCCGACGGTTGACATCGCCGCAGCCGCGCTCGATAAGCCGACTACGGATGAGCCGCCGGTTGATGACGAGGCAACTATCGACGAGGACGACATCCCGTTCTGATGCACCGTCAGCGCGCCGAATTCGATCAACGTCCCGCTTTCGCGTCGGATACACCTGCTCTCGCCTCGCGGTGGGGGAATACGTACGTGAAGGCATAGGACACAACGCTAAATTAGCTGGCCAACTGGTCTCGCCTCACTATTCTGTTGAAGGACCGCGTTGCCGCTTGGGACGCGCCTCTGAAGGATCGCGGCCAAAGGGTCTGAACAAGTCGAAGAGGGCCGATGAAGGATTGCATTTTCTGCGGAGCAGTGGGAAAGAAGATGACGCGGGGCCACATCATTGGGCAACAGATCATCGACGCGCTGCCTAAGCAACCGCCTGGCGTTCCGTTGGTGCAGCGGATCTTCGTTCTAGACCGGCCCGAGATGAGTGGATGGGAGTCCGGAACCAGGACGTTATCTCTCCACGCAACATGCCGGTGATAATTCGCCACTTGGCGGACGTTGTGATCGCATTTCGCGCGGAATCAATCCACACAACGAGGGCGTAGTGCTGGGTCCATGGCGGAGCTGCTGAGCTAGAGGAGACCATTCTCTCGAGGACGGTGCCGTCCACACGGAAGTCAAACAGGATACTTAAGGGATACCTAGTGGTGACCGATCAGGTGCGCAAGCAAGGTGGTTTGCCACCAGTTGATTGGTCGATCGCCAAAGTAAAGCGCGACTGATTTGGCGGGTGCTGCTTCAGCAGCCCACGTCGTCTGGATATTCGTCTCTTCGCGGCGCTCGTGTGTCGACATAGGGCACCGAACCCAAGTCGGGAGACAGCTTGTGAGCTTCGCGAACCATGTCCGGCCATGATCCCTGAGCCAGTTCGCTAACCGGACAACCGCCGTACTTGTCGTCAGGACACGGCTGATCTCTGGCTTGATGGCGGGCGTGGAAGTGCGCATCGTTAGGAAAGTCAGCCCGTATCAGCCGCCATATGCCTTGGCGCATGCGATCGGGGACGTTGCTCAAGATCTCAAGTCTCACAGGTAGGTACACACGGCCCGCATCCAGACGTATCGCGAAGATTCGATCGTTGGTGCGGACCTCATCTTGTGTGACTTCGTTCTCTGCGAGCCACTTGAGGGCATCTTCCGCGTTACTAGGTCCCCATAAGTAATCCACCGGATATGGCGTGACCTCATAACGTGCGTCGAAGTCATGCCAGTTCTGATCGGCATCCGGCCCAAGCACGATGAGGCATCGCCACTTGTCCTTCGGTTCTTCCCTCAGGCGCTCGGGGCTAAATCGTCCGAAATTTGAGCCAGCCTGTGAAGGCCATCCTTCATCCCAAGCGAGGATCCATTTTTCGCGGGCGAGTGGAGCGGGATAGATTCTTCCGCCGGGAGTCCGGACGCCCCAGAGCCGGTTGATCACTTCAGCGAGATCGTGAATCGCCCGGGCCGAATCCGGCGGCATGCCCAGCCGCTCGAGGTTTCCGCCATGCGCGAAGTGATTGCGCGTCTCGGCGTACACACTGAGCTGCACCCGGCGGTTCCGCTGTCCATCAAGCAGCGCGACGCCATGTGCCCATCTCAGCAGCGGATCCAATGTGAGCGGCATGCGGGTACTCGAATTCGCGCTGATCACGAGCTTGTAGCCGTAGTGGGTGCCGCTGGGGCGAAAGGCAGCGCTGATTGCCTCGAAGTTGGGTGCCTCGAAAGTTGAGATGTTTCCCCGTCTGTCCTTAATGGGAATCGCGCCTTGGTAGTACGCAACGAAGCGAACTCTGAGCGCCTGCTCAAGAACAATCCACGTCAGGTCGTCCGTGATCGTGAACAGCTCATAGCAAAGGACTCCGTATGCATGAAACAGCCGCAGTCGGTCGAAGCCAGTGCGCGTTGACTCGGGGACAACATCGCTGAGGTCGGCGGAGCCCACCGAGGCCTGCTGCAAGTCGGCGCAAGACTCTGGGGTCAGAATCCGCGTACCAGTGGATAGGCCGTAGGGGGTGAACCGCTGGGTTCGCGGATCTGCGGTCGCCAGCTCGCTAAGGGTCAATCTCTTCATTTATCTTCCTCGCTGGCGCGAGTCTACGATCCGCTTCGGCTGTTCCAGACCGCCTGCCAGTTTGTGCAGTGCTTGCCATGAACCGGGCAGCGCTTGATGTCCATCCGGCCGGTACCCACGAGGTAGCTGTCGCCGCAGCATGGACAGCATGCCCGGCGGTGATGGACCGTCAGAGCCATTTCGCACAGTGGGCAGAAGCCTTCGTTGGCCCAACGCACGGCTCTGCGCTCTCGTGCAGCACTTATTCGTCACTGACCATTGCGGCCGGTGTCGCCACACGAGGTGGACGGCCCACGCATCCCACTACAGCCGGCGGTTCAATATGGCGTTTGCCAGTGATCTTCCGCAGTCTGGCTTTGTCAAACGGAAGGCCGTGCAGGCCCGTCGGTGCCAACAGTCAACTCGACCCTGGCCATAGCCTCTGCGGAGCGACCCTACATGGAAGCGTTGGCAAGCTCTGCATCCATATCGGCCTTGTGTTCGAGCAGGATAGAAATCTCATCCATAGCTGCCTCGAGGTAGTTCGAGACGCGCTCCATTACGTCACCGATCGTGTCGACGGCGATGTTGCCCAGCTGTGGGAGTGTGGGGGAGTCGTCCCTGTGAATGTGATAGCGAAAGGCATCGCCGGATGGGTCGAGCGCATTCAACGTGCCAATCACAGGCGCGATGTACTGGATTGCCTCATCGCGAGCGACTCCCGCTGATTCGTGGGCGCGAACGAACCGTTCCCATAGCGGCACGAGGCGGTGGCCCTCGGGCCACTTGCCGACGTCTCCTGCGAGGCGATCGAGGCCGACGATAAGGTCTTTCAGGAGAAGTTCGATGTGCTGGCGCCAGCAGAAGAGATAGGGAAAGATGAGCACATCCGTGTCGGCCGTGGTGGCTGCGATGTGTGCGGCCAGAAGTTCGGCTGTCAGCCGAAAGCCGCTGATTCGCGCATAGGGTTCGCCGCGAGTCCACTCCAGGCAAGCCACCTGCTCCCAAGACTTGCCAGGCGCGATGAGTTTCATGCCCTTGACTGGCCAGGCGATGGTCGTGTTAGTGAAGTCGATCGCACCCACGTGGTGGATGGTACGTGAGGGACCCTGTTCTTAAGCGGTGTGCAACTCGGCCGCCAACCGACGGAGGCGATCGCTCTCCCTCCCACCAGCCAGCGCTGCCGCCCGGTCAATATCCGCGGCGAGCACGTCAACGGCTGGCTGAGCGGAGAAAGCCTCAACCTCTTGCCGGCGGGACAACAGGTAATGCCACGTGTTGAGTGCCACCGCGCGGCTTGTGGGCGTGAGTCTGTCGGGACGGTTCCGGATGTGGACGATTCGATCCTCCAAGAGCAGGTCGAGCGGATGCTGGCCTGCGTCGAAGGAGCCCGTGCAGAACGTGCAGTTGCAGAAGCGTTGCATGTAAGCGGCGGCGTCGAGCGAGCGGCCGAGGGCGCGGGCTGTGTCGAAGCGGACGCAGCGGCGCACTCCTGTGGCATAGGTTTGACAGGACCGGAGGCCACCACGGTTTTCGTCCGCAGCTTCCCCCTTATCGACCCACCCCATGTGGTGGATGACTGCGGAAATGCCGAGGTCGTGGAGGGCCGCAATCACGTATGTCGCGTGCATGTGGCCGACGGGAATGCCCCTCTCTGCCAGCCTCGAAACGAGGTGAAGAACGCCACCGAGGAGGGCTCTGTCGTTTAGCAGCAGCTCCTCGGTGACGCGAGGCGTCCATAGGAAGTAGGAACTGATGCCGTCGGTTGGTGCGCAGGCGAGGATACGGTCCAGCTCGCCAACGTCACGAAGTCGCTCAGCGGGGACAACGATGGGCAGAGCGATCGCTTCCCCAGCAGCCTCGGCGCCCGCGGTAGCGAGAAGCTGGTTGATCCGATCCTCGGCGTCGCTGAAGGCGACAAGTGCCGGCGCAATGACACGGGTGGGCTTGAGTTCGGGCCTGAAGAGGTCCATCTGTGGTCGTAGCTGGACCAGGCGGTTCCGCTGATACTCGATCACGTTCGCCGCCAGGACGGCCCACTCCTTGTCGCTGGGGACGGTCTGCAGCAGCGGGCCTGCGGCGATCTCGATGCTGGTGCCCTTGACATAGGCGGCGCCGAGGCGTGAGTAGTTCCGCTTCGTGTCGCCTTTGTCGTTCTTCCACCATTCCGGCACCTGGAAGCGGGTGAGCACCGGGTCGATGCTGTAGGGGAGCGTCGTCTGCTGTACGGCTGTGGCCGTGCTCTCGGGACTGTTCTCCAGCTGGTTGGCATTGACGACGATCTCGTCCATAACCCCAGGACGGATGAACGTCAGGTCTTCCGATCGGCGTACGCGAACGATGTGATGGAGAGGTGGGCGAGGCACGGTCAGGACCGCCGCCTCCTCCTGGCGGAACGCCTGTCCACCTTTTCCTTTATGAGGGACTTGTCCGTGAAGCTGGGCCACTTTTCGTAGACGCGGTCAACCAGCTGGTCAAGGCTGGGTGTATCCCACTCTTGCCGGAGTTGGCGGATGTACGCAAACAGCTGGTCGTAAGCTCGGCTCGATTGACGCAGCCGCTCGGCGGCCTCATGGCCACGCTCATTGAGCGCGAACTCTTGGGCCTCCACCTCCTCGTCTTGCCCGGAGCGTCCCTCTGCTGTCGCAATGATTTCTGCAAAGGAGGGTGGCTCTGCTTTGACCGCCTCCGAGCCTCGCAAGAAGCCGGCCAATTCGAGGGCGTGCGCTGCGTCGTTGACCTCCTCGCTGAAAGGCCCGAAGTTGTAGGCGTAGAACCGCGAATGCTCTGAGGCGAGCTTCTGCTCGACGACAAACAGGAGCTTCTGAAGGCGCGTCATGCCGCGAATCGCGTCGTCGCCTCGGCGACCCGGAGAGTGAAGGAGCAGGACCATCAGGTCTTTGATTGCAGGGCGTCCGGCGGGCGATGGGTCGATGCCAAGGCTCTCCTCCTCGCGTGTGAGTGCGGCTTCGATCCACTCGCGTGCTAGGCGGTGGTAGGGGCGGCGCAGCTCATCCGCCCGCAACTTGAGATTGTCGAGGCTTTCGTTATCGAGCTTGATGTTCATCTGCTCGTCCTGCGGTTCGTCCCCCATCGCACCATTGACCCGCGGTGCCGAGATGCGAAGCGCGTCAATAATCCACGCACGAGCAAGCGCGTGGTACGGCAGCGACTTCGCCGCGGCGACCGCTTTGATTCGGGCGAGGAGCCGCGTCGGGATGCGCAGCGTGATCTGGGCCGTTTTGGGACGTGGCACTAACGGGGGCGCCTCCGGCAGCGTCTCCCACGCGACTGACCAGTCCTGGTCAAGGAGGGCATCGCGGCGGTCGCGGGTCATCGGGCGTTCCGGCGATAGGTCCGCCGCTCGTTCTCGGTCAGCTCGCGAGCGCTATAGACACGGACGACGCCGTTGGCTTTCTGTTCATAGACTAGTAGGAGCATCCGGCCTCCGTCCGTAATGCCGAGCATCAGCATGTCGTCACCGACCCGGCGTCGAGTGTTGGGATTGCCGAAGCACTGCTCGGCCTCGAGCGCCGAGACGTTGTGGTTGAGCAGCAGCTTGCCTTCGTTATGCTCATCCCACTCGAACTCCGGCAGCACACGCTCGTGTCCACCCCCTCGACGCGACGCCACCTATGGCGCCAGGTCACTGGGGGCGCCGGGGAGCTGCACGGCGGGTCCGGAGCCTCTTCATGAGCGGAGTATAGCGCAGAGATATACAAACCGTGATATGATCTCCCATCATGTACGGAAATCCCCCGCGTTCGAACGGCTGGGACGGATACGACTTGTGGCAGCTCATCAGCTACGTGGGCACTGCAGCGTCGGTGGTGGCTCTTCTGGCCAGGCCGAAGATGGCGGGTGAGCTAGGCAAGGTGGCGACCGCCTTCGGCGCCGCGAGCGCCGCCCATGCTTTCTTCACACCGCCGAAGTGTGGACGATGCAATTCACGGATGGCGCGGCCGCAGCCGCTCTACCAGGGCGGACCCGAGTGGGTCTGCAGTTGCGGGAACGGACTCTACCCGAGCAGTTAGGACAATCGGCGGGCGACTGGGTATCGCTGTCAGGCGACGCATGACGAGATGGATTAGCCGGCCACCGGCACCCACCTCAATTGCCTAGCTTTAGCGATATCGCGCTTCTGTTGCTCAGGATTTCATGAAATGACAGACGCCGAAGTGAAGGCGGCATATGACGAACTGTGCCGAACCTTTATGGTCGAGGACATTCGAAAGGGAATCGACCTTGCGACCGCTAACGTGCTTGTCGCGCTTGGAATCTTCAGCTACCTCGAGATGCTGGGCGGTCTTATTACTGGCCAAGGGGCTTTGATCCGTGGTCCCGCCGCCAAGAACTTCAAAGCCGCTCTCCGTCAACTGCCACCAGGATATCGAGCTATAGATCGGAAGCTGGTGATCACGGACGGTGCTGGGAACCAACACAGAGGCGTATACGCTGTCGTTCGATGCGGCCTTGCGCACGAGTACGCGCCTAAGGGTCCAGTCACCATCAACAGCACGCCCAATGCCGCGCCCGTCGCCGGCAGACTGGGTCTCGAGGTCTTTCAGGTCGATGGGTCTCCACGATTGATTGTTAATAACAACGAGTTGTTCCGCGACTTAAAGGAACTGATCGAGCGGATAGGCACATGGGTGGACACGCGCGATCCAATCCATTACCCAGACATCAAAGCCGTGTTTGATCGTGTAGGCAGCTACAGCCTTACTGTGTGACGGCATGATTGGGTTTCGCCCCTGCGCTGACGACTAGCTTCCGCCTGGCGTGGACGAGGAGTCGTCCGCTTCGCCTTGCTGGGCTTGCGTCGCGTTATGAGTCTGTGTCGCAGTTTGAATGTCTGTCGCGGCCATGATGACGTCGCGTCCCGGGGCTGTCGCTCCCGTACATTGCTCGTCTTCAGGGGCTGCCGCTGCGCCCAGCGCTTGCGGCGGAGAAGGACTGATGTACAGCCAAACCGTACAGCCAACGCCGCCGGCCGGCACCGACGTTGGCCGATGCTGGGAGTTCGCCACCGATCACGATCGGCCGCTGGCGACCCCAGGCCTTAAACTCCAAAACCGAGGGCCGAGGGTTCGAATCCTTCCGCCCCTGCCATCTTTTTTGATCTCGGTTTGGCCAAGCTCGAGGTCGTTTCACTGACTTGATAAGCTGGCTGCCCGATGAAAAAGGGATCGCCCGATGTTCATCTGGATGAACCCTGGCTCTCGGTTCGGTGGGATGGCGAGCACCAGTGCATCCACGCCGAGTGGGCGGGAGCTCCTAATAGCGTCGAATTTCGAGCTGGGACGGTCGCGATCCTGAAGGCAGTGCGAGACCGCCATACCTCGTCCATGGTCAGCGACAACCGGCGACTGGAGATGGTCGCCAATCAGGATCAGATCTGGATCAACGAGAGCTGGGTCCGGATGGCTGTGGGTTCCGGCCTCAAGCGCATCGGCGTTGTCCTGGCTCCAGAAGGCCAGACCAAAGTCGCAAGCGAGGGCATGATCAGCCGCTTCGAGGACAAGATGTTCGAGACGCGGACTTTCGCGTCACCGGATGAAGCGCTCGCGTGGGTGGCCGGTACGTGACATTGGCTTCGCGACGATTGCCAAACCCATAGCCAAGCCGATGTAGCTGCCCGCTACCGGGTTGGCTCGGCTGGCCGGGAACACCGGAGTCCATCCCCTAGCACCGGTCATCACTCCAGCCGGGAACTCCAAAACCGAAGGCCAGGGGTTCGAAACCTTCCGCCCCTGCGATCGCACCCCATTCAGTGCTCGCAACTTTGGCATCGAATGTTGCGCTGGGTGACTAGGCTGGTTTTGGGCTGAGGGGCAACGGTGAAGAACCCGCCGCACCCTCGGCCTCTCTTCCTCTCTCAGGCCTGGCCGTCAGGTCGTTCGGTGTCGACCGGCGGCCAGGTCCTCTGCTCGCTCAGTAAAATCGAGCGACCCGGCTAGACTCCGTTGGTCTGGCCCGGGATTCTGGGGGTTCTTGAAGGGCCGCTAGCTCAACTGGCAGAGCGCCGTGCTGATAACGCGGAGGTAGGTGGTTCGAGTCCACCGCGGCCCACCACTTCGTCCCGGTGGCTTCAACGACGGATGGTCGACAGTCATGCTGCGGGTCGCATCCCTGGCGTTGTCGAAGTGACAACATCGCCCCAATAGGTGACCGCAACGCAGAGGTTGGTGCTGGGACAGGACATGCTGTTCAAGATGCTGCCGCCGATGTGGATATTGCGAGTCCACGCAGTCGGACCGCCGGTCGGATCAGTACTACTGATCTCAAAGCCGCGAGCCTCGCTGTCGTTGCCAACTCCGAAGCACAATCTGCTTGTGGGGCAGGACACGCCCGAGTGAAGCGAATACGGGTCATACAGGCCGCCGTTATTCAAATTGGTCACCTTCCAGGCCGCCGCGCCACCGGTGGGTTTGGTTGAGGTGACCACGTTGCCACTCTCATCTACTGCCACGCAGAGGTCGACGCTGGGGCAGGACACGCTTGACAGATAGCAGGGCGCACCGGTCTCGGAGACGATGCAGTTGGAGCCATCAACGTGGGCCACGCTCCATGCGCCCGACCCACCGGTCGGGTTGCTCGATGTAACAACATTGCCCACGATGTCCACTGCGACGCAGAGACTGGTGCTCGGACAGGAGACGGCCGAGAGAAAGTTGCCGTCGACGTGGCTCACGATCCAGTCCGCCGCCGACCCTATGGGTTTGTTTGATGTCACCACATTGCCATTGCCGTCCACCGCGACACAGAGGTCAACAGTTGGACACGACACTCCGGTGAGGAAACATGCGGCGGGCTTTGACGAGGAAATCGCGCAGTTGGAGCCATCCACGTGGGTGACACTCCACGCTGCCGACCCTGCGGTTGGGTTGCTTGAGGTGATCACATTGCCGACCTGATCCACAGCGACGCAGAAGGCGCCGGTGGGGCAGGAGACCCCTGTTATGAGGTTGGTTCCGTCGATGCGGGTGCCGGTCCAGGCTGACTTTCCTCCGGTCGGATTGCTGGAGGTAATGACGGTTCCGGCTGCGCCCACGATGACGCAAAGGTTGCTTGTGGGACAGGACGCACCGGTGAAACAGGGGGACCATCCCGACACTGCCGCGCCGCAGTCGGAGCCGCGAACTGTGGTCACCATCCAGTTCGCCGCAGTCGCGTTAGGAGATGCCGTCGCAACCGGAGACGGGTGAGGTGTCGCAACCGCCGGGGTCGGCGACGTGGGTGGTGCTCCAACGGTCGGGGACGGCGGTGGGGTCGGTGAAGCGACCGCCACGCTGGACGGTGTTGCGCTCGTCTGGAGTGGCGCGGAGGCGCTGCCGCAGGCTGT
>Ga0070698_100005402_pt1 | contig 13968 bp, 21 predicted proteins | sample KBSK1502metaG_FD_65477 | JGI IMG/M metagenome (GOLD analysis project Ga0070698, IMG submission 65477) | Corn, switchgrass and miscanthus rhizosphere microbial communities from Kellogg Biological Station, Michigan, USA - KBS K1-50-2 metaG | ecosystem: Host-associated > Plants > Roots >...
CTGCCCGACGATGTCCTCATTCTCGGCGTGGACGAGTACACCGCCTGCATCATCGATATCGAGGCGAAATCCGTGACGGTGCGGGGACGCGGAGGGGTCACGATCCGACGGCGGGGTCTGGAGAGACGCTGGACGCGGACCACGTTTCCCCTCGGCCTGCTGCAGGATCCGTCGGAAGCGTCGGCTGCGGCCACCCCGAACGCGCCCGAGCCGGCCGTGCGAGATCATGGCGCCCCCGATCGATTCGACGTCGATGGGCTCGTCGCGGCCATCCTCGAGATGGAGAGTGTCCTCCAGGAACGGATCGCGGATATTGCCGGCACGGATGAACGGGATCGGGTGCGGGCTGAGATCCGTGACCTGGTCATCCGCCTTGGTGACCTCGCGCATAACGGCGGGCGCGCGGAGGTGCGCGAGTACGTCGCACCGCTGGTCGCCGTCCTCCTCTCGCTGCGAGGCGAGGCGAGGCGTGAGCACCGGTTCAACGACGCCGATCGTATCCGCGCGATCCTGGTGGAATGCGGTGTGGAGGTACAGGACACCCCGTCCGGGACGGCGTGGGCCCTGGCGCACGCCTGAATGGCAGAGTCAGACTCGGCTCAGAACCAGCGGGAGCGAATCGCCAACCAGCGGGATCGAATTGCCGATGATCGCGACGACATGGCGGATCATAGGGAAGCGGCGAGCGACGCACGCGAGATCCAGCTCGATGACAAGGAAAAGCGACTGGCTGACCGCGAGCTGAAGCTTGACGAGCGTGCGCGAGCTCTGCGAGAAGGCGTGCCGGACGTCGTACGGCGTCAGCAGGAGGCGATCGATCGTAGCCGGGATGTCCTTCAGCGGGCTGAGCAGCGGTTGGTCCGAGCGGAAGCATCGCTCCAGCGATCGCGCGCTGCGACGCAGCGCGACGACGCCGAGCTTCAGCGTGAGGTGGCGGCATCGAGCGAGGGGGAGCCGCAGGAGCACGACCAACCCAACGAGGTCACCGGTGCCCCCAATAGCTAGGTTGTCGCTGCGCGCGACGCGCCGTTAAGCCTGGGTTGCCTGCGGCTTCTGACTACGGCTGTAGGGTGAGCGCTGCTCACTCGTCGTAAGCCGCGCCAGGGCAGCCTCTTCACCGAGATACTTGCTCAGGCGCTCGACGTGTTCGACCGGTACGAAAACGCGATGGCCTTCGGCATAGTCGAGTTGAAAATACTGGGCGCTCGTCCCGTCGGTTGCCTCGAGCTGCCGTGTTCCCACGTATCGGCTCAGCCCGTGCGTGGTATGAAGCACCAGCTCACCGGGGTTGAAGGGGGAAGCGAACTTCGCTGGCAAGACGTAGTGATTGTACCCGCCCTCGGACTGTCTCAAACTCCTCGATCAGGGAACATCCGTGGCGGCCGGCGCGGGAGCGCTACGCGTGGCGCCGGCGCTCGCCACCATCACGAGGCCGATGGCGATCGCATCACGAACCGACAGCCGCTGGTTGAGGAAGAGAAAGCCCGCCGCGGCTCCCATCGCCGGCTCGAGGCTCATCAGGATGCCGAAAACCTGTCTCGACAGGCGGCGCAGCGCCGCAAACTCGAGCGAGAACGGGATGGCTGATGACAGGATGGCGACAACCAGGCCAAGGGCGAGGTTGCGGACGTTGAGGAGCCGGCCGCCCGCGTCGGCGATTCCGAACGGGAGGAGCGCGAGTCCACCGACGGCGAGCGCGAAGGCGAGGCCATCCGGTCCCGGCACCAGTCGCCCCACCCGCTGGCTGAGGACGATATATGATGCCCACCCGGCGGCGGCGCCGAGCGCGAAGAACAGGCCGAGCGTCGTCACGGCGCCACCGCTGAACGACAGCAGTGCCACGCCGGCCGTGGCCATCGCCGCCCAGGCGAAGTCCATCACCCTGCGCGAGCTCACGATCGCGACGCCGAGCGGGCCAATGAACTCAATGGTGACCGCGACACCAAGCGGGATGCGCGCGATCGCTTGATAGAAACACAGGTTCATCCCCGCGATGATCAGCCCGAAGAGGAGGATGGCGCGCCACTGCCGGGCATCGAATCGCGGCCGTCGCGGCCGGGCGATCGCCAGCAGAATGCCGGCGCCGAATGCAACGCGGAGGAAGACGGTCCCGGTCGGACCGAGAAAGGCGAACAGGTTTCGGGCGACGGTCGCCCCAACCTGGACCGACGCGATGGCGCCGAGCGCGTACAGCGGCGCGGGCACCGCGCCCCGAGGCAGTCTCAGCTCAGTTCGCGCGATCCCGTCGATGTTAAGCCGACGCGGGCAACGCTTGTAGCGAGGGCAGGGTCAGCTCCGGAACGGCGGGCAGCCAGAACGCGACGCTGGTGCCGGCGCCCGGCTGCGATTCCAGCTTCCACCAGCCTGCCGCGATCTTCGCTCGCTCCCGCATGGCGGTGAGATCGAGATGGCCTGGGGCCGATCCATTGTCGGTTGGGGTAAAGGTTTCGATTAGATTGGCAAGCAGCGGGATCTCGACCCTCGCCTCTCGCGGCGCGACGCGTTAACCCGACGTCTTCTTGCTTAATTTTTGCAAATAGGTACAAATACGGAGTGTCGACGCAACAGGCTGCGCAATTAAATAGGCACTCCTGCCGATGCAGTCGCGGCGAGTGACTGCGACGCTGTGAGAACAAAGGAAACAACCGGAGTGCCTCCACTTATCAGGCCATCGGAGGTGCAGGGGGTGCAAATCCTGGCCACCGCGCGTGAAGCTGCGCCGTCAACTCAATTGGAGGTCGGGCAAACGCGCGCGGCACCGCCTGGCCTCGAACACCTGACGCGGCGACAGATTGAGGTGTTACGGCTGGTGGCGCGAGGGATGACGAATGCCGAGATCGCCGAAGCGCTGTTTCTCAGCCGCCGCACCGTCCACGCACATCTGCGCTCGATCTTTCACAAACTCAACGTCGGGCACCGCAGCGCCGCGACTCGATACGCCGTTCAGCACGGATTGCTCTAGGATCCCGACGGCGTCAGCTGAGGAAGTAGCCGAGTTCGTACGCGAACGTGTCGTGGTGAAGCTTGATGCACGCCAGAATGGTGGTTCCGTCAAACTCCCGTACGTCATAGGGACAGAGCATCACCATCGGAAACCGTTTGGCCAACGCGCCGCATTGGTTCTCAAAGCTGAGAAGGGCTTTGACCGACTGCACGACTGCCAATCCGGCAACAGGCTCGCCAAGGAAGCGGAACGGTCCGGGCCGCTGCCGCGTGATATCGATAAAAGTGCCTTCGAGCCGCGCGATGAATTCCTCGGGCGACAGCGAGGCGACGAACAGCATTGTCAGCAGGCCACTGCGCTCGGCCGCCTCGACGTCGACGCTCTCTCGCTGCAGCGCCTGGACGTATTGCTCTCGCACGTCTGGCAGCGCGAACAGCACGCACGCCTGGCCGGACCGAATGCCGTCGCGTAGAAACGGAAGACCCAGGCGAAGACGGCCGGCATCGGTGCTGTAGAAGCTCCCAAGATGACTTCCCAGGCCGACGAGCATGCCCTCCAGCGAGATGGCGCGGGACAGGCCCGTCACGGCCGGCGACGGACCACCCTGGTTCGGCCCCATGAACCGCAGGAGGTCATCCTCCTTGAACCGGCGTGCCCGCCGTCGTCCGACTCGGCTTGCCGGGAGCAATCCGGCATCGGCCCAGCGACGCAACGACGCCTCGCTCGCCCGCAGGAACCGGGCGGCCTCGCGCGTGGTGAGCAACTTATCGCTCATTGCGCTCCCTCTTTGACTGCTATGATAAGCAGTAATTGTTGTGGTGGCTCTCACAATCTCACATTTTCTAGGCGGGCGCAATAGTGCCTAGGCGGCCCAGGACAGATGGCCTGACCTCGCGCGAGCTCGAGATCCTGCGACGCGTCACGAGCGGCCTCACCAACCGGCAGCTAGCCGAGGAGCTTGGCATAAGCACCCGGACCATCGACGCCCACCTTCGATCCGTCTACGCGAAGCTGGGCGTCAAATCGCGTAGCGCCGCAACCCGGTACGCGATCGAGAACCAAATCGTCTAGCCTCGGCGGTTGACGCCTACCCGATGAGGCGCCGCCTGGACCGCGAGCAGGAGTGCGTCTTCGCTCTCATCGCTGCTGACAAACACCAGGCTGTGGTGGGGACCCCCTCTGTGGGCGGGTGGGTGGGCCGGTTACGCCGCTTTCTTGTGCTTTCGCGCGGCAGACGGCTTGCGGGCGATCGCCGGGCGTGTCCGGCGCTTGCGGGGCGTAACCTTCTGGTCGCTAACCGGCTGCTCGATGGGCGTGACCGTACGGTCGCGCTCCAGCTGCTCCAGGCCGGCGCTGAGCTTCTTCAGTCCAGCCTGAAAGTCGTCGACCCGGCGACGGAGGATGCTCGCACTGCCCTTCTTGGCCCCCCGGAACCACCTTTCGAGGCTGGCGTCGGCGTCGCGCAGCATGGCCTCCATCCGATCGGTACGACGCGAGCGGGTCACTGTGATGAAACGGTCCCCCGGGCTCGAGCTTGCGGCAAGCGGGAATCCCGCGACCCTGACCCCTGGGTCAAAGCCGAAGGGGGCGAGGCCGAGCGAAGATCGCCGCGGGGTCATCTTTCCAGGCCGCCGGCTGGACATCGATATAGAGCTCGATCTCATTGCCATCCGGATCCTCGATATAGAGACTGTGGGTGATCGTGTGATCCGCGGTACCGACGAGACGCGCGCCCGCCGCCACCAGCTGGTCCCGCGCCTCCCGCAGTTCGGCGTCGGTTTCTCCGATCTTGAGCCCGAAGTGGTACATCCCGACCCGACGGCCCTTCGGGATCGGCGTCGCGTCCTCCCCCACCTCGATCAAGAGCAGCTCGTGATGCGTCCGCCCGGAAGAGAAGGCAGCGGCCGCGAACCCGATCTCTTCGCCTGGGACCGTGATCTCCTTCCAGCCCAGCAGGTCGCGATAGAAACGCCGAGAGCGTTCCAGGTTGCGAACGTAGAGGACGAGGTGGCCGAGCTCCTTGACCTGCATCATTTGACCTTAGCACGAGCTCATCTCGCGGGTTCTTCAGACTTGTTTTCTAAAACTTGATGTCGTATCGTCGATCGGAGGCGGGATTGTACCGCCGCGTCACGGACAAGGAGGGATGACTTTGGTCAAGAAGACTGGTTCGATCATCGCGCTCGGTGGTGCCCTCGTGCTGGCCGCTTCCATAAGCGGCCTCGCGAAACCGCCAACCCAAACGGCTCTCGTCCAGGTATCCGGCCCGCCCCCATCGCCGCTGGCCAGTTGCTCCAACGCCGGTCAGACCGGACGCAACTTCCCGGACGCCGAGGTCGAACCCCAGGTCGCCGTGAGCGGCGGCAACCTGATCGCCATGTGGCACCAGGACCGCTGGTCGAACGGCGGCGGCCACGGGATTGGAGTCGGCGTCTCGAGCGACGGCGGCAAGACATGGAGTGACTCCACGCTGCCGGTTGACAAGTGCGCGCCAGGCACACCCGCCTCGCTCAGCTTCTATCAACGCGCCTCGGACCCCTGGGTATCGTTCGGACCAGACGGAACCGCGTATGCGTCTGCCCTGGCGTTCGACAACGTCGACAACAAGAACGCCGTAGCGGCCGCCACCTCCACCGACGGCGGCGCGACCTGGAACGTCCTGCCGATCCCGGGTTCGGTGTTCACGTTGTCCAGCCAGAGCACCGATAAGAACGCGACGACCGCCGATCCCACGCGCGCCGGCACGGCGTACACGGTCTGGGACACCCTGGTTCTGGCGACGGACAACCCGGATGACAATCCCCACACCCAGGCCTACACCGGTCCCGCCTACTTCTCCAAGACGACGGATGGCGGCCAGACCTGGAGCCAGGCCAAGATCATCGTCGACACGGCGAACCGGCAACAGACGATCGGCAACATCATCGTGGTCGATCCACGGAACGGCACGCTGTTCGACTTTACGAACCTGATTGTGTCTCCCAACACGCCGTTCCGAGGAGCGTTCAGCAACTCCGAGCTGGCCTTCGTCAAGTCGACGGACGGCGGCGACACCTGGACGGCGCCCCAGATCATCGCCCCCTTCAACAGCCTGGGCGTGGTCGATCCGAACACCGGCCAGCGGCTGCGCGTCGGTGACGGGCTCGGGGAGGTCGCGATCGACCCGATCAGCGGGAAGTTCTACGTAGTGTGGGAGAGCTCCACGAACTTCAACAAGAACATCAACCAGAGCAGCGGCGTCTGGGACGACGAGATCCTGCTGACGACGTCCAGCAACGGAGGGACCACATGGACCGGACCCACTGTCGTGCATAAGCTCGCATCCGGTCTACCGACCTACACGCCTACGGTCGCGTTCAACGGCGGGACGGTCGCGGTCACCTACTATGACAACCGGAATCTGACTCCGGGCCAGACCGCCAACCTGCCGACCGATTACTGGGTCAGCTTCTCCACCGACGGCGGCGTGACGTTTGGCAACGAGCACCACATCGCCGGATCCTTCGACCAGCTGACGGCGCCCTTTGCGCGCGGGTTCTTCCTCGGCGACTACGAGGGGCTGCAGCCCAGCGGCAGCGGCTTCCAGGCCGTCTTCGTCAAGACCAATTGCAACGCGGCCGACGCTGCGGGCCAGGTCTTCCCGACCGGTGGGCCCTGCGCGCCGGCCAACAGCAGCGCGACCGCAACGTCGAACACCAATCCGACCGACGTCTTCACGGAAACCCTGACGCCCTAACGACCACGCTGGAGGGCGGGTGCCGAGCCCGCCCTCCGTTCACTCCACGACAGGGTCAGCGAAACTAGTGGGATGCGCGAGGGCTATCAGCGCGCCGACCCACTCGAGTTCACGTTGCGATGGCCCGTGCGCGGCTACGAGCTGGACAGCCGGGGGCACGTCAATAACGTCGTCTACCTCAGCTGGGCCGAAGAGGTCGCCACCGCGCACGCGGAGGCGGCGGGGTACGGTCGGGACTGGTCGGCCCGTCGCGGCGGCGGCTGGGTCATCCGCAAGACGGAGATCACCTATCATCGACCGGCCGTCTATGGGGATGAGGTGGAGGTAACGGTCAAGGTGGAGCTGGTGAAAGGCGCGCGCGGCGTCAGGCGAACGACCATCCGCCGCGTCGCAGACGGCACCCTGCTGGCCGATGTCCTGACCGAGTGGGTCTGGGTGCGCCTGAACGACGGCCGCCCGGCGGCGGCACCTCGCGAGCTGGTCGAACTGGCGGCGGCGGTTACCGAGTCGACGCTGGCGAAGCGCCGAGCGCGCTGAGTTGCGCCGACAGCCGCTCGGCCGGGGCGAAGCCGTGGTTGAAGCTCCCTACTCGCCCATCACCCGTCAACAGAGCGGTGGATGGTGCGGTCAGCACCTTGAACGCCGCCGCGGCGGCCGGCTGTCGCGATAGATCGACTCGCAAAATCCGAAGCGCGGAGCCGAAGGTCGCCTCGACGGTTTCGATCGCCGGATATTGCGCGGTCCGACAGACGGTGCAACTCGGGGTTGAAAACACGACCAGCGACGGGCGGCCATCGGGCGCCGCGCCAAGGGCTGTCCACAGGCCCTCCGCCGACGCTGTGCGCAACCCCGCCACGCCACGACGGGACCACCAGCGCGCCGCGAGAATGGTCGCCGCAACCGCGACCGCAACGACCACGAGGACGATGGCGCGCTCGACCATCTCAGGCCCGCCGCAAAATGCCGCGCCGATCGAGCTGGGCGACGACGAAGCACAGCGCGCAGAAGTCGACGCTCGCATCAAGCGCGACCATGCCCGCGATCGGCAGCGTGAGCACCCAGGCCAGGACCGGATTACCCGCCAGCAGTGACGCGGCCGCGATCAGCCAGATGGTGCCGCCCAGGGCCCGCGCGATCCGTCGGGTCTCGTGATCCTCATGCACGTCATGGCGCTTGAGGATGCCGGCGGGCTCGAGGAGACGCCACACCAGTTGCCGGACCACGTCCGCCGGCCACCAGAACCGCCCGGCCAGCATGATGACGCCGGCGACCGTCAGCAAGAGCGCGCCCGGGACTCCCTGCAGGATCAGGCCGGCCGCGACCAGCACGACCATGGTCCATTGGTGCGCCTTGCGCGCCGTTCGATCGTAGAGGGGCGTTTCTAGGGTGGCTGCTGACATAGTTGACTCAATCGATCGACAAACTCAACAATCTGAGACGCCAGTGTAGAGGCCAGCCGGCCGCCCGGTCAAGCGAGAGTTCGAATCAGCTAGGTAACGGTGATCCCGATTCAGGCTGGCCGGCCAACTACGATCGTTCCCGGCTCAGCGACGAGCGTCATCGCGGATTGATGCATGGCGGCCAAGCGGCGGCTCGGTTGCGACCGAAGGACCTTAACGACCCGCCCCGCGATCTGAGCCGGTTCGCAGGCGTACGGACGCCAGCGATCTCTCGACGACTGGTTCATGCTGGCCTCGAAGTTGTAGTGGATCAGCCCGCCACGCAGTTCATGGACAGCCTCTTTGTGCACGACGTGCGACGGTACCAGGAATACCGGGGCGCGATAAGCCATCGTTTCGAGATCCATGAAGCCGAAAAAATACCAGAAGAAGGCGTCCTCGATGAGCCGCTCCGGCCTTACGACAAAGCTCTTTTGAAACCGGGGAGCCCGCCCGAGGCCGTAGAGCACGTAACTGGCCTTGACCTGGATCGCGAGGCTAAGGCGAAAGTGCTCCTTGATGTGGGTTTCGAGATCGCGCCGCTCGTCATCCGTCATCGGGACCATCACCTCGAGGACCCCGCGAGGCCGGCCCAAGGTGAGCAGTTTGGCGACCTCGGCCTCTGCGAAACGGCTGAACTGGACGTCGCTGAGCGGGCTTATGACGGGAATAATGCCATCGGCGCGGCCTGTTTGGTCAACTGGGTATGAATAAGACGGTGACCCTCTCCCCAAGCGTCCGGCGTTGGATCATTCCTTTCGGAGGCGGCTTTCTCTCCGCCGTCCTTATCGTCATCGGCACGCCCCACGTGGCCTGGTACCTGCGGCTGCTCCTCGCCCTGACCGCCTTTGTCTACATTGGCGGACAATCGGCCTCGTACCTCTGGTCGAGCCATTCCGACCAGGGCTGACCCCGCGACGTCTACAATTTGACTATCGCAAAGAGTGACATTCTCCAGGTCGGGACGGCGAGGGCTGATGCGGTCTTCGCCAGGGTCCTGCGTGAGGCCGTCGAGACGGTCGAGCAGACGGGTTACCCCTTCCTGGTCCTCGGCGGCCTGGCTTCCTCCATCGTGGGACGTCCGCGCTGGACACACGACATCGACTTCCTGGTCCGTCCCGATGACGCCCGCGACGTGCTGGGGGCGCTTCGAGGCGCCGGCTTCACCACGGAGGAGACCGACCCGGTCTGGATCTACAAGGCGTTCAAGGATGACGTCATGGTCGACATCATCTTCATGGTGATGGGCGGGATCTACCTCGATGACAAGATGCGCGCTCATTCGATCGAGCGCGACTACAACGGCCTGCGCCTTCGGATCCCGAGCCCGGAAGACCAGATCGTGATCAAGGGGATTGTTCACCGCGAGGAGACCTCTCGCCACTGGTTCGACGCGCTCGCGATCCTTGGGCGGGCGCAGCTCGACTGGAACTACCTGCTTCGTCGAGGACGCGTCGGAGCGCACCGCCTGCTGGCCTTGCTGATCTACGCGCAGTCGGCCGATATCCTGGTGCCGTCCTGGGTGATCCGCCGTCTCTACGAAGAGGTCTACTCGCAGTGAGCGAGCCGCGTGCCGAATATCTCCCTGAGGCGATCCGCGAGAAGCTGATCCACGACCCGCGCGTCGCCGAACAGGACCTGAGAGTGCAGGTCCAGGAACATCGCGTCATGTTGGACGGCAATGTTGCCAGCCCTCAGCTGAAGCAGCGGATCACCGAGGTGGCGAAAGAGTTGCTACCCGACTATGAGGTCGTGAACGAGACCACCGTCGTTTCGGCCGCGGAGCCGGAGAGCGAGGAGTCCGTGTCGTGATCCGGATCGCCGCCGTAGGCGATCTCCACTACGGCGCCGGTTCGAAGGAAATCCTCCGCCCCAGCCTCCAGCATCTTCGGGACCGCGCCGACCTTCTGCTCCTCGCCGGTGACCTGACGCGATGCGGCGGGCCGGAGGAGGTAGCGGTGCTGGCCGAGGAGCTGCGCGGCCTGCCGATCCCGGTGGTTGCGGTGCTCGGCAACCATGACTACCATGCCGATCGTCAGGACGAGGTCCGGCGGGTCCTCGAGGACGCGCGCGTGCGGGTCCTCGAAGGTGAGGCGGCGGCCATCGATATCGATGGCGTTCGGGTCGGCATCGCCGGCACCAAGGGATTCGGCGGCGGCTTCCGGGGCGCACACGGCAGTGACTTCGGCGAACCCGAGATGAAGGCGTTCGTCGGCCACACGAAGATGCTGTCAGACAAGCTCGAGCGGGCGCTGACCGGCCTCGACGCCGACCTTCGCATCGCGCTCCTCCATTACTCGCCGATCGAGGCGACGCTGGAAGGCGAGCGGCTGGAGATCTACCCCTTCCTTGGCAGCTACCTGCTGGCCGAGGCCGTGGACAACGCGGGGGCCGACCTCGTACTGCATGGTCACGCGCATCACGGGGCGGAGAAGGGACGGACGCCGGCCGGCATCCCGGTCCGCAACGTGGCGCAGCCGGCTATCCGGCACGCATACAACATCTATACGTTGGATGCCGGTCGCCGGGTCTTGCCGGCGGCCGCGGGCGGAATAAGCTAGCCGCCTGACCGGGTTACTGGAGACACAATGAAAGCAGTCTGGAATGGGGCCACCCTGGCAGAGAGCGACCGGACGATCGTCGTTGAAGGCAACCACTATTTCCCGCCTGACGCGCTGAACCGCGAGCACTTTCAGGCCAGCGATACGCACACGATCTGTTCCTGGAAAGGCGAGGCCAGCTACTTTACCGTCGCGGTCGACGGCCAGACGAACAAGGATGCGGCCTGGTTTTACCCCTCACCCAAGCCGGAGGCGGCTCAGATCAAGGACTACGTCGCCTTCTGGCACGGCGTCAAGGTCCAGGCGTAACCCCGCCTTAGACCGCATCAGAGGCCGCCGACTGGCGCAGCTTGAACCGCTGCGTCTTGCCGGTGGCGGTCTTCGGCAGCGCTTCGACGAACTCGATCCAACGCGGGCGCTTGTACTCGGCGATCTTGGAGCAGACGAAGTCCTGCAGCTCGCGAGCCAGTTCGGGCGAACCGTGATGACCGGCGGCGAGGACCACGTAGGCCACCGGTTTTTCCAGGTCGTCGGCATCGCGCCGGCCGATGACGCCTGCCTCCTGGACGGCTGGGTGTTCGACCAGCGTGTTCTCGATCTCCACGGGACTGACCCAGATGCCGCCGACCTTCAGCATGTCATCGGCACGTCCCGCATACCAGTAGTAGCCGTCGGCGTCGCGTGAGAACTTGTCGCCCGTTCGGATCCAGTGACCTTCGATCGTGTCCTTGGTCCGTTGGTGCTTGTTCCAGTAGTAAGCGCAGGTGCTGTCGCCCTTGATGAGAAGGTTGCCGACGGTCCCGTCCGGGGCATCCTGGCCGGCCTCGTCGACAATCCGGGCCTCGTACCCCGGCACCAGCTCACCGGCAGAGCCCGGACGGACGCGGCCCGATCGGTTCGAGATGAAGATGTGCAGGATCTCGGTGCTCCCGATGCCGTCGAGGATCTCCGCGCCGAAACGATCCTTGAACCGTTCGTAGAGGGCCTTCGGCAAGGCTTCCCCGGCCGAGACGGCCTGCCTGACGGACGAAAGATCGAAGTCGGAACCCTGCTGCTTGTGCGCCAGTAGTTGTCCGTAATTCGTGGGGACGGAAAAGAAGAGCGTTGGCTTGTGCCGCTCGATCTGGGCATAGACGTTAGGCGGGGTCGGCGGCCCCGGCCAGAGAATGGTCGTGGCGCCGACCGCGAAGGGAAAGGTGAGGGCGTTGCCGAGCCCGTACGCAAAAAACAGCTTGGCGACGGAGAACGTCCGGTCCGCGGCCGTCATGCCAAGCACCCCTTGCGCGTAGCAGACGACGGTGTGGACGATGTCGTGGTGAAGGTGCACGGCGCCTTTTGGGAAACCGGTGGTGCCTGACGAGTACAGCCAGAAGGCGGCATCATCTTTGCCCGTCGGCTCCAGCTCAAGCGTCGGGTCCGCGGCGAGCAGCTGATCGAACCCGACCGCGTCGGCCGTGCGTCCGCCGTCGATGACGAGGTGTTGCAGGTAGGGCAGCTCGTGGCGCGGGATGGTCGCCAGCTGCGCCAGCATCGGCTCGCTCACGATCGCAACCGTCGCGCGCGAGTCGTTGAGCATGTAGTGGTAGTCCTGGCTCTTCAGCAACGTGTTCGTCGGGATCGGCACCGCACCGATCTTCTGGGCGCCGAAGAAGCTGTAGGCGAAGGCCGGCGTGTCCAGCAGCAGAAGCAAGACCCGCTCTTCACGCCGGACACCCAATGACCTCAGCCCATTGGCAACTCGGTTCGATCGCTCGGCCACCTCGCCATACGTGACGGACTCGTCTCCGCAGAGGATTGCCGTCCGGCTGCCACGCCCTTCGCGGAGGTGGCGGTCCACCAGGTAGTCGGCGACATTGAACTGGTCCGGCACACTAACGACGGGAGCCGCCGAGGGGCGCTCGATCGTCGTGGCCATAGGCCCCAGTCTATTGCTAGCGCTCTCCGCCGCGTCGCCCGATCTCTGCCATGTGGCTGCGATCGCGGCTGACGGCCTCGCCACCCTTCTGCCCCGCCTGCCGAGCTTCCGCCCGCGAGAACTCATGGGCCGTTCCCTGCTTGTGGGCCGCCCGTCCGCCCTCGGCGGCGATTGCCCGCTGTCGTTGGTCGCTCATGCCGGCGAAGCCCCGGCGGTTGCTGGACGAACGCCGCGAACGGCGAGTCCGGGCAGAAGACGTCGGCGAACGTGGCGAGGACCGGCCTGTCCGGCTGGACTTGGATTTGTGTGCGCGGGTCCGCGATCGCGTCGCGCGCGACTTTGTTACAGGCGACTTCGTCGCACGCGACTTGCCCGAGCTCGCCCTGGTCGAGGACTTCTTCGAGCCGGGTCGTTGCGTCTTGGTCTCACCCTCCTCGCGTCGGATCTTGTTTACCGTCCGAGCCGCGACTTCCTCAGCGCGACCGCCGTACCGCCCGGATTTCTTCGCGCTCTGTTTGATGTGCTCGTACTGCCGCTCTCGCTTCGGGCTGGCACCCCTTGGCATGGCATCCTCCCCACCTTGGTGGTAACAACGCCCACCGGTAACATGATATTACCAGTGTATCATGTCAAAAATCCTGATCGGCCTTAAGGCCCTCGGGCTAGGCGAGATCGCCGCTGGTGGCGACCGCCTTCCAGTTCATGCCGTACTGCAGGACCATGTTGTCGCCGTCAACCTCGAGGTCAGCCGTGAAGCGACCGGATCGGTAGCGATAGCGTCGTTCGCCGAGCCGCTCGTAGCTTTGCTCGAGGCGCTGGACCTCCAGCGAGGGAAAACGCACCCAGGCCGCGGCGACGGTTCTCGTCTCGCCCAGTGCCAGTCCCAGGCGCTGGATCGGGAGCGTATTCGTAGAGGGTGACCACTCGAGGTCGACGTCGATGCAGTCGGCAACTTGCCCCTGACGTTGACCATCGTGCGACCAGTTGCCTTCGCCGTCCGCCGTCAGGCTGAGACGCCGTTGACCGCCATCCTCGAGCTCGACCTCGACTTTGCGAGTCCGCCAGCTGGCATCGACCTCGATCGCATAGCGGGAGACATAGGGGGCTTGCTCATGCGCCTGCAAGATCAGTCCCGAGAACTCGAAGCCAACATTTGAGGCGCCGACAATGAAACGCTCCATGCTTGGGTTGATCAGGCCCTGCCAGAGAATCCAGCGAAGTTTGCCCACCGCGCGATTATCGGTAAAATCACGCGGTCGGGCAGATACCGAAGCGGTCAAACGGGACTGACTGTAGATCAGTTGGCCTAGCGCCTTCGGGGGTTCGAATCCTCCTCTGCCCAATACCAGAGCCCACATAGCTCAGGTGGTAGA
>Ga0070698_100005404_pt1 | contig 13959 bp, 12 predicted proteins | sample KBSK1502metaG_FD_65477 | JGI IMG/M metagenome (GOLD analysis project Ga0070698, IMG submission 65477) | Corn, switchgrass and miscanthus rhizosphere microbial communities from Kellogg Biological Station, Michigan, USA - KBS K1-50-2 metaG | ecosystem: Host-associated > Plants > Roots >...
GCCCGCCCGGACAGGGCCGCGCGGGCGGCGCTGACCGCGTCCAGCGGGTCTGACTTCCCCTTGCGGTGCCGGTCCTGCCGGCCGGCGCGGTCGACTTCCACCACCCGGATGCCATGCGCCGCCAGATTCCGTGTCAGCCCGGCCTCGTAGCTGCCGGTGCCCTCGACGCCGACCAGGGCGATGTCCCCGAACTTTCCCAGCCAGCCCAGCAGGCCGGCGTACCCGGCCGCGGTCGCGGGGAACTCACGCGTCCCGAGCAGCCCGCCGAGGGGGATCGAGGGCTGCGGCGACGTGCACCTCCGAATGGGTGTCCACTCCGCCGGTAATCGAGAGCTTTCTTCTACGATGGTCATTGCCGTCCCTTTCTCCGTTAAGGGATGGCACGCACCTGCTGGCCGCCGACCCGTGAACCCCGGCCGACGGATCGTTATAAAGACAGCCAAGGCGCGGCGTCACCCGATTAGCGGGTCAGATCGGATCCCAGGCCCGACACTACGCTCAAACCACCTAAAAACCGGGGAAGCAGGCCGTGTCGGACACAACCCCAATCCTCCCTGCCGACTATGCACTGTCGGTCGATGGGCGCGTTCGCTGCGGCTGAGTGTTACAGACAGTCAGTTATGGCGCCGTCCCGTACGGCAAGATCGAGTCGGATCAGAAACAGTGCTATTGTCAGCTAATCGAATCCAGCAAGCTTCTCAGAAAATGCCAAAACGTCCAGTAAAGATTTTAACGATTCCCCTTAAACCTGCCCTTTGCTCTTGACGCACTGAGCAAGGCCGCCAGGGTAGGGGACATAGCACTTGAAGACTTTAGGCCATGGCCCGGGCGGAGCCCAGCGGAACATCGACGACCCGCATGAGATCCCCAGAGACGCGCTTCTGATAGACAGGGCGCTCTTCCGGGGAGTGATCAGCAGGGTAGATGTCCACGGTTGCCACTAGGCGGTAGAGGTCAGCAGGCAGGGCTGGCCTGGTCACCTCGACCGAGACAGGGTCGCTCACGCGAATAGTCCCATGGGTGGTCCCCAGGGGCGAGCGATCGTGACCTGCGAAACTACGGGCGGCGACTGTGGCAGTGAAGTCAAAGGCGTCATGGATGGGCGTGCCGGTTGGGCTGATGTGCATGGTGAGGCGCACGGAGCTCGGTTCGTTAGGGCTGAGGGTGTAGCAGGGCTGGCCGTCACGGATGGGCGCGAATTTCTCGATGCACAGGGACCAAGACGGCAACCAGTCGGGTGCGAGGGTTGACACCTGGTCCGCCGGTGCGGGCTCGACGCTTGCCGATTCCTGGTCTACTATCTCCGCCTGAGCCGGCTCGTCTGTCTGCGCCTCGGTCGGCTCAACACCGGTTGCATCGGCAGGCGCTGCCGCGGCAGGTAGTGGTATTCGGTCGCGCAGGAAGGAGAGCAATCGCTCCTCATCCCATCCTGACCAAGCGTCTCGAGCGTCCGTTTGGTGTTGATGAACTTTGGTGCGGCGGACGCGGTTGTCGGACTCGAGAAGGAATTCGACGTGGAAGGCTGCGTAGTGCTGGCGCGGGACGGATGCCTCGGATGGAGACCCTGCGAGTTCACGCGCCTGGCTGACTATGCGTTCGGGGGATATCCCAGCCATGGGTGCCAGGACCGCGGCGATTTCTTCCGGGGTGCGCTGCGCCAGATCTTCATACGTGAAAATCCCAGCATCCCATAGACGCTGTTCAAATCTACGGCCCACGCCGTCAATCTTCCGAAGGTCGTCGCCGGACCGTCCTGCGCTGCTGGACTCGGGGTCACCAGATCGCGTCATTTGGTGCTCCTGCTCTGACATACGCCGACCAAATCGGCGGTCGCGGTGAGCGCTTGTCTATCACGCACTTGGCCCGCGGCCAGTTAGAACGCCGCCGGCCGGGACCCGGAGTACCTCATCTTTGGTGGCAAGTCACCTGGGATTGACACCCGGGTCCCGGTCATATGTCACGGTCAGCTCGGGCAGAACGGCGCGTCTTTGTCGAAGAAGACCAAGACGGGAATCTGCGCCCAACCCACCATGTCTTGAACCACCCGGGCCGGGTCGTCACAGTCCCGGGAGGACAAAGTGATGACGACGACGAGGTCGTAGACACCAGCCTGGGCCTTCCCGGGAGCGGGGAAGTTGAACGTGTGCGTAAAGCAAATCGTGGCAGTATCGTCTCCTTCGGAGGCCGTCCCGTCGTCCGCGGATACCTTCGCCGAGCCGATCAGGCCGGTTTTACGCCCTGGGGTTTCGACGCCATCGATGTCGTCGATGAAGACCTGCACACACCAGCAGCCGCTTACCATGTCGGCGAAGCGGCCGCAGACGCACCAGTCGACCTCGAGGTCCCAGCGGTCGGTCGTCTCGACGGCCCGGACCCGCTCGTTGCCTTCAGTCGGGTCGAGCACGTCCACTGAGATGCTGGCGTCCAGCGCGTGCGGAGTGGTATCTGATCCTGGGGTGAGGAACCCGGCAATGATGCTGAAATTCTGATCTTGCGGGCATGGCGGTGGTGCTGTCATCTTCCCCTCCTTGGTGAGGTGGCGTGCGATCGGAGCTTGATCTGGCCGCGGTTCCCGGCCACCCGGCGTCCCGGTGCTCCAATCGTCGCAAGCGGCGCTTAACCAACTTGGGTCTAGGCACTTAACATGCGCATTGCCGAAGTTAAGTGCCTCGATCGCTGAAAGCAGCCTTAACCGACGTGGTTCGAGTGCTTAATCTGCGCGCCGCTAAAATTAAGCGCTCCCCCACCGGTGACAGGCATCCAGCAGCCTCGTTTGCAGAGCAGCACTTCCCAGCATCGAGCAAAATGCACGCTGACCTCGTACTTCGACACCATCCTGCGGGGTATGACGTGACTGCCGTCCTAAAGATTTCATGCTGGGACCGTCACGATTATGTTTTTAGTGTCTAGGCAATCTCGACAGGGTACTCATCTTGAGTTATACCGAATCTGTGCAACAACCGATCCGGGCGGTGGCAGCTGCGTCAAGAACGGGTGCACAGGGAATACGGTTAGCTGTGGTGTCAGGGGGCTTGGCGGCCATGGTACTTAGCTGCTCTGAGCGGCTTGCGGGAACCTATCTCGTCCCACACCCATGGATTACGATACCGAGCTGGCCGACGGTCGAGCGAATAGCGAGAGCCGGGGTGACGGCGCTAGCAGCGCCCCCGGACTTCCTGGCCTTGGACAAGGTGGCCACGGTCGTTCAACAGCGTTACGCCCAAGTCCTGTGGATCCGCCTCCAGGCCGCTGATCGTGACCCGGGTGCTCTGCTCGTCACGTTGCTCGGCGCAGCGGCGCGGTTGGACGCAGAAGCGTCGCAAGGGATCGCCGAGGATGTGATCCGCCATGCCCGCCATAGCGAATGGCGGGTTGGACTTCAATTGCTGGCCGACTGGCTGGTGGCGGCTACCATCCCACCAGCGGTACTAGTGATAGAGGGCGCGGAGCACCTTGAGGCCGACAGCCCGGCCAGTCTTGACATGCTTGTGTCGGCCTTCCTGCCCCACTTGCAGGGCGCTCTCGACGTCTTGCTGATCGGCTTTAGGGAGTGGGGCCCCTGGCGTCTGGAGCCCCACGGTCAGGTGCTGGGGCGGTCTCGCCTCCAGCTGGATCGCCGTGCCGTTAGGCCTTTGGCCGAGGCCTTTATGCCCGGCCTTTCAGCGGCCGTCCTTGACCAGGCTTTCGCCCTTACCCATGGCGCACCTGGCGCGTTGCAAGCTGCCTTCTCGGCTGGTGCAGTCCTGGAGCCAGGGGTTTTCTGCACCGCGATGGAAGGGGCGGGCAACGCCCAAGACCTGCTCAGCGCTCTCGGTCGCTGCCTGCTTGGGTGCTCCGATCGGCACGCTCTCATCTGTCTCGCCGGCGCCAGGCGGCTCGGCGTCTGGCACCCGGCCATGGCACGTGCTCTCGGGGTCTCCACTCTTCATCGAAACGAACCCTGGTGGCTTGATCTCGCTGAGGGCTGGCAGCAGCTTAACCCCGCGTGGCGTGGTCCCTTGCGGTCTGTTGGTAGCAGCCGGGATATCGATCCCGCCTCACTCACCCTCCTGGCTGAGTACGTCTCCAGCCAGGGTGCGGGGGACCGAGCACTCGAGTTGTATATGGAAGCTAAAGAGATCGCCCGCGCCGCCGACATCGCCGTCAATGTCGCCAGCGACCTTGCGAGTACAGGCTCCTGGGTGACACTGGCCAGATTGGGTCAGTCTTTGGCCCACGACTGTCCGGCCGCCGGACCCATTCCCGAACCACGCCTCATTGCTAAGCGCTCCGCCCCGTGGTGGCGTCGCCGGTTCGTCCGGCTCACTCGCCGATCATCCAGCTGGACCGGGCGTGCACCCACGCAACTGTCAGTTCTACTCGCTGACGCTCATACTGCCGAGCCTCCACCTGCCCTTACACAATCCCCCGCCTCAGACAAGGCCCGCTGGCTAGAGTCCCTCGCGACGCCTGCGGTGATCCGTGCGACCGTACACATGGCAACGCCCGACATTACCGCCCACCTGCTTGGTGCACTGCGTGTTGCCTTTCAAGATCGCCCGGTCGAGATCTGGTCATCTGGTCGAGGCCGCGCTGTGTTTGAGTACCTTCTCGTCAACCATCACAGCAAGGTGCGGCGGGATCGGCTGATGAGCATATTCTGGCCCGAAGTAACGTCCGAGGCCGCGCGCAACAGCCTGAACGTGGCGATCCATGGGCTTCGTCAGTCCCTGCGCGCGGCGGTCGGCGACACCCCGGTAGTGATCCACCAGGACCAGTCTTACTTCATTGAGCCGAACCTCGACATCTGGGTCGATATTGAGGTTTTCGAGGAGCAGCTCAAGGCTGCTCATCAGCACCTTGCGAGCGCGGAACTCGTGAAGGCGGAGGCAGCTTTCGAGGCGGCGACCTGGCTTTATCAGGGCGAGTTTCTTGCCGACGAACCCCACGAAGAGTGGGCGATGGTCACTCGGGAACACCTGCGTCTTTGCTATCTGGATGCGCTCGACCGGCTTGGCGCGTTGCGTTTGAACTCAGGCGACTACTCCGGCTGCATCGCGGTATGCCTGAAGCTTCTGGGCTGTGACAGTTGCCGAGAGGACGCTCATTGCCGATTGATGCGATGCTACAGCCGACAAGGCCAAGTGCAGTTGGCCATTCGGCAATACCACTCCTGCCTCGCCACTCTCCGCAAAGACCTTGATGTGGCGCCGGCCCCGGCTACCACCGAGCTCTTCGACTGCATCCGCCGCCGTGAAGTCATTTAACTATCACTGGCAGGCCAAGGGTAAGTAGTCGGAAATGGTGTGGTGGGGCGGGCGGAGCGTGGTGGCGACGACTCGGGGAGCGGGATTCGATCCCAAGGCGTTCTGTGTCGAGCGGGCGAACGCCCGGTTCGGCATGTCGCGGAGGATTACGGAGATTCGCGGGTTCATCGTATGAGCGGCAAGGTAGGGCGTGACGCCGTTGCCGGTGTCCGGCAGGGGTTCACCCGCCGCCACGCGGCCTTCCTCAAGGTGTACGACTGAAGTCGTATGAGCGGGGAGAAGTTCAGCTCGCGGGCCGACGCGCGGGCGGCCAGCGGGCCGTACCGTCGGCAGCATGGACAAGAAACCTCGCAGGTTCGCGCTTCGTGGGTGCGTGCCGTAGGCCCCGTGCTCCCCATCGCCGTATTCGGCGCCGTGTGGATCGCGCTGCACGCAACGGCGGGACGAGGCGGCACCCACACGCTGTTCCAGGTCCTAGCGCTGGCCGAGGGCACGATCGCGCTGCTGCTGCGCGGTCGCAAACCGGTCGGCGCGCTGGCTGGCATCTTGGTGGTGTACGCGCTGGCCGACCTCGATGCCATCATGATCTTGCCCGTCTTGCTCGCCGTGGCGACCGTCGCGGACCGGCGCGGACGGCGCACCGCGACAGTGGCCGCGCTCATGACGGCGGCGGTCGTGGCCGCCATGCCGTTCCTGCATGGTGACCAGGTCAGCGTCCTGACCGGCATGCTGCCCCGCCTGGCCGCGGTCGCCATGGCCGCGGGCCTGGGCGCCTGGGTGCGCGCGCATCGCCATCCCGTGATCCCGGCCGCTGCCGGGCGGGCCCGGCGGCTGCCACGGCCTGAGCCGCGCCAGGGCCAGGCCTTCAGCAGAGGGCTGGGCCTGGGCAGCGGCTGGGGTGCGGCATGCCCGGCGCGGCGCGGTGTTTTCGGGGTGATGAGGGTATTGGCTGTGCTTTGTGACTGTCCGGGCTGGCGTGCTCGCGGAGGCGGATGCTGACGCGTGGCTGAAAGAGGCCCTGGCGCGGGCGCTGGAGGCGAACGAGCGCCAGGAGCAGACGGCCGCCGAGCTGCGGGCGGAAAACGCCAGGCTGCGAGAGGAGCTGGCGCGCCGCGACGCTGAGCTTGAGCGGGTGAACGCCGAGCTGGCGGTGCTGCAGCGGCTGGTGTTCGGCCGGTCCTCGGAGCGGGCGCGGCCCGGTGCTCCTGCCGCTCATCGACGGCCATCGCCTGATCTCGATCTGCCAGGAAAGCGACGTGTCCGCCCCATCCCCATCCTTGGCCTCGGCACCCATAAGTGCAGATTAGGAACCCGACAGTGAACGGCAACAGCCTGACGGGTCTTCGACGGCGGCCGTGTATGGCAGGGGTAGGGCCACGCCGGTCAGCCGCATCGTGGCAAGGAAGGCCAGGTAGGCGATTCCCGAGACGGGCCGCCGGTCGAACTGATCCAGATAGGGTGCGAGCGCGATGGATACCCGCCCGCCCCGTCGAGTTGGCGGGAAGCACGGTCGTGCATTTCCGGGTTATCCGGCCGCCGCGCGTGCTGGCCGGATTTCGCTTACCCCGCATCCGGAGCGGGCCAAGGACCGATAATGCACAGCTGGTTCCTCCAGCCACATTGATGATCTTGGATCGAGGGTCACCGGCGAAGGCAGCCGCCGATCCAAGATCATCGATAGGGTCCCATTTAATGCCTGGACCTAGCGACTACTCGGGCTGCTGCTGCCACATCACCAGATCGAACTCGTTGCCCTCCGGGTCCGCGAAGGTGGTCTGGCGGACCGCCGCCACGCCAGGCGGAAGCGCCGCAGGCGGGACGTTGATCACGTTGAGCGGCCTGGCGCCCAGGACGATCAGCCGCTCGGTCTCCTCGTCGTGGTGGTCGGTGACCAGGACAGGATGGATGCTGTTTTTGGCCGTCCCGGACTCGGGGGGATTGTGGAGAATCATCCGGGGGCCGCTGTCGGGGCCGGTGACGTCGACCGCCGTGTCCCCGGCGACCGCGCCCGGGCTGACCGGGCGGCCGAGGGCCTTCCCCCAGAAGTCCGCCAGGGCGGCGGGATCGGCGCAGTCGATGGTCAGGGCGGCGAAACTCAGGCTGACGGTGGTGGTCATGATGGTTTCCTTCCGATGGGTGCTCATGACTTAAAGTGTTAACTGATGGTACCTCTAAATCACTTCAAGATGCAAGTCATTAGCCTGCCGGATTACTTAAAATTTTAAGTTATACTGTCCTCATGGACGCCCCGCAGGAGCCCCGCTGGCTCGACGCCGAGGAGAGCCAGGCCTGGCGCGCCCTGGCCAAGACGCTGGAAAGGCTGCCAGCCGCGCTCGATGCGCAACTGCGCCGCGACGCCGGGATCAGCCACTTCGAGTACCAGGTGCTGGCCCTGCTATCGGAGGCGCCCGGCCGCACTCTGCGGATGAGCGAACTCGCGATGTGGGCCGGGAGCTCGCTGCCGCGCCTGTCCCAGGTCATCGCCCGGCTGGAACAGCGCGGCTGGGTGCGCCGCACCCCCGACCCGGCCGACGGCCGCTACACCCTGGCGACCCTCACCGGCCAGGGCCAGGCGAAGGCGACCCAGGCCGCGCCCGGCCATGTCCAGGAGGTCCGCCGCCTGGTCTTCGACCCGCTGACCAAGACCCAGTCCCGGCAGCTGCGCGACATCGGCCGGCGCATCACCCGCGCCATCGACCCCGACGACCAGCCAGTGCCCGCCGCCCTGCCCGCACAGGCACCCCAGTAACCGGCATCCTCAGCTACGGCGCGCCGACGCCGCTCGACGACCGCCCCCGACTGCGGCAGCTGTCCGACTGGTGTCGGTGCCGAAAACCTCACGGCCGGTGTTTACCGGTTGCTGAAGACGGCGAAAAGCACCCGCAGCACCAGGACGCCGGCGGCGATGAACAGGATGTAGCCGGTCAGCTGGAAAAGGCTGACGGTGGGAGTGATCTTCGGGCCCCCGGGCGCGCCGATCAGCAAGACGGCGCCGATGCCGGTCGCCGCGCCGAGAAGCGTCAGGAGGAAGAGGTGGGTCAGGCCGGTGATCACCCGTCGGTCGCGTTCATCGGCGAACAGCCGCACGTTCACGCTGAGCCTGCCTTGTTCCAGAGCGCCGGTGATGCGGTCGACCCGGCGTGGTAGCCGGCGCAGCACGGGAAGCAGCGCTAGAAGCTCGTCGGCGGCCGTCTTCTGCACGGCGGCCGACGACAGCTGCCCGGTCACGTGGGCGGCGGCGTACTGGCGCGCTTCTGCCGCTATGTCAAACTCGGGATCCAGCTGGGTGAGGGTGCCTTCGAGGGTGGCTAGGGCGCGCAGGACGGTACCGATCTCGGCCGGGATGGCCAGCTCGAAACGCGAACCCAGGCGGAACAGGTCGGTAAACATCTCAGCAGACGGTGCGGCGCCGCCAACCAGGTGGACCGCCATAAACTGGCCGAGTGCCCGCTGCAGCCGCTGTTCGTCGAGCTCGTCGGGGTAGGTGACCAGGTCTAGCAGCGCATCGCGGAGTGCCGCGGAGTCGCCGCGTCCAAGGGCGAGCAGCAGGTTCTGCAGTCCCGATCGCAGCTGGGCGTCAAGGCGGCCGACCGAGCCGAAGTCGAGCAGGGCAAGACGGCCGTCGGTGAGCAGCATGATGTTGCCCGGATGCGGGTCGGCGTGAAACACGCCGCTCTCGGTCAGCTGGTACACCATGCTGCGGAGCAGCCCACGGGCCAGGTCGGTCCGGTCAAGCCCGCGGTCATCGATCAGCTGTCCTGCTTTTCGCAGGCTGACACCGTCCAGCCAGTCGATGACGAGCATGTGCTCGCTGCTCAGCTGCTCGTGCACCGCGGGCAGCACCACCGAGACGCTGTCCCCGACGGCACGCTGCTGGCCCGGCCAGCTGGCAGCCATAACTGCCATGTTGCGTGCCTCGACCCGGAAGTCGAGCTCTTCCCGCATGGCGGCGGCGAATGCCTGAGCCAGGGTCACCAAGCCGTACGTCCGCGCCCAGCGGGCGCGGCTCTCGAGCTTGGCCGCCAGGCGCAGCACGATGTCCAGGTCCTGCTCGACGGTGGCACGGATCCCAGGGCGCTGCACCTTCACGGCGACCTCGATGGCCGAGGCTGCATCGCCGCGCAGCTGGGCCTGGTAGACCTGGGCAATCGATGCGGCCGCGGCGGGCTCAGGACCCAGGTCCGCGAAAACGTGCCCCGTCGGAACCCCGATCGACTCGGTTATCACTCCCTCTACCTGCTCCCACCGCGCCGGCTCGGCCCGGTCTTGGAGCTGGGCAAGCTCGGAGATGAACTCCTCAGGGAGCAGGTCACGGCGAGTGGACAGCAACTGGCCCAGCTTGGTGAAGGTAACCCCGCCATCTTCAAGGGCGCGCCGCAGGGACACGGCAAGCGCCGCCCGGCCACCGGATGCATCCGCGCTGAGCTGCTGGCGCCCGCGTAGGTAAGGGCCTAGTCCGCGCCGCACCGCGATCCGGCTGATCTGCGAATAACGCCGTGAGCGCGCGAACGCGCGCCGCGGATCACCTGCACCGGCTGCGGGCCCGTTCCGGTGGGCACCAGCGCCTCCGCCACCACGATGAAGAGCATCGCGACGATCAGCGGAACACCCAGCGCCGCAATGATGAACGCGGCCACGTGCCCGGCGGTCTGGACCGGTTGCAGCACCTGGGTGATACCAACGGCGGCGGCGAAGCCGAGCAACCCGGCGATCACTGCCCGCACCGCGCCGACCGGCAACCCGAGCAGCCGGGCCGATGCCCAGGCCAGCCCGGCCACAAGCGCGATGCTGGTGACCAGCACGGTAAAGGTCAAAACGACCCCACTCACCGGGCCCGACTGCGCCGCCAGCATCGCTTCCTCTCCGGTAGCCGTATCAGGCCGGAGCTGGCGGCCAGCCATTCTCCAAGAGCCCCTTCGGCCAGCAGCATCTTGCCCATCCCGGCCTCACCCGTGCGCATCAGCAATCGCCCGCGGTCCGGGCGCGACTCATCGAGCAAGCCGGCCATCCTGGCCGGCTCACGGTCGCGGCGACAGACAGAAGGGCTGCTGTCTCCTCCTCTGGACCAGCCATAACGACAGCGTAGACCTCCGCGCAGGACCTTCAGGTTCGGGAAGACCGCGACATCGCTGATTCCCCAGTGCTGTTGTCTGGAAGTCGCGGATTAACGCGCACAACCGCATCTTCGCGTGCGATAAGGGGCCATGTCCACCGGTCGGTGGTTCAGCGGGTTAGGGCGCAGCTCGTGAGCTTCGGCCGCTATAGCGTAGGACGTCCCTCCCCCACTGTGATCCTCCCCGTTACCGTGGAGGGGTGGCGACGCGGAGGGGAGCCGCCCCGGCGACTGGCCCCATGCGCCGGGAGCGGGGCGGTGGGGCAGGCCTGGTCGGCCGGGACGACGTGCTTAGCCAGTTGCGTCGGGTCGTCGATCAGGCCATGGCCGGGCGTGGCCAGCTGCTGCTGTTGGCCGGAGAGGCGGGAATCGGTAAGACCACGCTGCTCACCGAGGCCGCCAGCTACGCAGAAGCCCAGGGTGCCCGAGTCGCTTGGGGATGGGGCTGGCCGGGCGAAGGCGCGCCCGGGTACTGGCCCTGGGTGCAGGTCATGCGGGCGCTCGGGCTGGACACGCCGCTTTCGGCCGCTGTGCTACCGGCCACTGGGGGCGCGCCCGAAGTTGATGCCGCGCCTGCCTCCGCCAGATTCCATCTGTTTGACGAGGTCACATCGCTGCTGCTGGCCGAGTCGCGGATCCAGCCGCTGCTCGTACTCCTTGACGACCTGCAGTGGGCCGATCAGCCTTCGCAGCTGCTGCTCGACTTCCTGGCCCGGCGCCTGCCCGCGGGCGCGGCAACCGTGGTGGGCGCCTACCGCGACGTCGACCCGGACCCAAGCCCGGCGCTGGCCGCGGCGGCGGCCCGAGGCACGGTCCTGCCGCTCTCCGGCCTGACCGTGGAAGGGATCACCGAGCTGATCGAAGGCGTCGTAGGTGAGCAGCGGGCCAGGGAGGTCGCCGCCGACGTACACCGGCGTACCGGCGGTAACCCGTTCTTCGCCCAGCAGGTGTCATGGTTGCTGAAAGACGGCGATACTGGCGTGCCGCCCGGTGCGGCGCAGGCCTTGGAGCAGCGTTTCGCTGTGCTCCCGGAAGCATCCACCGCGGCCGTGGCGGCCGCCGCCGTGGCCGGCCCGCGATTTTCCGCGGGCCTCGTGGCACGCGCCACGGGCCAGCCGCCCGAGGTACTGGCCGAGTCGTTCGCCGAGGCGGTGCGGGCGCGCGTGCTCAGCAAGGAGGGTCCGGACCGCTACCGCTTCACGCATGACCTGTTCCGCGAATACGCCTATCAGGAGCTGCCGGCCAGGGACCGGGCCCGGCTGCACGAGCGGATCGGGACCGAACTCGAGGCCGAGCGGGCCAGCGGCGGTGACGTCTCGCTGAACGAGCTCGCCAGGCACTTTGTGCGGGCCGACCCCGGATCGGCCAGGTCACGCCACTACTGCGTGGCCGCGGCGAGGGAGGCGACCCGGCGGCTGGCGTACGAAGAGGCCGTTCAGCACTGGGAGGGGGCGCTGGCCGCCACGGCTGGCGCGGGCGCGGCGCTGCGGATCGAGACGCTGCTCGAGCTGGCGGAGGCGCGGCGACGGGCAGGCGACGGGCAGGCCGCGGGGGACGCCTACTTGCGCGCCGCCGAGCTGGCCCGGCGCGGGCAAGACGCATCGGGGCTGGCCCGTGCCGCGCTCGGCTGCCACGCGATCGGGAACCGGATGTGGTGGCCGCCCACCGAGATCGTGGCGCTGCTCTCCGAGGCGCTTGAGGCACTCGCGACCGGAGACGAGCTCATGCGGCTGCGCGTCATGGCAAGCCTGGCCAGGGCGCTCGCCTGGTACCGGGTAGACGTGCCACGGGCCCAGGCGCTGGCGGAGCGGGCCGTGGCCGCAGCCCGCGCGAGCGGCGATCTGCCCACGCTCATTGCCTGCCTGCTGGCCCAGCACACCGCGATCACCGTGCCGGGCACGGCGCGAGCCCGGCACGCGCTCGCCGCGGAAGTGGCTGACCTGGCCGGGAGCACTGGCGACCACGAGGCGCTGCTGGAAGCACACCTGCTGGCCGCCAGCGATCTGCTCGAGGCCGCTGACCCGGCATTCCGCGCCGAACTAGAAGAGTTCCTGCGCCTAGCGGACGGCAGTCAGCAGCCCCGCTACCGTTATGCCGGTCTTGTCCGCCGCACCATGCTGGCCCTGCTCGCCGGCTCGCTGGCCGAGGCTGACCGGCTGGTCGGGCAGGCCGCGATGCTGGGCGAAGAATGCGGCGAGCCTGGCGTGCACGACGTGCGTTACGACCAGGGCTGGGAGCTGCTGGCCGTCCAGGGCCGCCTGGGCGAGCTCGCTGACACCCTGCCTGCGATGTTCCCCGATCCCGAGTCCGTGCCGGCGCGCGGGGCGCGGGCGATGGTGCTGCTCGCGTCCGGCGCCAGGGCCGAGGCCAGCGAGCTGGCGGCGTCGCTCCTCGGCGCCGTTCCGTCCGGCGCACAGCCGGACAATCAGTTGCTGGTGAGCGCGATGCACGCGACAGAACTCGTGGCCGCGCTCGGGGCGCGTCCCGCCGCGGAAATGCTGTACCCGGTCCTGCTGCCGTTCGCCGATCAGGCGGTGGTGTCCGGTGTAGCCATCACGTTCGAGGGCGCGGTCGCGCATCATCTCGGCATGCTCGCCGCGACGCTCGGCCGGACCGCCGACGCCGTCGGTCACCTCGAGCAAGCGATCGTGGCGCATGAGCGGCTTGGCGCCGTGACCTGGGTCCTGCGCAGCCGGTACGAGCTGGCCCGGATACAGCTAGGCGACCCGGCCCGGCGCGCTGCGGCGGTCGCCGCGCTCACCGGCGTGGCCAGCGATGCGACCCGGATCGGCATGCTGGGGCTGGGCCGCGACGCGGAGCAGGCCCGTCTTGCGGCCGGGCTGGCGGCGACCAACCGCGGGGTCTTCATCCGCGACGGCGCGCTGTGGACGCTCAGCTACGGCGGCAGGACGGTGCGGATGCCTAACGCCAAGGGCCTGGCCGACCTGGCCGTCCTGCTCGCCGCTCCCGGTCGCGGAATCCCGGCCGCCGACTTGGTCGCGGTCGCGGGCGCCGGCGAAGCCGGACGGGCCGACCTGCGGCTGGGCGCGGACGAGGTGTTCGACGCGGCCGCGCGTCGGCAGATCCGGACCCGGGTAGCCGATCTGGCCAGTGAGATCGCCGAAGCGGAAAGCTGGAACGATCCCGCGCGCGCTGCCCGGGCCCGCAAGGAGCGGGATGTGCTGCTGCGCGAGCTGGCGATGGCCGCAGGTCCGGGCGGGCGCACTCGCCTCCTCGGAGACCAGGCCGAACGGGCCCGCAAGACCGTCACCGCCAGGATCCGCGACGTCATCGGCCGGATCGAGCAGGTGCATCCTGCACTCGGGGCCCACTTTCGGGCCAGCGTGACCACCGGCACCCGCTGCACCTATTCGCCGCAGGCGCCGGTGGACTGGCGGCTCTAGCGCTCACCTAGCAGTTTCTAGCGGCGATCTCGCGCCTTCCTCTCAGGTAGATCCGATCAGGGAGGCTGACATGCATGACGTGATAATCGTGGGTGCCCGGGTGGCGGGTTCGGCTACAGCCCTGCTGCTCGCCCGGCGCGGGCTGAAGGTCCTGGTGCTAGACCGGGCAACGTTCCCCAGCGACACCCTGTCCACA
>Ga0070698_100005405_pt1 | contig 13958 bp, 9 predicted proteins | sample KBSK1502metaG_FD_65477 | JGI IMG/M metagenome (GOLD analysis project Ga0070698, IMG submission 65477) | Corn, switchgrass and miscanthus rhizosphere microbial communities from Kellogg Biological Station, Michigan, USA - KBS K1-50-2 metaG | ecosystem: Host-associated > Plants > Roots >...
TAACGATTGGACCACCGACGTGTCCGCCAAACTGGTTGCGCTTGAATGGCGGCGGCTTGCTTGACGTGAGGGTGAAAAAGTTGCGCGCGTCGAGAGCGTCGTTGCGGAAGAATTCGAAAACCGTCCCATGAAACCCGTTTTGTCCGGAGCGTGTTGCGATGTTCACGATAGCGCCTGAGTTCTGCGTGTATTCGGCGCTGAACGTTGAATTGTCTACTTTGAACTCTTGAACAGTATCAATCGAAGGTTGAAAGCTAATCGAGCTGAACACCATGTTGTTGATGGTGATGCCATTGATCATGAAGTTGACGGCTTCTTCTCGATTGCCCGCGGTGTTGATTGCCAGAGCGCCGACGCCGCGGCTGGGAAAAGTGGAGAACGCCGACTGGGTCGGAGTGACCGAGCCTGGAAGAAGGTAATTCAGATCAAGGAAGTACCGGCCATTCAGCGGGATCTCTTCGACCATCTTGCGGTCGATTACGTGACCGACTGTGATCGTGGAACGATCGATGCCGAAATCGGTAGACGACACCATGACTTGTTCAGAAATGGCACCCGCTTCAAGTTGAAATAGTTGTGTGACTCGTCGTCCAACTTCGATTCTCAGTCGCTCAACGACTTGTCCTTTGAACCCGGCCGCATTGACGGCGACGCTGTACTCACCGACCGGTAAGGCTGCGAGCTGATACCTTCCACTCGAGTCGGAAACGGCCATACGCTCGACACCGATTGCGGGACTTCTTGCAGTGATCTTGACGCCGGGAACGACCGCGCCATGTTGATCAATGACCTGACCTTCGATTGAAGCAGTTGATTGAGCGTGGGTTACACCGCTCATTGCCGGAAGCAGAGTGATAGCGAGAGCAATCCTGAAGACAGGAACGAGGAACAAATACCGGCGCATGGGGAGAAAACCTTCCGAGGACCATTAGTTAACGGTAACAGGTTTGCGCGTTATCGCCGCTGATAATGTTGTTATTTGACGGAGACGCGAACGTGCCGGACGAATTCCGATAACTTTGTTGTTTACCCGAACAACCTCATTATAGATACAAGTTTTAGGTGCAAACATCCGTAATTCTACTGAGATAGATCTCTTGCTAATGTTGCCAATCCATCATTCGTTTTCTCTGCACGACAGCAAACCTTGCAAACAGTTTTGTACTCGCATAGTCGGCACTGAAGCTCACAACGTCGTGAGTACCTCCAAATCGTTTATCGCCACCACCTAGAGCCTGGAGTTTTCCGCCTTCAAGCACTCTATAACCGTCGTAGTGGGTCCACATCTCCTTTTGACCCCACCCTTGTTGCGCTCCCAAGTGAGTATAGATGTCCGCCGGTATAGCGATGAGGCGAAACGCCTCATTATCGAGTTGCAGTTCGCGAAGGACTTCGGAACCGTGTTCGAGCAACGCGTTCTCAATCTCCACACGCGAGAGACCCCAGCGGCTATTCAGTTTCAAGCGGTCCAACAATTTTGATTCAACTTCACCTTTAGGATCCGGTTCCGCAAAGTCCTCCAGCAACAGATCTTCAGCCGCTAAACAAACTCGATAGCGTGTTCCGCCGGAATTCACGAACGGATTGAGAAGAAAGAAATCTATCGCCTCTCGAGCGCCGTCCGTTGTGTTCTCAGGATAGGTCATCCTCGATAACTTTTCTTTGGACCATTGCTTTACTTCATCTTTGCGGAACGACGGCTGCCACCCGTGCGGGATCAGATAAGCAAAGTGGCGCCGCGATTGAGTGCGAACCGGTCTGAGGCCAAGTTCACGCGCTACCGCAAGCGTCTGTTCGGTGAAGTTGTAGATCAAATCATCTCCGACTCCCGCTGCCTGCAACGGTTCTGTATCGACCTGTTCTTTCTTCGTTTCTTTCGTCTCACCTTTAGTGGCAAAGTTCGCAATCATCTGATCGAGCTTGGAAAGATCCCCGGAGTCCAAAGCGCTGAGGGCGGCCTGTTGCAGTTGCGAAGCGTCGGCGCGGGCGTCTTTATCCTCCGCAACCATATCGCTGGTGACGATTGAGAGACGCTTGAAGTCAGCGGCGCGGCGTGCATAGAACTCTTTCTTCTCGGGATCTGTGCGCTCGAGAGTCTGAAGAATGTTTATGGCTTCAGCTCGTCTGCCGAGAAGACTTTCAGTGGTGACGCCGGCGAATATGTTCATACCCGTCGAAAACTGATCGATCGTGACGTCGGCAGCGCGCTCGTAAATACTTTCGGCAAGCTTCGCAAATTGAGAGCCCGCAGCGACACGCGTTTGCAACTGGCGCAGCCGTTCGGTTAAGTCACTCGATCGTTTCCAGTCAGATCGTTCGACGCTGACACGCAGTTGCTGTTTCACATATGGAAGCTGGGCGCTGTTCTCTTTGTACTGGATATAGCTCCCATTACTGAAAATGCCCGAGAGCAGTGTTCGTGCTCTTTGGAGATACAAGTCTTTGAAAAGCGTGTCGAGCTTTGTCATCTCGTTTAGTCGGTCAACGATAACAAGAGTATTGTCTCTCGACGATGTGGCTGGTTTACTCATAACTTCTCCTCTGAACGAGCAATCTATCCGGTCACTGCTATCAGTTCATGTTGTACGGTTTCGTCTTTAAGTGCGGGAACGGACTCCTTGCGCTTTATTACAACCGCTGTCAGATCGTCTTTTTGTTCGGTGCCGTTGGAGAAATGCTTGACGGCCGCATATAGCCGCCCAATCACTTCATCGGCCGAACAGTCGCGCGCCTGGCGAATCGTGTCCTTCAGCCTTTGCAGCCCGAACTCTTCGTTTCTCAAATCCTGCCATTCATAAAAACCATCGGTAACGAGAACAAGCATGTCGCCGGCTTTCAAAAACTTCGGCTTCGAATCGGTGTACGTCATGCCGGGAATCATCCCGAGAGGAATACCCTGGGCCTCGAAGTCTTCAAGGCTGTTGGCCGCGCGACGGTACCAGAGAATTGGTCCATGTCCCGCCGAAAGTACTTTGACTTCTGAACTCTCCGGATTAAGAAAGACCACCGCAAACGTCACGAAGCGATTGTCTGACAAGTCATCCGCCAACAACCTGTTGAGACGTTCGAGAATCTGATCCTGTCCTTGATCAACCAGAAAGCTCGCGCGCGCATACGCGCGACAGAGCGCGCTAACGAGTGCCGGACCTATTCCATGACCGGTCGCGTCTCCAACGCTGATGGCGAGTTGACCGTCTGGCAAGCGTTGCCAGTCGAAATAGTCTCCGCCCGTTTGACTAGCCGGTTGATTCCAGCCCGCGATCTCGAAGTGGTCCAGTTGAGGCGCCCGAGTGGGTAAAAGATCCTGTTGAATTGAACGCGCAATATCCAGGTCGTGATTGATTTGCTGAAGTTCGTTTTCGAGTTTGGCTTCGCGCAAGGCCGCCTTTACGTAACCGCGAACCTGGCGCGCCACGAACGCGGCGACGGCGCCGGCAATAAGAATCATGACGCCGTATGCGAGGTACACTACGAAGGGAAACGCATCCACTCCCGCGGCTGAGTCTCCGAATCTGAGCTGCACGTAAAACGTAACGAAGAGATACCCAACTGCGGAGAGTATGCCTGTCACGAGCGTAAGAGTTGGACGCAACCTCAGCGTTGAAAGAGTAATGAACAAAAAGTAAAGAGTGATGGCCGGTGCGACTAACACCTGGTGCGGCGTCATCCACTGCGCAAGTAACAACACGAAAAGAGCGAATGTCGGTAACTGACTTTCAACCAGAACATTCAGTACCCACAGTTCAGGCCGCACGTTTTGATCGTCGCGAACCGCGGTCTTGATCGCTCGTAACATCACGGCTTCATGGGCGATCACGAGCCCAAGAACGATGACCTGGCCGATCAGCAGTGTGTACTTCTGGTCAATGACGCCGCGAGCGATCGCAAAAACTGCAAGAAGAGACAGAACGCCGAGCAGGACCACCACCCGGTACGATTCGCTCTTTAGCGAAGCTCGCTCGAACGCTCTCGACTGCCACGCGGCTGCACCCATACCGATCGACCTTTCACTCCGACTACTGCCAGCCACCGCCGAGCGACTTGTAGAGTTGCACGACGCTCACTAATTCGTCGCGACGGGCAAGGGCCAAACTTCGTTCAGCTTCGAAGAGTTCTCGATCCGCGTCCAGCGCTTCGAGTAACGTTGCTACGCCACCGGTGTAGCGCAGATAAGAGAGGCGGGAACGATCGCGCAGCGTGGTTACGAGGAGTTCACGTTGCGAGCGAACCTCTTTCAATTTCTGGTAGGCAATCAGTGAATCGGAAACCTCACGAAATGCGCCTTGGACAGTCTTTTGGTAATCGGCCACCAGAAAGTCACGTTGTGCTTGTGTGAAACGTACATTCGATTTAATGCGGCCGGCGGTAAAGATCGGTTGCGAGAATCCTCCCGCGAGGTTCCAAACGTTTCTGCTGGCACTGAAGAGGCTCGTGAGTTGGCCGCTCTGATAACCGAGAAATGAAGTCAAAGAGATCCGGGGGAAGAATTCCTTTTTTGCCACTTCAATGCGTGCGTTCGCGGCAACGAGCGACGCTTCGGCCGAGCGAATGTCCGGACGACGTTCGAGCAGATCGGACGGTAAACCCGGCGGAACTTCGGGCGGGAGCGTCTGCTCCGTCAAACCGAGTCCGCGTTCGATAGCAGATGGGTTTCGGCCAGTCAGATAACTGAGGAAGTTTTCATTTTGTTCGATCGATTGCTGAAGCGCAGGTATCACCTCCGTCGCGTCGTAGACCAACTCTTCTGCCTGACGCACCTCGAGCATCGTTGCAACACCACGTTGCTGCCGAAGTCTGATCAGGCGTAATGATTCTTCGCGCGAGGCGAGTGTGCGTCGTGAGATGTCGAGTTCGAAAGCGAGTTCAGACAGACTGAAGTAGGCCGTGGCCACATCGCCGATTATCGTGGTGACGACGAATCTGCGCGTCTCTTCCGTCGCCAGCAGATCGGCCCGAGCCGCGGCCGTCTGTTTCCGCAGCCGGCCCCAGATGTCGATTTCAAATGTCAGCAGATTTAGTAGCAGGCTGCCGAAGGAGGTATCACGCTTGATAGGTTCAGGTATGTCAAACGAAGTACTCCGCGAGTTTCGCTGATTGACGACCTCGCCCGTGGCGTAGATGTTGGGAAACTGTTCCGATCGCGTAATGCCAACGTTGGCGCGCGCGGCCTCTACGCGTGCTATTGCTTCACGCACATCGTAGTTGTAAGCCAGAGCGTCATGGATGAGTTGTTGTAGCTTTTCATCTTTGAAGAGTTCGAACCACTTCAAATCAGCCAGCGATTGCGCATCGTGCTGGCGGCGTGTGTCCGCGCGAAACTCCGGCGGTGTTTGCACCTGTGGTCGTTGAGAGCTTTGCGCAGCCACATAAGTGTGCACCACACACGCAATGAGGAGTGCGACCAGTAATCGTTTCATCAATGTTCACCTCCGGCATCGGCGGTAACCGGTACCGGCGCAGCAGGAGCGACTACCTTTTCACGTTTACGGCGACCCAGGCCTTCGACGAAGGTGAAGTTTCCCGGAATGATGAATACTCCGAGGAAGGTTGCGATGAGCATGCCGAAGAACACACCAACGCCCATAACGTTCTGGGCCCCGGCGCCCGCTCCGCTCGCTTTCATCAAAGGCACCACACCGAGAATGAAGGCGAAAGCGGTCATCAGAATCGGACGGAACCGCAATCGAGCAGACGTCAGCGCAGCATCTTCCAGCGATAGACCCTCTTCGTGTTTGGCCTTAGCAAACTCTACGATCAGAATCGCGTTCTTGGCCGCCAGACCGATCAGCATTACCAATCCGATCTGCACATAGACGTTGTTGTCGTAACCGAACAACCACACGCCGAACAACGCACCGAGCGCGACCAGCGGCGATCCCAAAAGAACCGCCCAGGGCAGTCGCCAACTCTCGTACATCGCGGCCAGCAACAGAAAGACGCAGATAATGGCGAGGATAAACGTCGGTGCAGGCGGTGGCGCAATCTTCTCCTGGTACGAAAGCGACGAGTACGCAAAACTCATCTCCTTCGGCATTGTTTGGGCGAAGACTTCCTCGAGTGCCGCCAACGCCTGTCCCGACGTGTAACCGCGTGCGGGAGAACCTTGCAGTTCGACCGATCGCAGTAAGTTGAAACGAGTGGTGAGTTCGGTGCCGGCAATATCGGTGATGTTGACCAGCGTCGACAGCGGGACCATCTGGTTCGTGGTGCGCGAACGGACGTAGATCCTTCCGATGTCGCTGGCGTGCAATCTGTCCGACGATTCAGCCTGAACGTACACGCGGTATAAGCGCCCAAAGCGGTTGAAGTCGTTCGCGAACGCGCCGCCCATCGCCGTTGACATAGTCTGAAAGACTTCATTGACCGGCACACCCAACGTGCGCGCTTTCTCGCGATCGAGTTCCACTTTCACCTGTGGGTAGTTGGGATCGAATGAAGTGAAGAGGTTTCCGAGCTCAGGCCGTTGGCGCCCGGCGGCCATGAACGTCCTTGCCTGTTCACCGAGTTCTTCGACAGACATTGAACCGGTGCGATCCTGAATCAGAAAGTTGAAACCTGAGGCAGCGCCGAAGCCACTGAGCGTCGGAATGTTGAAAGGAAAGATGACGCCTTCAGGAATCGCCGCGAACTGTCGTTGCAGCGACGCCATTATTCCTTTGACGTGCAGGGCGTCGCCGTGGCGCTCATCCCACGGCTTCAGACGTGCGAACAGCGAACCGTAGTTTGGCTGGTAAGTGTTGGTTACGACACCATAGCCGCCGATCGTTTGATAAGACTCGACACCGTCTGTCTTCGCGAGAATCTGTTCGACCTTCTTCAGCACCTCGCTTGTACGCGCCAGAGAAGCTCCGGGCGGCAGTTGTACGTTGACGCCGAAGATGCCTTGATCTTCGTCGGGAATAAATCCGGCAGGAATCGCTTTCGCAAATATTCCGGCGCCGAGGATAACGATGCCGACGATGCCGATCGTGACGATTGCACGGCGAATAAGTAATCGCGACACGTGAACGTAGCCGCTCGTCGTGATGTCGAAGATTCTATTGAAGCCGCGGAAGAAAGCGCCCAGTGGACCACGCATCGGTTTCGGCTCGCGCAGCATCATCGCGCACAGCGCCGGCGTTAGTGACAGCGCGTTGAAGGCCGACAGCAGCACCGAAATCGCAATCGTCAGTGCAAACTGTTTGTACATACTTCCGACGAGGCCACCGAGAAGCGCCACGGGAACAAACACTGCCGACAGGATCATCGCGATTCCGATCACCGGGCCTGACACCTCACTCATCGCTTTAATGGTTGCCTCTTTTGGAGGCAGACCATGTTCGAGATGGTGAATGACTGCCTCCACAACCACGATTGCGTCGTCAACCACGATGCCGATCGCCAGCACCAGGCCAAACATCGAAAGCGTGTTTATTGAAAAGCCGAGAAGGGGAAAGAAGATGAAGGTACCAACCAGCGAGATCGGAATCGTGAGCAACGGAATGATCGTCGCCCTGATGTTCTGTAAGAAGATGAAGACGACGATTGTGACTAGTATCAGTGCTTCAATGAATGTTTTCAGGATCTCGTGAATCGACGCTTCAACGGCCGGAGTCGTGTCGTAAACGATCTTGTAGTCCATGTCCGGTGGAAACAGCGCCTTCGCATGTTCCATCGTTTCGTAGATCGTTTCCGCCGCCTTGAGCTGGTTCGCGCCAGGCAGAAGGTAGATCGCCATCGCACCGCTCGGTTTTCCGTTGAGACGTCCGAACGAGTTGTAATCCTGCGAACCGAGTTCAGCGCGCCCGATGTCCTTGATGCGAACCACTGCACCTGTGCCCGTCTGGCGGATAATGACGTTTTCAAACTCTTCCGGTGTGATGAGCCGGCCCGGTGCGCTGAGAGTTTCAGTGAATTCCTGATCGGTTGGCGTCGGGGCGCCGCCGACCTTACCAGCCGGCGCTTGAAGGTTCTGTTCTTTGATTGCCGATATGACGTCGGCCGGAGTCAGTCCCAACTTAGCGAGGCGATCCGGTTTGATCCAGACGCGCATTCCATAGTCAGTACCGCCGAAGAGATCCACCTGCGCAATGCCGGGAATACGAAGAATCTGATCGCGGAGGTTGATACCGCAGTAGTTGATCAGAAAATTAGCGTCGTAAGCATCGTTAGGTGAGTAAAGCGAGATCACCATCAGGATGCTCGGGCTCTGTTTCTTTACCGTCACGCCCTGCTGGTTGACTTCAGCGGGGAGCCGAGCGGCGGCGGTGGAAACACGATTCTGGGTGAGCACGTTCGCGGTGTCCTGGTCCGTGCCGACTTCGAAGTTGACGTCCAGCAACATGCGGCCGTCGCTGGTGTTCGACGACTTCATGTAGATCATGCGATCGACGCCGTTGACTTCCTGCTCGATAGGTGTGGCTACTGATTGTTCGACTGCCTCCGCCGAGGCGCCCGGATACGTGGCGGTCGCACGGATATTGGGTGGCGCGAGGAACGGATACTGTTCAATCGAAAGCCCGCGTATGACGACAACGCCAATCAAGAGCGTCAGGATCGAGATGACAATCGCAACAATCGGCCGGCGGATAAAGAAGTTTGACATGGACCATCAGCCCCCCTGGTTATTCGCGGTCGCTTGATTGACTGTCGTCGGATTGACCTGGCTTCCGGGTCTTACTTTTTGCATGCCTTCGACGATCACCCGGTCACCATTGCTGAGACCGTCGAGCACTACAATGTCCTTGTCGGCTTTATCTCCAAGCTTAACCGTGCGAAGCGCCACCTTGTTTTCTGCGTCAACAACCATGACGGTCTTTGCGCCTTGCAGTTCCTGAATAGCTCGCTGAGGAACGAGAATCGCGTTTTCTCGTTGAGCAACCGCCACGCGCAAACGTGCAAACTGTCCTGGTCGCAAATAACTTCCCGGATTAGGAAACGCCGCCTGTGCCTTCAACGTGCCGGTCGTTGGATCTACCGTTCGATCCAAAACGCGGAAGGAACCGTGGTACGGATGAACGCTTTCATCTGAAAGGAGCAGGTCGAAACTTAGACTGCCGGTTTTTTGTCCGGCGGTTTCCCGGTCGGTTAGTTTCAGATATTCGATTTCACTAACGTTGAAATCAACGAGCAGTGGATCAGACGCTGAGACGGTTGCGAGTAGCGTGGCGTCACCGCGGCCCACGAGGTTTCCTTCATCCACTTGAAGAAAACCGATGATGCCGCTAATGGGAGAGTGGATGTCGCAGTAGCCAAGATCGAGTTGGGCTTGAGTGACTTTAGCCTGGCTTGCTGATACTTCGGCTCTGGCACGTTCGATAGTGTATTTAACTGCCGCTTCAAGATTCGTGAGGTTCGCTTTTTTGGCGTCAACTGACGCGCGTGCAGATTTCTGCGTCGCCAACGCTGCGTCGAGGTCTTGTTCGGTGACGGCCTTCTCTTTTGCCAACGGAGCAAGACGCGCCACATCTTGATCTGCCTTTGTCAACACAGCCTGAGCGTCGGCGAGTTGTGCCTGGGCCTCGAGTACGTCGGTGCGCTGTTGCGCCTGCGCGAGGTCGGAAACGGCTTTAGTGGCAAGAGCTCGGGCTGATTGCAACGCGGCTTCAAACGGGCGCTTGTCGATCGTGAAAAGAAGTTGTCCTTTCCTGACTGCGGACCCTTCTCTGAAATAGACCTTCTGTAACAGTCCCTCGACGCGGGCACGCAGCTCAACGGTGTCTTCGGCGCGTGTCTGACCGACAAACTCGCTATAGATCGGAACCGTTCGTTGACTCACTTCTGCAACGACAACGGTAGCCGGCGGAGGCGCCGCCGCCTGATGTTCTCCGCTTTTGCGGGAACAGCCGGCAGTGACAAGCATCACAATCGCGGGGACGACTCGAAGTGCAAGGGAAAGTTTGCGCGAGTGCACGATGTTCATAGGGCAACTCCTAACTGCGCAGCTCTGTTTGTGAACAGGCCTGATGAGCAGAATGCGTTTTTCAGTCTGAATGCGATTCTAAATTCGGCAGTGAAGCGCCCAACACTGGCAAAATTGACAGTACTGTCGTTTATGCAAACTCCTGTTAATGGACGAGTTTATGTTGAGAGAACTCTTGATGGCCTTTGCGATCGTTGCAGTGTGTGTCGTCGTCCATGTCGCCGGTATCGTGTTGTTTGCGCAGTTCTTGATCGCCAGGTTTCCTCAGGTAGAGAACATTACTACTGTTACGCGCCAGTCTTTTGTGCTGATATTGGTCTTCGTAGTCGTAATCAGCCTGCATCTTATGGAGACGGGCATCTGGGCGACGTTTTATTACTGGCGCAACCTTTTTCCCAACTATGAAACTGCGCTCTATTTCTCTTTAGGGACATACTCGACCATCGGCTACGGCGATGTTGTCCTGCCGCAACGCTGGCGTCTGCTGGGCGGAATCGAGGGAATCTCCGGAGTGCTGCTATGTGGCTTGTCGGGAGCGTTCATCTTCGCTGTCGTGAACGTTTTGTTCCAGGCGCGCATGTCACGGAGGAACCTGCGCCGGTAATCATCCCGAGCCTGTCAAAACTTACAGTTTGTTGGACCCGTGAAGTAGACGGAGAATAGTGCGCTATTCTGAGAGTTCGCGGGAGGACCAATGGTAATCACTCAAAACAGAATTGCGGTCTGTATTTTGCTGTTGCTGGTTGCTCTGATTGCGCCGGTGTCGCCGCAAGAAACGAAGGACATCGTGGTCCATGCCAACGGCGACGGCACGATCAAGATCGGTGACGAAGAGTTCAAGCTCACGTCGGTTGTCGTGAAGCTTTTTAGCGATTCGAAAGCCGAGATCAATCTCATTTCGGACATAACGATTTTTATAAGCGGCACTTGGTCGCGCGCAACGAACTCTCCGAATCAAATCAACCTGAAGATTACGGGCGGGGCCACAGGCGGAGGTGTTGAGGCGGCAGGCGAGCTGCTGATTACAGACCGCAAGTCGATCGATCGGATGTCTTTACAGGGCACAACCAAGACAACTCACCGGGAGTTGTCAGTGACTTTTCAAGCGAAGTAGTTTCGCGGCGACAGGAGATCGATATGAGTCCACGAAAAGTTTTGCATGCTACCGTCGCTGTTATTTGCCTCATTGCCGCGGCTGTATCTGTGAATGCTCAGAAAGTGAAAGTCGCGGCGGATCCCGCAGTGGATCTGTCCAGGTACAAGACGTACGCATGGGCCAGTGGCCTGGCGGGCGCCAACCCGATCGTTAATCAACAGATCATCGCAGCGGTCGATTCGCAGCTTGCCGCAAAGGGGTTGACGAAAGTTGAGACGGATCCTGAACTCACATTATCAGCGTGGGTTTGGACTGAGAGCGATATGCACGTTTCGAATCCGAGCTGGGCGCCGGCCCTCAATTCAATTCAGACGGGCGTGGCGGTTGGAAGTCAGGGGTGGCCGGTGACGAAAGGAACGCTTGTTATCGATATCGCCGATACCAAAAGCAAGAACGGAGTTTGGCGTGGCACTGCAAGCGACACGCTAAAGCATGGTCCGACCGGCGACAAGGCGAAAGACGCGAAAAGCGTTGAGAAGCCGATCAGGAAAGCGGTAGACAAAATGTTCAAGCAGTTTCCGAAACCATAGTAATAGGCCGAGCTGAAAAGAGGCTCCCGACGTGCCGATGTGGCTTTATGAAATTTCTACCTTACACGCAGCGCTCGTGCTGTTTGTGTTCGTTGAGACCATTTCTTTGCTGGGACTGTTCGCGGCCAGACGTTTCCTCACTCCTTTATTTCACTATGTAGAAGGCAATAACGAAGCGGTTAGCGGAACCGTGCAAGCGATTGGTGTGTTCTACGGCATAACGGTCGGTCTGATCGCCGTTGGAGTATGGAATACAAATGAGAGCGCTAAGGATCTGGTCTCGAAAGAAGCGAGTTCTGCTGGGGCACTGTATCGCGACGTGAGTGGTTATCCGTCACCGCTTCGGGAACAATTGCGAGGCGACGTGCGAGGGTACCTGGTCTATATCATTAACGACGTCTGGCCTGCTCAAAAGAAAGGTCAGGTCGTGATGCGCGGCGCGCAACTGCTGGATGATTTCCAGGCGAAACTATATAACTTCGAACCAGCGAATCAGGGCCAAATGGCGCTGCACGCCGAAACCTTACGGGCCTATAACAACATGGTCGATTATCGTCGCTTAAGAATCGATGCGGTAAGCAGCGGGCTCTCCGGTACGATGTGGGCAGTGATCTGGGTGGGAGCGGCGTTCAGCATCGGCGTGGCCTATTTCTATAAGATCAACGACGGTAAGCTTCATGCGGTGCTCATCTTTCTAATGTCGGGGTTCCTGGCGCTCGTTGTCTTCATGATTACGATCAACGACAAACCTTTCTACGGCAACGGCAGCATTTCCTCCGATCCTTACAAGTTGATCCTCGAACATGTGATTGACCATGTGATTGACTCAGGCAGGTGAAGCCTCAAGCCAGCTTGCTGACCTGCCTTTTTGCCTGTCAAAAATGACAGTTATCCACACGTATCACCGCCAATAGAATCAAATCGATTGCAACGACAAGAAAGGCTGGCATCATCATGCGGTTAATCCTTGTTTCAGTCATTCTCACTTGTTTGAGCCTGACCTTAGTCGTGCCCGTGTCTGCTCTGCGCACGAATGCAGCTCCAGCTACCTTTCAGCAATCGATCGCGAGAAGCAGTGCTGCTCCGGCGATGACGGACAAGGGATGGCCGCGAGGCTACAGCCTTCCCAGCGATGCACAGCTCGTGATTTATCAACCACAGATCGCAAGCTGGGAGAATCAGAAGCACCTCGTAGCTCTTACGGCCGTGTCGTTCGTGGCGAAAGGTGAGCAAAAGCCGGCGTTGGGAACCATCAAACTGGAAGCGGATACCGACGTCGCTCTCGAACCGCGACTGGTGAGGTTTACCAACCTCAAAATCACAGAAACGAATTTTCAAACGCTTTCAAAAGATCAAACGCGGGAAATTACTTCTGAGATCGAGAAGAACCTGCCGGCCGAAGAACGCGTCATCGCTCTCGATCGCGTACTCGCCTACGTTGATAAGAGCACGATCAACCCCAGGAACGTCTCCGGCCTGGCGAGCGATCCGCCGCGAATCGTTCTCACCCAATCGCCTTCGATCCTTCTGAGTTTCGACGGCGAACCGATCTGGAGTCCTATTAAAGACAACGAACTGAAATTCGCAGTGAATACGAATTGGGACGTTTTCCAGCATGCACCAACCGGCCTTTATTATTTACGCAACGAGAACACGTGGCTGAGAGCAACAGACCTCAATGGATACTGGTCGGCCGCGGGCAAGCTGCCCGACAGTTTCAACAAACTGCCTGACGATGAGAACTGGAAGGATGTTCGCGCGAGTCTTCCCGGAGCAACTATAAAAAGTCCGCCGAAGGTTTACGTCACAAAGGATCCTTCGGAGCTGATTCTCATCGCCGGTGAACCAAAATACGAGCCGGTTCCGAATACCGGACTGCTTTGGATAAGCAACACCGAGAGCGACCTGTTTCGTCTCGGCAAAGACGGTCCTGTTTACTACCTCGTCGCGGGAAGATGGTTCACAGCGCCTGGTCTGGGTGGTCACTGGACCTTTGCGACTCCGAACTTACCCGAAGACTTCAAGAGAATCTCATTAGAACATCCACGCTCGCGCGTACTCGCGTCTGTTCCCGGCACGCAACAGGCAGCCGAAGCTGTTCTGCTGGCGCAGATTCCGCAAGTGGCTCGGGTTAATAAAAAGGAAGTTACAGCACCCGAAGTCGCTTTCAATGGCGAGCCCCAATTTGACGCGATCAAGGGAACAGGATTGCTACGTGCCGGCAACACCGACAAGGAGATCATCAAGGTCGGAGACAATTACTACATGTGCTATCAGGGCGTGTGGTTTATGGCGAATGATGCAAAAGGGCCATGGGCCATAGCGACTTCGGTCCCGGCTGAGATTTATGGAATTCCCGTGAGTTCACCGG
>Ga0070698_100005407_pt1 | contig 13956 bp, 10 predicted proteins | sample KBSK1502metaG_FD_65477 | JGI IMG/M metagenome (GOLD analysis project Ga0070698, IMG submission 65477) | Corn, switchgrass and miscanthus rhizosphere microbial communities from Kellogg Biological Station, Michigan, USA - KBS K1-50-2 metaG | ecosystem: Host-associated > Plants > Roots >...
CCCGGTGTGGTGGGAACAAACGAGAGCGTCAGCGATCCCCCGATCGGGATCAGTCGCATGTTCTGGAGCAGTTGCCTCGACGCCGGTACCACGGTATCCGCCCGCTCGCCGCCATGGCGCGTCACGCGAAAGTAGAACCCGTGCAGGTGCAGCGGATGCTCGACGGCCGCCGCGTTGATCACCCGGAAGTGCACCGAGTCATTCTGCTGGAACATCAGGCGTTCGTTGTACGGCCAGGCCTTCCCGTTGAAGACCAGCGCCGATTCGAACTCCCGGACCTTTTCCGGCTGGAGGAACCACTCGGTGATCAGCCACACGCGCTCCTGCGGCGAGATGACCGCGCCCGGAGCGTCGACAATCATCGCGCCGGTGAGCTGCGAGTCCAGCCAGAACCGGTCGGTGTAGGACGACTGTCCCGGAAGCATGGCCCAGTAGAAGAAGTTGCCGACCCGGTCGAGTTTGAACGACACGGTGCGCGTGGCCCCGGCGGCGACACGTATGGTGTCCTGTTCTGCGGGAACCGAAGGCCGCAGTCCGCCCATCACGATGGCCGAGTCGGAGCGGTTGCGGATCGTGAGGTTGACCATCGTGCCTAACGGCGCGCGCAGCAGCGGGCCGGGCACCTGGGGCGCCCTCCCCGGTTCGGCGAACGCAAGGGCGCGAACGACCGGATCGTGGGGACCTTCGGGCTGGTAGGCCGCTTCGACGACGTCGAGCGCGAGCGTGAGCGTGCCACCGGTGCGCTCGCCTGCGGGCTGCCGGTTGTCGTTGAGCTGTGCCAGCGGCGCGTTGGCGACGGGCCGTGGCAATGGCAACCGGGGAGGCGCGGGGAGTACGGATTCCTGTAGCAACGACGCGCTCAGGAGCAGAACAGGTGGCAGAAAGACGCCCATCGAGGTCTCCACGGAGTGACGCCGAAACGTCCACGGTTTGGCGGGCTTGTCAACAGGGAGATTTGAGATGGGAGATGGGAGAATGAGATAAGCTTCACGGCGATCGTGACGGAGCTTGGTGGATATGCTTCCGATCAGTCCCACAAGTGTCGCCACGGCGTTATCTCCTATCTCCTGCATCCCTCACTTCTGACGCGTCGCCCTGCCTGTGGCACCCGGTAGAACTCCCGTCCTAACGACTGCTCGTGCGGCGCTGTTCCTGGTCGGCGCGTCGTTCGCGCTGACATCGTTCGCCACACCGGCCCTGGCCCTCGCGACAGGTGTTCTGCTGGCGCTCGGTCTCGGCAACCCGTGGCCCCAAGTGACGGCAATCGTCGGTTCCAGGCTCCTTCAGGTCGCCGTGGTCGGGCTCGGGCTCGGCATCTCCCTCGACAGCCTGATTCGGGCCGGCTCGTCGGGCGTGGTGCTGACGGTCCTGGTGATCGCTGCCGTCTTCGCCACCGGTCTTCTGCTTGGCCGGTGGATGGCAGTCGACCGAGACCTGTCGTTACTCGTAACCGCCGGCACCAGCATCTGTGGTGGCAGCGCCGTCGCCGCGATAGGCCCGGCGATAGGCGCCAGCCGGGAGTCAATGAGTGTCGCGCTGGGCACGGTATTCGTGTTGAACGCGGTGGCCCTGTACGCCTTTCCAGCGATAGGCCACCTGATGGACCTGAGCGAACATCAGTTCGGGATCTGGGCGGCGCTGGCCATCCACGATACGAGTTCGGTAGTGGGCGCCGCCGCCAGCTACGGTCCGATCGCGCTCGAAGAGGCCACGATCCTGAAGCTGGCGCGCGCCTTATGGATTCTGCCGCTGGCGATCATCGTCCCGCGGATACGATCACGGGCGTCGGACGCGTCAGCACGTCCCGCGCTGGCGGTTCCATGGTTCATCGGACTATTCGTTCTGGCGGCTGTCGCACGGTCATTTGCCTCGCCGAGCGCCATCGGCTGGTTTGACGCCGGTGCCCGCGCGGCGCGAACCGCGCTGGTGCTTACGCTCTTCCTCATCGGAGCAAATCTGACGCGGGCGCAGTTACGCGCGGTGGGGCTGCGTCCGTTCCTGCACGGACTCGTCTTGTGGCTGGTGGTGGCCGGTGCCACGCTGGCCGCGATTGTGCTCGTAGTTCATCGTTAGGTATGGACCAACCGGTACCGGCGAGTCGGAAACTGACTTCACGGATCGTGCCGGCCGCCACAGGTGGGCGTCGCTACGAGTCGAAGACCTGGCTGAGTGGGCAGGTGAAGCCGGGCAGGACGTCCTCACCATCGAGCATTTCGGTCTCGCCGATCTCCGACTGGATTCCGCTCGCTCGATAAACGCGTGCGTTGCGACGATCCGGGTCAATCACCCAGACCAGGCGTGTGCCCGCGTTCAGGTAATCGGCAACTTTTTCGAGGACCTCCCCCGGTCTATCGTCGGGAGATAGCACTTCGATGGCAAGATCGGGCGCAAAGCGCGCGTAGCCTCGAGGAATGGGATCGGGCACTCGCTCGCGACGAACGAACGAGACATCCGGTCCGCGAACCGTATCTGGATTCGAGAAGAGCACGTAACCAGTCTCGGACAAAACGCGGCCCAGATTCCGGGCACGCACAAACTGGCTGATCACAACCGCCAGGTTAACGGCGACCCCACCGTGGCGGAAACCCGGCGGCTCTCGCACGACCATCACACCGCGAACCAGCTCTGTGTGCTTGTCGGGAGGCTGGAGTCGCATCAGGTCGTCCGCGGTGACCAGGTCGGGCGCGGTCATGGACCTAACATACCGCTTCGAGGTCGTCATGCCGAGCAGTTTCTCCTTAGCGCGTCACGCCGGCGTCACTCCCGACTGTCTGGCCGTAGACCGGCCTCGGCTGCACCTTGTTTTCAGACTTCGTCGTCCACCATCCGTCATCCCGCTCACGCATGCGATCTGTTCGATTCCTCTTTCTCCCAGTAGTGCTCTTCGCCACACACGACGCCGGCGCGCAGCGACTCGAGGCGCTCTGGTACCTTCGCGGCGAAGCGAGCATTCAGTCCTTCCTCGCTCACGCCGACCAGATCTCGGTCATCGCCCCGCAAGTGTTCCAGATGGATTCGGCAGGGATCATTACTGGTCGAGTGGATCCGCGCGTGATCGCGACGGCGCGCGAGAAAGGCGTCAAGCTCATGCCGCTGGTGACGAATCCGGGATTCGACCAGCCGTCGATTCATCGCGTGCTCAACGACCCAGATGCGCGGGCACAAGCGCTTCGCTCTCTGACGGCGCTCTGTCGCGACAACACGTTCGACGGCATCCAGTTTGACTTCGAGAACTTCCACCTGCGCGACAAGGATGCGTTCACGTCCTTCACGCGCGAGGCAGTCGACTCGCTGCATCGTGTGGGCTGTCAACTCTCGGTCGCCGCGGTCCCGCGATTCAACGAGGATCCGGGTACCAACAGCTACGACATGTGGATCTACGAGAACTGGCGCGCCGCGTTCGACTACAAGGCGCTGGCCGACACGGTCGACTTCATTTCTTACATGACATACGCCCAGCACACGGGTGGCTCACCGCCGGGACCAGTGGCCGGCTATCCGTGGGTGAAGGCCTGCCTCGACTACCTGCTTTCGTTAGGTGTGCCGCCGTCGAAGGTCTCGCTCGGCCTCGCGTCGTATTCGGACTGGTGGTATCCCGTCTACGACGACGCCAGGGGCTCGAGGCTGACCGGGAACGACATCTCCTACCGGCGTGCGATGCAGATCCTGGACAGCGCGGGCGTGAAGCCAACCTGGGATGACGTGCAGAAAGCGCCGTACGCGATGTGGGAGTCGCGCGGGGTATTCCGTCACGCCTGGCTCGAAGATGCGCGCGCGTTCATGACGAAGCTCGAGCTGGTTCGCACCTACGGCCTGCGCGGCTATTCCGTCTGGCTGCTCGGCGACGAGGACCCTGCGACCTGGAGCGCGCTCCGAGGACTGACGCGTCCACCGTGAGCCATCCCCTCGTTCAGGTTGGCTGACCTCTGAGAGCGCGCCAGGTCACATACGCTCGATATCCATGTCCATTTCCCGGACCCCGCGCTTCAGCCGCAGCCGCTCCACATTGTTGCGGATCTGCTGCCGGAGCCATTCGGCGTTAGGGAGCGCCGGCAGCGTAATGGCGGGGGTGGAACGGTCGGACGAGACGATCTGGATATTGGCGCGGCCCACCAGCCGCAGCAGAAACGGCTCGTGCAACGTGGTGTCCTTCACGCGATACAGCTCGATGTCCCACTTGTGCCGCGAAAAAATGCCGACCGTGGTCGTGATGCGCTCGGTGGTGACCTCGATCCGCGTCGTTCGCACTGTGAGCAGCTTCACGAACGCGTAGAAGAGGGGAATGAGCGCGCCGGCTCCCACGATCGGCTGGCCGACGATGATGCCAACCACGATAAACGCGGTGGCCGCGATCAGGCACGTTGCGAACCAGCCGAAGTTCAACCACTGCGAGGGCGAACCGATCCAGATGTTTGTTTCATCGGTTCGCCCAACGAGATCGCTGGTCGGTTGGGTCATCGTCACCCGGAGACGCGGAGGGAGCGGAGAACAGTCATGATTCCCGGTACATCACTCACACCTATTTCTTCGACTTCGCCTTGCGACGCGGACGAGCCTTTGCCGCCTTCTTCCGTGATGCGGCCTTGGCCTTCTTCGCTTTCGCCTTTGGCCTGGCCTTCTTCGCGACCTTTCCAGCCTTGCGAGCTGGAGCCTTGGCCTTCGCTTTCTTTTTCGGAGCCGCCTTCTTCTTCGGAGCCGCCTTCTTCTTCGGCGCAGCCTTCTTCGCGGCAACCTTGGGAGCCGCCGCAGGCTTCGGTGCAGCTGCCGGTGCGCTCACATGGTGCACCGCATATCCAGCGCCTTGTGGATCACTCAGGATTGCAATCGAACCACCAGGGATATCCATCTGGGGTCGGATCACGGTGGCCCCCGCCTTGGTCGCGATGTCGACTGCCTTGCCGACGTCTTTCACCGTGATGTACACGAGCCAGAATGGATGCATCCCGGCCATCTCCTTCGTCATGCTGAACATGCCACCGTACATCTGTCCCTTCTGGCCGTACATGTAGTACATCTGGCCGCCGCCCATGTCCATTTCGCTGATCTTCTCCCAGCCGAAGAGCGCGCTGTAGAACTGCGCCGCCTTGACGTGATCGGTCGTCATCAATTCATGCCACGAGAATCGGCCAACGACTGGTGTGCCGTCCCAGCCTCCTGACTGGTTGCTGGAGCGATAGATCGCAAAGGCCGCGCCTTGGGGATCCTGCAGCACGGCGAAACGCCCGGTGCCGGGAATGTCGTCCGGGCCGACGATGACCGTTGCGCCTAACGACTTTGCCTTGGCGGCGGTGGCGTCGACATCATTGGTCTCGACGTACGGCAACCAGTTCGGTGGGACGCCCTGCGCCTTCTGCTCAGGCGTCTGCTTGAAAATGCCGCCGATGGGCACGCCGCCGGTCGTCCACATCACATAATCCTTGTCGAAACGCTGTGTGCCCCAGCCGGTGAAGCGCGGATAGAACTTGATGGACGCATCGACATCGGGCGTCGTGAGCTCGTACCAGACGAATTGTCCGTGCATTGGTGGGTCAGGTGAGGGGAATCGAGGCCGAGGAGAGAGTCATGAAAAGGAGCGCCGGAAAGCACGCCCGTCCAGCACTCCCTGTGACGAAACGATAACTCGATGGCGGATTTGTCGCCTGTCACGACCGCTCTGTCCGCTCCGTAGCGGTCGCTGGAGCCATGCCCTAAGTCTGCTGGCAGCAAGGCGAATCCATCGGCAACTTTGTGGCAGTCCCAACCCTCACCGATCTCGTGCACACTTCGAGTTCACTGGCCTCATCCGGGCTTGCGCTGCTGGCGCTCCTATGGATCACCCCGCGCATCGTTCCGGCTCAGCAGTCATGTCGCGCCGAGGGTGAGCGGGTTCCGATCAAAGGCCTCCCCGAAGCCAGCGGCGTGGCGGCCAGCCGCAAATTCCCCGGCGTGCTCTGGTCGCATAACGATTCAGGAGAGCCAACGCTGTTGGCCTTCCGCGCCGACGGCGCGAGTGTCGGTCGCCTCTGGGTCGCGCGTGCTGCCGTCGAGGATTGGGAGGACATCGGCGTGGGGCCATGCCCGGACGGATCGTGCCTCTACATCGGCGACATCGGAGACAACAACGCGAAGCGGGGCTCGTTGATGATCTATCGAGTGCCCGAGCCCGATTCGGGAGGCGACGTGAGATCGCGGAAAACCGAATCGATGCGACTGACTTATCCCGATGGCCCAAAGGACGCCGAGGCGCTGGCCGTACTTCCGAACGGCTCGTTGTTCATCGTCACCAAGGGCGAACGAAGCTCCGTCGTGCTGTATCGAACGCCGAGCCCCTTCACGAACGGCGCGACGGCCCGGCTCGAACGTGTCGCCACGATCGTGGAAGGCGCGCAGGGCGTCGGTGTTCCGCGTCATGATCGCATTACCGGCGCCGGCGCATCGAGCGATGGTCGCTGGATCGCGCTGCGCTCGCTGTCCGCGATCACCTTCTATCTGACGAGCGATCTCGAATCGGGTCGGGCCCGCGAAGCGTTTCGTTATGACGTTTCGGCGCTCCATGAGCTTCAGGGTGAAGGCGTCGCCTTCGGCGACGACGGGACGATCTGGCTCATGAGTGAGGGGGGCGGATCCGGTCGTCCGGGCACTCTCGCGAAGCTCACTTGCACGCTCCGGTAGGCCGGAGCCGATCAGGCGCGCGCCGCTGGCATGACTCCTTGTCGCGGGTCACATTCGAGGCGGCCACCTGACCGGAGACGACCTTCTGTGACGTCGCACTGCCGCTTTTGGATCGCACCAATCGCCTTGCTGCTTGCCACTGACCTCGACGCTCAGGGGAACGTTACCCGGCGCGACACGGCAATGATCAACCGCTCGGCGAATCCGCTGCTGACCAACTTCCGGTTCCGGTCGATCGGCCCGGCCAGCATGGGCGGCCGCATCGACGACATCGCGGTCTACGAGAAGGATCCGCGCATCATCTGGATCGGTTATGCGGTCGGCGGAGTCTATAAGTCGACGAACGCGGGGACCGCGTTCGTCCCTGTCTTCGAGCAATACGGCTCGGCATCGATCGGCGATATCGCGCTCGACCAGAACAACCCGAACATCGCCTACATTGGCACCGGGGAGCCTAACAACCGGCAAACCTCATCATTCGGCGACGGCATCTACAAGACCACCGACGGCGGGAAGACGTTCACCCACGTCGGGCTGCGCGAGACGCAGACGATCGCTCGCATCGTGCTGCATCCGCAGAACTCGAACGTTGTCTACGTCGCGTCTCCCGGCCACCTGTTCGGGCCGAACCCCGATCGCGGCATCTACAAGTCGACCGATGGCGGCCGGACCTGGACAAAGATCAAGTACGTCGACGAGAACACCGGCTTCACCGATCTCGCGATTGACCCGTCCAACCCCAACGTGTTGTACGCGGCGAGCTACCAGCGCCGGCGCACCGGCTGCTGCTACAACGGCAGCGGGCCGGGCAGCGCGATGTGGAAGTCGGACGACGCGGGGCGCACCTGGACAAAGCTGACGGGCAGCGGCCTGCCGCCAGGAACCTACGGGCGCATCGCCGTCGACGTCGCGCGGTCAAATCCTAACGTGGTCTACGCACAGATCGAGACGGACGGCGGCGATTCCGCGGCGGTCGTGTTAGGCGGTGGACGTGGCGGTGGCTACGACTGGTGCAACAACGCCGGACCTGGTCGCGGATTCGGCGGCAACACGCCGCCATCGGATACGCTCAAGCCGCCGGCGTTGAGCCGAGCACGGCCCGGCGTGTATCGCTCGGATAACAAGGGGCGCTCGTGGACGCTGGTCAGCAACTGCAACGGGCGTCCGATGTACTTCTCGAACCTTCGCGTCGATCCCACCAACGCGAACGTGCTCTATGCCGCGAACGTCCGCGCCACAAAGTCGCTCGACGGCGGCAAGACTTTCATCACCATCGACGAAGGACTCGGCTGGGGGAACCAGACCGTCGACCAGCACGCATACTGGATCAATCCCGCCAATCCGAACCATATCCTGCGCGGTTCGGACGCCGGCTTCGCGGTGAGCTGGGATCAGGGCGCGACGTGGGAATACGTCCGCACCATGGCGACGGGTCTCGCGTACTGGGTGACGGCCGACATGAATCGGCCGTACCACGTGTACTCGGGCCTGCAGGACAACGACGGCTGGGGCGGCCCAAGTGCGACACGTAGCCGCATCGGCATCCGCGACAACAACTGGTTCCGCGTGAGTTTCGAGAACAGTGGGGACGGATTCCAGACGGCGGTCGATCCGACCGACCACAACACCGTGTATTCGGAAGCGCAGGACGGTCGCACGGTACGCACCGATCTTCGCACGGGACGCACGGTCAGCATCCGACCGGTCGCGCCCCCGGCCACCGAAACGCCAGCCGCTCCTGCGCCAGGTTCGTGTGTCGACGGCAGGCTCACTCCACCGGTAGTTCCTGGTCGCGCTGGAGGCGGAGGAGGCGGAGGAGGCGGGGGAGGCGCAGGAGGCGGCGGTCGGGCCGGCGGAACGCCTAACGTGGTGAACGCGCAGCCGGGCGACACCTATCGCTGGAACTGGAACACACCGATCCTGCTGTCGCCGCACAACCCGCGCACCATATGGATGGGCGGCAACCGACTGTTCCGGTCCGACAACCAGGGCGATCTCTGGATATCGAGCAACGATCTCACGCGTTCAACAGACCGCTGCAAGATCTCCGTGATGGGTGCGGCCGGCACGGCGCTGCAACTCTCGAAGAACGACGGCGTTGGCACGTTCAGCACGATTATCTCGATTTCGGAATCCCGTGCCGTGGCCGGCGTGGTCTGGGCCGGTACGGATGATGGGCTGATTCAGGTGAGCCGGGACAATGGCGCGACGTTCAGCGAGGTCGGGAAAAACATCACCGGCCTGCCTGGCGGCGCACTGGACGGCGATAACCCGTACTGGATCGCGCGCATCGACGCGTCGCACTTCGACGCGGCGACGGCATACGTCGCCATTGACGGACATCGCAGCAACGATCTCAAGCCCTACGTCTACGTCACGCGCGACTACGGACGCACGTGGTCGAAGATCACGAACGGGCTCCCCGACTTCGGCAATCTGCAGGTCGTTCGCGAGGACCCAAGAAACCCGAACCTGCTGTATGCGGGTACAGAGTTCGGTCTGTTCGTCTCGCTCGACGGCGGGCGGAACTGGGAGAAGTTCATGAACAACTATCCCACCGTTCGCACCGACGACATCCTGATTCATCCGCGCGACGGCGACCTGATCGCCGCGTCGCATGGCCGAAGCATCTGGATCGCGGACGACATCACTCCACTGCAGCAGCTCACGCCGGCGGTTGCCGCCGCTGATGCGCACCTGTTCGACGTCCGTCCGGCGGTCGCCTATGTGCCGGACATCCGGCTCGATATCTCCACGGGGGGCGAGAAGCAGTTCGAGGGCGAGAATCCGCAGCGCGGCACCGCGATCCAGTTCCACATCAAGGCGGGCGTGACCGGCGATGCGAAGGTCACGATCTCCGATCCCGGCGGGCGCGCGTTATGTGAGACAACGATGGCGGCTCGCCCTGGCATCCATCGCGTGCAATGGACGCTCGTTACGCCGATGCTCACGGCCGGTGGTCGCGGTGGGCGTGGTGGTGGTGGAGGTGGAGGCGGTGCTGCGGCGGCAGGTGCTGGACCCGCACCAGCTCCTCAACCTGCCGGCCCGGCGCCTAACGTAAGTTGTGCTGGAGCGACAGGCGGTCGAGGCGGCGGTGGAGCCGGTGCCGCCCCAGGGAGTTACATCGCAAAGCTCAGCGTCGGCGGAAAGGAGTACCTGAAACCGGTGACGGTGCTGGAAGACCGGTGGAAGGACTAAAGAGATGGGAGATGGGAGCTCACTTCTCCCATCTCCCAGCTCGCAATTCAGTCCTGCCTCAACGCCACCATCGGATCAGTCCTGGTCGCCTTTCGTGCCGGGAAATAACTCGCCGCGATCGCCATGGCCGCCAACAGGAGTGCCGTACCAAGGTAGGTGACCGGATCCGACGCGCTGATGCCAAACAGGAACGCGGCCAGCAGTCGAGTCACGCCAAGCGACAGCACCAGGCCGATCCCGACGCCGATCACGGCCAGCTTCAGGCCATGCCCGACGACGAGATTCCGGATGTTGCCGGGCGCAGCGCCTAACGCAACGCGCACGCCGATCTCGCGGGTTCGCTGGCTCACCGTGTAGGAGACCAGGCCGTAGATCCCGAGCGCGGCCAGCGCGAGGCCCAGCAGGCCGAAGCCCCGCGCCAGGGCGCCCGCGATCCGCCATGGCAGCGTCGCTGTCTCCACCGCCGCGGCAAGTGTCATCGGCAACAGCAGCGGAAGCCTGGGATCGAGCTCGCGGGTTTTCCGACGCACGTCGGCCAGGAGGCTCGCCTTGTCGCCGCGGAAGCGCACCAGCAGCGTCACCGAATTGTCGCTCCCGCTCTGCAGGAGGGGGTAATAAAGGAAGGGCGCGGGCGACTGACCGGCGATTCGGTACCGACCGTCTTCCGCGACGCCGACGATCTCCGCCCATTCGTTCTCGTCGAAGCGTACCCGTTTCCCGAGTGGGCTTGCGTTAGGCCAGTAGCGACGGGCCATCGCTTCATTGATGATGACGACGGTGGGTGCGCCGTCGCGGTCGGCCGCGGTAAAGTCACGCCCCGCAACCAGCCTGACGTCGAGCGTCTCGAAATACCGCGGCGCGATCGTGCTGGTTTCCGTCGCCACCGAACCGAGGCCCGGTGCATCTTCGACGAAAACACCGGTGCGCGCGAACCCACCGCCGATGCTGAGCTCGCGGGTCCCGCTGACCCCTGCCACGCCCGGCAGCGCGGCGATGTTGTCGGTCAGTTGCCGGTACAACTCGCGCGCTTGCGGCACGGTGTATCCCAACACCCGCGGATCGAGCGTTGCCGTCATCACGGTTTCGGGCTCACGTCCCGGGTAAACCGACTGGCCGTAGGTCAGTGCTCGTGTGAACAGCCCCGCGCCAATCAGCAACACGAGCGAAAGTGTCATCTGGCCAACGACGAATGCCTGACGCACTCGCGATCGCTTGAGTCCGAGCGCCGACGTCGAGTCTTTCAGCGCCGACTGTAGATCGGTCCGCGAGGCCTGGAGTGCCGGGGCAAGGCCAAACACGATCCCGGTCGCCAGCGCCAGGACCAGCGTGAATCCGAGCACGCGCCAATCGACCTGAACCTCGAGTGCAAACGGAATGGCGACTGGCACCGGGATCGCCGCGATGAGTTGCGTCAGCCATATCGCCAGCAGTACGCCGAACGTGCCGGCTGTGAGAAAAAGCAGGCTGCTCTCGGTCAACAGCTGTCGGATCAATCGACCGCGCGATGCGCCAACGGCGAGGCGGACCGCCATCTCCCGGTGGCGGACGGTCGCACGTGCCAGCAACATGCCGGCGACATTGGCGCACGCGATCAGCAGCACGCTCCCGACGATGCCGATCAACAGGGCTGCCACGCCGAGCAGCCCCACGAGCATCTTCGATGGGTAGGCTCCAACCGGCGCCAATTCCACGCGCGGACGAGGCTTCCGCCCCGATCCTTCGACTTGCGGATACGACGCTTCGAGCTGGCGATGGACGACGTTGAGCGCGGCTTCGGCCTCTTGACGTGTGACACCAGGCCTGAGGCGCGCCGTCACCTTCAGGTTGCTCGACCCACGGTGGGTTGAAATCCCAGGCTCCGCGCGGAGCTGTTCCTGCATCATCAGCGGCACGTAGAAGGCGGGCGCAAAGGCGCCGTACGTGCTGGTGAAACCAGCTGGTGTTACGCCAATGACGGTAAACGGCTGGCCGTTCATCGCGACGTTCTTCCCGATGATGGACGAGTCGCCTGCATAACGACCCTGCCAGAACGCGTAGCTGAGGACGAGGACCGGATGTTCACCGGGCGAACGATCCTCGGCGGGAGTAAACAGCCGGCCGAGCGCGGGTCGCACACCAAGCACGGGGAAGTAGTTTCCCGACGCCAGCATTCCGTACGCCTGCTCGAGTTGACCGCCGAGCTCCATGCTGGCCGGCACTTCGGTCCAGGCAATGACATCGCTGAAGACGTTACCGGTCCTGGCTACATAGTCGACGTAGTCCGGATGAGAGATGGTCTGGATGGTACTGCCGTCTGATTCGGGCAAGTTGACGCTGACTAACGTCGCCGCGTCTTTCACCGGCAACGGCCGCAGCAACATCGCGTTCAACAGGCCGAAGACGGTGGTGGTTGCGCCTATGCCGATCCCCAGCGACAGCACCGCCACGATGGTGAAGCCGCGATGCTTCACGAGCATTCGCAGACCGTACCGGATGTCCTCGAGCATCTCGCCCTCCTGGCTGCTTACCGGTACGGGCAATGCCGTTCAAAGATTCGCGTCAGTACCCCTCGATGTTTGCGATCACGGGACCGGCAAACGTGAGCTCCATCAGGTCTTCGCCCCAGACCACCTTGCCCTGGAACACCTGCTGGATTTCGTGGACGATCTGCTCGCGAATGCGCGGGTGGTCGATCTGCGCCAGCAGGTGCGTCAGCACAAGAGTCTTCACACCGGCACGTTGGGCGACGAGCGCGTTGTCCTTGTGGTTGCCGCACGCCGCGCGATAGGCAGGTGAGGGCGCGGTCCCGCTGAAGTAGTGGTTCATGTGGATGAGCAGGTCGCACCCGCGCGCGAGTTCCACGATCTCATCGCTCATGCCGCTATCGCCGGTATAACACACCGAGCCGTCTGCGGCATCCAAACGGAACGCGAGGCAATCGAGGTACGGCTGCACGTGCGTGGCGCGCCCGACGCGAACTTTCCACCCGTTCCCTTCGATGACATCCCCCGGCTGGACTTCGCGAACGCGCGGCACTGGTCGCTTGCGGGGAACGGTGCCGCCACGGGCGCGGAACACGTCGATGCTGCTCTGGTGTTCGATGCGCGCACGGATGTCTGGACCGTAAATGCCCTCTGCTCCGAACAACTGCTCCGTCATTCGTGCGATTGGTGGCGGGCCGTAGACCTGCAATTCTGGAATCTTGTCGGCGCCCTGGTCCCATCGCTGCAGCACGAGGCGGCCATAGTCCATGCAGTGGTCGTAATGCAGGTGGGTGAACAATGCGTGTGTGATGTCCACCGCCCGCCGCCCGCTCTCGAGTAGCCGGTGATGCGCATCAGGACCGTGATCCATGACGATGCGGTCGTTGCCGACCTCGATGAGATAACCCGACCCCGCGCGCTGGAGCGAAGGCGCAGGTGTACCCGTTCCCAGTAGCGTGACCCTGGTCGGCTTCGCCGGTTGCGACTGCATTGCGGCGAGCGGTTCCAGAGCGGCCGCCGTGGAGGTGGCAGCAACGGTACTAATGAAGGTGCGTCGTTTCATGGGTCAGACTCCCGTATGTGCCGCCGCGATAAAGTAAGGCGGGCCGGGCTATAGCGAAATTCAGTTTCAGGGCGCCTTCTGCACGGATTTCCCCGGATCCCGCTCGACCGACACCGTGTATTCGGTCGCGAGCACAGCGATCGCGGCTACTGCGGCCCAGAACGGGAGGAGAGCCACGCCAACAACGCCCGCGTTCAGTGGCATATCGAGCAGAACTCGACCCGCAGGATTCTTGAGGATGACCCTTCGCACGTTGCCTTCGCGGATGAGCTCCTTCAGTCGATCCTTGAGCTTCTCCCCGCTGACCTTGAATTCTTCCATCGGTGGCTCCGGCTGGAGTGGGTCCGGTGTATTGCCGAATGTCAGCCCGTTGAATGTATCCCACGAACGAAACGGGATACTGACTGATTTGAGCGGTGTCTCGTTGGAGATCGAAACTCCGACGGTGCGTCGTCCCCGACTGGCGGCGCGGTCCCCCGGCCACGCGCCTTTTTGGGACGCGGATCAACGCGAATTTCTCGCGAGTCTCCGCGGATAAACTACTTGACCTCCAACACCGGCTACGCGGCGTCGGAGGTCAAG